>Ga0192238_1074_pt1 | contig 12074 bp, 7 predicted proteins | sample Koala_Koa27_F3_FD_131277 | JGI IMG/M metagenome (GOLD analysis project Ga0192238, IMG submission 131277) | Enriched cells from koala feces incubated with labeled cellulose particles, San Francisco Zoo, California, United States - Koala_Koa2-7_F3 ... | reverse complement strand
ATTTGAGGCGGCAATCGATGCCTTTGACCCATCTATCTGTGAGGATATCTTTGATGAGACGGGCAGCCGAGCGATGAACGCAAATTATGATCTTTTCGTCAGCGATGAGGGTACAAATGCATATTTTTCCGGGATAGATATCGTGAATCAGTTTTTAAATCAGGGGAAAGGGGCGTATCTGCTGACGCTCCAGACGTCTTACGTCTTTTTTGATGATCAACTCGCGGATTGCATGAATGTATACGGGGTCTACAATGATTATGCTCTCGTGCGTTCAGGCTACTCCATATACGAAATACTGCAAAACATGTGTGTTTTCAGCGGATATAATGCGGTGGAAGAGGATCTTGGGGAAGTCGTTGAGGAATTTGCTCTCTATCCGGGACAGCAGACGGATGATACGGAATCGATTGAAGGCCGCAGAGATGCGCTCAGTGACTATCTTGATCAGTGGGAGGAGGCACGGAAACAGTGGCAGAAGGATTTTCTTACCGATTACGGGCTGGACTATGAAGATCTGCTCAACGATAACTGTCTCGAAACACTTGAGTGCAGTGCCGAGGATTTCGTAAATGATCTCTTTAAGTCTGGTGTCAGAGAGTATTATCATCATGATGAAGATGTCAAAGCATTATTTATTTATCAGCTTGTCGATAAAGACAACAACCGGTTATGCACTAATATTTTAGCACGGGCGCCGGAAGCCCGCGTCGGATATGACGGGAAATGGGAACTGCTTTTTGAGAACGCTACGATAATGTTTGACAAAGACGGAACCTTGCTCTGTGAAACGGACCGGACAACTTATAATCCCAGCTTTGACTTTTTCTTCGGTACGGAAGCAATGAGGGATACAGAAATCTCCTATATGACTCCTTCCGGAAATTTTCTGATCTGCCATACAGAGAGTGATTTTCAGCAGGGGAACTATACTGTACTGGAATGGGCAAGCCCGGATGGAAGCACAAAGGAAATCTCACAGGCCCCAGACTTTGTCCTCCAGGCCGTCAATTCGGAGCCCGTGGAGGATTATTATACATATCGCGAGTACGAAAATGCGGCAATCTATTCCGCAGTATCTCCGACCTGGCCTTATACCGATATCTGGCGCACCTATGCCTATACGGTAGGTGACGATGGAAAGCAGGGGATATACATTGATATGAAAACCGGAGAAGTGATCGATGATTATCTGAGTACAACAGACGATGGATCATCTGAATCTGTCCCCAACGGTTTCGCCCAGATCAGTCCCGATTATTATCTGGATACAGACAGCTCGTATGTTTATACTCTGACCGATCTGCAGAATCCTGTATATGATCTCTCAGACGGCGGCGGAGTAGAGGCAATTCTTTACGATGATGATCAGGATGCTTACTGGGTTATGTCACAAACCGGTTACTATTATAAGCTGGACGGCGATTTTAATTATATCGCTGAGCCGAACAAATGTCCGGACGGCCTCGATGGAGCTTATGAATTGACTCCTTACGGTGTACTTTTACGTGAAGATATATCGGGCCAGGATTATATTGTTTTACGGAATGAAAACGGGGATGACATTTTTGACTTTATGAATTATGGAAATGCTTATAATCAATACGGCATTTTTCAAGATGGGTATACGGTTGGATTTTTCGCGATCAGGAACGGTACTTACATTTACAATTTGAATAATTTCGAGATACTTCGTGTGACGAAACTGGATGCGTCAGGCGGCAACGTTCCGTCCGTTATATTCGGCGATGTTACGGATGATGTCTCGGCAGCTGATCAGGAGGGGGATGACGCAGAAGCAGAATCTGCAGGGCTTGCCGGAACGGGCACTGGTTTTTCCGGGGACTCGATCGAGGCGTCCGGCGGAGCAAGCAAGGATGATGCAACCGAGATTCCTCTTGATACCTATATTAATGTATCGGCGGATGACGGCGAATGGTTTTCTTTCACATTGGAGGAGCCCTCCGTGATCAAAATGTCGGCATTATCCACCTCAGGAAATACAGACTTTTTCCATCTGTACAATGTCAATGGTGAAGAGCTCAAAGAGCTTAAGACAAGTACAGACGGAAAAACTAAAATATACACTTCTAATACAACGATGGAGCCCGGAACCTATTACATCTGGCATGCTCCGTTTGTCGGCGTTATGACCGACGGCATGTTTTGGATTCAAGCGGAGTAAGAAAAAGAGTTATATATATGATCTACAATATGCAGCTGTTATTGTAAGAGAGAGACGCCGGGCTGTGCAGACAGTAGTTTGCACAGTTTCGGTGTCTTTTTTGGTCCCCAAATATTTGCAAGAATCCATAAAATCGGTTATACTAACTGTGTAGGTCTATTTATAAAAAATGCGCCGGACGGAAGGCTTTTTCCGGTGTTTGAAAGGAAACGTATGCGCCAGAAGATACAGGATATCATTCGAGGAAAATTTGCATATGATCAGCCTGTTCTTCTCCTGGAAGAGGAGGAGCTCGAACTGCCCGTGATCGAGAACGAAGTGTACCGCGGCTCTTTTCATGTAAAGAGCAGCACAGGCGAGCCGATCCGCGGTATTGTCACCTGTGAGCACCCGAGCATTACGATCCCCTCACCGGAGTTTGACTCCGAGAGCGCTGAGATCAGCTTTGAGTTTGCCGGAAAAGCTATCTCCGATGACCAGAAGGAATCCGGCGTTTTTGTTGTCACGAGCAACGCAGGGGAATATCTGTTCCCGTTCTCTGCAGAGACATCCCGTCATTATCTGACAACGTCCATCGGAAAGATCAAGACTTTAAACGATTTTTATAATCTCTGTAAGCTGAACTGGGAGGAAGCGGTCGATGTTTTCAGTTCCCACTACTTTTGTAATATCTTTCATGAAAATACGGAATATTATAAGCTGTTATACCATTCTGTCACGCAGCAGAAATGCAGTTCCCACGAGTTGGAAGAATTTCTGATCGCCATTGGGAAGAAAGAACGCTGCTCGTTTTACGCAGAGGGGCGGGAGCGGTCCTACTACCTGTCTGACGAGGCGATCAAGGACGCTGTCCTAGTCAAAAAATCAGAGTGGGGATACTGCGATATCCGTATTTCCTGTCAGGAACCCTTTGTCGAGCTCGGCAAGACTCAGCTGCAGATGTATGATTTTTTCGGTATGCACTCCGATTTTTCCTATCGTCTGCTTCCGGAGCAAATGCATCTGGGACGCAATTTTGCCACGATTACTCTGGACAATGGATTCCAAAAAGAAACGATCACACTGGAGTGTATCTTAGGTGAGCTGCTTAAGGAGCATTCCGAGGAGTGGAAGAGAAAACATGTGCAATATCAGCTTGAGAGCTCCTATATGGCGTATCTGCTGGGGGAAAAGCCTGAGATGGAGTGGCTTTTGGAGTCCATTGACATGGTTCGGACTGCGATCGATGAGGATCCGAAGAACCGGTGGCTGAATCTGTATCTTGCTTACTTTTACTTTAAATCGAGAGATTACGACCGGATGGCTACTCAGATGTCTCAGATCCCGCGCAACATGCGCAGTGCAAAGACACCATTGGCTGCAATGTATCAGTATCTGCAGTTTTTGCGGGACTCCGGCGCAAACCGTACCGATTTTCAGGCTCACATGGAAGAAATCCTGGCGAAACACCGTAAGCATCCGATCATAAACTGGATCATCCTTCAGACGGATGATTCACTGGCGCGCAATCCGCAGCGAAAATATGACATGATCCGGCAGTTTATGAAAAACGGGAGTTTAAACCCGGTGTTTTATTTGGAAGCTGCGCGGATCCTTCAGAAATATCCGGAATTTTTGAACAGCAATGACGATTTCGACTGCCGCCTGATCGGCTGGATGTCGAAGAAAAATCTGCTGACCAGGGAACTCGCCATCCGTATACAGGGAATGGCACAGGGCAAGCAGAGTTTCAACCGCAACTACCTCCGCGTTTTGAGCAAATGTTTTAAAAAGTTTGGAGATCCGAGCTATATCAAATCGATCTGTGTCTATCTGATTCACACCAACCGGTACGGAGAGACCTACTTCCCCTGGTTTCGCAGAGGAGTGGAACAGCATTTGAAGATCGCCGGACTCTACGATGCCTATATGTTGTCCTGGACGCGTGCACAGGGAGAGATCCCGGCTGAAGTGGTACGCTATTTTTCCATGAGCAGTACACTGCCGTCCAGGAAGAAAGCTACATTGTACGCCTATATTGTGCGGAATAAGAACCGCCTGGAAAACGATTGGCCGGATTATATTTCCATCGTAAAGGATTTTGCTGTCAGTGAGCTTTTAAAGAATCATATGAACGATGATCTTGCCATCATTTATGAGGAGATTCGCCGTATGATGACAAAAGATGAGTGGGATCAGGTGAAAGGTGACGCTGAGAACTGTTACAAGGCTTATTTTGGAGAGACAGAATTTCAGGCAGTCCGCGTGATCCAGAATCTGCCTGACTTTAACATGCAGCGCACTCCGATCAACGGGGAGAGTGCATATATCCACCTGTACCGAAGTCCATACGTGATTCTCTATGAGGGAAAGGACGGGCTGCTCTATGTGCCTGGGAAAGAATGCCGTGTCAGCAAGATGCTTCCCGGAAACCGTCTTCCGAGAATGGATGCCGAAGAGCAGGATATACGGGAAGAGCTGATAAGTGAACCGGTTTTGATCGACGATTCGGAGCGCTTTGAAGAGATGGCCGGCTCGATCGATGAGATGACAGATCTTCTGCTCGAAATGAGGGATCGGGGTATTGAGGTTCTTCCTCAGGCCCAGCAGCTGATGATCCGGATGCTTTTCACCGGGCACCTGGGTACAAAGCATGATGAGATCTTTCAGATCTTAAGATGGGACAAAGAGTCGGAAGAACTTCTGCTCGCCTATGTCAGTCTGCTGTGCAGGGAACTGATGATGCATGACAAGGCTGTAAACGAGGCGGTATACCAGTTTTTGTGGGAGAGGCTTTCGCGTGGAAACGAGAGCAATCCGTATTTCAAGGCTGCGTTTCTGCGGCTTTATGCGGAGCAGCCTGAGGAGGCTTACGAGGAGTTGGCAGAGCGGATGTATCGGGAATGTCTGTTTCGCGGTATCTATTTCCCGTGCTTTTCTGACTTCCCGGATCAGATGCGCTTAAAATATCTCATGATGGGAATCCGGGTCATTTCATTTCGGGATGTGCCGGAGGAGTCGTTCTACATACAGTTTTCAAACGGATCAAAGGAGTCCTTAAACGAAGTCCTCCCTGGATTGTACACCTACCCGTTAAAGATTCTGCCCAGTGAGAGCTGTGAATATTTCATCGTAGACACACATGGACAGATCCGGACAAAGGAGAGTTTTAGCGTTACTGAGATCGGAGAATCCTTTTACGATACCCGTTATGGGAGACTGGGAAGACTGGGACTTGCGGGGTCGGACGTAGATGCACAGTATTCCTACGCTGAGACCTGCGATCTGGTCAATACACTGTTTATCGCGACTGAGGAGTAAGCTGTGGAGACGAACAACAAATTGTTTATTGGGATCGATCTGAATAATATGCGGGCAATGGTCAGCCTCTACTTTGAGGGAATGGAAGAGCCCGAGACGGTATCCACGATTCCCGGAGAAGAACATTTCCGAATCCCGACAGCCATTTTCTGTTCGGATAACGGCAAATATTTCTATGGGGATGAGGCCGTAAAACGCCGGAATGATCCGGACGGCACGTACTTTTCCGATCTCTATGAGGAGGCTTTGATCGAGGACAACGTTGTGTACCGAAATATGCTCGTGCAGTTTTTGCGCCGTCTGATCCGGTTTTCCGAGCGCTATGACGAGTACGAACTGGAGCCCTTTCTTGCGGTTACGGTGCCGGATCTTTCGGAAGATGTTGTAGAGCTTTTTGAGATCATTCGGGAAGAACTGGGATATTCCATTGAGAATTTTCAGTTGATGGATTACAGTGAGAGCTTTTTTGCTTATGTATATCAACAGGACGCCTCGGTCTATACGCATGATGTCGTCATGTTTGACTATGATAAGGGGATCATTTCTTTTCTTTTGCTGCACGCGGATACGCTCGGAGAGATTAAGCGCGTGACGGCTGCAAAGGACACCTGGGATTTCCCCGGGTATCTCGAAGGGGAAAAAGCTGCGATGGATGAGTTTTTCTCCAACATCATTCTGGAAGCGTTTGAGAAAAACATTATCTCGGGGGTCTATTTTGTCGGAGACGGATTTGACGGAGGCTGGATGAACGCATCTCTTCGCGTGATCGGACCGAACAAGCGCGTTTTTAAAGGGAAAAACCTCTATACGGTCGGAGCCTGCTACGCCGGGTACCGCTCTCTGGTTCCGGATACCTGGACACACTATTTTGACTGTCCCTATAAGCTTCAGGGAGAGATCTCACTGCAGGTCCTTGAAAACGGAGAGTCGACCTTTCTCCGTCTGGTTCAGCTCGGTGCGAACTGGTTTTCACCGACAAAAAAATATTTCTTTCTCTATGACGGAAATCAGACGATGGAGGTCTGGATCCGTGTCAGACAAAGGATTGACGCCAGAATGGAGGCGTTCAGTTTAGAATTTATGCCTGAGCGGGCGCCCAGAAGCATTCGCCTATGTATTCAGGCTTTCCCGATCAACGGGAGAGAAGTGGTCTTAAAAGTGATCGATGACGGATTTGGGGAACTGTATGAGTCGTCCGGAAAAGTCTGGGAGTTCCCGATCCTTTTGTAACTGTTTCAAAACGGAGGAGTTTATATGCTTCGTCTGATAGAAAAGACTAAAGTGCAAAAACCGTTTTATCATGAGACGATCTCCACGCATCTCTATTCGATGGAGGAACTGTGTTATTTCATGGAAACGCATATCTACCTTATCGATTCAATCTGGGTGGGTGAGGCTCTGTTTTCCTGGATCGAGACAGAGCTCGGTGAAAAGAGGCTTGCCGAAAATCTCCGTCAGTCACGCCGTAAGAAAGAGGATGAGTTTACATGTGTAGAGATGATCCTGCACGCCTCAGGCAATTATTCGGAAGAGGACTTAGAGGAGATCTCCGGACTGTTAAATCAGATGCGCGGCAAGACGAAGATCGAGCGCCGTAAGATGAGCGGGGATCTGTATTTAGCCGCAGGGAAATACCGCCAGGCCGCATATACGTTTATGGAGCTGCTCGGAGACGAATACGCCATGCATATGACAGAAGAGCTCCGCGGCAATATCTACCACAATCTCGGCGTTGTATATGCGCATATGTTTATGTTTGAGGAGGCTGCCAGACTGTTTTCCATGGCATATACGCTGCGCAAGGATGTCAACAGCAGGGACGCATATCTGTATGCCATGAACTTCCTGGAAGAGGAAGGGCAGATCGATGAGCAGAAGCTGGACCTTAATTTCAATGTGATGCGTGATGTGCTTGCCCATCTGGCAGAGGTCTCGGGCGATCTGGAATATTATGTGGAGCGAAAAAAGGCATCTATTGCGGCTGATGCCGTTGATTGGAAAACGGCGCAGGCAAATCTGGTCCGTGACTGGTTCCGAGAGTATCGGACGATGATCTGAAACTAAGGCCTCCAGGCCAAAACGACGAACTCAGATCAGATAAATATTGGGGCAAAATTTGTTTACTTTGCCGAATATATGTAGTATAATCACACGCGGATGGTATTCATAATGAAACCGTACCGCGTTTTTCTTTTATTTTGAATGAAGCTTGTATTGCAAAAGCAAATGAGACTTCACTGTCCCGCCACAGTGCACACGAATGTGCCGGATTGGAGGGATGCATATGAATATTGGGTTTATCGGCGCAGGGAAAGCAGGTTTCTCCTTGGGGAAATATCTAACCGAGCGCGGCATGCATGTGACGGGCTATTACAGCCGCAGTCCACAGTCATCACTGGAAGCAGCGAAGTTTACAGACACCGGGCAGTACCTTGACCTGAAACGTCTGGCGGAAGACAGTGACGCGATCTTTCTCACTGTACCGGACGGAGCCATCAGGTCGGTCTGGGAACAGTTAAAAGAGCTTCCGATTCAAAATAAGAGGATCATACACTGCAGCGGTTCGTTAAGTTCCGCTGTTTTTTATGATATCGGGCGTGTTCACGCATACGGCTATTCCATCCATCCAATGTTGGCGATCAATGACAGATATACTTCTTATGAGAAGCTGTCGGGCGCGTTTTTTACGATCGAGGGAAGCGATGCATATCTGGATGAGTTAAGACAGATGTTTTTAAGCTTCGGGAACCGGGTCGAGGTGATCCCTCAGGCAGAAAAAACCCGCTATCACGCGGCTGCCGTCTTCGCGAGCAACCTCTATGAGGGGCTGGTAAATATCAGCGAGAGGATGCTTTGTGAGTGCGGATTTTCGTCGGAACACGCACAGGAAGCGCTGGCACCGCTGATTTTAGAGAACGCAAAAAACATTGTGGAATACGGGACAGAAAAAGCGCTCACCGGTCCGGTGGAGCGCGGCGATGCGGAGACGGTCGCGGCACACCTTGCCCAGCTGTCCGGTGACGAGAAAGAAATCTACAGGCTTCTGTCAAAGGAGATCGCCAAGATCGCAAGACAAAAACATCCAACACAGGACTTTACCGCACTGGAAGGGGAATTGGAAAGATGAAGACAACGATCGCAACCCTGAAAAAAATGAAAGAGGAACAGACAAAGATCACAATGCTTACCTGTTATGATTATTCCACTGCAAAGCTGATGGATGAGGCGGGTATTGAGATCCTGCTGATCGGAGACTCCCTCGGCAATACCATACTTGGATATGAGGACACCCTGCCGGTCACGATGGAGGATATGATCCATCACACCGCCGCTGTGTCCCGCGGGGCAAAAAACGCGCTCATCATTGCGGATATGCCGTTTATGTCTTATCAGACATCTGTGTACGATGCGGTGAAAAATGCCGGGCGGCTGATCAAGGAAGGCCGTGCGAATGTCGTGAAGCTGGAGGGCGGCGCCCGGGTCTGTGAACAGATCGAGGCGATCACAAAGGCAGATATTCCGGTCTGCGCGCATATCGGACTGACTCCGCAGTCAGTCAATGCCTTCGGCGGCATGCGCGTCCAGGGGAAGAGCGAGGAGGCCGCCAGGGAGCTTTTGGAGGATGCGAAGCGGGTGGAGTCAGCCGGATCCAGCCTGCTCGTTTTAGAGGGGATTCCGGCGAAGCTGGCTGCTCTCATCACCGAAAGCGTAACGATCCCGACGATCGGGATCGGAGCCGGAGCCGACTGTGACGGACAGGTTTTAGTTTACCAGGATATGCTGGGGATGTTCCACGACTTTGTTCCGAAGTTTGTAAAGCAGTTTGCCGATGTCGGTGACGTGATGTCACAGGCCTTTGCGGACTATATGAAAGAGGTGAAAGAGGGGACATTTCCTGCTCCTGAGCATACTTACAAGATCGATGACGAGATCATAGAAAAATTAAAACATTAAGAACGCGTGGATGCGCGAAAAAACGAATTCCACGCGCTCATAATAAAAATCGCGCTTAGGAATTGTTTTCTTCGCGTATCATGAAAGCAGTGAAGAGATTTATATAAAATAGAAAGGATCTCTTAATGGAAGTAGTTGAGCATATTACAGAAGTCAAAGAGAAAGTGAAGGCCTGGCGAGCGGAGGGATTGAGTGTCGGGCTGGTTCCGACGATGGGATATCTGCACGAGGGGCATGGGAGCCTGATCGAGCGGGCGAGAGAAGAAAATGACCGCGTGGTGGTCAGTATTTTTGTGAATCCGATGCAGTTCGGGCCGAAAGAGGATCTGGAGACTTATCCGAGAGATATGGAAAAAGATCTTGCTTACTGTGAATGTCTCGGAGCGGATCTGATCTTTCATCCGGAGCCGGAAGAGATGTATGGAGAGGGGTTTTCCACCTACGTGGATATGTCCGTGCTGACGGAGGAGTTGTGCGGCTTAAGCCGTCCCGCTATGTTTCGGGGTGTCTGTACGGTATTGACAAAGCTCTTCCACATTGTGCAGCCTGACCGGGCCTATTTCGGACAGAAGGATGCTCAGCAGCTTGCAGTCGTGACGCATATGGTCGAGGATCTTAACATGGATATCGAGATCGTAGGCTGCCCGATCGTCCGCGAGGAAGACGGACTGGCTAAGAGCTCACGAAACGCTTATCTGTCCCGGGAGGAACGGGAGGCTGCCCTCGTTTTAAGTCAGGCGATATCTCTCGGCGAAAAAATGGTCGCAGACGGTGAGCGGGACGCGGCAAAAGTCGTCAGCGCCATGAAAGCCCTCATTGAAACGGAGCCGATGGCACGGATCGACTATGTAAAGGCAGTCGACGGAACGACCATGCAGCAGGTTTCGAAAGTGAAGGAGCCAATGCTGTTTGCGATAGCGGTGTTTATTGGAGAGACCAGATTAATAGATAACTTTATGATACCAGGGGACGATAAGTCGTAAAACAGATGCTTGCATCTGCTTTTACAACTTTAGGACCCGCACAAAAATGAGCAAGTAGCCTGATAGGGCGGATTGCGAATTTTTGAAGGATTGCGGGAGTGCATGGCACGAAGCAATCCGTAGTATCATAAAATGATCAGAAAATACAAGAGCGGAAGGAGAGTCCTATGCTGAAAGGAAAAACAGTCATACTGGGTGTGACGGGCTCTATTGCGGCTTATAAGATCGCGAATCTTGCCAGCATGCTGATCAAGCAGCATGCCGACGTCCATGTCATCATGACGAAAAACGCGACAAACTTCATCAGTCCGATCACGTTTGAGACACTGACAAACCATAAGTGTCTTGTTGATACGTTTGACCGGGATTTTGAATTTCACGTGGCGCATGTGAATCTGGCGGAACAGGCGGACGTGATGCTGATCGCTCCGGCGAGCGCAAATGTCATCGGGAAACTGGCCGGAGGGATCGCGGACGACATGCTTACCACGACAGCGATGGCATGCAGGGCGCCGATCCTGGTATCACCCGCTATGAACACGAATATGTTTGAAAATCCGATCCTCACCGATAATCTGAAAAAACTGCAGTCCATTGGGTTTGAGATCATCGAGCCGGACACCGGTATGCTGGCGTGCCGCGATGTCGGAAAAGGGAAGATGCCGGAACCGGAAGTCCTTCTTGGGCACATTATGCGCACGATCGCGAAAGACAAGGATCTCAAGGGGAAAAGTGTGCTTGTGACGGCAGGGCCGACTCAGGAAGCCATAGATCCCGTACGCGTTATTACAAATCATTCGACCGGGAAAATGGGGTATGCCATTGCAGAGGATGCGATGTTAAGGGGAGCCGATGTGACGCTTATCACTGGTCCCTGCGCGATCGAGCCCCCTGCTTTTGTCGATGTCTGCCCCGTTGTGTCAGCGCAGGAGATGTATGAGGCCGTGGAAAGTTACCGCGAAGTATCGGATATCATAATTATGAGTGCGGCCGTTGCGGATTACAGGCCGAAAACGAAGAGCCCGGATAAGATAAAAAAGACAGACGACGAGCAGATGATCACACTGGTCCGGACAACGGATATCTTACAAAACCTCGGAGAGAAGAAACGGGAAGGGCAGTTTTTATGCGGGTTTTCAATGGAGACGGAAAATCTGTTGGAAAATTCCAGAATAAAACTGGAGAAAAAGAACCTGGATCTGATCGTAGCGAACAGTCTAAAGACGGAAGGCGCCGGGTTTGGGACGGACACAAACGTGATCACCCTCATTTCACCGGAAGAGGAAAAAGAACTCCCCCTGATGAGTAAGCATGAGGCAGCCGCGTGTATTCTGGATGTGATCGTGGAAAAGATGAGATAAACAGGATCTGATCATGCGCGCAAACAGGAAAATAAACCTCATATCAATGATAAAAGCCCGAAACATCAGAACCCTTTTTATAATAAAAGGGTTCTATTTTTGCCTAAAAAGTTCTTGTATAATACCCCCATGGGGTATATAATGAACTCGGATCACAAGTCTGTCAGAAACATATTTTTAATCTGAATCCGACAGATTGGGAAAATCGAGGGTATAAACATGAGTGAAGAACAAAAAGGAAGTTTACATGACACAGACGTTCAATCTCAGGAAGCTTCCTGCGGCTGTGCT
>Ga0192238_1070_pt1 | contig 12216 bp, 8 predicted proteins | sample Koala_Koa27_F3_FD_131277 | JGI IMG/M metagenome (GOLD analysis project Ga0192238, IMG submission 131277) | Enriched cells from koala feces incubated with labeled cellulose particles, San Francisco Zoo, California, United States - Koala_Koa2-7_F3 ... | reverse complement strand
TGAGTCAGTATCAAAACTCGCCAATAAGATGTCAGACTTATCAGAGACCGCGACAGATGCTATGAAAGGAAACGCCATGGGTGATATTGCAGGGCTTCTCGCGCTTATGCAGGGCAATAAAGGCATGGACCTCCCCGGCCTTCTTGCCCTTGCTAAAGAGCGAGGATATGATAAAGGGTGGGGTGGCGAAGGGATGTTTCTCTTTGTCTTCCTTATCCTTTTCCTTTTTGCTGGCGGTGGCTGGGGCGGCCTGAACCGTGGTCAGCAGGCTGATTTCGCTGCCCTTGCTGGCACAAATGCGGAAGAACTCGTTGGCCTTCATGACCGCATTGCCGATGCCCGCAACGCTACCCAGAGTGGGTTTCAGCAGATGCAGACATGGCTTTGCGAATCTATCTCCAACGTTATTTCCGCAACCCGCAATCAGGGTGACCGTATCGCCGATGTTACCCGTGGTGTCGGTGACACTGTTCGTGATTGTTGCGCCCGGCTTGATTTAGCACTTGCAGGTTTGGCCAATCGCGTAGATAATACAGCGAGGGATATTAAGGAAGGCAACACCCTTCTCGCTTCCAAAATTGAAATTGAAGCACTCAAAGCAGAAAATGCTCGCAATGCTATTGAAGCCCGTATCACTCAAAATCAAAAGGATGGCTTCCTTATTATAAATCAGCGTTTTGATCAACTGGAGAACAAAATACTTACTACTCAATTGGCGCAGGATAACGCACGGCTCACACGGGAGAATGAGACTCTCCGTGACGCTATCCGCGAGGACAAGATTGTAGACAAAACAGTCGCCCGTCTCGAAGGCTTTGCCCTTCGCAATTACACTCCCACCCGGACGACTACAACCACGGATGAAACCTAATGCCTATCGGTTCTGGAAATTCATCATCGGGCGTTGGCAGCATGGGCTCATGCGCGGCTGGTGATTGCTCCATGGCAGTTGGCCCCGGCACATGTGCTGCATGCTGTTCCCTCGCGATGGGCGTCTGCGTCTGTTCTTGCGCCTGCAGTATTTGTATTGGCGGCAGCAATATTACATGCGTTAAAATAGGGTGTTACGACCTTGGTGAAATATTGAAGTGTTACACACAATAAGGACTAAAAAATGATTATCGACTCGAACCTTGTACTCATTGATCATCTTACCGAAGACGAAATTGGCAACGCTGGACAAAACATGTCCCGTGCCGTCCCTCTCACCTCCTTTCTTGAACCCGGCCGTCAGGGCCCGATTCCGATCGTGGTGCAGCTGAGCGATGGCTTGGTTGATGGCGAAACTATCACCTTTACATTGTTCCAAGGTGATACCGAAGCCGAAGCCAACAACAGCAGCGGCAGCGAGGCCGACTGGGAAGAGATCGGCACCTTCACTGCCTCTGGCCCGATGAAGAAGGGCTGCCGTATTGGCTGGCGGTTCCTCCCCCGCAGCGCAACCAAGCAGTGGCTCCGGTTGCAGGTTGGCGCCACCGGCGAATCCGTCGGTAACCACAAGGCCGACAATCTCACCGTCTTCGCCGCAGTCGTCCGTGAAGATCTGTTTGAGTATGATAAGCTGCTCTACATCAACGCTGGCCGGAATGAATGGGAAGCCAAGGAAGCGGCAATGGGGACCACTACGCAGGAATAACAAATGTCCGCCGCTACGCTAAATACGCTTGACGTATGCAATATGGCTTTGGGATTCATTGGAACGCGCACTATTGGCGATCTTGATGAAGGTTCAGTGGAAGCCATTCAATGCAGTTTGTATTGGAACAGAGCACGGCGCGCCGTGCTCTGTGATTACCCACGTGGACATCCATGGTCTTTCGCCCTGCAACGTAAGACGTTAGTAACGGCGAGTACGAATATTACCACTGAATACAGGGATTGGAAGTATTGTTATCAGTGGCCGGATGATGCACTTCGCATCTGTGCTGTTCATGGCGTTGGTCGCGAGCGCGTGGATAGAAGCGTTCCTTTTTTGGTTCGCAATATCAGGACAACTAGTAACAATACAACTACTGCCACACAAGTTATCTTCTGTGATTTAGAAAATGCACAAGCAGAATACATTATTGATATTCAAGAAGGTGATGCCTGTGACCCGTTATTCTATCAGCTCCTTATTCGTAAATTGGCTTGTTATCTGGCTGTACCACTTCTTAAAAATAATCAAAACAAAGTTCAGGAAATCGAACAACTATATGACGTAGCATTCCAGAAAGCGAACGAGCAGGCTATACGTGGCCCGGTAACTTGGGAGGTCGCCCGCCGTGCCGTTCTCTGCGAGTACCCGAAGGATCATCCGTGGCCGTTTGCGCTCAAGCGAATACCGCTGACGCCAGTAACCCAACCGCCGGAGAAGTATGCTGGCGATTGGAAGTTCTGTTATCAGTGGCCAGAGGATGCGCTCCGCGTCTGCGCTGTCCACGCTCCCGGCGTTGGCCGCGAAGGCAGGGTGGTACCGTACGCTGTCCGCAACATTGAGCATGAGGTGTATTACGGCTCCTCCGAGCAGGTGATTCTCTGCGACGTGGAGAATGTGCAGGCCGAGTGTATTGTCGACGTTGTCGACGAGCAGGTACACGACCCGCTGTTTACGCAGCTGGTCACCTACAAGCTGGCCTGCCTCTCTGCTAACGCTGTCCCTGACAATGGCGAGAACGCGGCGCAGGCAGAGAACATCTACAACGCTGCGCTACAGCGAGCCAACGACAGAGTGGTGCAGGAGAACCTGAAGGGCGTCGCCCGCCGTGCCGTTCTCTGCGAGTACCCGAAGGACCATCCGTGGCCATTCTCTCTGCGGTATATAAAGCTGGAACCTGAACTCGCGCGTGACAGAATACTTTTAGCAAAGCATGGCATTATATATGGTGGCGGCTGGGGATATTGCTATAAATGGCCCAAAGAAGCGTTGCAAATACGGTCAGTTCATGCTACCATAGAACGGGAAGAAGGTAGCGTTCCTTTTGTTACACGAAATATCTTTGGCGAATCACATTTAGGTTCAACTAAACAGATAATACTTTGCGATGTACCTGACGCGTGGGCTGAATGTATTGTTGATGTCGTGGACGAGGAAGTGCACGATCCACTGTTTACACAACTGGTGACATATAAGATGGCTTGTTATTCTACCGCTCAAGCAAATGATAATGGTGAAAGTGCAACACGAGCAGAGGCTTTATATAATGCTGCGCTTCAGAAAGCTACCGATCGTGTTATTCAGAATGACCTGCATGAAGATTTGCGGCGGATGGATGAAGAACGGCGTTACGCTGATGCGACTGATGATTGGTTAATGTCGCGTACTTAAAGGTAAACAAATGGGTAAACCGCATCTAAATACTGTATATGGGAATCGGGTTATAGGCAGCAATCCTGTGCCTCGTTTTGCGCCTCCACCTCCTCCCCCTAATCAACTATTGTATTCCAATCGACAGGAAACCGAGTGGGAGCTTAGCACCAACACTAACGCCGGTATAACTGTTACTATTCCCAATGGCTTTCAATATATTGTCGGCCTTAATCATCTTCGCATCATGGTTGATGGCGTTACTATTGCTCCGAGCGAATATACAGAGATTGGCTATTACGCTGACTGGAGTAATAAAATTAGTTTTGCTGTACCGCTTTATAAAGGTCAAATTATTCATGTAACCGCTGAATTCCTTGGCGTTCCTGAATATGAAGAATTCCTGCATAACATAACTTCAACTTTGAATACACGTGTAGAAAATTATGTATCTAATTATATAGATGAGCTAAAGCTGTTAGCAGCAAGCTATTTTATGGCTGCTGAAACAGGGTGGTATACTGCGGCAGATATAGACCCCGGTACAGTTATAGATATCCCCAATAATTTTCATTATGTAGTTGGTGCTCATCATCTTCATGTTGTAGTTGATGGTATTGTAGTTGAACAAGACTATTATACAGAGGTTGGCGATTATTATACATATAGCACTCAATTTAAGTTTAATAATACAGGTATAAAACAAGGTCAACACATTCACCTTACAGCTTCATTTCTTGGCACTCCAGAGTATGAAGAGTTTATGCAGAAGTTAGATAGTGCCCTTAAAGGGATTTACGATAATGTTCGAGCTTATGCGCAGGGTACTGTTGAAGAAATAGAAAGACAATATGAAGAACTGAAACAAGAGTGCGATACATTTAGGGAAGACATAAACGGAACGCACGAAGAGCTAAGACGGCAATATGAAGAACCGAAACAGGAGTGCGATACATTTAGGGAAGACATAAGGCAAGAATATGAAGAACTAAAACAGGAGTGCGATACATTTAGGGAAGACATAAGGCAAAAATATGAAGAACTAAAACAGGAAATAGGGTCTGGTGGCGACTCCGAGGAGGACGAGGAAGAGGACTCGGGAACAGATTCTGAGGACGAGGAAGAGGACTCGGGAACAGATTCTGAGGACGAGGAAGAGGACTCGGGAACAGGTTCTGACTCGGAATCAGAAAGCGTTGACGGCGATACTACTAAACAAAAGGAATAAGATATGTCACTTAGCGCAAAAGGTGGTAATTATAAATTAGGTGCGCCGGGCAATGCGACATGTTTAGGAGATGGCGTTGCTATTGGCCTTTGCGCTCGTGCTTTGGGTTGTAATGCCATCGATATTGGATGCTGTTCTTGTGTTGCTTGTAATTCTGCGGGTGCAGTCGCTATTGGACAGGGAGCGCATATCGAGGCTGCTAATTGCGCTGTAGCTTTTGGTCCCCAGTCCGGTACGCATGGCGGTGTAATGTCCGTAGCTATTGGAGCGCACATCCGAGCCAATGGTGAATGCGGTATCTCTATTGGCGGGCATTCATGTGCTGATTGCTGGGGAGGTATTACGATTGGCCCATGCGCTTGCTCAATAAACCAAAGAGCATTGGCTATAGGCGCGCGAGCTGTAGCGGGTGCTCCTTATAGCATAGCTATTGGCTCCGGAGCAACGGAACAGGAAGAATTGAATAGCGCGAATCAACAAGCTGTCTGCCATTGTTGCGCCTGTGCCTATGGTTCGGGAAGCCTTGCTATTGGTTATGGCACATATACTGAATGTGGCGCTAATGATTCTCTCGCCTTGATGCCGTATGCGCACACGACAAGTCGCGATGCTATTGCGATTGGTACATATGCGTGTACTGGTGATGCTGCAGCTCTGGCAATAGGCTCCGGTGCTTGTGCTTTGGCCCCGGCCTCAATAGCGATTGGCCCATGTCGGCATACTTCAACATGTGAAGGTGAAGGTTCGGGCGAACGAGAAACCATAGGCGCTTGTACCGAAGGTACCCAAGCGATTGCTATAGGGTCCGGCGCATATGCTCTATGTAATGCTTCAATTGCTATTGGAGTATGTAGTATTAGCAAAGGCGGTATATCTATTGGTTGCTGCGTTACTGTAACCGAAGATAACCGTGACACTATTGTTATCGGTAACTGTTCTATGGCCGGATGCGGTTGTGCAAATATAGTCATTGGATGCCATTCTTGCGCCTGTGGATTTCATATATCATGCTGGTGTTGTGGCGACGTAACCGGCAAAGCTTGCGTCTGCAACGATCAATCAATTGTTATTGGTAATGAAGCACGTTCATATCCATTAGGTGGTGGTGTAACTATCGGCTATGGTAGCCAGACTTCATCTTTGCGCGGTGTAACATTGGGCCCCGGCAATAGTAATCACGGACTTGATACTGCGTATCATACTTGCTGCGCAGATGAATACTGTTATTGGGGACCTGTCCATACACTATGCTTTGTTTCATCTACAGGTGTTAATGCTAGTTGTGTTGATATGTGCGGCTCCATTGGAAACGCACAAGATACAACTGTTGTTGGCAACGGTATAGCCATGACTGCTTTCCGTAGCATGGCAATAGGGGACTGGAGCGTGATTGCTGGGCATTGCAGTGTTGCTGTAGGTTCCCATATGGGTATAGGCTATTGGCATAATTGCGGTAATAAACGCAGGTATGAATGTTATTTAGGTGACAACCCAAGGTGTTTCGGACGTGTTTCTCTGCTTGGCGGTTACGGTCATTGCATACGCACCATGGGGTGCAATATCACTGTAGTAGGCGGCAGTTCCGTTAACACGTGTGGATGCGTTTGCAATTTGTTTATTGCTCAGTCAGTGAGCACTTGTATCTGCTGTGCCTGTAATGGCGGCGGCATGTTCCTTCACTGTCCGTCAATCTCCAATTTCAACTGCCTATTCATTATTGACGCATGTGTGTGTAGTTGCACGTATAGCGGAAGCGATATACGTGACAAAACAAATCTAACTGAACTCGACATTGGTCTTGATTTTGTCAATTCTTTGTGCGCATATGAAGGCAACTGGAATAAGCGTGAGAAAAGTAGGTTACATCATTTACGTAAATTTGATTCGGAAATTAAAGCGTATCAATGTTATATTGGTGAAGACTTAAACGAAGAAGATGAATTCAACCAGAGGAATCCTAATTACATCGAAATAGATGGAGTCCAAGAGGCTGAAGCGGCTAGCGTTCGCGCGGCACTGCCTGCTGTAGCGGCAGATGAAGACGAGGTAGCGCGGGAAGTACGCAAAAATGAATACAGAGATAAAATCAAGGAGGTGCGGGAAAAGAAGGCAAAATACGAGGCTGAAACAATAGTTGCTGACAGCAAACTCGCCGAGCCACGCAAATCCACTTTCCTTGTGGCAGATAATGTCAAAGAAGTACTAGATAAATTTGGCAAGGATTATACATTCTATAACGACTCGGAAGATGATAGGCCGGGAGAGAAGATCCCCAGTAAGTCACTGGTATACAGCGACTTTATTCCTGTACTAGTGAAAGCTATTCAGGAGCTTTCAGCGAAGGTGGATAAGCTGGAAAGAAAGGAGATTAAGGAGGAAGATGCCGAAGAGGAAGGCGCCGAAGAGGAAGAGACCGAGGAGGAAGGCGCCGAGGAGGCAGAGGAAAAAGAACCAGAAGCAACAGAGGAGTCAGAGGAAGTTCAAAAAGAAGAATCTGAAGAAAAGGAGAAATAATGGCTATCTACATGATTAACGGAGGTGTTGGTAAACACATTGCCTTTACAGCACTTATTGACAAGTTGGCTGAAAAGGGCGAAGTTCAGATGATGACTGCATACCCTGATGTATTCCGTCATCATCCTAAGGTCAAAGCTAGCTATTCACATGAAGAGCCCGGCCTGTATGACAGGGTTCCTCGTGACACTGATATTATCTTCCGTGAACCATATTATTCACCTTTTGTCTTTGCTAAGACTCATCTCTTGTATGAGTGGGCAAAACTCCTTGGCATTGAATACGAAGGTGAACTCCCTCAATGGCATTCATGCAAAAAATGGTATCGTGAAGCCAAGGAAATTATCAAAAAGATTCCGAAGAAAAAGTTTATCCTTGTCCAGTTCGGTGGCGGTCAATCCCCCTACGATGCTAATCAACCCCGCGTTCATATTCCGGGTGGTCAACGGAGAGCTTACCCACTTAACATGGCACAGGATTTTATTAACCAGTTTACCAAGGCACATCCTGATATTGCTGTGATCAACTACTCTATGGTGAATGAGGAATATAGCCATCTTGGTGGATGCCATGTTCTTAATATTGCTTACTGGCATTATCCTGAACTCCTCAAAGCATCCATGGGTTTTGTTGGCATTGATTCCAGCCTGCAGCACATGGCTGCTGGCGTTGGCGTTGCCGGTGTGGTTATCTGGGGCGCAACTGGCCCTGAACACTTTGGCTATTCAATCCACGGAAATATCTCCAACACCACCAATCACCACATGCGTCCGCTGTGCGCCCGGTTTGGCGACAACAAGAATGCTGACGGCAGCATGTGGGTTGACAGTGACATCCTCTCCACCGCCGTGCCGGTGGACAAGCTGATGGAAGTAACTGACGCAATGCTTGACATGAAACTAAATAAGGAAGAAACCAAAGGCATTGCTGAAGATGATTGCGATTGCGATGATGACTGCGGGGAAGATTGTAAATGTAAAGGAGCATAAGAATGCTGCTACATATCAATAAAAATTCCAGTATGGTTCAGCGTATTGAGGAGGACAGCAATGATATCGCTATCATTGCTGCCCGCCTTAGTAATGAACTGGGTGGATGGGCGCAGTATAAAGAGTTGGCCGCCAATAATGCTGCACGGTATGAAACAATTATGGTGCAGCGTTTCCAGCATACCCTTGTTGCCTTGAATGATTTGGTTGTGGCTATGAGGACAAGGATGACGGAAAAAGAAGAAGCTCAGTGGCAGAATTTTTGTAGCAGTGTAATTGCTAAGGAAGCCTAATGCCTAGAGTATCATGGCATAACTTTACTGGAGGTCTAGTTACTACAACATTAGCAAGTCGATATGATCTTCAGAAGTTTGGTACATTCCTTCAAGCATGTACTAACGTGATCCCTAACATACATGGCGACATCGAACGTCGTCCGGGTATGGAATACATTGCTACATTAAGCGGCTGCGCATATCTATTACCTTTTCAGTTTTCATCCGCTCCTGAAGATAATTTCATTTTAGCTTTTCAGTGCAGTTGCACTATTGTCTATTGCGGAACAAATGGTTGTTGTGTCGGCTGTGTTGTTGGCTGTACACATCCGTATTGTATGTGCCATCTTTGTGAAGTGGACTACGCGCAAGTAGCTGACGTAGTCTATTTTGCGCATTGCTGCTATCCATTATACAAATTGTCACGTACTGATAAATCTAATGCCAGTGGCTATTGTTGGTGCATGCAATGCGTTGCACTTAACCAATCTCTTTGCGCACCAAGTACCCCAACCGTCACCGCCACCTGCGGCATGGTCTGCGGCTGCTGCGATTGGAATAGTCAGCTGGGTTGCTACAACTGCTGCTACTGCTGTGAATACACCATGCACTTGTGCTCCTGCCTTGGCTATAAAGTCTCTGCAGTTGACTGTGATGGTATTGAATCTCTGCCCTCTTGTGCCCGTTGCATTACGTTCCGTTATCCAACCGACTGGGTGGCGGGCGACCATGTGACTGTATGTTGGAGCTGTGTATCTGGCGCATGCGAATACAATATTTACCGTGACTCTGCTGGGTATTATGGGCTTATTGGTGTGGCGTGTGGCTGCACCTGTACCCGCTTCGTCGACGAAAACTACGAACCAGACATGACAGTCACGCCAAAGGAAAATTGGAATCCCTTTGAGTCAAACAACAATCCTTGCTCCGTAACCTTCCACCATCAACGCCTTACCATTGGCGGCACCAAGGATGCCCCTTCATCATTCTATATGTCTCGTACGGGTGACTTTGAATCATTCCGTAAGTCACGTCCGCTGCAGGATGACGACCCCGTTGAGTATATGGTCAGCTCGAACGCTGTTGATGATATTCACTGGATGGCTAGTTTTGGTTCTCTCTTCCTTGGCACATCTGGCGCCGAATATACTGCCGATTCGTCCGGTGCAGCCATTACCCCGTCTGATGTCCGTATCAACACCCAATCTTATTGGGGTAGTAAAAACCTGAAACCCCTTATCATCGGTTCAGCTATTCTCCATGAACAGCGTCTTGGCTCGCATATCCGTGAGATTGCCTATAACTGGGAGATCGATGGCTATGCAGGAAATGACCTTTCTCTTCTTGCTCCAGAACTTGTAGAAGGGCATAAGATTACCCAATGGGCATACCAGCAATCCCCCGGCTCGAATATTTGGATTGTCAGAGACGATGGCGTACTCCTCTGTCTTACCTATATGAGAGAACAAAATATCTACGCATGGTCAAAACATACGACCAAAGGCAGGGTGATTTCAGTGTGTGTGTTGTGCGGCGAGAGTGAGGATGTATTGTGGCTGGTGGTAGCGCGGCAAGTAAATGGACAGGAAAAGTATTTCCTTGAACGAATGCACTTGCGGTTGCAGGAAGATGAAGATGTGACGGATAGTTTTTATGTGGATAGTGGCGTGGTAATTACTAATTCTAATCGGGCGACCACCGTCTGTGGGGCGTGTCATCTTTGTGGTGAGACTGTGTCGGTACTGAATGTCGGTTCGCCTGAAGGGGAACAGATTGTTGGCGTAAATGGCAGCATTACCCTTCAGTATGCTCCGAGCGGCAAGGTAGTAATCGGTTTACCCTACGACTCCATTATCTCTCCCTTGCCAATCGAGACAGATACCCAACAGGCTGGCAGCACCACTGGCATGCACCGCGCCTATGGCAAAACTACAATCCGGTTTCACCGGTCACTTGGTGGCCAATATGCAGCAACAAAACAGGGGGACCTTGGCAGGGAAGACTTCTGGGAAGATGCGGAATATTACGACATCCCCTACCTTCCAGAATATTGGGGCGAACCATGTAAACTCTTTACTGGCGACATAGATGTTGTACTTCCCTCTGGACAAGATACTGATACGTCTATTATACTTAAGCAAAGCCAACCGTTACCATTTAGGGTAACGAGTATTACAACGAATGTAGATTTTGGGGAGGCACCATAATGGCACTTGGGAGTATCATGTTTGGGATTGGCATATTTTCCCAAGCGCTTGGCACAATGGCCAGTATCAATAATGCCAAGGCACAAGCAAATGCACAGGCCAGTGCGTATGAAGCGCAGGCGCAAATGGCTGAATATAATGCCAAGGTGGCAGAGCAGAACTCCAAGCTGGCTGAAAGTCAGGCTAGCGCTGAAGCACGGCAGGGCTATGAGAATATGCAGTCCATGCGACTGAAGGGAGCGAAGGCAATTGGTGCGCAGCGTGCGGCAGCTGGTGGTTCTGGTGCTGTTGTGGATATTGGCAGCAACTTGGACCTGACAATTGATACTGCTCAGCTATCTGAAATTGATGCTATCAATGAATATAATAAGGGTATTGACCAAGCGTACAACTATCAGATCCAAGGGTGGAACTACCGTAATCAAGCTAACTCGTTCCGTGCTGAATCGCAGTCCTACATGAATGCCGCATCTGCCACCCGCTCCTCAGCGAGTGGTTCAGCGTGGAGTGCTGCGTTGGGGGGTATCGCGTCGATCGGGTCCACATGGGGTAGTGCAACAAATTGGTGGAATTACTAAAGATTAGGTGATACAGGATGCCTCCATATGCACAAATGACAATACGAGGTCGCGGTGGTGCACTCCCCCGATATAATGGTGGAGATGAGGTTTATGTCTCTGGCCGTGGCGTATCTGCTCGGTATGATTATCAGTCCGACAAGGCAATCCGCATACAAGCCCAAGCAAACCAAGACGCCCTTCGTCGTAGTAATATTGGTCCTGCATTAATCCAGTTTGGCCAAACTGTTAACATGTGGGAAAACAACTACGCTAAAACAAAAGCGCAAGACTTGTTTACCCAATACGAACGCGCAATGAATGAACTCCTTGAAGGTGAGAATGGCCTCCTCACCATGAAAGGAGAACAGGCATTTGGTACACCTGAAGCAAATGGGATACCCGGTACTGCTTGTAGTGGTGGCTCATGCAAACAGGTGTATACTGTCCCCAATAGCTTACCAGCAACAGAGACTGATCCCTCTACCTTTGGTCTTCCTGCCGCGACACAGGCTACATCTACAGCTTCAACCGGCCAGCCGCCTCTCAACCCCGGCGACCCCGACGCTATTCAACAAATTGGCCGTGCCCGTAACCCTATCCCGGGTTCATTTGGCCAAGCCTTCTTTCGCCAACAAAATATCCAGACAGGCCGCCGGTGTGTAAGCGGGTCCTGTTCTGGCATAAATAATATTCGTGCCACACGCGCCAATAGCCTCCGTAGTCAGCTTCTTGATGGCCAATACTGGCATGTCAGGAATATCTTTAACCGTCTGGCTGATGATTATGATGCCAAGGCCGATTTGCGCGTTCGTAAATATCAGACTGCACAGTTCAATAAGTGGCAGGATGATGTTGATGATGCGGCAATATCACAATACCTTGAACGAGCAATCGCGAACGCTGACGATCCTGAAGAGTTCATCGATAACCTCAATAAGGCTCAGTACTATTACAAGAACAAGATGGAACGCTCCGGCATGGCTAGCCCTCTTATTGAGGAAAACCTAAAATCCATGACATCCGCTGCCTATTGTAACGCCGCCATCAATATGATTGATAACGGTAACTTTGCTGGCGCGGAAGCGTTGCTGAACGGCAATGCCAATTATAATCTTGCGTATGGCAGGGTTGAAGAAGGGAATATCGAGAAGGCAAGC
>Ga0192238_1002_pt2 | contig 14000 bp, 8 predicted proteins | sample Koala_Koa27_F3_FD_131277 | JGI IMG/M metagenome (GOLD analysis project Ga0192238, IMG submission 131277) | Enriched cells from koala feces incubated with labeled cellulose particles, San Francisco Zoo, California, United States - Koala_Koa2-7_F3 ... | reverse complement strand
GCGATTTAGAGGAGGATACAACCGATGGTGATTAAATATTATGCAGATATAGATAATAAAGCGATTGCGTTTAATTTGAAAAGATTAACCAATCAGATATATAAATTATTGCCAACAAGAGAAGAAAATGTTGATTGGCAAAAACCTTTGGAAACTATTATTGAAGAGTTGGCGGGAATGGACTCATTGTTAGTCGACCAGCATGAGACTTTATTCTCTCTACTTTGTAAATTGGAAGGTTTATTAACTTTAACAGAAGAAGATGATTTTGCTTTGTTTAGAAGAACTATCTTTGAGTGTTTAAGCTTGATAAACAACTTAAAAAATTATGTCACTAACGACTTTAAATAATAGATTACAATATATGGGAGGCGGAAAGGCGGAGAGTCGATTCCAGTTAAACAAGTTAAGAACGCTTAAGAAGGCGCTTTTATACTCCTATCAAGCTGCGACCGCGGTTTTATCAGATGGAAGAGAATTTCGCTGTTTAATCAATGATGATAAGACAAGTGAAGATTATGATGATAAAATTTTATCTATCCCATATAAAGATATCTGCTTAAATGCTGAACAACTTGGGAAAACATGGCAAGGTGAAGAAGAAATTGGGATTCAACCTGGTGATGTTTTTGAATGGAAAGAGACAGGTACTCGTTGGTTGGTTTACCTTGAGTATTTAGAAGAAGATGCGTACTTTAGGGCGCAAATAAGAAGATGCGATGCAGAAGCAGAAATTAATGGAAATCATTACTGGTTATATTTACGTGGACCGACTGAAACTACTATACAGTGGAATCAAAAGGCAGGTATTGTATGGAATGATATTAACTACTCTTTAATTGGATATTTAACTAAAACAGATGAAGTGTTAGATTATTTTCATAGATTTAAAACTATTAAAATAGATGGAAATATGTGGGAAGTTAAAGTTGTTAATCCTTATTATGGAGATGGTATTGTTAAGATATGTTTAGGTGAATGGTTTAATAATGAGATGGAAGAAGCTCGTATCGTACCTGAATTACCAGAAGAACCTAATGAAGAAGAGGTTTATATTGAGGGGCAATTAAGGGTTCATCCTTACGATATTATTACTTATACAATACATAATGCTGCGGAAGGCGGACAGTGGGTTGTTAGTAACCAGAAGGCTAGATTCCTGGAGACTACAGACCTCGAAGCCCGCATAGAAATAGTAACTGGTAAAAGTGGACAATTTACTTTATCTTATCAAATAGATGATGAAGTCATTTATGAGATAGATGTTGTTATAGAGTCATTATAAAGAGATAAAAGGAGTGGCGATATGCCTACAAGAAATTTAGTTTTAACACATAAAATTAAATCATCTTTTCTCTCTTGTGAGAAAGATGCTGAGACAATTTTGAGAAAGCTATTTGTGGAAAGTCGCCCATACAGTGATGAACTAAAAAGACTTTTAGTTATTAATACGAAAGATTGTTTGGACGATAAAACAAATCCCGCTTACTTAGAAAAATTAAATTCAATGTCTGTTGCTAAACTTAGAGAGGATGGGTATATTAAGTTAGAACCCAAAATCAGATTACCAGAGCATGAAGAAATAAAAGCTTATATTATTCTGTCTTTTGATAATTTTACTCCAAATAGTACAAATCCACAATTCAGAGATTGTACAGTTAATTTTGATATTATTTGTCACACTGATTACTGGGATATAGGTAACTATAGGCTCAGACCGCTTAAAATAGCAGGTTATATTGATGGATTATTGGATAATATAAAATTATCAGGGATTGGAACATTTCAATTTGCAGGGTGCAGTCAGGTAATTTTAGATGAGAACCTTTCTGGTTATAGCCTATCCTATAGAGCAATTCATGGTAGTGATGATATAATTCCTGGGAGAGAGTAATGCTGAATGATTTACTCTTGTTATCGGGGAATGATATCCCGTTTCCGAAGGCAAGATTAACTATTCATCAACCTACTATTAAAGAAATTGCTTACATTGGAGAAGAAGCGTTCTTTATTGGATGCGAGTTATTAAATTTTTCTAAAGACTTATTAAGTAGCGAGGACAAAAGTAATTTAACTAATACAAGTAATTTTGACGTACTTATGTCAATAATGAGAGATAAAAAAACTTCCGCTATTCAAAAAAATAGAGTGTGTGCCATGATGGTGTTATCCCTTATTTTTCCTGACTATAGGATGACTATTGGTCAAGATAAAATTTCTTTTGTGAAAACTACTGAAGCAGGAGAACAAGAGGGAAGTTTAAATAAGGATACTTATGAAGAGTTCAAAGATATATTAGTTCAGATGTTCTGTTTGAAGAGAAACAAGAGCGATGCTCAAGATTATAACCCTCAGAATGAATATGCTAAGCGGCTTGCGGATAAGATGAAAGCAGGACGTGAAAAAGCAGCAAAAGCTAAGGGTGAAATGCAAAAGATCTCAGTCTTTAGTAGGTATGTTTCTATTTTAGCGGTTGGACAGTATAAAACCATTAATGAAGTAATGCAATATACTGTTTATCAAATATTTGATGAATTTGAGCGTTATGAGTTAAAAGAAGATTTTGATACTTATTTACGCGCAAAGTTGGCGGGAGCCAAAGATTTAAAAGAGGCGGAGAACTGGATGAAGGAGATTCATACCTAGCTTCCGCGGAAACTTATGAACAAACTTTAAGGAGGATAATAGCATGAAGTTTGGTGTACGCGAGATTTGTAACGTTGTTTTTAAAGCCAAATCAGATGTTGTAATTGGAAAGAAAACTTTCAAGAAAAATCAGCCTGTTCTTTATATTGATACTGCAAAGACTTCAACTATGGAAGGTGCAGCTACAACCGTGTACGCACAAGGTGGTAGAGGTAATACAAGATTGATCGCTTGGGAAGGTGAGAAAACTTTAACATTTACTGTTGAAGATGCTTTACTTTCTCCTCTTGGATTTGCTATCCTATCTGGTGCAGGTTTATTTGGTCAGGCTACTGGATTAGATGAACTAGCTGTTGTTCACGTGCATACTACAACTACAACAACTATCAGTGAAGTTGATGGTGCTTTAGTGGTTGATTTAAGTGGTGCATTAAGTGACAGTGAAGCTGTAGATGCAACAGCTCCTATCTTTATCATGGAAGCTGAAGATGATGGTTCTTTAAGCGGAGATATGATTGGTGGCACATTTAGTGTTGATGCAAATGTAATCTCTGGACTTGAGTCTGGCTCAGCTGGTGATATGGTATTTGTAGATTACTACATTACTAAGACAGAAGAAGTTGTCGATGAAATGCAGATTGACGAAGAGCACTTCGCTGGTTACTACTATGTTGAAGCTGATACATTGTTCAGACGTCAGTCTGATGGTGTGGATATGCCTGCTATTCTTACATTCCCGAATATTAAGATTCGGTCTAACTTCACATTTACAATGACATCAACTGGTGATCCATCTACATTCACATTCACAATGGATGCATTCCCAGGATATACTATCTTTGATAAAACAAAGAAAGTGCTTTGCGTAATGCAGATTATCAACGCGGATGAGTCTATTAAGGCTGGAACTACTGTTATGGGACATCTTGATTCTGAGGAGGATTCTGATTCTGCCAATGACAGTAGAACAACTGATGCTGGAGACAGCGAGTAAAAATATAATAGGGAGGACTAATGTCCTCCCTTATTTTTATTTATGCAGGTGATGAATTATGAGTGCTTTTACTGAAAAATATGGGATTTCTATAGATAGTAGTACGTTAAATGAAGCGCAAAATTATTTAACTGAAGTCGCGGCGACCGGAGTTCAAAGCGCTGTTAAACCCACCTTAGAGCAACTTAAAGCGGCTGCCGCGTCTTATAAGAATGTGGTAGAAGTATTATCAGTACAAGTAACTAATTTTGAAAATATTCTAAAACGTCAAAAAGCATTAAGAAAAGCCAGTGCAAGTTATAATGAATTAGATGAATATATTGCAAATAGAACATATGTTTCTGATTTTTTGCAAAGTGGTATACCTCAAAGTTTATATCAAGCTACTTTTGATTTTCAGCAAATTGTTAATAATTTTTTAGGTCAAAAGGTACAAACTATATTTGTATATGAGAATGATGATGGCACTCCAGATTTATACGATATTAATGAAGAACAAATATTAAATTTTGACTATTCATCAAGAAATAAATTGGTAGCTCGTTATCAAGTAAATAATAGGAATTTTCAAAGTGCTTTAACTAAATTTACACAAGATAATGTAAACGAAGTTGGTATTAGTAATTTAAAGAATACATATAAAGAGTCTATGGCGCGTTTTAGAGCAAGTAAAGTAAAAAGAGTAATGTGGTTAAATCCAGAGAGTCCGCCTAAATGGAGAATTATGAAGGTTTCTGCGGCAGGTGATATTAATGAGGCTTATGCTGCTGTTGTATTAACTCGACAAGAAACTTTGTTCTTAAATAGCTATTTGGAAACTAATATTGATACTTTTATGATGAAGTTTGTACATTATGTAGATAATATTTCTGGTTTATTGCAAGGTGATGTTTCTGTTGGTAATACAGAGTATGCCATTAAGAGTGCCAATGCTTCTACTTTAAGTTTAGTACAGGTTATTAACTTAGCTAATATGATTATGCAAGAAGATTTTAATGAAGATAAATTAAAAGAATTAAAAGATTGGTATGCTTCAAAAGGTCGAATTCGTAATAAATTAGTTAATAGTTTAGGTAATACGGTAAGTAAAGATGTGCAAGAATTAATGAATGTTATAGAAAGTTGGGAAGGAGTTACTGTATCATCTTAAACTTGACAAAAGAGAAAAATTTTAGTATAATTAAATAAGAAATGAGATAAAAGGAGATAATAATATGGCTAAAGTGTCTTATGCTAATTTAAAGTTGAAAACAGATACTTCTGTTAATACTTTTGATTTTGAAGGACAAACTATTGAGGTTTTAAAATATCTTCCTGCGGAAGATAAATATGATTTAGTAATGATTACATTACAAAAAGCTAAAGAAGATGGGTTATATAATCCTTTGAAGTTGGATATATTTTTCCATTTGCATTTAGTTTATATGTATACTAACTTATCTTTTACGGATAAGCAAAGAGAAAATGAATTAAAGATTTATGATTGTTTAAAGAGCAATGGCTTTATTGATAAAATGCTCGAAATAATTGATGAAGATGAATATAATGAATTGATTAATTGGATTGATCAAATTGTTGAAGATACAATGAAATACAAGAATAGCGCGGCGGCCGTGCTTCAAAGCTTAATTATCGACCTCCCTGGCAACGCAGAGGCGGCTGCCCGCATTGTTGACAGCTTTGATCCTTCTCAGTACCAGGCTGTGGTAGATTTTGCCACTGCCGCAAATGGCGGGCGTCCTATAATGGGCACTAAGAAGAATCAAGAAATTTAAGCAAGGTCAAAAGTGATTAAATTGATTGCCTTTATTATCATAATATGATAGTAAAGGCGATTTTTTTTTATTTTGTCGGCAAAATAAATAGGAGGAAAAAGGATTTATGGCTAATAAAATTAATTTTCAAGTTGGCTATACTGTTGATAAGTCTGGATTAACAGAAATACAGAATGCTTTAAAGCAGGTTCAGCAAGAAGCAGCTTCTGCTAAGTTATCTGGAAATTTAACAACAGAATTAGAGCAAGCTAGTATTGAAGCTGAACGACTTGGAACAATTTTAAATGAAGCATGGAATAGTAAATTAAATCAATTAGATTTAACAAAACTAAATACTTCAATTACTAGTACCTATGGTTCTATGTCTCAATTAAAGACAATTATGGAATCTAGTGGTACTGCTGGAGCAGCTGCATATAATAAGATGGCTAGCTCTATTTTAAGTACGAATTTACAAATTAAGCAAAGTAATCAGCTTTTAAATAATATGGCTACAACTATGGGTAATACTATTAAGTGGGGTATTGCTTCTAGTGCCATGAACTCTTTTACTGGAGCGGTACAATCAGCGTGGTCATACGTTCAAAAGTTAGATACTTCTTTAAATGATATTAGAATTGTTACAGAAAAATCTGCTGAAGACATGGCATCTTTCGCGGAGTCCGCGAATGAAGCTGCTAAATCTTTAGGAGCAAGTACAACTGATTACACAAATGCTTCTTTGATTTACTATCAGCAAGGTTTGTCTGACGAAGAAGTCCAAGAAAGAGCGGAAGTTACTTTAAAGGCAGCCAATGTTACTGGACAAGCTGCATCAGAAGTATCTGAGCAATTAACTGCTGTATGGAATGGTTATGGTATCGCAACTGAAAATGCCGAACAAGCTGTAGATGTATTAGCTGCTGTTGCTGCGAGTACGGCATCTGATTTGGAAGAATTATCAACTGGTATGTCTAAGGTTGCTAGTGCAGCTTCTGCGATGGGTGTTGGTGAAGAACAATTAGCAGCACAGTTATCAACTATTATATCTGTAACACGTCAGGCTCCTGAATCTGTTGGTACTGCATTAAAAACTATTTATGCTCGTATGAGTGATATTGAGGCTGGTGTAGACGAAGAAGGTGCTACACTTGGTTCTTATACCGCGGAAATGGCTAATATGGGTATCAATGTACTTGATGCTACTGGTAGTCTTCGTGATATGGGTGAAGTTATTGAGGAAATTGGTACTAAATGGTCTGATTTCAGCAGAGAGCAACAAGTAGCTTTAGCTCAAACCATGGCAGGTACTCGTCAGTACAATAACTTAATTGCATTATTTGATAACTGGGATAATTATCTTGATGCTTTAGATGTAGCTAATAATGCTACTGGTACATTACAAGAGCAGCAAGATATTTACATGGAATCAACTGCGGCTCATTTACAAGAGTTACAAACTACCTTAGAAGAAACATATAGTACATTATTAGATACAGATGCTATTAATACTATTATTGATGGTGTTACTAATGTAGTAAGTGTATTTAATAATTTCTTATCTTCTCTTGGTGGCGGAATGTCTACTCTTGCAATGCTTGGAGTAATGGGCGCTAATGTTTTTAATAACCAAATTGGCGCGGCTATTGAAAAACAAATTACCAATAGTCAGATTTTAAAGCAAAATATGCAAGATTTATCTACTGTACAAGGAATGACAAATTTAGGTATGGCAGATACTGGTAGCGAAAGAATGAATGCTGCTTATAATGAGCAGGTTAATATACAAAAAGAACTTTTAAATTTAAGTAGTAAAATAGGAACTGAAGAATATAATAGATTAACAAATTTAAATTCAGAAATTACTACTTTATCTGTTATGTTAGCTAAATATCAAGATATAGGAGATTCTTCTATTGATGCTAGTATAGCCACTCAAAATTTACAAGATGCTAATACAGAATTAAAAAATCAACAGTTACTATATAATGAATTAAATGCGTCTAAAGAAAGATTATTAGAATATGATGAAAAATACTCTGCTACTCGTACTGATACAATTAATCAATTAAATGAAGAAGTGTCTTTAACAGAGTTTTTAAATACATTAAGTGATAATGCTTATCTCACAGAAGAACAAAAAGAAGCTATTAGAGAAGCTGAATGGAATTTAAGTAATTCCCAAATCCCATTTGAAGAGAGCTTAGATACTATTTTAGAAGGACAAGCGACAGCTCTAAAAAATGCTAATCTTCAAAGAGAAATTGCGCAACAGATAGTAAAAGAAATTGCTGAATGGGATGGGGCAGATTTAAATGTCTTAGCTTCAAGAATTCAAACCTTAAAAACTCAGTTGCAGAGTGGTGGAATAGATGAAAATGGTAATTTCTTATCTGGAATTGATCAGCACACTCAACAACAGGCTATTTCATCTACAATCCAAGGTTTAACTTCTATAACGATAGGTATTAATGCAGTAACTAATGCAGTTAAAGTTTTAAATAATGATAATTTATCTTCATGGGAAAAATTTTCACAGATAGCTTCTAATTTATTATTTACAGCTCCAATGCTTATTAGGAATTTTTCATCTATTACAAGTTTGATGCCTAATTTAGCCGTAGCTATTGGGGCGGTTGGAGCAACAACAGAGACTAGCTTTTTAGGGGCAACTGCGGCAGTTTTAACTTTTGAAACAGCTTTAGGTCCAATTTGGGCAATTATTCTTGCGGTAAGCGCAGCCATTGCGGCAACCGTAGTTGTTGTTAAAGCATGTGTAAATGCTTATAATGCTCAAGCTAATGCTGCGAAAGAAGCGGCTGAATCAGCAGAAGAACTTGCAGATGCTAATGAAAAATTAGCTGATACTTATGATAATCTTCAATCTGTTATTGACACATATGATTCTGCTAAGGAGCAATTAGATGAATGTACTAAGGGTACAGAAGAATGGCAAGAGGCTTTAGAAGAAACTACTACTGCGGCAGTAGATCTTTTAAACACTATTTCTGAACTTGATGGTATTGATTTATCTAAATTAGTTGCTGAATATGGTGATTTATATGACCGTTCAACAGGAACATTTAATGAAGATATATTAGATGCGATTGAAGAACAATATAGCCAGCTTGTAGGCGCTAGTGACCTAGCTTCCGCGCAGGCTAATTATAATTCAAGTAATCTTTCAGCTAGATCAGATTTATTAGATAGTGTTAGAAGCGATGTTAGAGGAGCAACATATGACAGTGCTACTGGTGAACAATATGGCTTAAATGCTACTCAAGTTCAAAATAAGATTATTGAAAATATTGATGAGTTAACTAACTTGTCTAATGATGAATTAAAAGAAAAATTAGATGAATTAGGTTTTGCTGACCAGGTTAAAGATATTGAAAGCTTAAATAAAGCTATTAATGATTATGCCACAGCTACAGAAAATGCCACTATTACTCTTGAAGCAATCGCAGATGTTAAAGTCGCAGAAGTTCTTGGCGATGATTATAGTGATGAAGTTCAGCAATTAGTTTCTAATCAATTAACTGCACGAACTAGCGAATTAGCAGATGAATATGTTGATACTTGGGCAGGTGAAATGTCTAAAACTAGTGGTGGAAATAATGAAACTTATAAAGCCATTGTACAACAACTACAAGACCTTGGATATGATTATAGCGCAGTATCTGGACAGAAAGCTGTTAAAGGAACTGATAGTAATAGAACATTTACTTTTGAGGATTCTGAAGGTAATGAAGTTGAATTAACTGATGAAGCTGTTGCTACTATGATTGCTGCGGCAGATGCATTAAGTGAAGTTGAAATTAGTGCGGATGCGGTTGCTGTTTCTCTAAGTAACTTAGAGCATAATACAGCTGAAGGTGTATCAAGTGGTATTGAGAGTTATATAACATCTGGTAATTTTGAGTCTATGACTCGGAGTGAGTTAGAGACTTTATTGGCGGAAGTTGGAGTAGAAGAGGCTAGTGAACTCACTGCAGAGGCGATGAGTGCTTATCTACAAGATGCAATGGGCTTAACTGAAGAAGAATTAGCTCAGTTGTTTGGTGGAGAAGATTTTGCTGATGATATGGTGGATGCTGTTAATAACTATGAGACAGCATTAGACTCTTATACGGAAGGTTTATTAAATTCTACTCAAGAAGCATTTAATAACTTGGATATTTCTGATGATGTATCAGTTGCTTCTGGTAAATATATTGCAGATGCTTTACAAGGTGCTATTATTTATGGTACGGAAGATACATTAACTACATTAGAAGATACTTTTAGTCAGATTGGCACAGATGAACTTGATGATTTTGCTAGTGCTATTCAAGATATTGATGATTGGAGTAGTATTACTACTGATGATTTAATTGATATTTTGGATGATGCTGATGTATCAATAGATTTAACTGAAGATGAGTTGCAAGCATTTATTGATGCTATGGAGAAGACTGCGGAAGCTACTCAAAGTACGACAGCAGCGCTTCAAGAAATATATGCTTCTATTCATGATATTATTGATGGTTTAGAGACTGGCGATACAATCTCTGCGGATGATTATTCAACTCTAGCTGGTGAAGTGGGAGACGCGGCTGATGAGTACTTCACTATGATGCTTGATGGAACTTACAAGCTAACTGGGGATGCAGAAGATTTTTATGAGTTAGTACAATCTCAGCAAATTAGTAATTTTTCTGATAATATAGCAGAATTACAAGAGAAAATTGCACAACAGCAGAAAGTACAAGATTATGATTATGAATCATTATCAGAAACTCAAAATTATCAAAATGACGCAGGGGAAAATAAGTATAGTGGTTCAGAAGTTGAAAAGCAAATTGAATTATTAGAAGCTTTAAATGCGGTAGATGCAGAAAAAATTGCAGAGTGGCGCGATGACTTAGAAGATGGTCATACTTCAGTTGAAATGTTGCAAGAAATTGCAGATGAAGTTGCTGCAAATGAAGAAGCTTTTAAAAATTTAGATGACGCAATCGAAACTAATAAAGAATCTATTCTAGGTATTGAGCTCGCTATAGCGGAGTCCGCGGATAGTTATGAACAATTAAAAGAATATTTAGATGAAGGTACTATTAGTGTAGAAGCATTTAATAAGGTTTATGATGAGCTATGGAATGCGGAGCGTGAAAGTGATTTAGACTCAGATGAAATTGATGAGTATGCAGATCATTTGCAGGAAATAGCAGATGAGTCAGATGATTTAGCTGATACCTTAGCAGACGATGAGGATGCCGCAGAAGATTTAGCTATTCAGATCATGAATATGAATGATGCTATTGATGACTTAGCTGATAATTGGGAAGATTGGTCAGATATTCTTTCTAAGAGTAGCAAAGATAGTCAGGAATATGCAAAAACTATTAATGATGTTACTGATACAATGTCTAAATTATTAGATATTGATAATGAATTTATTAGTAGCGATTTTATTACTAGTCATATGAATGATATAGCTTTAGCCGCGAAAGGCGATGCTGATGCTATTGATAGATTAAGAGCAGCTGCTTATGAAGATATTTTAGTTCAATTAGACTTAGATGATAGCCAGCTATATGAGGGTATGCAATATACCTTATCAGATATTCAAGCTTGGTTGGATCAAAATCTTCTACAAGTTGGTTCTACTATTGAAGTAGATACTGAGGGCGAAAATGCTTTTATTGATTCATTGAATGCTTTAATTGATGCGGCAGGATATACTTCAGATCAAGTGCAAGCTATGATGGCGGCAATGGGCTATGATGTAAAATTTGTCCCTGGTGAAGAGACTGTAACATCTACATATCCATTAACAACAACTTATCATACTAGAACTCAACAACAAGATACTGATGGTGATGGTAACATTGATAGCTGGGTAGATCAAGAGTATAGTACAACAGAATATGTTGATGCTGATACTGTATCTGCCTCTGTCGGTACGGAAGTGTCTACTGAAGGCGGAGAATCTGGCGGTGGTTCAGTTAGTTCTTCTTCTGGAACATCTACTTCTGCCCATGTAAGTAAAATTACAAAGAAAGCAACTGGTTCTTCTAATAATTATAGTAGTAAAAACAGTGGCGGAAGCTCACCTGGTAGTAGCAGTAGTTCTGGGTCAGGAAGTGGTTCTGAAGATGAACCTGATGTAATGGATTATCTTGAGGATGAAATTGATCTTTACCATGATATTAACTTGGAATTAGAAGAAATTTCTACAAATCTATCAAGATTACAGAAACAGGAAAGTAAACTAACAGGACAAGCATTACTTGATAATTTAAATGACCAGTTGGCAACATTAAATGACCAGATTGATGCTACTAATGAGAAGATTAGTATCGCAGAGGGCGAGGCCGCTAGCTTACGAGCGGAGCTGTCCGCGCAGGGTGTAACATTTGACTCAGATGGTTATATTACTAACTATGCTTCTATTGTTGAAAGTAAACTTGCTTATGTAAATAGCTGTATAGATACCTATAACGCGATGTCTGCGGAAGAGCAGGAAGCTTATAAAGATACATTAGAGGATATTAAAGATGATTATCAAGATTTTATTGATGCTATATCAGATTATGATACTTTAATATCTGAAACTATTCCAGGACTTGAGGATGATATTCAAGATGCTATTGATGAACAAATTGAAATTCAAATTACCAAATTTACCATGGAAGTTGAAATCAGACTTGACATGGAAGAAGCGGAAAAGGATTGGAATGAGTTCTATAGAAAAGTTATCCTTGGTTTAGATGATGATGATATCTTAGGTAATGCTACGCAAGATCTTGCAGATATTCTTAGTTACTTTAATACAACAGCAAGTGATATTACAGACTTGTCTTCTGATAATCTAAGTGACTGGGCAGATAAAATCGCGGAAGCCATCTCGAATGGCGGGACTGGTAGCATACAGGCTCTTACGGACCAGGTTAATGATACTTTAGACCAGCTCGCGCAAATAGATGCAACTGGATGGGCAGATGTATATGGCGATAATCAAGCACAAGCATTAGAAGATTTACAAACATATTATACTGAATTAATGGAACAGTTGGAAGATGTGCAAGATTTAATAGATGATATTGAAGAGTCTTACTTGGATATGATTGATGAAGCTGTTGAGGCTTTTGATGAACAAGTAGAGCAATATGAATATATTAATGATTTGCTGAATCATGATGTTGAATTAATCAGTTTATTGTATGGTGATGATGCTTACGCGGAAATGGCTAACTATTATGCTCAGATTGAAGCTAATAATAATCAAGAGTTAGATTTCTTAAAACAACGTGTTGCTTACGCATATGAAATGATGCAGGCAGAGACTGATGAAGAAGCTCGACAGGCTTGGCAAGAAGAATGGGAAGATGCGTTATCTAAATTAAATGATAAAGTTGAAGATGCTGTTAAAAATATTATTGATCAGTATAGTAATACTATTAATCAAATCATTGATGAGTTAAATGATGCGATTACTGATGGATTAGGTCTTGATTATATAAGTGAAGAATGGGATCTTATTAATAAAAAGGCGGATATTTATCTTGATGAAATCAATTCAATGTATGCTATTGAAGAAATTCAACAGAAATATTTAGATGCTATAAATGATACTGATAGTATTTCAGCACAACAGAAACTGAATGATTTGATGGAAGAGCAAGTGGCTTATCTACAAGAGAAAGAAAACTTAACTGAATATGATGTAGAAAGAGCGGAAAAACTGTATGAGATTACTTTAGCGCAGATTGCACTGGAAGAGGCTCAACAGAATAAATCTACAATGAGGTTAAGACGTGACTCTCAAGGTAACTATACCTATGAATATGTTGCAGATGATAACGCAGTCGCGGACGCCCAACAAGAGTTGCTAGCATTACAGAATGAATTGTATAATTTTGATAAAGAAGAATATCAGAATAATCTGGATGAGTTATATTCAGTTTATAAAGAATATCAACAGAAAATATTAGAATTATATGAGGATCAAACATTAAGTGCAGAAGAGCGTGAAGAGAAAATTGCATTATATACTGAATATTATGGAGATATTATTAATTCTTTAGTTGAAGAAAATGCAGTTATTAGAGAGAACTTAATGGATTCTGCTTTCACTGAATTGGCTGCTTTGTATGATGTCGATGTTGAAAACTTTAAGAACATGAGTGCGGAAGAGCAGGATGAATTGATGAATAGTCTTGTTCCTCAATGGGATTCTGGTGTTCAACATATGGCGGATACCTTTGCTGCGGAAGGCGGACTGGTTCCAACTTGTCAAGAAGCCCTTGATGCTTTAAATGAAGCTACTAATGATTATCAGACTTCATTGGATGAACTTGAAGCCGCGGCGGGCATTGACTTAACATCGATTGCGGACGGGTATGATTATGCTACGAGCGCCGCGCAAGATTTGTTAGCTTCTAATGATGAATTAATTGCTAAATATGCAGAAGAAGTAAGTGCAATTCAGACTGTAATTAGCCAGTTACAGACTTTGGTATCACAGTATCAAGCTGCACAGGCTGCTGCTGAAGCGGCGACCGCGGCTGCGTACGCATATTGGCAAGCCACTCAAAGCATGAATGCGGATGCCGCAGCAAGCG
>Ga0192238_1061_pt1 | contig 14079 bp, 15 predicted proteins | sample Koala_Koa27_F3_FD_131277 | JGI IMG/M metagenome (GOLD analysis project Ga0192238, IMG submission 131277) | Enriched cells from koala feces incubated with labeled cellulose particles, San Francisco Zoo, California, United States - Koala_Koa2-7_F3 ... | reverse complement strand
CTGGCTCAGCATGTTTGAGGCATCCGGCTATTTTGATAGTGTAGAGGTACAGATCGAAGGCATGGGCCGGATCCCGGATATTGAAGAGATCTATATCTCTCATACCGGAGCGGCAATGAACGGAGAGACGCCCGCTGTCAGCGCTGAGGGTTCGGAAGACTCTTCCGGGGCTGAGCTTGAGGATGGCGAGTACACTGCAACTTTTAACACAGACAGTTCCATGTTTCATGTCAATGAGGCACTCGACGGTAAGGTTACCCTTACCGTCGAGAACGGACAGATGACAGCGCATGTCCCGCTCGTCTCCAAGAACATCGTAAACGTGTTTTACGGGACTAAGGAGGATGCGCAAAAAGACGGCGCGGACTTGATCGAGCCGACCGAGGACACGATCGATTACGGCGACGGAACAACGGATGAAGTATACGCGTTTGATATTCCCGTTCCGGCCCTTGATGAAGAGTACGATGTCGCGATCATCGGGACAAAGGGGACCTGGTATGACCACAAGGTGAGCGTTACCGATCCCGAGCCGGCTAACTAGAAGTTTACTTAGGAGAGACAGGATGGAAAACGGAGAGTACACGATAGAAGTTTCGATGGAGGGTGGAACCGGAAGAGCGTCGATCACCTCTCCGACGACGTTGATCGTAGAAGACGGCTCTGCCATCGCCGAGATCGAGTGGAGCAGTCCCAACTACGATTATATGATAGTAGACGGTGAAACCTATCTTCCGGTCAATGAGGAGGGAAACTCTGTATTTGAGATCCCGGTTTCCGAATTCGACGAAGAGGTGACGGTAGTGGCCGACACGACAGCTATGAGTGTGCCTCATGAGATCACATACACTTTGGTATTTGATTCCTCTTCTATGCAGGAAACAGGCGGCACCGGAGCTTCGGCGGATGAGACTGCTTTAACGATCGTAGTGGCAGTAGTGGTTGTTGTCGTGATATTGCTGGTGTATCGAAATTTTAGGAAGAAATGAACATGACTGGCTGGAAATGGAAGACGCTTTCTTTTTGTTTCATACCAATTTTATGTTTGACATCCTGCGGATCTTCCCAGGGTGTCAAAAGTGGCTCTGAAAGGTGGAATATCAGTGACGAGCTTACGTATGAATCGAGCTTAGAGCTTCAATATGCCACAGAGTTTTCGGTAGACTACTATACGAACGGAGCGGCTTTGATCTGCACGGCGGACGACAGCCGTTTTTTGGTCCTTCCCGACGGCGAAGAGGCCCCGGATGACTTAGATGAGGACATTGTGGAGCTTACCGCACCGCTTTCTGATATTTATCTTGCGGGCACGGCAGTCATGGATATGTTCCGCGCCATGGACGGCATTGACGCGATCAGTCTGTCCAGCCAGGAGGCGGATTCCTGGTATATTGAGGCCGCGCGGGAGGCGATGGAGGAAGGGAAGATCGAATACGCGGGAAAGTACAGCGCACCAGACTATGAGAAGATCCTCTCCTCCGGATGCCGCCTGACTATCGAGTCCACGATGATCGAGCACACACCGGAGGTCGAGGAAGAGTTGATAAACCTCGGAGTTCCGGTGCTGGTGGATTATTCCAGCTACGAGGATCATCCTCTGGGACGCAGCGAATGGGTCAAACTTTACGGGACTCTGATCGGACACGAGGAGGAAGCGAAGGCGGCCTTTGATGCGCAGGTGGCGGCAATGGATTCGGTGGCCGGGGATGAACCGACCGGGAAAACGGTCGCGTTTTTCTATATCACGACCAACGGAGCGGTCAACGTGCGAAAAACGCAGGACTATGTGCCAAAGATGATCGAAATTGCCGGGGGGACTTATATCTTCCCGGATCTCGGGGATGACAGCGCCTCGACATCCATGAATATGCAGATGGAAGAGTTCTATGCCGGGGCAAAGGACGCGGACTATCTCGTCTACAACAGTACCATAGAGGGAGAGTTAAACTCCCTGGAAGATCTTTTGGACTTAAGCGGTGTGTTGGCGGATTTTAAGGCAGTGCAGGAAGGAAATGTCTGGTGCATGGGACAAAACATGTATCAGGATTCCATGGAGACCGGCACGGTGATCCAGGATTTTCACACTATGCTGACAGTGGAGGATGCCACAGATGACGACTTCACCTACCTCTACAAACTCGAATAGACGATTCCGCTATACGATCGCCTTTATCATACTGGCGGTTCTCGTGGTGGTCATGCTTATCGTGAACATCTGTCTTGGAAGCGTCCGGATTCCCTTAGAGGAACTGACCAAGGTTCTTTTTGGGAACAGTCAGGATATCACAGCCTCACAGATCGTATGGGAGATCCGGATGCCGAGGGCCTTTGCCGCCCTGATCCTGGGCGGAGCGCTCGCGCTTTCCGGCTATCTTTTACAGACATTTTTCCACAACCCCATTGCAGGGCCGTTCGTGCTCGGGATCTCTTCCGGAGCAAAACTGGTCGTTGCTCTGGTGATGGTATATTTCGTTGGGCGGGCCATTCATATGAGCTCTCTCGTGATGATCCTGGCGGCGTTCGTGGGGGCCATGATCTCCATGGGCTTTGTGTTGTTGATCTCCCGGAAAGTCTCAAGCATCGCCATGCTGATCGTCGGCGGGGTAATGATCGGGTATATTTGCAATGCGATCACGGATTTCGTCGTCACGTTTGCAGATGATTCCAATATTGTCAATCTTCACAACTGGTCTCTCGGCAGTTTTTCCGGCATTACCTGGGACAATGTCGCCGTGATGGCAGTTGTATGTTTCGCTTCATTTGTGGTAATCTTTTTTATGGCAAAGCCGATCAGCGCCTATCAGCTGGGGGAGACCTATGCGGTGGATATGGGCGTCAATGTCAGACTGCTGCGGGCACTGCTGGTGATCTTTTCCAGCATCCTGGCTGCCTGTGTGACGGCGTTTGCCGGGCCGATCTCCTTTGTGGGGATGGCGGTACCGCATCTGGTTAAATTTCTGTTTAAAACAGCGAAACCGCTGGTCATGATCCCGGCCTGCTTCCTGGGAGGAGCGGTATTCTGCCTGTTTTGTGACCTGCTGGCAAGGCTTGTGTTTGCGCCGACGGAACTCTCCATCAGTACGGTAACGGCGGTGTTCGGCGCTCCGGTCGTGATCGTGGTCATGCTGCGGAGACAGACGGTGCGAAACGAACAGTAAGTGAAAAGAGTGTTCGGAGGATCTCATGGAACAGTATTTTTTCAAAACCGAACAGATGACGGTGGGATATGACGGGGTTCCGCTGATCCACGATATTGAAATGCAGGTCGAAAAGGGCGAGATCCTCACGTTGATCGGACCGAACGGCGCCGGTAAGTCCACGATCCTAAAGAGCATTTCCAGCCAGTTAAAGCTCATCTCCGGCACGGTGTATCTCGATCAGGAGTCGCTTTCTAAGATGCCGGACAATGAGCGGGCGAAACAGATGGCGGTCCTTTTAACGGACCGGGTGCGCCCGGAACTCATGACCTGTGAGGATGTCGTGTCCATGGGGCGCTACCCCTACACCGGCGCGCTGGGCCTTCTGACCGATGCGGACAGAGAGATCGTGAATCACGTGATGGAACAGACCAATACACTGGACTTTAAGGAGCGTGACTTTTTAAACACCAGTGACGGCCAGCGCCAGAGAGTGCTCTTAGCAAGAGCGCTCTGTCAGGAGCCGGATATCCTGGTCTTGGATGAGCCCACCTCCTTCTTGGATATCCGCTATAAACTGGAATTTATGGCTGTTTTAAAAAGGCTGACGACAGAGCAGCATCTTGCAGTCGTTCTGTCGCTTCACGAGCTGGATCTTGCGGAGCGCATCTCAGACCGGGTGATGTGTGTGAAGGGGGAATACATCGACCGCATCGGCACACCGAAGGAGATCTTTACGGAAGATTATATTCAGGATCTGTTTCACCTCTCAAAAGAGCTGTACGACTGGTATCGGGGAGAGGGAAACTCAGACACCATGTTTTAGGAAAGGGCGGCAAAAAAGCGATGGCAAAAGTGATCATGATCCAGGGCACCATGTCGGGTGCCGGCAAGAGTCTTCTCGTGGCAGGATTGTGCCGCATCTTCAGACAGGATGGATATCGGGCGCTCCCGTTTAAATCCCAGAACATGGCACTCAATTCTTTTATCACGGACGAGGGACTGGAGATGGGACGCGCACAGGTAGTGCAGGCGGAAGCGGCGGGCGTAAAGCCGACCGTATCTATGAATCCCATTCTCTTAAAACCGACCAGTGACACCGGTTCACAGGTGATCGTAAACGGGGAGGTCTTGGGCAACATGGATGCCCGGGAGTACTTTGACTACAAAGTGAAGCTGATCCCGGATATTCTGGCGGCATTCCACAAGCTGGAAGAGCAGGCAGATATCATCGTGATCGAGGGGGCAGGCAGCCCTGCGGAGATCAATCTAAAAGAGAACGACATCGTAAACATGGGCATGGCCGAGATGGTGGACGCGCCGGTCCTTTTGGTCGGTGATATCGACCGGGGCGGGGTGTTCGCGCAGCTGCTCGGCACGGTGATGCTCCTTTCCGAGTCGGAAAAGAGGCGGATCCGGGGCCTTGTCATCAACAAATTCCGGGGAGACAAGTCGATTCTTGATCCCGGGATCGCCATGCTGGAAGAAAAAGGGGGTATCCCCGTGACGGGGGTGATTCCGTATATGCAGCTGTCCATCGAAGACGAGGACTCCTTAACGGAGCGCTTTGACAACAAGACGGCTTCTGCTATTGATCTGGCTGTGATCCATTACCCGCGCATCTCTAACTTTACAGACTTCCATGTGTTTGAACGGCTGGAAAATATCTCGGTCCGCTATGTGACCGACCCGAGAGAGATGGGATGTCCGGATGTGATCTTCCTTCCGGGGAGCAAAAACACCATGGGAGATCTGCGGTGGATGCGGGAAACGGGTCTCGAGGCAGCCATTAAAAAACAGAGAGACAGCGCAGTGATCTTTGGTATCTGCGGTGGGTATCAGATGCTGGGAGAGGAGATCTCGGATCCGTTTCATACGGAAGAGGGCGGCACTATGCGCGGGATGGGTCTGCTCCCGGTCAGCACCGTGCTGCGCAGCAAGAAGACGCGGACCCAGACAGTGGGAATCATACAGAAAACAGAAGGCGTGTTAGATGCCCTGACCGGGATGCATGTTTCGGGATATGAGATCCACATGGGGAAAACATCCTGTCCGGACGGGGAAGAGGCAAGGCCGCTTATCTTAACGGAAGACGGTATGGACGGTGTCTGCAGGGGAAACGTGTATGGCACGTACTTTCACGGATTCTTCGATGAGGGGCTGCTGGCCGAGCAATTTATCCGCACTTTGGCGGATAAAAAAGGCGTGGAGGTCTTTACGGGAGAATCCATGGACTACCAACAGTTTAAGGAGACACAGTATGACCGGCTTGCAGATACCATACGCGAGCACATGGATTTGGAAGCGGTGTACGGCATGCTGCGGGAGGCAAAGTACGAATGGACCGGGAACAGTTGAGACAACTTGTAATTACAGAGCCCAACCGGGATATTGCTGCGGCGATCAAAACACACTGGGATCAGATCGCGAAGCCCTTAGACAGCATGGGACAGTTTGAACTGCTGACCTGCCGGATCGGCGCGATCTTAGAGGACGAAACCGTAGATATCGGGAAAAAAGCCGTGATCGTGATGTGCGCGGACAACGGGATCATCGCAGAGGGAATCAGTCAGTCGGGAAGCGAGGTCACGGAAAACGTGGCTGCGTCCATGGGAAGAGGGACATCCTCTGTCTGCAAGATGGCTGCCGTGGTCGGAGCAGACGTGATCCCGGTCGATATCGGCATGCGCTGCGATAAGACACCGGACGGAGTGCGCAAAGAGCGTGTGGTCAACGGGACAAAAAATTTCGCGAAAGAGCCTGCGATGACTGAACAAGAGGTGCTTGCAGCCATTGAAATCGGAATGGACCTGGTAAAAGAATGTAAAGAGCAGGGCTATCGGCTCCTTGCCACCGGCGAGATGGGGATTGGCAATACGACGACCAGCGCTGCCGTCGCGGCGGCACTGACCGGATGGGATCCGGAAGTGCTCACCGGCCGGGGAGCGGGGCTTGACGATGACGGCCTTTCCCGGAAAAAACAGGTGATACGTAAGGCTCTGGAAACATACGGACTCTGCCGGCAGGGGCAGACGAATCCCGAAGAGAAGAGTTTTTCGCAGACAACTCCAACGCAGACAAGCCCGGAAGAGACCCTGCGGGTGCTGGCCTGTGTAGGAGGAGCGGATCTTGCCGGACTCGCCGGTGTGTTTCTGGGCGGTGCGTTTTATCACATCCCGGTGGTGCTGGACGGCCTGATCAGCGGGGTAGCCGCGCTGGCGGCGGAGAGTCTGGTGCCGGGGACAAAGGCCTATATGGTGACATCCCACGCGAGCAGAGAACCTGCGGCGGGGAAAGTACTGGAGCTGCTGGGATTGGAACCGGTGATCCGCGCGAATCTCTCGCTCGGAGAGGGAACCGGGGCCGTGATGATGTTCGCGCTGCTTAATGAGGCGCTGGCTGTCTACGGGAATCCGACTACATTTTCCGACATTCAGGTGCAGCAGTATACAAGATTTGACAAGTAAAAGCAAAGACGGGAGAGTCGCATGATCTTGGTGACAGGAGGCTCAAGCAGCGGAAAATCTGCCTATGCGGAAGCGCTGCTGAATGAAATAGAAGGGGCTGAGATCCGATATTATATCGCCACCATGCAGGTGTGGGATGAAGAGAGCCGGATCCGCGTGGAAAAACATCAAAAGATGCGCGCGGGGAAGGACTTTCTCACGATCGAACAGCCCGTGGATCTGGAACAGGCGCTTGGTGCGATGCAGCAAAGCGGACGAACCTGCGCCCTGCTTGAGTGTATGTCGAACCTGACGGCCAACGAGATGTTTCGCGAGACGGGGATACAGCCGGCCGACGCTGTGACAAAGAAGATCCTTCGGCAGACGGCCGCACTTGACGAAGCCGTGGATCCTTTGATCGTGGTGACCAACAACGTCTTTGAGGACGGAATTGTTTATGAACCGGAGACGATGGAGTACCTGCGGGCACTTGGAGAGATCAACCGGCAGCTTGCCGAGCGGGCCGAGCGGGTGATCGAGGTGGTGGCAGGGATCCCTGTCATGATCAAGTCGGCCCACAGTTAGAGTATTTGCAAAAAAGACCTGTCAAACGCAGGGATAGGAAAGGAAAAGATAGACCAATGTCATTGCTTAAATCCTGTGCGATCGCGATCGCAATGTATTCCAAAATACCAATGCCGCAGTTTGAGTGGGAAGAAAAAGAGATGCGCTATGCCGTCTGTTTTTTCCCGCTGGTCGGAGTCGCGATCGGCGCCTTAACCTGCCTGTGGTATTTTATCGCCGTGTGGTTTTCAGTTGGGGTGCTGTGTTTTGCACTTGTCGGCACGGCGATCCCGCTTTTGGTGACCGGCGGCATGCATATGGACGGATATATGGACACGATGGATGCCCTGCATTCCTATCGGTCTGTGGAGGAGAAGCTTAGGATCTTAAAGGATCCCCACATCGGAGCGTTTTCCGTGCTGACGCTGGTGATTTATCTCCTTATCTATATCGGCGCCTATTCCCAGATCTTTACGATGCGGGAAGCCGGGATCTTGGGAGTCGGATTTATCTTATCCCGCTGTTTAAGCGGCAACGCTCTTGTAACGCTGCCTCTGGCAAAACGGGAAGGTCTGCTCTTTACGTTTTCCGATTCGGCCGATAAGACGGTGGTGCAGGTCGTATTGTGCATCGAGGCGATCGTCTGCGCGGTCCTCATGATCTGGCTCTCCGTGTCGACCGGGGTTGTGCTTCTTGCCGGGGCCGTTTTGATGTTCCTTTGGTATCGCTGGAAAAGCAACAAGGAATTCGGTGGGATCACGGGTGACACCGAAGGGTGGTTTTTGGCGCTTATGGAATGTTGGTTCGTAATCGGGATCGCGATCGTTGGGAAATTTTAAAAAAAGCATATACTAACGCATAAATTGCGTATTACAAAACTATAATAACGCAATTTATGCGTGCAACACAAATAATTAAGACGCATTAATTGCGTATTTCCATTGCGTATTTTTCCGTTTTATGATAAAATTCTGGAGAGGTGAACAAAATATGACTTTGAAAGAATTACGCAAACAAAAAAAATTAACGCAAAAAGCGTGTGCCGAATATTTGGGGATTCCTCTTCGGACATTTCAAAATTACGAGACGGATGAGAAAAAGCGGACCACCATAAAGTATCAGTATATGATGGAAAAGTTAGAGCAGTATGGCTATGTCGATGAAGGACACGGAGTCTTGACAACAGAAAAGATTCGCGCCATATGTTCGGAAGTTTTTTCTGAGAAAGAGATTTCATACTGCTATCTCTTTGGTTCCTATGCCAAGGGTGCGGCAACGGAGGGGAGTGATGTGGATTTGCTCATTTCCACTCCGATATCCGGGATGGCATTTTACGATTTAGTAGAAAGTCTGCGGGATGCTCTTCATAAAAAAGTAGATGTGGTAATGCGCGAGCAATTGACAAACAATCCGGACCTCATAGACGAAATTTTAAAATACGGGGTTAAGATTTATGAATAATATCAGAGGTTAAAAATGGAAGTATATATCGGCGGATACGCGCAGGGAAAACTTGCATATGTAAAACAAGTTCATCAGGGAGAAGATCTTTGTGTGGTTGATGATTGCTTCAATCTTTCGCAGGAGCAGGCTGGCCGGCTGGTCCTGTATGGCATGCACCGGATGATCCGGGAACTGCTGGAGTTGGAGAGGGATCCGCAGACCTTTTTTGAAGAGGTGTTTGATCAATATCCAAACTGCATCGTGATATGCGACGAAGTGGGGAATGGAGTCGTACCTGTGGACCAAAAAGAGCGGGAATATCGCGATAAAGTGGGAGAAATACTTATTCTGGCAGCCGAAAAAGCCGACCGAGTGGAGAGGGTGATATGCGGACTGGGACAACGGATCAAATAGAACTCCTGCTGCTGCGCCATGGCGCGACACGTTCCAATGAGGAGGGCCGCTACCTCGGGCAGACAGACGAACCTCTCTCCGAAGCGGGGAGACAAAAGCTGCTTCGGGATAAGCAAAACCTTTCCATGAAGCAGCCGGATCTTCTGTTTTCCGGGCCGATGACCCGCTGCCGGGAGAGTGCTCAGCTTCTTTTTGATGCGCAGCCCATCCTGATCCCGGAGTGGACCGAGATGGATTTTGGAAATTTTGAGGGGAAAAGTTACCGAGAGTTAAGCGGGGATCCGGATTATCAGGCCTGGATCGACAGCGGAGGCACGCTCGCGTTTCCCGGCGGAGAGGGCCGAGAGGAGTTTACAGAGCGAAGCAAAAAGGGGATGGACCGGATGCTGGCGGCGGTCAGTGAATGGAAGAAGTCGAACCGCCCCGCCGGAGATTTGGTTCGCGCAGCAGCTCTCGTGCATGGCGGCACGATCATGGCCCTTGTAAGCTCCTTAACCGGCGGAGAATATTTTGATTTTCAGGTAAAATGCGGCGAGGGCTGTCTGCTTCATCTGAGCGCAGACGAACAAGAGCGGCCCGTGCTGCAAGACTATAAAAAAACGTAAGGAAACAGGCACCCATGATCTGGCACTGCATTGCTTTTTTGGCGGGCTTTCTGTTGGACCTCATCCTGGGAGATCCGCACTGGCTGCCCCATCCCGTCCGACTTATCGGAAGAGGGATCGGTTTTCTGGAGAAAAAATTAAATCAGGGAGACCATCGGGTTGCCAGGGGAGCATGGATGACGATCCTTGTGCTGATCATCACGGTGGCCGTGATCGGAGCCATTGTGACAGTCGCGTATCTGATTCACCCTGTCGTGGGTGTGATCGTGGAACTGATCCTGACTTACTATGCGCTGGCGCTTCGTTCACTCCGGTCAGAGAGCATGAAGGTCTACCGGTGCTTAAAAGAGGACGATCTGGAGGGAGCACGCAAAGCCGTATCCATGATCGTCGGCCGGGATACGGAGCCGCTCGATCAAAACGGGATTACCAGGGCGGCCGTGGAGACTGTGGCGGAGAACACGTCAGACGGCGTGATCGCCCCGATGATCTTTCTGGCGATCGGCGGGCCGATCCTTGGGTTCTTCTACAAAGCGGTGAATACCATGGACTCCATGGTCGGATATAAAAATGACCGGTATCTTTTGTTTGGCAGGGCGTCCGCGCGCCTGGACGATGTATTTAGTTTTGTTCCGGCAAGAGTTACAGCGTTTTTTATGCTTTTGTCCTGCCTGCTTGCGGGAAAAGAATTTCATTTTTCCGAAGCCAGGCGCATCTATAAGCGGGACCGGCGCAACCACGCCAGTCCGAACGCCGCCCAGGCGGAGGCAGTCTGCGCGGGAGCGCTCGGGATCCGGCTTGCCGGGGATTCAAGCTATTTTGGAAAGATGGTAAAAAAACCGTATATCGGGGACGATACGAGGCCCATCGAAGCGGAAGATATCCGCAGGACCAACCGGCTGATGATCTGGACAGCGGTGCTGTGTGAGGTGATCTGTCTGGTGGTGCTGCTCGTGATCTGGGTGGTCCGATAGGGCGGATCGCAGATCGGATGATCCGAAAAAGAGGAAAGTATTTATGGAAGAAAAGATCATACACGGCGGGGATATCTACCGCAACCGGATCCAACATGATTTTTCAGTCAACATCAATCCGCTCGGTATGCCTCTGCATGTGAGAGAGGCGATCCGGGAGGCGGCGGATCTGTGCGAGTACTATCCCGACATCTGTGCGGAAGAACTGAGGTGTTCCATTGGAAGTATGTACGGCGTGCTGCCGGAGCAGATCCTGGTCGGAAACGGATCCTCGGAATTGTTGATCGCAGTTGTCCAGGCTTTAAAGCCGGAAAAGACCGTCATTCCCGTTCCGTCATTTTATGGATATGAGCGGGCGGCGCTTGCTGCGGACGGGGAGATCCGATATATCCCGATGTCAAAAAAACACCATTTTGGGATTGAAAACGAGGAGGACTTGGGGCGGCTTGCAAGGATGCTGACATCCGATGTCTCCCTGTTGTTTTTGGCAAATCCGAACAATCCCACCGGGACCTGTATTCCTCCGGAGCTTTTGGAGGCGCTGCTTATCCACTGCCTGGAGAATGAGATCATCGTGGTGTTAGACGAATGCTTTTTAGAATTTGTCGAAGACGGAGAGAAGCGTTCTTTCCTTACCCGTTCGGAGCGCTGGCCCAACCTGATCGTGCTGCGGGCGTTTACCAAGATCTTCGCGATGCCGGGGGTGCGGCTTGGCTATCTGGCCTGCGCCGATTCCAAACTTCGTGCGCAGATCGAAAGGCAGCTCCCGGAGTGGAACGTCTCGGCGCCGGCACAGCAGGCCGGTCTGGCAGCGATGGAAGTGCTGCGGGAGACTTCTTATCCGGAAGAGACGATCCGGTTTGTGAAAGAGGAGCGCGAGCATCTCGCCTCCGGTCTTTTGGAGGCCGGGACGGCCGTGTTTCCGTCGGAAGTCAACTTTTTGCTGCTTTTCTCGGAGGTACCGCTCTACGAACGGCTGCTCGAAAAAGGCATCCTGATCCGGGACTGCTCGAACTTCCGGGGACTGGAAAAGGGGTACTACCGGGTCGCGGTGAAAACGAGGAAAGAAAATGACATCCTGCTACAGACACTGGCAGAGATCATAGGGGAGGGAGACAGATGAACTTAGAGAGGGTACTTCCCGCAGAGATCGAACAGAGAAGTTTCGAGATCATAGAGGAAGAGTTGGCAAAAAGAAAGATCGTTTTGCCGGAGGAGGAAAAGCCGATCACAAAGCGGGTGATCCACACCAGCGCGGATTTTGACTACGCGGAGACGATGACCTACTCGGATCATGCCGTGGACCAGATAAAGGACCTGATCCTTTCCGGAGCGGACATAGTCACGGACACGAATATGGCACTTGCCGGGATCAACAAGAAGATCCTGGCAGAGTTCGGCGGGGAAGTCCGCTGTTTTATGGCGGAGCCCGAGATCGCGAAAAGAGCGGCCGAGCAGGGATGCACCCGCGCTGCCGCCAGCATGGAGTGGGCAGCGAAAGAGCTGACAAAACCGGCAATCTTTGCCATCGGCAACGCGCCCACTGCGCTGATCAGCCTGTATGACATGCTGGAAGAGGGTACGTACCGTCCCGCGTTTGTCATCGGCGTGCCGGTCGGCTTTGTCAATGTGGAGGCGGCCAAGGAGCTGATCCTGACCACGGATATTCCCTGTATCGTAAACCGCGGAAGAAAGGGCGGCAGCAATGTGGCGGCAGCCATTGTAAACGCGGTGCTGTATCAGTTGCAGAGGCCGTCTTAATAAGGAGAAAGATGCAATACGGATTTACAACCGGCAGCTGCAGCGCGGCGGCGGCCAAAGCGGCGGCGTACATGCTGCTGACCGGGAAAGAAATAGAAAAGATCACGATCCAGACGCCGAAGGGGATCCCGTATGAGGCGGAGCTTTACTCTGTGGAGCGCGGCGAGAGCCGGGTGTCCTGCGCGGTAAAAAAGGACAGCGGGGATGACCCGGACATCACGAACGGCACGCTCGTTTTTGCGGAAGTGGAGATTCTTTCACAGGAACCGGATCCTGCCGAGGCGCCGGGGATGAATCCTGACGAGGTTTTGCAGGACGACGCGCGGGTTAAGATCGAGGGCGGCACCGGTGTGGGCATCGTGACCAAACCGGGACTGGATCAGCCGGTCGGGAACGCGGCGATCAACCGGGTCCCGCGTGAGATGATCACCGGGGAAGTGCTGGATGTCTGCCGCCTCACCGATTTTGCGGGGGATCTTCTTGTAACCATCTCGGTCCCGGAAGGGGAGGAGCTGGCAAAGCAGACCTTTAATCCCCGGCTCGGCATCGAAGGGGGCATCTCGATCCTTGGGACCAGCGGGGTCGTGGAGCCCATGAGCAGCCAGGCACTTTTGGATACCATTTATGTGGAGCTGCGCCAGAAAAAGGCAGAGGGGTATCCCGTAGCCATGGTCTCTCCCGGAAACTACGGGCTGGAATTTATGCAGCGGACCTACGGCTACGATCTGGACCAAAGCGTAAAGTGCAGCAACTTCATCGGAGATACGCTTGATATGGCGGTGGAGCTCGGGTTTGAGAGACTTCTCTTAACAGGACACATCGGGAAATTGGTGAAACTCTCCGGCGGCATGATGAACACCCACTCGAGAGAGGGAGACTGCCGCATGGAGCTTTTGGCGGCCGCGGCGATCCGGGCGGACACACCGGTGGAAACGGTTCGGGAGATCCTGGACTGCGTGACCACGGAGGAGGCCGTGAAGCTTTTGATCCGGGCGGGCACAGAAGCCGAAACCCTGGCGTATGTGATGGAGCGCATCCGGTTTTATGTGGAGCGGCGGACTGCCGGGAAACTTGAAACGGCCTGCATCATGTACGCGAATGAATTCGGTGAGCTCGGACGGTACGGAGAAGTGGATGAATTTCTTCGGCTTGCTAAGGAGCACAATATTTAGGAGGAAACGTATGGTATATTTTGTGGGCGCCGGATGCGGCGCAGCGGACCTGATCACAGTCAGAGGAGCGGGGCTGCTTCAGGAGGCGGATGTCATCATCTACGCCGGTTCGCTCGTCAACCCGGAGCTGTTGTCTTATAAAAAAGAAGGATGTCAGGTCTATAACAGTGCCACGATGACGCTGGAAGAAGTCCTGACAGTGATGACAGAAGCGGAGAAACAGGGTCAGACCACGGTGCGTCTTCACACAGGAGATCAGAGTGTGTACGGCGCGGTGCGGGAACAGATGGACCGCCTGGACGAAGAGGGCATTCCGTATGAGAGCTGCCCCGGCGTCAGTGCCTGCTTCGGCGCGGCGGCATCCATGAACCTGGAATACACTCTTCCGGGGATCTCGCAGACGCTGATCTTAACCCGCATGGAGGGGAAGACAAAGGTGCCAAAGCGGGAGCAGATCGAGTCACTTGCGGCACACCGGGCTTCAATGGCGATCTATTTAAGCGCCGGTATGACCGGGGAACTGGCGCGGCGTCTGATCGAGGGCGGCTATCCGGCCGAAACCC
>Ga0192238_1057_pt1 | contig 14733 bp, 25 predicted proteins | sample Koala_Koa27_F3_FD_131277 | JGI IMG/M metagenome (GOLD analysis project Ga0192238, IMG submission 131277) | Enriched cells from koala feces incubated with labeled cellulose particles, San Francisco Zoo, California, United States - Koala_Koa2-7_F3 ... | reverse complement strand
GACCCCTGCAGAAACCCGAATGGGAAAAGGAAAAGGAGCGGTGGATTACTGGGTCGCGGTTGTAAAACCGGACCGCGTCCTGTTTGAAGTAGCCGACGTACCGGAAGAGGTAGCCCGCGAGGCGTTGCGGCTTGCTGTGCACAAACTGCCCTGCAAGTGCAAGATCGTTTCTCGTGAAGACTTAGAAGGCGGTGATGAATAGAATGAAGGCAGTGGAATATTTAGAAGAATTAAGGGCACAAAGCGATGCTGAATTGCAGAATCAGCTTGTGGCTGCGAAGAAAGAGCTTTTCAATCTCAGGTTTCAGAATGCGACAAACCAACTGGATAATACAGCCAGGATCAAGGAAGTCAGAAAGAACATTGCCAGAATCAAAACCGTGATCGCTGAGACCGAAAGCAACTTAGAGAAGTCGAGCGACAGCGAAGACTGAACTTAGTGCGAGGCCGTTCTTTGAGATTGGCGAATCCGAGCGGAAAGCGAAGGAGGAGCTTAGCGAAAAGAACTTCCGCTTAAGACCCAGAAAGGAGAATTCCAGTGGAAGAAAGAAATCTTAGAAAGACACGAGTCGGAAAAGTGGTAAGTGATAAGATGGATAAGACCATTGTCGTCGCAGTGGAATACAGAGTGCGGCATCCGCTTTACGGCAAAATTGTGAAACGGACATATAAATTAAAAGCTCATGACGAGAACAACGAGTGTGGAATCGGCGATCGAGTCAGAGTGATGGAGACAAGGCCGATCTCCAAAGACAAGAGATGGAGACTTGTCGAGATTGTGGAAAAAGCAAGATAAGGAAAAGGAGGCTTCCAGTATGATTCAGCAGGAAAGCAGACTTAGGGTGGCTGACAATACAGGTGCAAAAGAAATCCTTTGCATCCGTGTTCTGGGCGGCTCTACCAGAAGATATGCACATATTGGTGATATAATCGTTGCTACTGTCAAAGATGCAACACCAGGCGGAGTTGTCAAAAAAGGCGATATAGTAAAAGCGGTTGTCGTACGGACAAAGAGGGAGACCCGCCGTAAGGACGGTTCCTATATCCGTTTTGACGAGAACGCCGCCGTTATCATAAAAGATGACAATACGCCAAGGGGAACTCGTATTTTTGGGCCGGTGGCCAGAGAGCTTCGTGACAAGCATTTCATGAGGATCGTGTCTCTTGCGCCGGAAGTATTATAGGAGGTACGGATTCATGCTTAAGATCAAAGAAGGCGACACCGTTCGGATCATCGCCGGAAAAGATAAAGGGAAAGAAGGAAAGGTGCTCGAGGTTCATGCCAAGAGCAACCGCGTCACGGTCGAAGGTGTCAATATCATCTCGAAACATGTGAAACCGTCTGCGTCCAATCAGGCCGGCGGGATCATCGAGCAGGAAGCGCCGATCCATATTTCGAATGTCATGTACCTTGCGGACGGAGTGCCCACCAGAGTCGGCTTCACGTTTGAGGGCGAAAACGAGAACGGAAAACCGATCAAAAAACGTGTTGCCAAGAAGACGGGCAAGGTCATTGATTAAAAAGGAGGGCCATACGTTGAGTAGACTGAGAGATATTTATGAGAATGAGATCGTAGATGCTATGGTCAATAAATTTGAATATAAGAATAAGATGGAAGTGCCGAAGCTGGAAAAGATCGTTGTCAATATGGGCGTGGGTGAGGCGAAAGAAAACGCCAAGGTCCTTGACTCCGCCATGCAGGATCTGGCGATCATTACCGGCCAGCAGCCCATCAAGACGATCGCGAAGAAATCCGTCGCAAATTTTAAGCTTCGTGAGGGCATGGCCATCGGATGCAAGGTGACCCTGCGCGGAGAAAAGATGTACGATTTCACGGATCGCCTGATCAATCTGGCGCTGCCCCGTGTGCGTGACTTCCGCGGCGTCAATCCGAACTCTTTTGACGGGAGAGGAAACTATGCGCTCGGTATAAAAGAGCAGCTGATCTTCCCGGAGATCGAGTATGACAAGGTTGACAAGGTAAGAGGAATGGATGTCGTTTTTGTCACGACTGCCAAGACGGACGAAGAGGCACGTGAGTTGCTGAGACTGTTCAACATGCCGTTTGCGAGATAAGAGGAGGGAGTTTTATGGCTAAGAAATCTTTAAAAGTTAAGCAGCAGCGCAAACCGAAATATTCTTCCAGAGCTTATACCAGATGCAGGATCTGCGGGCGTCCGCACGCTGTGCTGCGGAAATACGGAGTCTGCAGGGTCTGTTTCCGTGAACTGGCCTACAAAGGCGAGATTCCGGGAGTGAAAAAGGCAAGTTGGTAAGGAGGAAAAGAAGCAAATGAGGACAACAAATGATCCGATCGCGGATATGCTTACAAGGATCCGCAATGCAAATATGGCAAAGCACGACACGGTAGATATTCCTTCATCCAAAATGAAGCTCGCCATCGTTGAGATTTTGTTAAACGAGGGATATATCGAAAAATATGAAATGATCCCGGACGGCAATTTCCAGGCGATCCGTGTCACGCTGAAATACGGCAGGGATAAAAACGAGCGAGTCATCACCGGCTTAAAGCGGATTTCCAAACCGGGTCTGCGCGTATATGCGAACAAAGATGAGATCCCGAAGGTGCTGGGCGGACTTGGAACCGTTATCATGTCTACCAATCAGGGCGTGATCACGGACAAGGAGGCCAGAAAGCTGCAGGTTGGCGGCGAAGTGCTGGCCTTCGTGTGGTAAGAACAACTATCTATAAATATTTAGGAGGTACGGGCATGTCACGAGTAGGAAGAATGCCAATCGCGATCCCGGCGGGTGTCACCGTCACGATCGCAGAAAATAATCAGGTGACGGTAAAAGGTCCGAAGGGAACGCTTGAGAGGGTGCTCCCCCGGGAGATGGAGATTAAACAGGAAGGTTCTGAGATCACAGTCGAGAGGCCGAACGATTTAAAGAAGATGAAATCGCTGCACGGACTGACCAGAACTCTGATCAATAACATGGTGATCGGTGTGACCGAAGGTTATTCCAAGGTGTTGGAGATCAATGGTGTCGGATACAGGGCACAGAAGTCCGGAAAGAAACTGACCCTGACACTCGGGTATTCCCATCCGGTTGAGATGGAGGATCCGGAAGGAGTCGAGGCGACAGTGGACGGCAACCGGATCACAGTGACGGGGATCGATAAGGAAAAAGTCGGACAGTATGCCGCTGATATCCGCAGTAAGAGGACCCCGGAGCCTTACAAGGGCAAAGGGATCAAGTACATTGATGAGCATATCCGGCGTAAAGCCGGTAAGACCGGCGCAACGGCTTAATTGGAGGGTGACAGATCATGGTAAAAAAGAAAGTAAGAGCAGAGGTTCGTACAAAAAAACACGAAAGACTGCGTTTCCATCTGGCAGGGACTGCCGAGAAGCCGCGTCTTTCCATATTCAAGAGCAACAAGCATGTCTATGCGCAGATCATTGACGATGACGCGCAGAGGACTCTGTGTGCAGCCTCTACCATGGAGAAAGATATAAAAGCGAATCTGGAAAAGACGAATGATATCTCCGCTGCCGAAGCGGTTGGAACAGCGATTGCGAAAAAGGCGCTGGACGCAGGCATCACCACGGTTGTATTTGACCGCGGAGGTTATGTCTACCAGGGCAAAGTAGCAGCATTGGCCGACGCGGCACGCGAAGCCGGATTAGACTTTTAACGGGAGGGCTTAGGAGATATGAAACGAACTATTATCGATCCGAATCAGTTTGAATTAGAGGAACAAGTCGTTGCGATCAAGCGTGTAACGAAGGTCGTAAAAGGCGGTCGGAACATGCGCTTCACGGCCCTTGTCGTTGTCGGTGACCGGAACGGTCATGTCGGAGCCGGTTTGGGGAAAGCACAGGAGATCCCCGAGGCGATCCGCAAAGGCAAGGAAGATGCCATGAAAAATCTGATCGAAGTTAAGCTGGATGAGAACAACAGTATCCCGCACGACATTATTGGGAAGCATACCGGCGCATATGTGCTCTTAAAGAGATCTCCGGAAGGTACCGGAGTCATTGCGGGCGGCCCCGCACGTAGTGTGTGTGATCTTGCCGGCATCAAGAACATCCGAAGCAAATCTCTGGGATCCAACAACAAGCAGAACGTCGTTCTCGCTTGCATCCGGGCACTCGAACAGGTGAAATCTCCGGAAGAGGTGGCCAGACTTCGCGGCAAGTCGGTAGAAGAGATACTTGGATAAGGAGGCGTGGAAAATGGCAGGCAAACTTAGAATTACACTTGTAAAATCACCCATCGGCGCAATTCCGAAACACAGAAAGACCGTGGAAGCCCTTGGTTTAAAAAAGATGCATATGACGGTCGAGCAGCCGGACAACGAAGCGATCCGCGGGATGATCTGGCAGGTAAAACATTTGGTTAAAGTGGAAGAGATCTAGCCCACGAAGGAGGTACCACGATGGAATTATCGAATTTAAAACCGGCAGCCGGTTCCAAGCATGGCGACCGTTTTCGCAAAGGCCGCGGTCACGGTTCTGGAAACGGAAAAACAGCAGGTTACGGACATAAAGGTCAGAAAGCTCGTTCCGGAGCTCCGAGGCCGGGCTTTGAGGGCGGTCAGATGCCCTTATACAGACGGATCCCGAAGAGAGGATTCCACTGCATCAACTCCAAAGAGATCGTCGGTGTGAATGTCTCTTCTCTGGAGCGCTTTGAAGACGGTGACGTTGTCACGGTTGAGACACTTATTGAGACCGGAATAGTGAAGAATCCGAGAGACGGCGTCAAGATCCTCGGAAACGGAGAGCTGACCAAAAAGCTCACTGTTCAGGTCAATGCGTTCAGTGGTTCCGCGAAGGAAAAAATTGAGGCACTGGGCGGAAAAGCAGAGGTGATCTAATGCTTCAAACTGTTGTTAACGCGTTTAAGATCAAGGAGATTCGAAACCGCATTATCTTCACTTTGTTAATGCTGGTTGTAGTTCGTCTCGGATCTCAGATCCCAACGCCGGGAATCAACGCAGATTTTTTCTCGTCCTGGTTTGCGGAGAACGTAGGCAGTTCGTTTGGATTTTTTGATGCGGTTACCGGCGGCTCCTTTGAGAACATGTCGGTGTTCGCGCTGAATATTACACCTTATATCACATCCTCCATTATCGTACAGCTTTTAACGATCGCCATCCCCAAGTTTGAGGAGTGGCATAAAGAGGGGGAGGACGGAAGGAAAAAGCTCATCGCGATCACTCGTTATATTACAGTCGGATTAGCGCTGATCGAGTCCCTCGCCATGTCGATCGCTTTTGGCAGACAGGGCCTGTATACAGAGTTTACTGCGCTGAATGTGATCATGACTGTGGTTACGCTGACTGCAGGGTCTACGGTGATCATGTGGATCGGCGAGAGGATCTCGGAACGAGGAGTCGGAAACGGAATATCCATCGTTCTGATCATCAACATCATCTCCCGTTTGCCTTCCGATATCACGAATTTGTTTGAGCAGTTTGTGATGGGCAGAGAAGCCGCGACAGCGGTTTTAGACGCGGCGATCATCATCGGGATCATTGTTCTGGTGATCGTTTTGGTCGTGCTGCTTCAGGACGCAGAGCGGAGGATTCCGGTGCAGTACTCCCGCAAAGTTATGGGGAGGAAACAGGTAGGCGGACAGACAACGTACATCCCGCTTCGCGTGAATACAGCGGGCGTGATACCGATCATCTTTGCCCAGTCACTTTTGATGTTTCCGGTCATTATCTGTCAGCTGCTCGGCAAGACTGGCGGCACCGGCATCGGGGGGAAGATCCTCGGCATGATGTCCCAGTCCAATTGGTTTAACTTTAACACACCGATCTACAACGTCGGTCTGGCCATATATATCGCGCTGGTGGTTGCGTTTGCGTATTTCTACACATCCATCACGTTCAATCCGCTTGAAGTGGCGGACAATATGAAAAAACAGGGTGGCTTTATTCCCGGCATCCGGCCGGGCAAGCCGACGAGCGACTACCTATCCACCATGTTGAACTACATCATATTTATCGGTGCGGTCGGACTGGTGATCGTAGCGGTGATCCCGATCTTCTTTGAGGGTGTATTTAACGCCAACATTTCGTTTGGCGGCACGTCACTGATCATTATCGTCGGTGTCATCATAGAGACTCTAAAGCAGATCGAATCCCAGATGCTTGTCCGAAATTACAGGGGATTCCTAAACGATTGACCGTGCAGCGGTCTTAAATAAAGCTGGAGATATCTGGGGGACCGGTATCTCCATCTTTGGTACATATTTTTAATCTGGTTTTTTAGAGGAGGAAGGCAAATGAAAATTATCATGTTGGGGGCACCGGGGGCCGGAAAAGGGACCCAGGCAAAGCTGATCTCGGAAGAGTACGGGATTCCGCACATCTCCACGGGAGATATCTTTCGCGCTAACTTAAAAGAGGGGACAGAATTGGGACAGAAGGCCAAAGTCTATATGGATCAGGGCCTGCTCGTACCGGACGAATTAACCTGCGATCTGGTCGTGGATCGGATTGCGCAGGACGACTGCGAGAATGGGTTTATCCTGAATGGATTCCCCCGTACGATTCCGCAGGCAGACAGTCTGACTGACGCGCTTGGCAAGCTCGGAGAGAGCATGGATTTTGCCATTGATGTGAATGTTCCGGACGAAAACATTATAAAGAGAATGTCCGGCCGCAGAGCCTGCTTAAACTGCGGGGCGACCTATCACGTCGTCGAAATCCCGCCGAAAGTGGAAGGGATCTGCGATGTCTGCGGCGGAAAGCTTGTGCTCCGCGATGACGATAAGCCCGAGACAGTCAAAAAACGGTTGGATGTCTACCACGAACAGACGCAGCCGCTGATTGATTATTACACAAAGCAGGGTATCCTGCATACCGTAGACGGAACGCTTCCTATGGAAGAAGTCTTTGCGCAGATAAAGGAAATTTTAGACGCGTAAACATCTTGCCCGTTTGAAACGGAGGCAGATATGTCAGTATCAATCAAATCAGACCGTGAGATCGCTCTGATCCGCGAAGCCTGTCGCATCATTGCCATTGTACACGAGGAGCTCGGAAAAGAACTCCACGCAGGTATGACAACGATGGATGTGGACAAAAAGGCGGAAGAGATGATCCGAAGTTTCGGATGCATACCGAACTTCAAAAACTATCATGGGTTTCCCGGATCGGTGTGTGTCTCTCTCAACGAAGAAGTGGTACACGGGATTCCGAGTGACAGCCGTGTGATCCGGGAAGGCGATATCGTCAGCCTGGATATGGGCTGCATTTACAAGGGCTATCATTCCGATGCAGCCAGGACCCATGCCATCGGCAAGGTCTCCGAGGAGGCAAAGCTTTTGATCGAGCGCACCCGGCAGAGCTTTTTTGAGGGAGTACGCTACGCGAAAAGCGGCAATCACCTTCACCAGATTTCCAATGCCATCAGCGATTACTGTGAGAGCTTCGGCTACGGCGTGGTACAGGATCTGGTCGGACACGGTGTGGGCGCCGCCCTTCATGAGGACCCGCAGATTCCGAATTTCCGGCAAAAGAGCAGGGGGATCCGGCTCCGGCCCGGAATGACACTGGCCATAGAGCCAATGGTCAATGCGGGAACCTGGGAGGTAGACTGGAGAGATGACGAGTGGACCGTCGTCAGTCGTGACGGCTCTCTTTCCGCTCATTATGAGAACACGGTTCTGATCACAGAAGGCGAGCCTGAGATCCTGACGCTTACAGAGGAAGAAAAGGCGATGATGGCATGACAGAGACAAAGATGCAGATCAGTTTCGCCCGATCGAAGGCGGGACACGACAAAGGGAAGCATTATGTAGTCGTGTATGAGGAGCCGGAATATCTATACCTGGCAGATGGGATTTCCCGCACTGCCGAGGCACCGAAGAAGAAAAACCGAAAGCATGCCCAGATCATAAACCGGATCCCGGCACATATCCTTGAGGTTTTTACTTCCTGGGATCCGCCCTCGGATACAGAGATCAGGCGGGCACTGAAACTGTACAATCTGGCCATCGAAAAACAGGAGGAAGAGTAATGTCAAAAGCAGACATGATCGAAGTGGAGGGCGTGGTCCTCGAAAAGCTTCCCAATACATTCTTCAAAGTGGAATTGGAAAACGGGCATCAGATCATGGCGACCATCAGCGGGAAGCTTCGTATGAACTACATCCGGATCCTTCCGGGCGACAAAGTGACACTCGAAATGTCCCCGTATGATCTGACGAAAGGCAGGATCATCTGGCGCGATAAATAGCCAAAACGCGCCATAAAAAGTGATTGCAATGACAAAATCCGCATGGTATAATACTTTTTGGCGCCTTTGAATCCGGGGAATACTGCGCGTATTTTTCGAAATGGTTCAAAAGAGGCAAAAAGCTTTATATAGATATGATGTGAAAGGGAAAGGAGGAATTGCTATGAAAGTGAGAGCATCCGTGAAGCCGATGTGCGAAAAGTGCAAGGTAATCAAGAGAAAAGGACGTGTCATGATCATTTGCGAGAATCCGAAACACAAACAGAGACAGGGTTGATTGTCTAACGATAGATGATAGAACAGGTCGGAGACATAATCCGTTCCTCCCCGGATGACTCTGCCACAGAGCACCGAATTGGAACAGGATCTGTTTGAATCAGAAGGGCAGCAGTGAGCCTGAGACTTTTGTCGTGTGCGGCTGCAATGGGTGTTCCCTCTAACCCCATTGTTCACGGGAAGAGTAAAAGCACTGTGATGGAAACTTTTAGACAGAGAAATTCAGTATGGAGGTGTAAACGCACATGGCTCGTATTGCAGGTGTAGATTTACCTAGAGAGAAGCGCGTGGAGATCGGTTTGACGTATATCTACGGGATCGGTGTATCCACGTCGAGAAAACTGCTTACTGTCGCAAAAGTGAGTCCGGATACCCGGGTGAAGGATCTGACTGACGATGAAGTCAGGGCTATCAGCCAGGCGATCGAGAGCGAGGGAGTCATCGTGGAAGGTGAACTCCGCAGGGATGTCGCAATGAACATCAAGAGGCTCCAGGAGATCGGCTGTTATCGCGGGATCCGTCACCGGAAGGGGCTCCCGGTCCGTGGTCAGAAGACCAAGACCAACGCGAGGACCAGAAAGGGACCGAGGAAGACAGTAGCAAACAAGAAAAAATAACATCAGAAAGTAGGTTCGTTTTATTATGGCTAAAAAAGTCGCAAAAAAAACAACGAAAAAGCGTGTAAAGAAGAATGTTGAGCATGGACAGGCACACATCAAGGCTTCTTTTAACAATACGATCGTTACGCTGACTGACCCCGAGGGCAATGCTCTGTCTTGGTCCAGCGCCGGCAGCCTTGGCTTTCGCGGTTCCAGAAAATCGACTCCTTATGCCGCCCAGATGGCAGCGGAGGCCGCAACAAAGGCAGCTCTGGTTCATGGTCTGAAGAAGGTAGACGTTTTTGTGAAAGGGCCGGGTTCCGGAAGAGAGGCAGCGATCCGCGCGCTCTCCGCGGCAGGTCTTGAAGTAGTAAGTATTTCCGACGTGACACCGGTACCGCACAACGGTTGCCGGCCGCCCAAACGCAGAAGAGTCTGATCAGGAGGTTAATCGAAAATGGCAGTAAACAGAGTACCTGTATTAAAACGGTGCAGATCACTTGGTTTAGAACCAACCTATTTAGGAATAGACAAGAAATCGAAACGGCAGTTAAAGAGATCGAATCGGAAGGTCTCCGAATATGGGCTTCAGCTGAGAGAGAAACAGAAAGCGAAGTTCATCTATGGTGTCCTTGAGAAATCTTTCCACAATTACTATGAAAAGGCGGATCAGATGAAGGGCATGACCGGTGAGAACCTGATGAGGATGCTTGAGTGCAGGCTGGACAATGTGATCTTTCGGCTGGGGTTTGCGAGGACCAGAAGAGAGGCCAGACAGATCGTTGATCACAAGCATGTGCTGGTAAACGGAAAGTGCGTTAATATTCCTTCCTATTTAGTGAAAGCGGGAGACAGCATTGAGATTCGGGAGAAGTCCAAGAGTTCCCAGAGATACAAGGACATTCTCGAGGCTACTGCGGGCCGTCTGGTGCCCGAGTGGCTTACTGCGGATCCGGAAACCTTAAGCGGCAGCGTGAATGAATTCCCGACCAGAGAGATGATCGACGTCCCGGTGGACGAGATGCTGATCGTCGAGTTGTATTCCAAATAATTAACGCGGCACACAACAACTAAAAAGGAGGACAACGCAGTGTTCGATTTCGAAAAACCTAAAATTGAGATTGCAGAAATTTCAGATGATAAGAGATATGGCAGATTTGTCGTTGAACCGCTCGAAAGAGGCTATGGCACTACGCTTGGCAATTCTCTGCGCAGGATCATGCTTTCCTCCCTGCCGGGTGCGGCAGTCAGCCAGGTTAAGATTGACGGTGTCCTGCATGAGTTCAGTTCCATCCCGGGAGTCAAGGAGGATGTGACAGAGATCATCATGAACATTAAGAATCTGGCACTGAAGAATTCCAGCCAGACGAATGAGCCGAAGGTTGCGTATATCGAATTCGAAGGCGAAGGAGTCGTGACTGCAGAGAATATTCAGGTAGATTCCGATATTGAGATCATGAACCCCGAGCTTGTGATCGCCCATTTAAACGGCGGGACGGACTCCAGGCTGTATATGGAGCTTACGATCTCCAAAGGACGCGGCTATGTCAGCGCCGAAAAAAACAAGACGGAGGACACACCGATCGGAGTTATCGCCATTGATTCTATCTACACACCGGTAGAACGGGTAAATCTTTCGGTGGAAAATACCCGTGTGGGTCAGATCACAGATTATGACAAACTCACACTGGATATCTATACCAATGGAACCTTGGAAGCCGATGAGGCTGTAAGCCTTGCCGCAAAGGTTTTAAGTGAGCATTTAAGCCGGTTCATCGATCTGTCCGAGAACGCCAAGACGGCGGAAGTCATGATCGAGAAGGAGGATAATGCGAAGGGGAAGGTTCTGGAGATGAACATCGACGAACTGGAACTGTCTGTGCGTTCGTATAACTGCTTGAAGAGAGCGGGCATCAATACTGTGGAAGAGCTGACGAACCGGACGCCGGAGGATATGATGAAGGTTCGGAACCTGGGACGCAAGTCTCTGGAGGAAGTCCTTGCAAAGCTGAAAGAGCTGGGATTGCAGCTCAATCAGGGCGAGGAGTAAGAGGAGGATTATAAAAATGGCGAAGTATCGTAAATTAGGCAGGCCGTCGGATCAGAGAAAGGCACTGATCCGAAACCAGATCACGGCACTTTTGTATAACGGAAGGATCATTACCACAGAGGCCAAAGCGAAGGAAGTCCGCAGAGATACGGAGAAGCTGATCGCGCTTGCGGTGAAAGAAGCAGACAACTACGAGGAAGTCACGGTAAAGGCGAAAGTTCCCCGTAAAGACGCGGATGGCAAAAAGATGCACGAGATCGTGGATGGCCAAAAGAAAACGCTCTATGACGAAGTTGACAAGACCATCAAAAAGGATCTTCCCTCCCGCCTGCATGCGCGCAGACAGATGCTGAAGGTGCTGTATCCCGTCACCGAAGTCAATGAGAAAAAGAAAAAAGACCGCACAGAAGTGGATCTTGTAGACAAGCTGTTTACCGAGATCGCTCCGAAGTATAAGACCCGTAACGGAGGCTATACCCGGATCATAAAGATCGGACCTCGCAAAGGTGATGCGGCCATGATGGTAGTCTTAGAATTAGTATAAATAAGTTTTTGTTATTATATAAGCGAAATATTCTATTGGAGTTTTGGAAAAAGGCGGTTTATAATAAGTGTATGATTTAACAACTAGTTAAATCGTTCCTTTTATAATACCAAACCTTCATAAAAAACCAAACTCCTAATTTATGCTTGAAAGAGTGTAAAGGGAAAACGACCGTATCCCGGATACGGTCGTTTTTCTTATTATTCTGTATTGACGCAACCCTCGTTATGTTGCTTCGGAAAGCGAAAAAATAAACTCTGAGCCGACGCCCTCCGTGCTGATTACATTGATGTTTTCGTGGTGAGCGGAGAGGATCTCTTTTACAATAGCCAGTCCCAGACCGGTGCCCGTCTTGTCCTTCCCGCGGGAGAGATCGGTCTTATAGAAGCGCTCCCATATCTTGTTTAGGCTCTCCTTCGGGATGCCGATGCCGTAATCCTTGACGGAGGTAAAAGCCTTGCCGTTTTGTGAACTCGTCTCGATGGTGACCTCGGCATCGTCATTGCTGAATTTTATTGCATTGTCGATCAGATTATGCAGCACCTGATCGATCTTGCCGGGATCGGCCCGTACATACAGCGGCTGTTCTGTGAGGGCAAGATCGAAGGTCAGATTTTTTTCTTTGGCCCTTCCCTCGAAGGTCAGAAGCGTCTGACGGATCTTCTCATTTAGGTCGAATGTACTGATGTTTAAGTAAGTGCCTTTGTCGCTTAACTTGTTCAATTCCAGAATACTCTCAGTCAGCGTCTCGAGACGTTCGGTTTCGGAGACGATCACGTTTAAGTATTTCGCCTGCATTTCCTCCGGGATCGTTCCGTCTGCCATGGCTTCGGCATAACCCTTTATGGAGGTCAGAGGAGAGCGGAAATCATGGGAAATATTTGAGATGAATTTGCGCTGATCGTCCTCCAGGGAATTCAGTTCACCCGCCATATAATTCATGACATCGGTAAGGAAGCCGAGACTGCCCACCGGTCGTGGCTCCAGAGGCGTTCGGTAATCCCCCTCTGCATAGCGTTTCGCCTCCCTGGTCATGCGCCGTAAGGGACGCCAGACGGTAAAGAGGCAGACCAGCAGGATCACCAGTATGACAATGCACAGAATAACACAGACGAGATAATTCATGGCAACCTCCGATCATTTGGTTTCAAATTTGTATCCGATCCCCCAGACAGTGGCAACGCTCCAGCTCTCGTGATCCTTGATCTTCTCGCGGAGGCGCTTTACATGTACGTCGACGGTCCGGGTATCACCCAGGTACTCATATCCCCAGATATTGTCGAGCAGCTGTTCCCGTGTGAACACCTGATTGGGGAAGGAAGCGAGGAAATACAAAAGCTCCAGTTCTTTCGGCGGCATGTCGATAACCTCGTTTTTATAGAGTACGGAGTAGTTCGTCAGGTTGATGACAAGATCCGGATATTCGACGCATTTGATCTCATTTTCGTCACTCTCCGTCGTGCTCGTCTGGAACCGGCGGAGCACAGCCTTGACGCGGGCCACCATTTCCTTGGAATCAAACGGTTTCATAATGTAGTCATCTGCGCCGAGCTCTAAGCCCAACACCTTGTCAAACACTTCTCCCTTTGCGGACAGCATGATGATGGGGGTATTGGAGTGAGTACGGATCTGCCGGCATACCTGATAGCCGTCGATCCCCGGAAGCATCAGGTCCAAAAGGACAAGATCCGGCTGGTATTCCTCAAACTCCGTGAGAGCGGATTCTCCGTCCCCGACAATGCGGGTGTCATAGCACTCTTTTGCAAGATACATCGAGATCAGCTCCGCGATATTTGCATCATCATCAACGATCAAAATTTTCTGTTTGACTCCCATATGTGATCCTCCTAAGTAAAAGATGTGACCGAAGCACTAACAAAACGTCGCGATCGTCACGCCGGTGTCACCTTCGCCGAATTCGCCGAGGTGGAAATCTTTAATATAGCTTAATTGACGGAGACGGTTTTGTACGGCGTTTCGAAGCGCCCCGGTCCCCTTTCCGTGTACGATTCGGACACTTTTTAAGTGGGCGAGATATGCATCGTCCAGATATTTGTCCAGTGTCATAAGCGCTTCATCGACCGTCATCCCGATGAGATTGATCTCCGGAGAAATCGAGCGCGACTTGGACTGTTTCAGACTGCCTGTACCGGCTGCGTGCGGGGCAGTACTTATTGTCTCCTTTTCGTCTATCAAGGCCAGATCCCGGATGTTGACCTTATATCGCATGATCCCGGCTTGGACATACAGATTCCCCTTCGCATCCGGAAGGGTGTGAACGGTTCCCGTGAGATTCATATCAAGGATCCGGACCTGATCGCCTAAGTGAAGCTTCTCAGGCGCACGGGAATTAGACCTGGTTTTTTTCGGGACGGCAGACGCATTCTGAGCTTTTGTCATCTCTTCCCGAACTTTGTTGCGTTCGCGTTCCATGTCGGCGGCATCCGGGCTTGCGGTTCCGAATTTATGGAAATTGCGGATCGCTTCATCCGCCACATTTTTTGCGTTTTTTAAGATGCCGGCGGCTTCCTCGTTTGCCTCCCGGAGGATCCGGTCTTTCGTTTCCTCAAGGTCCTCCTGCTGCTTATCGAGCTGCTCCTTTTGCGACGCGAGATCCGCTTTGCGGCGGCCGATCTCAGCCTGATCCTGCTCTACTGCGCGGCGCCTCTCCTCCAGATCGGCGATGACATCCTCAAAACTTTCCGTCTCGGCGGAGATGCGGGAACGCGCATCGTCGATCAGCCTCGCGTCCAACCCCAGTTTCTGAGAGATGGAAAAGGCGTTGCTCTTGCCGGGAAGACCGATGAGCAGGTGATAGGTGGGACTTAAACTCTCCACATCAAACTCGCAGCAGGCATTTTCTACCCCTTCCGTAGACAGGGCATAGAGCTTTATCTCGCTGTAGTGGGTCGTACACATGGCCCGAATGTCCTTTGTGCGCAGCCGCTCCAGGATGGAGATTGCCAGAGCAGCGCCCTCATCCGGGTCGGTGCCGGCGCAGAGCTCATCAAAGAGTACGAGACTGCCGCGGTTGGCCCTTTTTAA
>Ga0192238_1056_pt1 | contig 14868 bp, 12 predicted proteins | sample Koala_Koa27_F3_FD_131277 | JGI IMG/M metagenome (GOLD analysis project Ga0192238, IMG submission 131277) | Enriched cells from koala feces incubated with labeled cellulose particles, San Francisco Zoo, California, United States - Koala_Koa2-7_F3 ... | reverse complement strand
TCTGAATCCGGAAATTGTCTCCAGGTCAAAGCATGAAAATCTGTATGTAGGCGTCAAGGCTTTTTTTGCCGATATGGAACTCACGGCAGAGTGCGTATATATCGCCGACCTGAAAGAACTGTTGAATAATCGGGATTTACTCACGGAAGAAATGACGTTTCTCGCAGCGAAGGATGCGAACATCCCTATAAAAGATTTAAAGGAACTTCCCTGCACGCTGATCCTGGTGGATGAGGGCGCCCAGACACTCTTTCTCGTAAATCGGATCGTCGATGTCTTCAGTGGGCTTCAGGAGTGGGACAAGACGATGCATATCTACGCAATGAGAGGAAAGAGCGCGCAGGAACTCCTTGATGTCAGTGAGGCTCTGCTTCAATATCCCACGATCCTGTTTGATGCCTCATTTGAAGTGATCGCCTACACCAGCCAGGGAGATTTTGGGAGCGCAAACTTTGACCGGACTGTGCAAAACCGCTATACAGATCCCGCACTCATGGCCAGGATCAGGCAGGCAGATATCTTTCAGCAGTTGAAGCCAAACGAGCCCTTTATTGAGCAGGGAATAGAGGAGGATAATCAGTTCACGATCCTCTACAGTTTTTTCAGCGATCAGATCCTCTTAGGCTATGCCTGTGTGTTCTGCGGCAAAACAGATCCGGAACAGGGATATGTGGATCTGTTTCAGCTGTTCGCAGACAATATTTTCTTCTGTCTGGAGGGAAATTATAAAAACAGCCGCTTCGGAACCATGATGTATGAGACGTTTCTGCTGAACCTGATGAATCCGTCAGGTATTTCCGAAAAACAGGTGTCGGAACAGATTCAAACCATTGAAAACCTATCCTTTGCCGGACGGTTTGCACTCGGTGTCATCGCGTTCGAGGAAGAGACAAACGTCCCCCTTCAGTTTGTCGCCAGACAGCTTGATCTGGCCATGCATAACGTGCGGCCGTTTCTCTATGAAGGTCAGATCTGCCTGTTAAAGATGCTGGACGACGATGTCCCGGCGGATCTTGCCCTCAGTAAGTGGGAAATGGACAACATGGACCGGCTGTTGGAAAATTATCATTTCACAATGGGTGTCAGCAATATCTTCCATAAAATAACCGATATCCGCTACGCGTATATCCAGGCAAAAGCGGCATTGGACTTGAGGTCACCGGGTGAACGTTACGGTCAGTACAGCAATGTCTGTTCAGAGCATATCCTTCATACGGTAGAACGGGAGCTTCCGCTTACGCTGCTCCGCTCGGAGCTATATGACCAGATCAAGGCATATGACAGCACTCATCAGACGGAGTACTTAAAGATCATTCTGGTCTATTTGGAGTGCAAATGCAACGCGGTCCGCGCGGCGGAGAAACTGTTTATACACAGAAACAGCGTTCACAACGCGATCCGGTTTGTGGAGGAACACTGGGGAATCAAAATCACGGATCCTCAAATTGAGGACGCTCTGCGGATTTCCGGCCGGATTGACGACTATCTATCCACTTTTAAAGATCACTGATCGGGGAACATTAGAGTTCCCCGATTTTTTTATATTCCTTTGTTGTGCACACTGCACATTCACAGAAAAAAATATGCTTACATTCTGGCATTTTTGAAAAGGACAGTCCTCCGGATATCTGCTATAAATGAAAGAAATACAATTTTCAGATAAAGCAGATATTCTGATATAAAACGAAAAGGAGGAGAATTTTTATGAGCAAAAAAGTAGATGTAGACGTTGCGATCATGGGAAGCGGCGTCGCCGGCCTCGGCGCTGCCTACAAACTGGTCAATGCGGGTGTAACAAATGTAGCTATATTTGAAAAGTACCCGGCACAGGGCGGAGCGGTCTCTAACTGCCCCATGTGCTTCTGCGCGACTCCGGATACTCCGGAAGCGCAAAAGAGCGCGTTTGATGTGCTGGCACGCTTTTCAAACTACACGGCAAACTTAGGGCTGGTCAGCAAAGTGGTGAAATATTCCTCTGAGCTGCCGGATCTGGTATTGAACAAACTGAATATTCAGGCACCGATGGTCGTCAACCGTGAGCCGGCCGACTATGGCAATCAGCGCGGATACACCATGGGGCATGCAAACGGACTGGATGTCGGCGATATCTATTTTATCAATGGACGCGGCCAGGGACATGCGTTCGCCCTGGTATGCTTAAGACTGCGCCGGATGCTTGAAAAGGAAGGTGTTCAGTTCTATTTCCGGACACCAATCAAAAAGATCATCCGCGATTCCGCAAGCGGAAAAGTGACCGGAGCCATCGCCTATGACGAGGATGGGGAAGAGATCGATATTTCCTGCAAGGCCCTGATCGTCGCCTCCGGCGGCATCAGCAGCAACATGGAGATGATGAAGGAGGAGGGAGTCCTCCACACAAAGTTTGAGGATGTCTATCGAGACGGTTCCGGAGCTCAGGTTATCGTCATGTTCCCGGACAGCTGCCAGGACGGAGACGGCCAGAAAGCGGTCTGGGAAGTCGGCGGCAAAAAGACCGGCATCGTCATCAGCGCCTGCCCGCAGGTCCCGAACCCCGGTGTTTTGGTCGGACCGAACACCCCGTGGCTGGGCGCCAGTCAGATCCAGCTGTTTGCGGATTGCCCGTATCTGCGTGTCAATGAGCTCGGCAAGCGCTTTATCAATGAGGAGATGGCCAACAACCACACCGCCATTTCCAGCTCACTGTCCTTAAACTGCCCGAACATGTGCTGCTACCTGATCTTTGACGAGGACACGGCAGACTTCATGAACAAACACGGCGTAGAAGAGGGATACGCCTACTTCATCTTCGCCGGCGCCACCGTTCAAAACATCCGGGATCAGATCGATCATGCGATCGCGCTTGGCAACAAGCATATGTGCCACTTCGATACCATCCACGAGGTATGTGAGTATATGGGGATCGATGAGGCCGGCCTTAAAAAGACGCTCGAAAAGTATAACAAAGCTGCCGTGACCGGCATTGATGAGGAGTTCAAGAAAAATCCGAAGTATATCAAACCGGTAAAGGAAGAGAGCGGGCACATCTACTGCTTCCGTCTTTTTGCGGGCGGCTACGACACGATGGGCGGTCTGGCCATCGATGACAACGCGAATGTCGTTGACGCGGAAGACTATCCGATCGAAGGCCTGTATGCAGGCGGCGATATTGCCACCGCAAGTCTGTACGGCAATCCGCCGGCCAATGCGGGCGGTACCGTATTTGGATCCATGACAACCGGCATGATCGCAGGCGATTCTGCCGCGGCATATGTGAAAGGAGAGGCATAATTATGAAGATAGAAATAGCTGATTACTGCATCCGTTGCGGACTTTGTGAGGATCTTTATCCCAACGTCTTTAAGAGAAACTTTGACACACACAACATCGACGTCCTGTATGACGAGATCCCGGCAGATTTAGAGGAGACCGTCAAAAAGGCCGCCGAGGACTGCGCCGTTGCGGCGATCAAGATCATCTGATCTCTGTACAGCAGCGAACAGTGGAATATAGGGAAAAGACCGGAAGAACAGGTTTGTGTGCTTCCGGTCTTTTCCGTTTCATTATAATATACTGCTGTGTATTTTTCTGCAGGAAATGACTCCCTGTGAAAGATAGGAAAAAAAGTTGCCATATCTTCGTTTTGTGTTATAATAAAAATACTATAAAGCAATTATAAATAAAATATAAACTCAACGTAAACTCTGCAGCTTATTATTCCGAAAAGAGGCATCGCGAAAGATTGGAATGACTGCTCCCCTATTTGGAATGACCATATCTTCGTTCTTCTCTATGATTTCTCGCTGATTTATGGTAAAATAAGTTGACGTTACATAGAGACAATCCTCAGATTTTATGTAAATTTTTAAGGAGGTATTTATTTTTTATGGAAGATTTTATGACAGGCGCTAAGAGGGTGCCCGTGCCGGAAGGCTCGGAATCAAAGAGTTACTATAAGTATTACAATCGGGAGTTATGCCCCATTCCGGACGAAAAAATTAAGATCTTAGAAGATCCCATTGGGAAACCGGAGGAATATATGCCAATCGAGGACATGAACAAGCTGTTTGATCCCGGCTATCTCCCGGGAGAGATCGGAATTTTCTATGCTCCCGACGGCAAAGTGGGTGTCTCCAACTTTACCAAGATGCCCGGCGTGACCGGGGAGATGGCTGAGTGGTGGTTTGCATGGCATGGCGGCGAGCCGCTGCGCTATGCGATCTGGGATCCGCTGGATCATTACGGACTGGAGCTGGAGCCGGAGGACTATGTGAAGGTATTTGATCCTTCCATCCCGGTAGCGGAGAAAACCCGGGGTGTCCTTCACCATGTAACGGAATCTCTGGTTGCCGGCCAGGACCCGGTCAAGTGCGATCTGGCTTTCACAGATCCGGCCGAGTTTGGCATGCCGGTAGACAAGATCCACACAGAGGCCTGCTCTTTTGTGCTGTGTGCCAATGTGACGATCTTCACACCGGAGGGCATGCCCAATATTCCTCTCGTATGCATCCACTTCTTCCGTGACACAGAGGACGGATGTGAGCTGAGGAGCCGTTACTGGTTTGGATACCAGGTGAAGGATGGCAAGCCGGAATATCTGCTTCCGGATGATCCTGCTGCTGTGCCGCCGCTGCAAGTGATCACAGATCTGGAGCAGCACAATTTCTTCGAGTATACGAATCTGGCAGCGATCCTTGCCGATGTATACAACGAAGAGAAAGATAACTGGAAACCATGAACCATTATAAATTTCACACGTGTGCAATGCTGAAATCAAGAGGAGGCTTGATCTATGAACAATGAAAACAAAAAAAACCAAATGACTAACAGCCGTTTTGGTAAGGCCGGCTGGAGCATGATCATTGAGACCCTGCTCCTGTACTACTTCTGGGCCGGCACCAGTACAGACGGCATGAACGTGTATCCGGATGCGTTTGCCGCGGCGTACGGCATGGACGCCACACGGCTTCTGAGCTTCGCGACGATCGCCGGATTCATCGGCGTGGTCGCCGGACTCATCTTCGGTCGTCTGATTATCCGGACCGGTTCCCGCAGGCTGTCAGCGATCCTGCTGGTCTTGTGCGGAGCCGTGTATATCTGGTTCGGCTGGGCATCCAGACCGGCGATCTACCTGATCTGCCTGATCCTGTTCACATGCTTGGCTATGGGATTCGGCGGACCCGCTCCGAGTTATCAGATCAACAACTGGTTCCCGAGAAAGAAGGGAATCGCATTGGGCTGGGCCACCATGGGTGCTCCGGTCTGCACGGCGACGTTCGTTACGTTACTGTCCGTGATGATCGCAGCAAGAGGACTGCACTTCACATTCCTCATCATGGGTATCGTCATCATCATCTTTGGTATCGTCTCCTTCTTCTGGGTAAGGGATTACCCGCAGGAGCGCGGTGCATATCCGGATAACATCAAGGATGAAGAGGGTGTCTATGAGACTGCGGAAGAAATGAAGGAGTACAAGAGCCCCTACACGATCGGCCAGGTCTTAAAGATGAAGAACATGTGGCTGATCGCCCTCGGCTTCGGCGCACTCTGGATGGTGACGATCGCGGTCGTCAGCCAGTTCGTACCCCGCATGATGTCTGTCGGATTCAGCAACGCGACAGCGCTTACCTTACTGACGGTAGCGGCCATCTTCGGAATCGTCGGCAGTTACCTTTGGGGCTGGCTTGACCAGAGGCTTGGGACAAAGCCCGCGACAGTCATCTATGCGTGCTGCTTTATCGCGGCACTGCTGCTGCTGGTGTTCGTCAGCGGCATCGTGAGTACCGTTATCGCATCCATCTTCGTCGGTCTTTGCATCGGCGGACTGTTAAACCTGATGCCATCGATGGCGATATCCTGTTTCGGCAACAAGGACTTCCAATACGTGTACAGTATCATCTTCCCGATCGCGAACCTTTTAAACCGGTGCGCATTTGCTGTCATGGCATTCTTCCTGGTTCTCTCCGGAGGGAGCTACACGCTGCCTTATGTGGTATTCATCTTTATCGATATCGTAGGCACGGTCTTGGTCATGTTTGTTACCACGAAGGCTAAGGGCAACAAGAAGGATGAGCCGACACCGGAACAGGCTGCCGCTGAGTAAGAGATTTTTACTTAAGGAACAATAAAAAGCTGCTTTTTTGCAAGCGGTCAGCAAGCACACATTAAGCCGGTGCCATGGAACACATTCCATGGCACCGGCTGTTTTCATGCCGTCTTTCGTTCCTGCTCCGTTTGGATCCGGTCCGGGTGTTCAGCGGCGAAAAGTCTTTCGATAGCTGCAGTCATTTGGCAGGGTCGGATTAAACAAAACGATCCAAAGATTTACTTTCCTGCAGTAAGGGCATCTCTGAAAACGTTCCGAATAAACACTGCAAAGGTGTGTCTCCTCATCCAGAAATTCACAGTGGTCCGCATAGATGATCACCTTTCCATCCTCCCCTACGGATCTTCTGTGACAGCATTGTCCGCACCGGCTGCACAGATCTTCCCAATTCTTATGCCATTTTAACCATTCTCTAATGATTCTGATCATCGTGGTCTTCGCTCTTTCCAAACAAGCTGCTTCAAAATTTAAGGTTTCATTTACCAGAATAGAATGCGGTTCGCAACCTCGAACGTTCTCATTTGTTCAAAAGTGTCGGTGTGAAACGGCACTAAATTTATCGCGGTTTGATTGCTTTCTCCCTTATGGTTTGATAGAATATGCAATACAAAAAACAATCTGTTTCAGATAAAGAAGGCTCTCCATGGGTACCACTTCGGATATCAAAAATCTGACAGAAGGGCCGGTAGCAAGAAAACTCTACCGCTTTGCTCTGCCGATCATATGTACAAACCTGCTCCAGGCGGTCTACAACCTGGTGGACATGCTCATCGTGGGACGCGTGTTAGGCTCCGCGGGGATCACTTCCGTCAACGTCGGCGGCCAGATCGTCATGGTCGTATTTTCCATCATCAATGCCTACGCCATCGCGGAAGCCGTCCTGGTGGGACAGCTCATTGGAGCAAAGAACGAAAAGGAAATCTCACGAGTAGTCAATACGATGCTCCTTTTTTCCCTGCTCATCGCCACCGGTCTGATCATCTGTCTCATCGGCTTTTCCGGGCCGCTGCTTCATGCCATGAATGTGCCGGAGGAGGCCTTCGCGGGGACCAGGACCTATCTGATCGTCTACATGTGCGGCACGTACTTTGTGTACATCTATAACATTTTGTACGGCCTGCTGCGCGGAATCGGGAACTCTACCGCTCCCATGGTCTTTGCCTGCATTTCCACCGGTGTCAACATCTTACTGGACGTTCTGTTTGTGGTCGTGCTGCGTCTGGGCACCGGAGGCGCCGCATTTGCTACGATCCTGTCTCAGGCACTCAGCATGATCCTGATGATCTGGTTTGTCCAAAAGAGAGTCTCCGTTTACCATTTTCTACTAAAAGAACTGCGCATCGCGAAAAACTGGCTGCGGGAAAGTCTGAGAGTCGGACTCCCCCAGATCTGTCAGTTCGTGCTGACCAATGTCTCGTTTTTGCTGATCAGCGCTCTGATCAACAGTTATGGTGTGAATGCCTCCGCTGCGGTAGGCGCGATCAATAAGATCTACACCTTTGCCGTGCTGCCCGGACAGGCTATGATGGCAGCTCTTGTCACCATGACTGCACAGAATCTGCCGGGAAAAAATTATGTCCGCATCCGCAAAGGCCTGGGGTTTGGCATCCTGCTGTCCGCCCTGATCGGTTTTGGAGTATGGACCGTCTGCCAGCTGTTCCCGGGACAGCTTCTGTCCGCGTTTACGTCGGAAGCCGGCGTGATCGAGACAGGCATCCCGTTTATGCGGATCTTTATCTGGTGCGTCCTCGTGGAAAACGTGATGTTTTGCTTTAACGGTCAGCTGACCGGTGCGGGGTACACGCAGATCACAATGGCCGCCTCTCTCATCTCTGCCTTTGCAGTCCGGTTCGGCTTCGCCTATCTGCTGAGTCAGTTGACCCCTCTGGGATTCAACGGCATTGCCTATGCATACATTATCGGCCCCGCCTTTCAATTGGCCGTCGGCGGCCTGTTCGTCCTGTCCGGCCGGTGGAAAAAACCGAGAGTCCGGCTTCAGGAATGACTTTTCCGGGGATTCTCTGCCCTTTCCTGCACGTACTGTCTTATCCGAAAGACAAGCACAGGTATAAAAAGTACGCACAGAAAGCTGACCGCAAATCCTATCGTGGTGTCGGTCAGGAAATGTGCTCCCATGATCATCCGGGAGAACGCCACGAGCCAGCCCCATGCAAAACCGATCCAAATAAACAGTCTGACCGAAGGGACAAAAGACATTGCCCCGGCTCCTTTTGCGTCCGCATCCCTGCTCCCGCCGCTGCGCAGCCAGGGGAGCAGCCCGTACAGCATCAGGATCACCGCATGGCCGGTATGACCGGAGGGGAAGGATTTAAATTCTTCGGCCTCTGCTCCCGCAGAGACCAGGGCATTCTTTAATGCAGTGCCTGGGTGATACCAGGGCATAAAATAAGCCCGGGCATCCGTCTCGACCAGCCGCATGCGGGGCCTTCCCCAGGGAACTTTGATGATATTTATGATCACCATCTGCAGCACGATCGTCAGCAGAAAAACAAAGGCTGCCAGGAGAATGTCCTCCTGCCCTGCCTTCCGGCTTACAAAAACAGCCAGCATGATCATGAGAACCGTGATCACCACCGCGATAACACAGGACACCGCCAGGTTCATCTCCATATACTCCACCGGATTCTCGCAGAGCATGTAAACTCCAACCGCGATCATCACCAGGCCGATCAGGCATTCTAAAATGCCGACTGCCCGGTTTTTCCGGCTTCGTCCGATCAAAAACAGGGTCCCTGCCATCACTGCCCCTGCCGAGGAGGGCAGCTGCCCGTAACCCGCCAAAACCAGACCGAGCTTGCTGCCCGGATGATATAACGCGGCATCCAGCGAATAATCCAGCAACGTCCCCACCACCATCAGAGCAACCAAAATGACGCCGATCGCGATCGCATCGCCACGCCGCATCAGCGTCCCCCGCCATTTGGGATTCACACTGTCTGTTTTTTTCGATTTCTTCGCTGTCCGCTCCATGCGTCTTCTCCTTTAAAACTTCCTTTTTATTTTAATACACATCCTTCTCACAGACAATAAAATAGTGAAACTTGTAGATATCGTAAAAAGCAGACTACCATATTCTTATATTTCAGGGTAAAATAATATTATGATAACATGAACTGCGAAGGAGGATCAGAAATGCTCTGTCCCTATTGTGGAAAAGAACTGGATCGTGAAGTGAGATTTTGCCCGTATTGCGGCAAAGAACAAAATTACGGCAGTGAGGGAAATGAAAGTGCTGTAAGCCCGGAGACAGAACCGGGCGTCACAACCGTTTCCCATTCGAGAAGAACCATCCTTATCATTGTGATCATTGTGATCGCTGTCGTGGTCGTGGCCGGCCTGGCTGTTTTCTTAAGCAGGAACCATACCGGCACAGGCAGCGTATCGATTCGCCAGGAGACCAGGGTCACGCTGAGCGAAGAAAATATAGCCGCGGCGCAAGAGGCCGTTGAGATCGTGGACAACTATCTGGATGACAGCACAGTTGATGCTCTTTTGTATGGGTCTGAATCGGCCGCCGGTGATCTGCGGGAAGTCAAAAAAAGCCTTGTTGCGGAAGAAAACACTGCCTCGGAAGAAGTGCGGCAGGAACTTGAAGACGACATCGATCAGATCATTCTGGAACTTGACCTCAACGAGAAAAGTATCTCAAACGGTCTGCGGATCCTGGAAGGCGGAGATACTGCGGACATAGAAGCGATCCAATCATATCGGGATGATATCGAATCCCTGATAAATAGATATTCATAGGCGGCAGAGAGGAGACTTCATGTTTGGAAGAGATGGCGGAAAAGAATTGAATCTGTTTTTTATTCTCACTCTCCTGCTCACCGTATATTTCCCGCTGCATCTTGCGGGTACCGGCGCTGTCCTCACTTATTTGCTGACCATTCCGACCATGATCCTCAGTGTCGGATGCTGGGTGGCGTTCTGGGAGGCGAAAACAGACCAGCCGACTGCCTTCGGGCCATCCATGATCCGCGGCTCCCTGCTCGCACAGATCATCGCCCTCCTCGCGGCCGGCGCCGTCTGGGTGATCATCTCGGCGATCAGCTTTATCCGGTTCCTCACAATTAAGATCGATATTAATCTCTTAAATATTCACACTTCCGTGGGACGGATCTTTCTTCAATACGGGGGCGTACTGTTTTCACTGCTCCTTGTTGCCTGCGCCGTCCTTATTGCCTGGGGTGTGATCTTAAACCTCATGCTGCATAACATCAGGCGCAATATCCGGGCAGAAAAAAATACCCTGTCGGGCAGGCGCACGCTGCGATGGGAGCCGGTTCGTGTCCGGCGGACGATCGTGTTTCTTGCGATCGCCGCAGCATGCTCTCTGATCAGACACGGGATCTCCTCCGGACTCTATAACCTGTTTTACTTTCTGCTCTATCCCGGGCGGGCATTGGCAAACGGAATTTTTTCGGGACTGCTCGGCGGCAATATGGGACAGCAGGCTAACCAGATCATCAATAACATCATAAATGCCTACCAGACCTGGTCCGGGCAGGGAAACAGCGCCATGGATGCAGTCAAAACCTTTTTTCTCGCCACTTTGCAGACCAATATGATCGGAACCGTCGCAGCGGTCCTGTTATTTTGCATCCTGATCATTATGATCGTGTTGTTGATCTTGGGAAGGACGGTTGACAAAAAAGCCTGAAAATACGGGCTCATGTCTCTTTTTGTCAATCGCCTTTTTCTCTCACTTCAGGCCCACCGGCTTTTCTGATGTTCACACAGCTCCTCCCATTGACAGCCTGCACAGACACTTTTCCGTTTCCCCGGAGAGAGGATCTCGCTCTGCACCCGGAAAGCAAACTTAGAAAACGGCATCGTTTCGCCCGGGGTCAGGCCGCACAGCTCCAATACCTTTCGGTCGTAACCGGACACTTTCGCATCCGCGGCACAGATCCCGTTTCCATTGTGCGGACAGGCTGTACAGATCACATCCGTGCCGATCGTCAGCCGAACCGGGATTTCAGCCTCTTGGCTTCTTCCCTCTTCCGTCAACAGATCAAGAACCCCCTGCATATGAGAGGTAAATGCACTGCTGTACCCTTTTCCCTCAAAGAACGCCAGGCACATTCCGTGGTGCGGGCGCAGGGGGATCACGGGGTTGTTTTTATAAAGATTGTCGCAATTATTCTGTGTTTCTGTCACCGGTATCTCCTCCATTTATTAGATTTATCTTTTATGAAAACAAGTCCGAATGAGTCCCTGTTCGGGACAGAAACAATAATAATTCTCCCTCATCAATTCGATACACAAGCAGCCAATCAGGTTGGATATGGCATTCACGGAATCCTGCATAGTCACCGGAAAGCGCATGATCCCGGTTTTTCTCCGGAAGAGATTCTTGGCGTTGAAGCTTACTTACAACATCTTCAAGAAGATTCATGTCATAGCCACGTTTCCTGGCCAGCTTCATGTCTTTTCTAAACCGGTTGGAAAGAACCAGATCAAGCATCATCAAGTACCTCGTCCATTGCATCTTTAAATGACGTGTAACGCTTATATTGCTCCGGATGTTCTTTCATGGCATAATACTCATTTAATGCTGCTGCTGTTTCGGCATTGGGATTCTCGCGGGTTACAGGGAAAGGCAGTCCCTGAACACGCAAGGCCTGTTTTATGAAAAGTGTAACTGCCGTTGTCATATCCAGGCCAAGATCGGCAAAAAGCTCTTGACCTGCTTTTTTTAAGTCGGCATCCAGACTTATATTTGTGCTTACTTTAGACATACCACACACCTCCTTCTTACTGGTTATTATAAGCCGCAACAGGCGGATTGTCAACAATATATGCGCATAACCAGCATATATTGTTGACAATCCGCCTCAAAAAAATTCCCGGGAGAAAATCTCCCGGGAATTTTAAAAAGCTGCAGGAAAAGGGACTTGAACCCTCATGAGCGTAATGCTCACACGGACCTGAACCGTGCGCGTCTGCCAATTCCGCCATTCCTGCACAGTGATAACGTCTGAACGAATATAATTATATCAAAACAACCAGAAAAAACAAGCCGTTATTTTTTTATTTTGTCTCTCATTTCATTTCCCGACTAAATAAGCAGTCGCTTACCTGCTCCGCAAAAACTGCGTGCTTGACTCAGACAGGCCTTACTGCTATATTTATCTTGTAGTAAGTAAGTAATTAAGAGCAACGCATTTTTTAGGAGTGCCGGGGGTAGTCCTATGGATCGTTTCATGAATATAATCGTCAAACTCGTTGTCTTTTTCTCACGATTTGCACCGGGTTTGTCTAAAATGGGTTTTATAGACTACAGAAGTCTTGAAGACCTGGAGAATGATCCAACGCTTCACATCCTGCTGGTAGGCTACAACGGGGCGAGGAATACCGGCGCGGATGTGCGCGTGGCTGAGATCGCAAGACAGCTGCAGGAAGGTCTTGGCAAAGATAAGGTGGAACTCTCTGCCATGACACTGGATGCGGAGTCCATGCGGTGCTACTTTGATCCTGACGTCCATCTCATTCAGGTCAGATCCATTTTTTTCGGAGGTGTATTTAAGGCCTGTTGTGCCAATCAGGCCGCCATCCTGTGTGAAGGATCCACGCTCAAGAGCAAATTTGCCAATGCCCTCACCTTATATTCCTGTGAGGCGGCTGGCATTATGAGAAACCAGCACAAGCCCTGTATCGCCTATGGTTCGGAGGCCGGCGAGATGGATGCGTTCCTGGAACGGACCGTTAGACGGCTGTGTAAGGATACTTATTTTATCGCCCGGACCCAAAACTCTCTGGACTACATTCAAAAAATGGGTCTTACGGGGCATTTGGGCACGGACACGGCCTGGGGATTTGACAGCAGCTCTTATGAAAAGTGGGCTGTCACGGAGTTAAAACAGTCTGGTTGGGACGGCGCATCACCGCTTCTGGGTGTTGCGCCGATCAATCCTTTTTGGTGGCCGGTAAAGCCCTCTCTTATCAAGTGGCTCAGAGCTAATTTCAGCGGAGACCACTCTCTTCAGTTTCAACTCTGGTATTTTTTCAGCTGGTCTGCGCATCGAAAACAGCAATTTGAAGATTATCTGGATGCCCTCGCCCTGTCAGTAAATGAATTTGCCAAAAAGCATCCCTGCCATGTAGTCATACTCGGTATGGAGCAGCTGGATACCGATGCCGTGAGCAGGCTTACATCAAAGCTCGAGGTGCAGGCATCTGCCTTTCTCTCATCAGACCATGACGGCTACCAGATGGCGGCTCTGTTAAGGCAGCTTACATGGCTTATCACGTCAAGATATCACGCGGAAGTGCTCTCAACGGATGGAAAAGTGCCCAGTGTGGCAATCTCTATGGATGAGCGTCTGGACAACATCATGAAGGAGATGGATATGGGCTGTCACCAGCTGCTGCATGCAGATGACACGGATCTGTCCGTGGAGCTTCCGGATGCCCTGGAGTTTATCCGCTCGCATCCTGAGGAGATAAAAGAAAATATCGGATGTCAACTTGAGCGCCATCAGAGCAAGTTTGATGAAATGGGCGATTTTTTAATTCAATGGTTGCATTCACACGGAGAAGCGGTAAGATAGTGGATATATGGAGGGTATTTTGATGAGCAATATCCTGATCACCGGCATAACCGGCTTCCTGGGAACTGAAATCGTCTCTGAGATCATGCAGACAACAGATGATATCGTTTATGGTCTGATAAGAGCCGGCTCTTTAAAAGAGGCCAATGCCACCCTTACCGCGCTTTGGTTTGAGAGGCCGGAACTTTTAGATAACATCGGCACGCGCATCCTGCCTGTACCAGGGGATATCACCGGGGAAGATCTCGGTCTCTCCGATACAGACCGGGATCAGTTGATCCATGGCACCGACTACATCATCCACACTGCTGCCCTGATAGGTATAAAGCACTCCCGGGAACAGTTCCGGGATGTAAATGTAACCGGGACAGGCCATGTGCTGGACTTTGCCGGACGCATTCAGGCTGATCACCCGATCAAGCGCTTTTCCCATGTATCCACCGCTTATGTGGCCGGAGCCAGAAGCGGCCGGATCATGGAGGATTCGCTGGTGGATGCCGGCTTTTCCAGCCTGTACGAACAGAGTAAATTCGAGGGAGAGGCCCTTGTCGCGAAGGCGATGGATCTGATGCCTGTCTCAGTTTTTCGTCCCGGCCAGATCGTCGGAGATTCCAAGACCGGGCAGGTAAAGAATTTCAATACGCTATACTATCCGCTGAAGCTTTGCTTAAAGCAGCAGGCGCGTATCTTTCCGATCCGAAAGTCCATGCGCATCAATATGGTTCCGGTAGACTATGTTGCAAAGTCTATCGTTTGCATCACCTATGAGGAGAAAGCTGCGGGGAAAACATTTCACTTAACTGCCCCCGCCGATATGCAGCCCACCGTGGCAGAGCTGGTAGACGCTGTATCGGACTGGGCGGAGGAAACGTATTCTGTGCGTCTGCGCAGACCTCTGTTTTTCCCCCTTCCGTTCTTAAGCAGGGTCGGAGCTTCCTATAATCTGTCAGAGAACAGCGGGACAGACAAGAGTGTACGCTCAAATATGCTCGCCCTGGCCCCTTATTTTACAGAGGATAAAACATTCGATACGACAAATACTGAGCAGTTTATGGGAGCGTACGATCCGGACTGGCATGCGTATCTGCCGCAGCTTCTTGCGTATGCCGTTGACAAAAATTTTCTGGATCACAACAGCCGCACTGTATTTGAGCAGGTTCGTTTTTGCTTAAAGAGGCAGCACAGCTCTGTCACCTATTTTGACGTGAC
>Ga0192238_1054_pt1 | contig 14979 bp, 13 predicted proteins | sample Koala_Koa27_F3_FD_131277 | JGI IMG/M metagenome (GOLD analysis project Ga0192238, IMG submission 131277) | Enriched cells from koala feces incubated with labeled cellulose particles, San Francisco Zoo, California, United States - Koala_Koa2-7_F3 ... | reverse complement strand
CGCCATTCGGTTTTCTTTTTCCTGTTCTTCCTGTCTCATTTGCATCTTAAACGGTCACCTTATAAAGAAAAAGCGCAAGTCCGCACTGGACTTACGCTTTCGTTACCGCCTCTTATTCTAACAGCCCGTTTTTTCCCTGTCAAATGGTGTTTTTGCACAAAATATCGGCTAAAAACCGCGGTTGTTTCTTTGCAAAATTCTAAGAACGTGGTATCATTTTTTTAAGGAGGTAGCCATGTTAAAACGGTTGCGGTCATTTTTTAAAAATCTGTTTGGCACATCCGGCCGGGACGCGTCGGATAAGGCTGATGTAAATACGGAAGCATTTCTGACTCCGGAGGAGGCAGTGGATGACCTCACCCCGTCCGAGGACGCGGGGGAATTTATCCTCCCGGAGGAGGTCGAGACAGAGATCCAAAAAGAGGCCTCCGCAAAGAAGAAGAAAAACGATTCCAAAAAGCCGGCCGAAACGAACGCTGACGAGGAAGCTTCCGACGGGAAAGATTCCGAGCAGAAGAGTTCGAACAAGAAGAAGTCCGACAAGAAGGACTCCGACAAGAAGGGCTCCGACAAGAAGGACTCCGGTAAAAAAGACTCCGGTAAGAAGGACTCCGACAAAAAGGGCCCTGGCAAGAAGGGCTCCGACAAAAAGAAGTCCGCAAAGGACAAAACACCATCAGCGGAGGAGTTTAAAAACCGGCTCTACTCCTGCTACGACAACCGGGAACTGTCGTGGCTTAAGTTTAACACGAGAGTGCTGGAGGAGGCGGAGGATATGAGGAATCCTCTGGGCGAGCGCCTGTCGTTTATCTCTGTCTTCCAGACAAATCTGGACGAGTTTTTCCGTGTCCGGGTCGGCTCACTCTATGATCAGATGCTGGTCTCGGAGGAGATCCGGGACAACAAGACAAATATGACCTGTCGGGAGCAGATCTCCGCCATCTGCCAACAGACCCGTATGCTGACACAGCGCAGAGATGCCGCTTATGACGATCTGAAGGACGAGCTTCGGGAGCACGGCGTGGAGATCATGGAACTGCCGGAGCTTGACGGGCAGGATATCGAATTTCTGGACGCCTACTTTGAAAATGCGGTGTACCCTCTTTTAGCTCCGCAGATCGTGGGCAAAAAACAGCCGTTTCCGTTTTTGAACAACAGGGAGATCTATGTGGTGGCCGTCCTTGAGAAAAAAGACAAGGAGAGCCTGGGAATCATCCCCTGCAGCACGGATGTGCTCCCGCGCCTGATCCGCATTCCCGCCCACAAAAACAGATATGTCCTTTTAGAGGATCTCATCCTCCGGTATGCGGACAACGTGTTTGACCAGTATACGGTTCTCAGCAAATCTCAGATCCGGATCCTCCGCAACGCGGACATCGATCCGGATGAAGACATGTACGACGATGACGCGGATTTCCGCAAGATCATGGAACAGCTGGTCAGTCGGAGGAGCCGGCTGGCTCCGATCAAGCTGGAATATACGGGCGCTTTGGACGAGGCGGTCTTTTCCCGCATGTGCGACCAGTTAAAAATTAAAAAGAAGTATGTGTTCCACTGCAATTCTCCGCAGGATCTGTCCTTCTTCGCCGAGATCCGGGACCTGCTGCGCGGGGAAAAAGATCTGTTTTTCGAAAAGGTTTCCCCCCAGATCCCCGAAGACATCGATCCGAAAAAGAGTATTTTGGACCAGATCCGCGAGAAGGACCGCTTTTTGTTCTTCCCCTATGACAGCATGGATCCTTTCCTTAAAATGCTGATGGAGGCCGCCGACAATCCGGATGTAGTGTCGGTGAAGGTGACCCTCTACCGCATGGCGCCCCACAGCAAGGTGGTGGAGGCGTTGATGCGCGCGGCGGAACAAGGCAAGGAAGTGGATGTCCTGGTGGAGCTGCGGGCACGCTTTGACGAGGAGAACAACATCGACTGGTCCAGGCGTCTCGAGGAGGCCGGCTGCCGCATCCTGTATGGGCTGGACAACTTAAAGGTCCACTCGAAGATCTGTCTCGTCACGACCCGCAGGGAAGGGCATATTTACTACTATACCCAGATCGGAACGGGCAACTATAACGAGGACACTGCCCTGCAGTATACAGATTTCTCCCTGCTCACCGCAAACCAGGAGATCGGAGCGGATGTCAGCGATGTCTTTACGAAGCTGTATCTCGGCGAAGTGGTGGATGAGAGCCGGTATCTGCTCGTCGCGCCGAAGTGCTTCAGCCTGCCGATCCAGGAAAAGATCGATGCGCAGATCGCACTGGCCAGAGAGGGAAAGCCCGCCTACATAGGGGCCAAGATGAACTCTCTTACCGATAAGCCGCTCATCGAAAAGCTGATCGAGGCGTCCATGGCCGGCGTGAAGATCGAGCTGATCGTCCGAGGAGCCTGCTGCCTCATCGCGGGGGTACCGGGGCTTACGGACAACATTGAGATCCGCAGCATCGTGGGCCGCTATCTGGAGCATTCCCGCTTCTATATCTTTGGAGCAGCAGATCCGGAGGTGTACCTCTCTTCCGCCGACTTTATGACCCGGAACACGACCCACCGCGTAGAGGTGGCTGCCCCGGTGTTTGACGAGGAGATCAAAGCGCAGCTGCTCCGCATCTTTGATACACTGATGAAGGGCAATGTAAAGGCGCGGACGCAGTTGGCAGACGGCAGATACGTGCACGTTGTGACCGGAGCAAACGCCATATCCGCGCAGTCTCGTTTCTGGTCGCAGAAATACAGATAATTCTATGAATAAGCGAAAATTTTTCTCAACCGTAGGCTTGTCCTACTTTTTTCTGATCGTTGTGACCCTCGGGATCGAGGTCGCGATCGACCTGATCGTGGCGGCTGTCGCGCCCTGGGTGTTATACCGCTATCCCTCACTGGTCTGGGTCGTCAGCTTTGTTCCCCAGTACTGTGTCGCCTTCCCGGTCTGTATCCTTATCCTTCGGCGTCTCCCCGCCATGAATCTGCACGGGAGCCGTCTCAGCGGCGGAGACTGGTTCCGGACTCTGTGCATTGCCCTGTTTCTTATGGAGATCGGAAATCTGGTGGGGAATCTTTTGTGTGCGTTGATCAGCCGCGTAACCCCTCTTGATCTCAGTTCCGGGCTCACGGATATGATGTCAACAGGAAGCTTAGGCATCGTGTTCCTCTTCACGGTGATCATCGGGCCGATCATGGAGGAACTTGTCTTTCGTAAAGTGCTTATTGATCGGACTATCGTGTTCGGAGACCGAACGGCCATCCTCGTGTCGGGCCTGCTGTTCGGGCTGGTCCATGGCAACCTCTATCAATTTTTCTATGCGTTCTTTCTGGGATGCCTGTTCGCCTATATCTATATCCGCACGGGCAAAATCGGTTACACGATCTCGTTCCACATGGTGATCAATTTTCTGGGCGGATTTATCGGAACCGTTCTGTCCAATCAGTTGAGCAATCTTCAGGACTCCGGAGGTCTGTCCGGAAGTTTTCCCTTCATGATGAACCGCCTTGTCGGATTGTTCGGACTTGCCGGACTTGAGCTTTTGACACTGGCTCTGGCGATCGTCGGACTTGTCTTTTTCTGCCTCTCTCTGCGAAGGACCACTCTGCTGTCCGGAGAGTATGAGATGCCGGCGAAAAAGACTGCAAACATGCTGTTCGGAAACGTCGGGATGATCCTGTTTTTGATTGTGATCGGCATCACATTTGTCTTTAATATGATATAAAAAGATCGCCCCACCATTCGGTGAGGCGATCTCATCTGTATGTAGTATGTATACTCTAATGTGGCATTATTTGCCCCCACAGGGGTGAGTGCATTCGCCGCAGCGCCCGTCGCAGCCACCTGAGTGGCCTTTCTTGCCTTGTGCAGCACATTCGGCACAGCCGGCGCATCCGGCACAGCCCAGTTTTCCCGTGTGATTAACAGCATTCCTGACGATATACCACACGTCCAATCCGATCAATCCGAAAACTACGATTGCGATAATTACTGTTGCCATGACTCCCTCCTGTTATCCTGCGAAGATTTTATGTTAAGAGGAGTATACTACTTTTTTCATCATAAAGTCCAGCATAACTTTTTTAAGCTGTGACTACTTTTACTAAGCTACGACTTCCTTTCTCGCCTTTTCATACGGATTCCTGCGGACCAGCATGTAGATGTAGCACGCCAGCATGATCAGGGCTACGATGAAGCCAACCGGATGAATATTTCCGGCGAACATGCATCCGATCTGATATACGATGATGGATACGGTGTAGGCCAGGAAGCACTGGTAACCGACTGCAGCCCAGAACCACTTGGTACTGTTCATCTCTCTGCGGATCGCGCCCATGGCTGCGAAGCACGGAGCACACAGCAGGTTGAAGAGCATGAAGCTGTAGGCCGCAAGCGGTGTGTAGGCCGCTCTCACGGCATTCCAGACCTCCACGCCGTCCTCTGCGACTTCCTCGAGGCCGCCGTAAAGGATACCGAAGGTACCGACGACATTCTCCTTTGCGATCAGGCCTGTAATGGAGGCGACTGTCGCACGCCAGTTGCCGAATCCTGCCGGCCGGAAGATGATACAGATCGCGCCGCCGATCGCTGCCAGGATCGACTCGTCCGCATCCTCCACCATGCCGAATCCGTGACCCGTCATACCAAATCCCTGCAGGAACCAGATCAATACGGTTGCGGCCAGGATGATCGTGCCGGCACGCTTGACAAACGTCCAACCCCTCTCCCATGTGGGACGGAGGATCGCACCGACCGTCGGAATGTGGTAGGCCGGAAGCTCCATGACAAACGGAGTCGGGTCACTGGCAAACGGTTTGGTCTTCTTCAACATGATCCCGGAGATCACGATCGCCGCGATCCCGACGAAATAAGCGGAAACGGAAATTAACGTCTTATGCATCGGGAACAGGGCGCCCGCGATCAGCGCGATGATCGGCATCTTCGCGCCGCAAGGGATAAAAGTTGTTGTCATGACCGTCATGCGTCGATCCTTCTCACTCTCGATCGTACGGGAAGCCATGATGCCGGGAACGCCGCAGCCGGCGCCGATCAGCATCGGGATAAAGGACTTTCCGGAGAGACCGAATCTGCGGAAGATCCGATCCAGCACAAACGCGACACGGGCCATATATCCGATGTTCTCCAGAATGGAAAGCATGAGGAACAACAGGAACATCTGCGGCAGGAAACCGATCACGGCTCCGACACCGGCCAGAATTCCGTCGTTGACCAATCCGGTAAGCCAGGGTGCAGCATTGACTGCTTCCATACCGGACTGCACCGCTCCAATGATCCATTCTCCGAAGAGAACGTCGTTGACCCAGTCCACCAGGAAGGATCCAAGCGGACCCATCGCAACCCAGAACACACAGAACATGGCACCTGCAAAGATGGGTAACCCGAGGGCTCTGTTTGTCACGATCCGGTCGATCCTGTCGGAGATCGTAAGGTCATGGAGGTTGGATGCCTTGTGGACCGTGTTCTCACAGAGTTTGCTGATATAGGCATATCTCTGGTTCGTGATGATGCTCTCGGAGTCGTCGTCCATCTCCGTCTCGCAGTCCGAGATATGCTGATTTATGTGGTCCATTGTCTCCTGCGAAAGATTCAGATCTTCCTCTACCATTTTGTCACGCTCAAACAGCTTGATCGCGTACCAGCGGAGATTTTCTTTGGACACTTTATCCTCAATGGCTTCCTCGATATGAGCAAGCGCATGTTCCACACTTCCGGTAAACACATGCGGAGACTCGGGGGGAAGCTTGCTCTCCGCCTCCCTTAAGGCCTCTTCCGCTGCGTCAAATCCTCCCTCGCCTTTTAAGGCACTGATCTCGATCACGGAGCAGTGCAGCTGATCCGAGATCTGCTTTACCTCGATCGTATCGCCGTTCTTGCGAACAAGGTCCATCATGTTGACCGCGATGACAACCGGGATGTGTAAGTCCATCAGCTGAGTGGTCAGATATAAATTTCGCTCAAAGTTTGTGCCATCCACGATGTTTAAGATGGCATCCGGACGTTCGTTGACCAGATAATTCCGGGATACCACTTCCTCCTGCGTGTACGGAGAGAGGGAATAGATACCCGGCAGATCCTGAATGATGACATCCTTATGTCCTTTTAATTTTCCTTCTTTTTTCTCAACGGTAACACCCGGCCAGTTCCCCACGTACTGGGAGCTTCCGGTCAGCTGGTTAAACAGGGTTGTTTTTCCGCTGTTCGGGTTACCTGCGAGAGCGATCCTGATGCTCATAATCAATCTCCTTATTTGATATCTTGATCGTATATTCTAAACTATTCTTCCACTTCGATCAGCTCGGCATCCGCCTTGCGGATACTCAGCTCGTAACCTCGCACATTAAGCTCGATGGGATCTCCCAAAGGCGCCACTTTTCGAACCTGCACTTCTACGCCCTTCGTGATCCCCATATCCATGATCCGGCGCTTTGTCGGACCCTCGCCATGGAGACTCTTGACCACAGCGGTATCATTCTTCTGTAAATCTTTGATCGTTTTCATAAATACTCTCCCTTGCTTCCTTCAGACCATGATCCGGTTCGCCATCGTACGATCTAAGGCTACGCGGCTGTCCTTTACCTGAATGATCAGGTTGCCGTTCACTACATTCACGATCTTTACCGTCTCTTCCAGGACCAGACCCATTTCAGCCAAATGCTGGCGGACCTCATCTTTTCCGGTAATTTTTTTGATCACAACAATTTCTCCGGCGTTTGCCATCGTTAACGGCACCATGCCTGCATCCTCCCGTTTCGCTTACTTTAGTTAGAAGCGAACAATCATGCTTAAATCTCACTACAATTTGTTAGAATGGTCTAACTGCGTACAAAAGAAGTTTAACACTACTAACTAAGGTTGTCAAGCGTTTACTCCGGAAAAACAGAAAAGCGCAAGAAAAGGGAAAGCCTTGCGGCTTTCCCTTCTATCTCACCATAATTTTCTGCTCCGTATCATCCTACCCACGTTCGGATGCGGTAGTCCGCGCCGAGCTCGTCGCAGATCTTCCGGCACTCCTCTTCTTCCGCGCGGGTGATCGTCGTCTCCACCGTGGTCATCACGACCTGGGATACATGCTTTCTGCAGCGCTTCGCAAAATCCAGCACCGCGTCAAATGAGTCCTCCCCAAACCTGCTGCGTGTCAGCTCATAGTAGCGCGCTGCGTTCGGTGTGTTTAAACTGATCGAAACCGTGTCGATCAACCCCTCAAACTCCGGCGTGATATCCCGCTCCCAGATCAGATTCCCGAGACCGTTCGTATTAAGCCTCACCGGCATCCGGAACGTCTCCTTCACATACTCTGCCACCGCCAGCAGGACCGGGAGCGCTTCCGTCGGCTCTCCGAAGCCGCAGAATACGACCTCCTCGTACTCGTCCATGTCAAATTTATCAAACTCCGCGATCACTTCCTCCACCGAGGGATCGTGATCCAGCCACAGACTGTCCGATTCCCCGACCCGGTCCATGTTCTGCCGCAGGCAGAACACACACGAGCACGGGCACTTATTTGTAAGGTTAACATACAAATTATTATGTACCTTATATAAAATCTCCATATTTTTTCTCGCAGCCTTCTATAACAAACGTGAAAGATGTTCTTCGAAGCAGACCCCATCCGTCAGCGGAATCTCCTTCTCAATCGAGCTTACGATACACTTCTTTAAAAACAGTGATGCCTTTCGCACCGAATCCTCGAACGGCACACCGTTGACCGCATCCGCCGCAAGGATCGCCGCGAAGATGTCTCCTGCTCCGGAGCGGGAGGTCCCGATCTGGTGCGTACGCCGTATCTTCACCGGCTGTCCTTTCTCGTAGCACAGGTTCGCAAGAAAGCTGCCCTGGGGGATCCCGGTCACCGCGACCTTATCCGGCCCCATGTCGGAGAGCTTCTCTGCCATCTCCGTGATCTCCGCTACCTTCCACTTCTCCTTGTAGGGCGTGTCTGTTAAGATGCAGGCCTCCGTCAGATTCGGCGTCAGGAGATCCGCATACTGAACGAGCTTCTTCATCTCCCGGCACATCTGGCGGGTGTATGTCGGATAGAGCTTTCCATAGTCTCCCATCACGGGGTCAATGAGTACGATCGTATCTTGATCCGTAAAGTCCTGCAGGAATTTTTCCACGATCGCGATCTGATCCACCGAGCCCAAAAAGCCGGTGCAGATCCCGTCAAAGTGCAGATCGAGCTTCTTCCACTCGTCTACATAGTCCTGCATCCGCGAAGTGTAGTCCTCAAAGAAATAACTCTCAAAGCCGGTATGGTTCGATAAAATAGATGTGGGGACCGGACAGCACTGGATCTTCATGACCGAGATGATCGGCAGCGCTACGGCAATGGAGCACCTTCCGAATCCGGACAGATCGTTGATCACTGCTATCTTTTTCTGATTGTTATGTGAATCCATAGACATTTCCCCTACTCTATCCGGCGATTTGTATTCTTGAAAAAGCCCTTCCATGTGGGCGGATAGATCAGCATGAGCAGCGGGAACAGTTCCAGCCTGCCCGCGATCATGTCAAACATTAGGACAAATTTATTAAAGCCGGCAAAAAATACATAGTTCTCCGACGGTCCTACCATGCCGAGACCGGGCCCCGTGTTGTTGATGGACGCGGCCACCGCAGAAAAATTCGTGACCATATCGTGTCCCTCAAAGGACAGACAAATCATGGACACCACAAAGATACAGATATAGGCGGCCAGAAATACATATACGCCCCGGACTACTTCGGGTTCCACCGCTTTTCCGCCCACCTTGATCGCCTTGACCCGCTTCGGGAACAGGTAGGAGCCAAACTCCCGGATCATGGATTTAAACATAATGATGACCCGCGAGACTTTCATCCCGCCGCCGGTACTGCCTGCGCAGGATCCGATGAACATGAGCAGGACCAGGATCAGCCGGGACAGCTCCGGCCACTTGTCAAAGTCTACCGTTGTAAATCCGGTCGTGGAGATGATGGTCGCCACCTGAAATGAGACGGTCCTCAAGTTGTCTCCAAAAGTCAGCGCCACATCGTAGAGGTTGATCATGACCGCAGCGACCGCGACTATGATGATCCCTATATAGACCCACACTTCCTCCATGTGACGCGCCTGTCTCCATCTTCGGAGCAGGAGCAGATAGAACATGTTAAAGTTGACGCCAAACGCGACCATAAAGACCGTGACGACCCACTGGATGTAAGCGGAGTAGTCTGCCATACTGCTGTTTTTGACGGCAAACCCTCCGGTACCGGCTGTGCTGCACGCTGTGTTGATCGCTTCGTAAAACGTCATGTGCCCCGCAAGCAAAAACACGATCATGATCACGGTCAGCCCGATATAGGTAAAGTACAGGATCCGGGCAGAGCGCATGGCTTTGGGCACCATCTTGCCGACAGACGGTCCCGTGCTCTCCGCGCGCATCAGATTCATGTTGGAGCCGCCGGTCATTCGGATCACGGCCATCAAAAATACTAAAACACCCATGCCGCCGATCCAGTGTGTAAAGGATCTCCAGAACAGCATGCACTTTGCGAGTGCCTCCACATTTTCTAAGATGCTCGCTCCGGTGGTCGTAAATCCGGATACGGTCTCAAAAAGCGCGTTGGGAAAATTGGGAATTTGTCCGCTGAAGAAAAACGGGAGACAGCCGACCAGGCTGATCAACAGCCAGGAAAGCGCCGTCACGATACAGCCCTCCCGCATGGAAAAGACCATATTCTCCGGCCTTTTCCGCGTGATCAAAAAGCCCGCCAGGAGACTTAAAAGCCCGATGATCAAAAACCAGAGGCCGCACCTCTCCCGGTAGACGATCGCTATGATGAGCGGAAGCATCATAAACGCTCCCTCTACTATTAAAATCCATCCAAGAATGTATCGAATGATCGGTCGATTCATAAATCTTCCCACCCTGTATCGGTAATGATGATGCGGATCGCGCAGTTCTACGCGCGTTCACGATCATTCCAGTATGTCATCAATCTGACTAAGCTCTTCGTTTCCTGCCACAACGATCACCGTATCACCGGCACAGATCGTGTTATTCCCCCGTGGGATGATGACCTGTCCTTCGTGATTGATACAGGTAATCAGCACCTGATCCTTCAGCTTCAGTTCCGAGAGCGGAGTTCCCGTCACTTTAGTGTCCGGACCGACATAAAATTCGATCGCTTCCACCCGGCTGCCAAAAAGCTCGACCAGCGTCTCGATGTCACTGTGCATCTGTGCCGATTTGGTGCGCACATATGCGGTGATCGTCTCGGCAGTGAGATATTCGGGAAATACCACGCTTCCGAGATCCAGTTCCTGGATCACCTTGCTGAACGTGATGCGGTTCACTCTGGTAACCAGCTTCGCGTCCGATACTTTTTTCGTGTGCAGGGCGAGGAGAATATTCTCTTCATCTTTATCTGTCAGGGCCACGACAGCTTCCGCCGTGGAGATTCCGACCTGATCCAACTGATCCACGTTGGACGCGTCCCCATTGATCACAACCGCTCTGGGCAGCTGCGCACTCAGCTTTGCGCAGCGCTGGGGGTCCTTGTCCACGAGCGTCGCTGAGACGCCCGCTTTCTCCAGGATCTTTGCGAGATAGTAAGCGGCTCTTCCTCCTCCGAGAAGAAGCGCATTGCGCACATGCTTGACCTGAAATCCCATCCTCTTAAGGAGCTCCCGTGAGCTCTTCACCTGCGTGATAAAAGCGATCTCGTCTCCGGCCTGCAGCTCGAAGGAGCCGTCCGGGATGGTCACCTCACGGTTCCGTTCCACCGCACAGATCAACATAGTATCCAGAAGATCCTCTTCCAGGTCCATGAGCCTTTTCCCGACCATCTTGTTGCCTTCCGGAATCTTTAAGCTGATCATATCCGCATGTCCGCCCGCAAAGCTGTCGACCGACAGAGCGTTGGGTGTAAACAGGATCTTTGCTATATACTCGGCTGCCCTCCGGTCCGGATTGATGATCATGGTCAGCCCCATTTTTTCTTTTAAGTAATCCTCTTCCTCAAGATACTCCGGCGTGCGCACACGTGCGAGCACTTCGCAGTGCCCGGCGCGCTCCGCGATGAGGCAGCACAAGAGATTCAGTTCATCCGACGCAGTCACGGCGATCAGAATGTCTGCCTCCTCTACCCCGGCATCCCTTTGAACAGAATAGCTCGCGCCGTTTCCGGCGATGCCGGAGACATCATAGCGGTCTGTGATATCCTGGATCTCACCCGGATTCTCATCGATCACAGTGATGTCGTGATCGTCCTCCGTCAAGCGGTCCACCAGAGTCCGCCCGACCTTGCCACAGCCCACGATGATGATGCGCAGTCCCTTCGGTTTTTCTCTTCTTTTACTGTTTCGCATGGCAATCCCTCATCTCACTATTTGGAAACTTTCTATATAATAAATGATTAGTTGAAAAAAAGCAATACGGGCAGCGTTTAAAAGGGACATCCCGCTGCCACTGTTTTAATTTTTTATTTAGATTTTCATCTTCTTTTTTTTAGATTTAATTTTTTCGTCTTTTATAATTTTGACATAATTTGCTCACATTTCTTTTGTAGGATAATTTTCAAGCAATGATAAATGCCTTAATGTGACAATACCGATCAGGCCAAAAGCTTGATCAGAGTACATTTTCATAACTCAAATCTCCCTATGTAAAAACAGCAGCTTAAACAGCTGCTGTTTTTACTTGTTCTTATATATTTCTACAAACGCATGAAGGATCTTTGCCGTCATCCCCCAGATCGTTTCTTCCTTATATTGATAGAACAGCACTTCGTCCCGCCGCTCCCGCCAGGCATATTCTCTCCCTCCGTGAATCTTCTCGTAGGGGAAGTCCTCTCCCGGCTGTACGGTCAGCCTCGTACAGTACACTTCCGGATCATGTTCCAAAAACCAGGAAAGCGGAGCCCGAAAGACCCGGTCCACCTCATCCGTACTGAATGTTCCCTCATAGCCGGTAAGCCGGACCGCATAAGGGTAGACATAAAGCATTCCGCTGCCGCCGCCAAACAGATCCATGAGGCCCAGCACTTCCACCTGATCCTTTTCGATCAGCAGTTCCTCCATGATCTCCCGTACGGCCGCCTCTTTTGTCGTCTCTCCTGCCTCCACGCTCCCGCCGGGGAAGCAGACATCGCCGGGCTGGCTGTCAATATCGGCAGCACGCACTTCAAACAGAAGGTCCCATCCGTTTTCTGTCCCGATCAGAGGAATGCAGACCGCGGCTTTTTTCGCTTCGGGAAGTCCGATGAGCGTCGGTTTATGTTGTCTTAAAAAATCAAGATTGTCTTTTTCCATATGAGTCCTCTGTATCGCTGCTTTTGTTAATCTGTTACGTATCACCGTTTCCCGGCTTTTATCATACCGGTTTTTATGATCCTGACTGTCACTAAGAACATCGCTTTCTTCCATAAAAATAGGATGCAAAAAAGATCACTGCCGCAATGATCACGATCATCGGTCCCGTCGCGATGTCGGTGTAGTAGGAAATGAACAGTCCGATGATCCCGGAAAACATAGAGAAAATGATGGCGAACAGATGATACTCGCGTACGTTTCCCGATATATTCCGGGCAGATGCGGCCGGCAGGATCAAAAGCGCGTTGATCAAAAGGATTCCGATCCACTCAACGGAAAGCATGACGACCAGTGCGATAAAGATCGAAAACAGATTTTCGATCAGTAAGATGCGGATCTGTCTGCTTTTCGCGAGCGTCCGGTTTAAGACGATCGCCTGCAGGCGGTTGTAACACACGATCCAGAACACGATCGTCGCGGCAAAGAGCAGTATCAGATAGATGATCTGCTGTTTTGTGATGCTAAGGACATCTCCCAGCAAAAGCGTGGAATACTGGCTGAAATTCCCGCCCCGCGACAGGATCGCCAGACCGATGGCGATACAGCAGGACGAAAAGACGGAGATGATCGTATCCGTCTGGGAGATATTCCTGCTCCGGATCCAGTTTAAGAGCAGCGCAAATGCCACTCCGAACAGCACCATGGCGAGGCTCGGTTCTCCCAGCCCGCAGATCACGCCTACCGCGATGCCCGTCAGTGCCGAGTGTCCCAGCGCATCGGAGAAAAATGCCATCCGGTTGCTGACGACCATCGTTCCCAGGATGCCGAACAGCGGCGTGATGATCAGGATCGCGACAAAGGCGAAGACCATGAAATTGTATTGGAACAATGACGTCATCCCGCTCATCTATACACCCTCCGCCGTTGTTCTGCCCGAATGCAGCATCTTTTCCACATCATAGCTTCCGAAGATCCGCTCAAACTCCGGGCTCTCATAGACCTGTCTTGCCGTGCCCTGACAGGCGATCTCTCCGCCGTCGAGTAAGATCACCTGATCCGCGTACTGCGCCACATAGTCGAGGTCATGGGAAACTAAGAGGATAGCCAGGTCATACGTTTCCTTCAGCTGCGCGATCGTTTGATAAAACACTTCCATTCCGGTCTGGTCTATGCCGGAGACGGGCTCGTCCAGAAGCAAAAGGTCCGGCGTGTCCATGATCGCCATAGCCAAAAGGACCCGCTGCAGCTGCCCGCCGGATAAATTGCAGACCTGACGATCGATCAGATCCTCCGCATCAAAAACGGCGAGGCTGTCGCGCACCTTTTTTTCCATGCTTTTGTTCTTTTTTAAAAATACGGGATACGCGCTTTGATAGCATGTGATCATATCATAGACGCTTAAGGGTGTCTGCTTGTCGATGTTTAAGCTCTGCGGAACATATCCGATCTTTAACTCCATTCGCTTGTGTTCGCGCAGATTTGTATCACTGCCCGGCAGTGTCACGTCGTCGTCGGAAAGGGCTGCCTTGCGGGCGGGGATCACTCCGTGATCCTGGATCGTAAACTCGATCTCTCCGGCATGCGGGACATCTCCGATGATCGCGCGGATCAGTGTGGTCTTCCCGGCTCCGTTCTTCCCGATCACGGCCGTAAGCATTCCGCAGTGAATGTGCAGATTGATATCTTTTAAGATGACCTGATCCCCGATCGTAACGCCGATCTCGTTCATCTTAATACAGTGTAACCCACACGGTTTTCTAAGTCCCTGATCCATTGATATCCTCCGGGCAGCCGGCCGGCTGCCTTTACTCGTAAGCGTTTTGTATCATCTGCAGGTTCTGCCGCATGCCTTCCATATAGCTGTCCGCTGCGTAGTCCCCGCTTGTTAAGCTGTCGAGATAGAGCACCTGCACATCGGTCTCCTGCTCCACCCTCTCAGCCATATCTTTCGCGTAGAGTTCCTCCGCGAAGATCACCGGTACGTGCTCGTTTTCAATGACGGAGAGGATCTCAGCCACCTCCCCGGCACTGACCTGACGCTCATCGTCTAAGTCCAAAAGTCCGACGGTCGAAAGCGCAAGCTCATCCGCCAGATATTCATAGACCTCTCCGAAGATCACGACCGGACTGCCTTTAATCGCACCGGCAAGATCCGCGGCTTCACCCGCGAGCTCTTCCAGTTCGTCAAGATAGTTCTCCGTGTTTTGCCGGTAGATCTCTCCATGCGACGCATCCGCGTCCGCCGCCGCCAACCCGTCACAGATGTTTTGCACCTCTTCCATATAGTTTTCTATGCTCATCCACACATGAGCGTTGTCTCCGATCAGAGGGATCCCTTCACTGGCATCGACCACCGTAAGTGCGGGATACTGTCCCGCCACTTCCGACAGGAATGTTTCGATCCCGCCTCCGTTTATCACAAACGCATCCGCCGTAGACAAAAGCTTCATGTTTTGGGTTGTGAGCTGGTAGTCGTGCAAATGGCCGGCCTGCTGTTCCGTCAGGCTTTCTAATTGTACTCCGTCACAGTCGCCGATCACATTTTCCGCCGCGACATACATGGGGTAAAATGAGACGACTACGGAAAACTCTTCTTCCTCACGATCCGACCCCCGGTACCGCACAAAAAGCGTCGTAAAGACAGCGCCGGCCGCGAGAATGATGACCAAAAGCACGAGGACAAATACATATTTATTCTTCACTGTTTTCT
>Ga0192238_1043_pt1 | contig 17121 bp, 18 predicted proteins | sample Koala_Koa27_F3_FD_131277 | JGI IMG/M metagenome (GOLD analysis project Ga0192238, IMG submission 131277) | Enriched cells from koala feces incubated with labeled cellulose particles, San Francisco Zoo, California, United States - Koala_Koa2-7_F3 ... | reverse complement strand
GATCTGTTTTGTGATGCGGCGGGCCGGCTGGGTAAAGGAGGGCGACCTGAAACTGGAATGACCGCCTTTCTCTATAAATCTTGCTCTTTTAAATCGATCAACCGTCCCCAGTCCTCCACAAGCCGCGGCAGACTCCACGCCGCGTTGGCGGGGCTGGTGGACGGTAATTTTGTGATCTCACGTCCCAAAGTCGGATAACAGTATTTCATATACAGCTCATACGCCTTCGCCCCATTGGCGAAGATCTCCCGGATCGGGGCGCCGCATAAGACCACACTCAGATCGTTCGCCGTGACGTTCCGGATGGAACTGTCGCTGGAGCCCGCGATCTCGCACTCTGCGATCACATCCCATACAGCGATGTGGCAGCGCAGCAAAAAATCTCTCTTTTCAGGGACTGTCTTTGGCACCTCTTCCCCGGTTAGTGCCGCCGTCACACTCCAAAACCGGTTCTGCGGGTTTCCGTAATAAAAATGGTTCTCCCGGGACTTCACCGACGGAAATGTCCCGAGGATCAAAACCTCCGACCTGCTGTCAAAAACCGGCTCAAATGTGTGTGTGATCCGCTGATAGTTCTGCATGAAAATACCCTCATTTTTTTATTCTGCATATTATAGTATCAACATTTCTTCTCTTGTGCAAATAGCTGAATTTTTATCGGCCCATCCGGAAAAATACCCTTTTTTCAGACAGCCTTTTTAATAAGAACATACAGGAAATTTCCCTTTGTGCATCTTAGACAAAAACACGAATCGTCAAAAAATGCGGTCCAAGATTTAAATAGACTTTGCCATGTCGTCATGCTATACTTCTCTCACAACCATTTCAGACAAGGAGGCACACATGGCACTTACACAACAGGATCTTCAATCTGTATCCGACTTATTAAACCCCCTTGAAACCCATATTCAAAGTCTTCAAAAAGATGTACTGGACATACGGCAGGGTATGAGCGACATGCAGCAGGACATGACCGATATGCGCCAGGACATGACTGATATGCGCCGGGACATGACTGATATGCGCCAGGACATACAGGGATTGTCTCAAAGGCTCTCCTCCGTAGAGCTGCACCTTGAAAATGAGACTGACCGAAGCATCCGGCTGCTTGCAGAAAACCATCTTGATCTGGTCGACAAGCTGAACACCGCGGTCGACGCGCACCGAAAGGATCTGATCTTTGAAGTACAGATCTCCGACCTGCAGTCCAGAATGCGGCGGCTGGAAGAAAATCGCACCTGACCCTGATTTTTCACCATGTAAGACAAGTTGTCCTAAAATCCCCTCTGAATCAATATCAGAGGGGATTTTGCAGTATCAAAACAAGTCAATTCTTTCTCTTTAAGGTCCTATGCAAAAACGGCTCGGAAAATTTCCGGTTAAACCAATCGATCACCGGCCCAAGGAAGCACGCCGCGACGATCGTTCCGATCCCGACTACGGACAGGATCTCTCCCAGCCCGGCACCGGATATAAGGAGCAGGATGACAGCGGCGACTACACAGCTTACATCTCCCACGACCCGGACAACCCGAAACTGTCCTTTGTGCCAGGTCCCCGTAATGATCAGGGCGATCGCGTCGTAGGGAGGCACTCCCAGATCGGCTGTAAAATACACAGACAGGGAAAAACAAAGGATCAGGATCCCCAAGATCAACAGCACGATCCTTCCGGCAATACCGAGATCCGGGAACCACAGATACAAAATGCGTTGCGTACCGTCTACGATATATCCCACCAACAGCATGTTCAGAAGCGTACCTATCCCGATCTTATGCCAGTCCGCGATCAGGACAAATACCAGGATCAAAAGGCATACGATCAGATAAAGCGTACCGTAGGAAAGCGGAATGATCCGATTGAGTCCGGTCACAAAAGCCGTGAACACATCTACGCCTAAACTTGCCCGCAGCATCATGCCTGCGGCAATCCCGCACACCACGCCGCCGGACAGGCACATCAACAATCTTCTGCGAAAATTCTCAATCGCGCACAGTTTATTTTTCACAAGTCCCTCCACACGACAACCTGCTCCGCCGGATGCAGGATTGTCATACCGATCTTCTTATTTATTTTGTGTCAGTTTTACTTTGCGGCGCACCGCAATAACAACGATCGCTGCCAGCGCCGCTATTAGCAGCACCCATCCCCAGATTGGCATATCAAGTATGTTGTAACATCGGACATGAATCCACATCTGATTGACGCGGTCATTTGTCTCCGAGTCAAAATAGGTCATAATGGAAGCGCGCTTAAGCGTCTCCTCCGCGGGATACTGAGCCGCCAGCTGACGGTTCACCTGATCCGCCGGTGCGGTGATCACATAGTCCTCATCGTCCGGATCACCGGAAAAGAAGTAGCCCAGCGGATATTCCGCCAGATCCTCATCGTCCTCCTCTGCGCCGTAGCACCAGTCCGCATACTCAAAGATGCGGTTGTCATCCCCGCCTGCAATGCAGGAGGTGTAACCGACATAGTACATGTTCCGGATCACATTGTCCGGCCGGGAGATATAGTTGATAAAAGCTTCCGCCGCCTGCTGCTTGGCCGGATCCTCCCCGATGCCGCTCTTTAACATGACCCAGCCATCAAAATAGATGTTTGTGGCCTCCTCGGGGACGGTAAAGTTAAGCTCCATGTCATCCTCTTCCGCCTCGTCAAGCGTGTAGACGCCGTCGCCGGACCACTGATAATTGGCGACCACCTTGCCGGTGACCATATCCGCCTTGCCGGCATCCGTCTCGAACGAGTATGCCTTATCCTTCACTTCCTGCAGGTAGGTTTCCACAGCAGCAAGCGTCTCCGGGGATGTGTCGTTCATCTCTTCCTCAAGACGCGCGGAATAGTTCGGGTCATTTACAAATTCTTCGGAGGTCAAAAGGTCGCTTTTTAAGGCCCCCACCGCGGCAAAATAAGAGTCGCGGACATTGTCCTTGATCGTAATCTGCCGCCAGAATTTTCCATCGTTTAAGAGTTGCCAGCTGGAGGCCTCCTCCTCAGTCACTTCCTCCGGGTTGTAGACGATCCCGGTGATCCCCCACATATAGCCGGCCATGTACTTGCTCCAGCTCTCCCCGTCGATCGTCTGCTCATCAAAGATATTCCGGATAAAAGGAGAGACCCCCTGCTGTAATAGTTATATGGATCCGATGTGTCAAAAAATTCATCCGACAAAGGGACAAGCGCATCCTCCGCCATCAGCTTCATGACCATGTACTCCGAAGGACAGACCAGATCAAACACATCGCCGAGCGTCAGCATGTTGTAGAGGTCTTCGTTTGTTCCAAATGTGGAGTACTCCACATGCACGATAACCCCGTAGGTCCGGTAATACCAGTCCTCAAACTCATCTATCATAGGCCAGTTCCCAATGATGTCGCCGCTGTCTAAGTCGATAGTCTCATCCTCATCCCAGTCGCCCAGATCAATATACTCTTCCCAGTTGCTGATGCGCAGTGTCACTTCCTCCGCCCATTCCGCCGCTTCTGCCGGCCCGGCCGCACCGGGAACGGCAAGTCCTGCCACGGCCAGGACACCCGCTAAAAGGATGGCACACCACTTTTTTCTCCTCATTGCCCCATCCTCCTTTTTCGCTGCTTATTTGCCCGCACATTCAGGCAGATCACGACCACCACAACGATCACAAAGATTATCGTAGACAGGGCCCAAAGTGCCGTCTTAATGTTGGTCTGTGCTCCCTTGGTCGCATTCACCACATAGGTACTGATCGTGTCAAATGCCGCCGGCTTGGTATAGGTCGCGATGAAGTAGTCATCCAGCGACAGCGTGATCGCCAGCATAAAGCCGGTGCCGATGCCTGAGGCGATCTGGGGAATGATCACGCTCCGAAGCGCGTTAAACGGGGTGGCTCCAAGATCCAGAGCCGCCTCATATGTGCTGGGATCCATCTGCTTTAATTTCGGCATGACCGAGAGGAAGACAAACGGCGCACAGAGTGTCACATGCCCCGCCACCAGAGGGATGTATGTGTCTTTGCTGATGCCGAATACAACCACCAGCAGGATGCAGACAGAGAATCCGGTCACGACGTCCGCATTGACGACGGGCACCTGGTTCATCGTCGAGATAAAGGAAGCAGGACCCCTCTTCGAATAAAACGCACCGATGGCCCCGATCGTACCCAGCACCGCCGCAATGGCCGCTGCGCCCAGAGCGAGCAGGACCGTTCCGGCGATCATTCTGAGAAGCTCCGGCGTCGTAAACAGTGTCACATAGTTGTGCAGGGAGAATCCCCGGATCGCTCCGATGGTGGTGGAAGTCGTAAAACTGTATACCACCAGGATCAGGATCGGCGCGTACAAAAATGCAAGGACCAGGATCAGAAAAATGTTTCTTCCGATTCGCTTTGTCATAACAACGCACCTCCCCTCTGCATTCTCTCCTCACCATCCCCGCCGGTCAACAGGGTGATGACGCAGATGATCGCAAGCAGGATCAGGGCGATCATGGAACCTCCGTGCCAGTCGTAGGCGTTAAAATAGCTTCCGATCAGGCTGCCCATGATATAGGTGTTGTTGCTCAGCATCTCCAAAATAACATAGTTTGTCATGGAAGGCAAAAACACCATCATCACGCCGCTGACGATCCCCGGTACCGTAAGGGGCAGGGTCACGGAGAAAAATGCTCTGCGGCTGTCCGCGCCCAGATCCAGCGCCGCCTCGGTGAGGGATCCGTCAAGCTTTGATATCGTCGTATAAAGCGGCAGGATCATAAATGGCAGGAAGTCATAGGTCATGCCGACGATCGTATTAAAGAAGGGATAAAACGCCATGTTCCCTTCCAGCACGGTAAGGATCTCTTTTAGTGCCGTGATGCGGAGCGAAAAATTGATCCACATAGGCATGATAAATAACATCAGCATCACCGTCTGATTCTTTAAGCCGCTCATAGCCAGAAAGTACGCGGTTGGATAAGCAATGGCCAGACAGACGATCGTCGTTACAATGGCGATCGCAAAACTGTAAGCAAGGGTGCCCAGTGTATTCGCATTTGTAAAAAAATCGAGAAGGTTCGCTAAGGTCGCCTGTCCCTGTCCGTTTGTAAACGCATAAAAGACGATAACCACGAGCGGCATCACGACAAAAAACAAAAGGAAGATCGCATATGGAATGCCCAGCGTTTTTCTGGAAAATCTGAATCTTCTCATAGCCTTCCCTCCTATTTTTTTGCGCGGAACCGCATCTTCTTAACAGGCATGATAAGTCCCACATAGTCGTTCATGTTCCACAGTTCCTCATCATCCACAACAAAGTCCTGTCCCAGATCCGTGTGGACCACATAGCTGTAGTGGTCGCCCTTGTAGATCAGGTCGCTGATGTTTCCGGATACAATGCCCTCATCCGCATCATCCGTCATGCGGATATCTTCGGGCTCGATCTCGATCGTCACCTTTCTTCTCTTCGGGTCGATCTCTTTTCCGTTCTCATCCACGAGCACACCATCTTCGAAGCGGCTGCCGCGGAAAATGCTTATCACATCGACATCCAGCTCGTGCTCGTTGTATTCCAGCCGGTAGTCTTTGTTCAGTTCAGCCTTAAAGAAGTTCGTATCGTCCTGCGCTACCATGACATGGAAATCTTCCGGATCCACACTGATACCGACCTTGGCCCCCTCCTTCATCGAACGAACCGAATGGACCACGATCTCATATTTTCCGGACTCCACGGTGATCTCGTAGTGCATTCCTTTAAAGACTACGTCCTCGACCACGCCGGTAATGATTCCCTTATCCGGCTTTGTAAGCTCTATCACTTCCGGACGCACAACTGCGGTGATCGCTGTGCCTGCCGGGATGTCCGTGTCGCATTTGAACACGCCGCCGCAGAAGCGGGCTTTCTTCTTGCTTGTCATAATGCCGTTGAAGATATTGCTGTCTCCGATAAAATCAGCTACAAACGCATTCACCGGCTCATTGTAGATGTCCTCCGGTGTCCCCACCTGCTGCACTTCGCCGTCAGAAATAACCACGATCTTATCCGACATGGTCAGCGCCTCTTCCTGGTCGTGGGTCACATAGATGAACGTGATCCCCAGTTCCTCGTGCATGTCTTTTAACTCCATCTGCATCTCCTGCCGCATCTTTAAGTCCAGAGCACCGAGAGGCTCATCCAAAAGGAGGATCTCCGGCTCATTTACCAGCGCGCGGGCTATGGCTACCCTCTGCTGCTGCCCGCCGGAGAGCGTGCTGATGGAGCGCTCTTCAAAGCCTTCCAGATCGACGAGTTCCAACACCTTTTTTACTCTTTTCACGATCGCCCCCTTTGCGATCTTTTGCTGTTTTAATCCGTAGGACACATTCTCGAAAACGTTCATATGCGGAAAAAGAGCATAGCGCTGAAACACGGTGTTGATCGGCCGCTTGTTTGGCGGCAGATTTGTGATGTCCTCCCCGTGCAGGTAGATCTTTCCCGTTGTCGGCAGGTCGAATCCGGCGATCATCCGAAGCGTCGTCGTCTTGCCGCAGCCGGAGGGGCCGAGCAGGGTGACAAACTCCCCCTGTTTGATCTCCAGATTCATGTCATCCACTGCCGTGAAGTCCTCCCCGTAGACCTTGGTGATATGTTGTAATTCAATGATATTTGGCTTGTTTTTGGGCATAGTATACCTCCCCTCTGTATGACGGCAGGAGCCATCCGTGCACACAAAAAAACAGGGCATGCCTGTAGCGTGACGATCCTGCGGTCACACAGAATGCTCTGACAAACTGTCGGTGATGTACTGACCCAAAGAAATTGTGCGGGAAATCCGCCCGTCTAAGATCCGCTTCGGGAGGCCTGCATGAAAAGAAAAGCCCTCACGAGCCTAAAGTCCCTCCGCCTTCCGGCAGGGAGATAAAGTCTGTGGCAAGCCCGGGTAGATCGGCCGGCTCTTCATAGGTCAGCGCACAGCAGCTGCCTGAGTTTTCAGTTCTGTTGCTGATCTGTTCGTGTAGCTGGTCTGCTTCCATGAACACTCTCCCTCCTTCCGCGTTGGTTCTCATGAGGATAAGAATCAAAAAATAGGTTTGCGAAGCAAAACGTTTCGCTAAGCATTATATACTGATGCGGGATAAAATGTCAATCCTAACAAAAATTCCCGGCCGAGACCTGCAGCCGGGAATCTGTCATTATTCGGTTTAATCCACCGGCTCTCTCGGCATGATAAAGATAGCCAGAATGTAGACCCACAGACCCAATCCGAAAATCAGTGTTGATATCGCCCAGACCAGTCGGACGATCGTCGGATCAACCCCGAGATATTCGCCTACTCCGCCACAGATGCCGAACAACATTTTATTATCTTCAGACCTGCATAATTTCTTCTTCCTCATAAAATCAGCCCCTCCTTTTACTTCATCCTTATATTTTGTTTCTGCCTCTACTCAAAATTCAGTGTGATCGGATCGGAAGTATAGATCACTTCCATGTCATCCTGATCCATGATCATCAGCTGAAATGAAATTTCCTTCACATCCGCAATACTTTCGATATCCAGATCTTCTATGTCCATTAAATACATACCGGTCACGATCCGGGTATCCGCATACAAGTCAGCCCAAAGCAGAACGTTGTCATCCTCCGATTTCCCATTGATATAGATATCCGTACAGGAGACACCGATAAACATATCGGTATCATTCTCTATATAGAGCACCAGGTCACCTGCCCAGTTGTCGTCCTGTTTTAAGCCCTGGCTGACCACGCGGACGCCGTCCTCATCGAGGATCACATCTCCGCTGTCGTCCACCGGCTGGGAGTACCCCTCCGCTGCAGAGGTTGTCAGTGTGATCCGGTCCCCTGTCCCGATCTCTTCATAGGTCTCTGCATCCATGACCTCGATCGTCAGCGCCACCGTTGCCACCGTATCGATGCCGCGGGCATCCAGATAAATATCATACAAGGAGATCTCTTCTTCGATCGTGTCTCCCGGCATCGCCTCCACATAGAGCAGGCCGGGATCCAGCATATAGCCATTGACAGCCACATTCTGCGCTATGATGTCCACGGTGACGTCAGACTCGTTTTGGATCCGGACTTCGATCTCCGGTCCGTAATACCCATTGGCATTAAATTCGGTCGCTGTCACCGTAATGCCGTCCGCATTATAGAGCTCTGTCTCCTCGATCGTCGCATCGGTAAAATCTGTGTCACTGCTGTCAGCTCGTACCGGTGCCCCTTCCACCTCGTCCGAACTGATCGCCGCTGTCTCCGCTGCGCTGCTTACTATATCTTCGGAATCCTGACTCTCCTGTTCCACATCCGAGGAACCGCAGGCAGAAAGTGCCAGTACACACGCCATCATCATGGCCGGGATTATCAACCTCTTTTTCATAGCACAACCTCCTGCCTGTTTATCATAACAAATTTTCAAAAAATTCTCAACCGTTTACATTATTAAACAAAAAGAGGATGCCGTCGGCATCCTCCTGTCTCTATAGCTCATTCCGTGTTCCGTTGCGTTTAGATCGCATCCAGCGCCTGCGCGATATCCGCAATGAGGTCATCCTTGTCCTCGATTCCGACAGACATACGGATCAGCCCCGCCGGAATCCCCGCTGCCGCGAGCTGTTCGTCGGTCATCTGACGGTGCGTCGCAGTGGAAGGGTTTAAACAGCAGCTTCTCGCGTCAGCCACATGCGTCTCGATCGCGATCAACTTTAAGGCATGCATAAACCGCAGCGCCTCCGGCCGGCCGCCGTCGATCTCAAACGCGACTACACCGCAGCTTCCGTTCGGCAGATACTTCTGCGCCAGCTCGTGATACTTGTCACCGGGCAGATCCGGGAATGTGATGGATACCACCTTCGGATGCTTCTGCAGAAATTCCGCCACGGCAAGCGCGTTCTGCGCGTGGCACGGCATCCGCAGGTGAAGGGACTCCAGACCCAGATTCAGATAGAACGCATTCTGCGGAGCCTGAATGCTTCCCAGATCCCGCATCAGCTGCGCGGTACACTTCGTGATAAACGCTCCTTCCAGGCCAAACCGCTCCGCAAAGACCAGACCGTGATAGGACTCATCCGGTGTGGTAAATCCCGGATACTTGTCCGCATGGGCAAACCAGTCAAACTTTCCCGCATCGACGATGGCTCCGCCGACTGCTGCGCCGTGGCCGTCCATGTACTTTGTCGTGGAATGCGTGACGATGTCGGCCCCCCACTCAATCGGTCGGCAAAGCACCGGTGTCGGAAACGTGTTGTCGATGACAAACGGCACTCCGTGCGCATGGGCAGCCTTTACAAACATCTCAATGTCCAAGACCGTCATCGCCGGGTTGGAGACAGTCTCGCCAAAGACAGCTTTCGTATTCTCCTTAAATGCTGCATTTAATTCCTCTTCCGTGCAGTCCGGAGAGACAAACGTCGTCTCGATTCCCATCTTCGCCATGGTGACGGACATCAGATTGAAGGTGCCGCCATAGATCGGGGAAGAGGACACGATGTGGTCCCCGCACTCACAGAGATTAAACAGTGCAAAGAAATTCGCCGCCTGTCCGGAGGATGTCAGCATTCCTGCCGTACCTCCCTCCATATCGGCGATCTTGGCCGCCACATGATCGTTTGTCGGGTTCTGCAGGCGGGTATAGAAATATCCGGCCTCCTCCAGGTCGAACAGTCTTCCCATCTGTTCGCTGGTATCATAACGAAATGTGGTGGACTGAATGATCGGAACCTGTCGCGGTTCTCCGTTCTCCGGCCGGTAACCGGCCTGTACACATTTCGTATTAATCTTATAGTCGCTCATAGATCTCTCCTCTACTTTCTCTCTTCGATCGGAATATATTCACCATGTTCGCCGACATACTTGTAAGCCGGACGGATGATCTTGCTGGCATTTATCAGCTCTTCCAAACGATGTGCGCTCCATCCCGGCATTCGTGCGATCGCGAAAAGCGGCGTAAAAAGCTCCTCCGGAATATCCAGCATCGAGTAAACAAACCCGCTGTAAAAGTCTACATTGGCGCAGACATTCTTCTGCAGATTTCTCTGTTTCATAACCAGTTGTCCGGCCTGACGCTCCACGAGATCGTAGAGCTCAAACTCTTTCATAAGGCCCTTCTCTTCCGCCAGCTTACGCGCATATTTTTTCAGAATGGTCTCCCGCGGATCCGAAAGCGTATAGACTGCATGTCCCATGCCGTAGATCAGTCCGCTGTGATCGAACGCCTGCTTGTCGAGAATCTTCTGCAGATATGTCGCCACCTCTTCCTCGTTCTTCCAATCCGACACATGCTCTTTGATATCGGCAAACATATGCTGAACCTTCAAGTTCGCACCGCCGTGCCTTGGTCCCTTTAAGGAGCCTAAGGATGCCGCTGCCGCGGAATAGGTGTCTGTTCCGGTAGAGGTGACCACGTGAGTCGTAAACGTGGAATTATTACCGCCGCCGTGCTCGGCGTGAAGGATCAAAGCCACATCCAACACTTTCGCCTCGAGCTTGGTGTACTCACCGCTCGGCCGCAGCATCAGCAGAAAATTCTCCGCCAGGGAAAGCCCGTGCTGCGGATTCCTGATAAACAGTGTCTCCCCTTTTCGGAAATGCCGGTAGGAGTGATAGGAGTAGATCGCGATCATGGGAAGCTTCGCGATCAGTTCCATACTCTGCCGTATGACATTGCCCGGCGAGATATCTTCCGGATTCGGATCGTAGGTGTACAACGTCAGAACACAGCGCTGCATCGCATTCATGATGCTCGCGTTGGATGCCTTCATGACGACATCGCGGACAAAGCGTACGGAAAGTTCCTGCATCTCATCCATGATCGTGAAAAAGCGGTCAAATTCCTCCTGGTTCGGCAGCTGTCCAAACAGAAGCAAATAGATCGTCTCCTCAAACCCAAACTTTCTTGTCCTGGTTCCGTCAACTAAATCCTCTACGTTGATCCCCTGATAGAACAACCTGCCGTCTGCCGGAATATTTCGTCCGCTGGAGAGACGGTAGGCATTTACGTCCGAGATCTCGGTCAGACCGGTCAGTACGCCTTTTCCGGCAGAATCACGCAATCCCCTTTTTACATCGTACTCTAAATACAGATTGGGATCGATCCCAAAATTCTCTTCCAGCTCCCGTTCCAACATTTCCATGCTGGAGCGAAGCTGCTTGCTCTCCTCCAAATTAAGCATGACTTCTTCTTCTGCCATTTATCCGTCCTCCTATTCCGTGATCATCTCATAGCCGTAATATTGGAAATAAAAGTCCAGCCTGCTGTTGACCTTATCCCTAAGCTCCGGCTGCAGAGAAAATACATTTTTCTGATAATCTTTCTGGCTCTCCAGATACTCTTCAAAATAGGGCTTCGCTTCCTCAAAACCGGGAAGTTCGAGCTCCTCATATATCTTTTTTGTGTAGCCCATCGGATCCTTGCAAAAATCCTCATAGCAGATGTCGATGTGATCCTCTTTGGGCATGCTCTCCAACTCACGGATCGCCTTTCTGTAAACGCGCGCACACATATCGATCGCAACATTTTCTATCGTCTCCGGGCTTGCGGGCTCGTCGAGACATAAAAGGTTCATCTCCTTTTCAAACATGTTGATCGCGGACATGACCACTTTGTAAGGGTTGCGGTAGATATTGATAAACTTCGCTCCCGGATAGCACCGCTTCAATTCGCCGAGACGACAGGTGTTTTCCGGGCTTTTTAAGAGCAGCTGCTTTCCCTTGCTTAAGTAAGTCACTTTACGCAGGATATAGCTGTAGGCCTTGCGCCACTCTCTCTGCTTCTCTTCGTTCTGCTCATCAATAAAGGCTGTCTCAAAAAACTTTACGCCTCTTCCCCCGTCCGGGAATGACAGCATATGGCTGATCGCCTGTGTGGAGATCGTCGCCTGGGCAAACACCTCCTCCATCGGCAGATCCAGCGCATACTCCATGTTGTCCATGGGGCGGGCATCTTTTAACAGGTTCTTCTGGATCCTGGCCAGAAGCGGCTTTAACAAAATGCAGTTGCTGAACGTAAGTGTTCTGACCGGGTCAAACCAAGCATATTGGGGATCCCGTGTCAGGAGATTCTGCAGAAAGGTGGTCCCGGACCGCCAATAGCCGACAATATAAACCGGGTCCTTCTCGATCACAGTCCGATTAATGGGAATATAAAAGATCAGCCATTCCAGCAAAGCGGGCAATCCCAGTATCAGGGATATCAGGGTGATAAACCGCCCCTGACGTTTGTCCGTGATCGGGTTTTCCCGTCTAAGCCGCAGCCAGTTATCAAACCTGCAGCCCAATAAATTGTGTGCAAAATTCACCTTTGCCATTGTAAACTGTCCATTTTCTCCAGTGTCGCGCCGTTTTTATTATACCCCAGAGAGATTGATCTTTTCAACTGAAAGATTCCGCTTAGAATACGACCACAATCACGTCGTTGCCTGTATCGTTTAAATACCGCACCTGAGTAAGCCCGTCACAATAGTCGAACAAAGCCCCGTCATCCAGGAAATATTGACTCGCCTGTTCATAAAGTGCATCATCGGCAAACCGGATACGCACCAGGCCGCTGCCGCTCTCATAGCCCTGCCGGAAGATCTCTCCGATCCGGTCCGGATCCCACGTTTCTATGTAGAGACCTTCATGGATATAGTAATTGTCTGCCACAGCTTCGCATGTGGGAAGGGGGACCGTCTCGACCGGCTGATGTGTTTTTAAAAGCATATCCGTTGTCATTCCAAAATAGTCATAGTCCACGTATTTATATGGAATGATCTCCTCTGCCTCCGCGTCATTCCGGTTGATATATCTGGAATTCCCCCAGGTAGTATCGATATAGTAATATGCGCCGTCCATAAATACAAGATTCCATGCATGCGATTCCCCGTCCGCAGTGCCGGTCACGGTCGCGCACGGAATATCCAGCCTGTCTAACAGATACTGCGTAGCATAGGAATAACCCTGACACACAGTAGCGTGATCTATAAAAGCGCTGACGATCGTCTGAGAGTCCGCTGCATTCACATCATAGTCCACCTCGTCGATCAGCGTCTTATATACATAAAGCGCCTTGTCAAAATCACTGCCATCCACAGGCACATCCGCCAGCATACGGTCTGCCTCCGCATCAATCCGGCTCTGGAGCTCTTCCTGTTCTTCAGCCGACATTGCATAGACGGGCTTGATGTCAATGGATGTGACCGTATCTCCCCGGGTGTAGGTCACATAGCCGAACTCCTCCACCCAGAAAAACTCACAGTGATCACAGCGGACTGCCAGGTAGGCGTTTTCCAGCTCCTGCTCGTCAAGCGTTGAGATCGGAACTTCCTCCTCCCGGTTCTCAAAGGCTGCGACGATCTCATCGTAAACTACTTTTTCTGTATCGTTTAATGTCTGGTACGCATATCGGTCCGTCTGTGCGGTGGCCGCTGACTCTTCGCTCTCCCAGCCGCCCTCTTCCGTGACGGCTTCGTTAGGAACGTCCTCCGCAGCCGTCTCATCCGTGTCAGAGGCTGCGCTCTCCTCTCCGGAGGACGCAAGCCCTTCGACAAAGGCAGTGATCTTCTCAGTGGAAACAGCCCCTGTATCTTGTCCCGGCAGGCCGCACCCGGCCGTCCCAATGCCAAGGCAGGCTGCCAGTACGGCAAAAGCAAGCTTTTTTCTTCTAACCAAAACCATCTCTCCCGATTGTTGTTGCTTTTCTGAAATGTATCCTATAATATATTTAAGAAAGCATCTTCTGTAGATGAGCGGTGCTTTTTAATCATATCACAATCCCTATCGTTTGTGAACAGGAGTTTTTCATGGTTGCACTTCAGATTGACGAGATTGGTACACTGTTAAACCAAATGCTGAAAGGGGATCTGTTTGACAATTTCCTGCTGCGGGAAGCCTCTGTGTCTCAGGCCTTTACCACTGAAATCGACGGGATGATTAGCCCCGGTTTTTACTCGGAGGAGGAGCTTGCCGAACTGGATCTGACCGGTTTGTCCTATCTTCCGTTTTCCCGGGTGCGACCCCTTTGTCTGGATCTGATAAAGGGTCCTCGTAAGCCGGCTTCCTTCCGCTTTGTGTTCCTTCTTTCTCCGGAAAATCAGGCCGCGACCATCGCGCAGGCTGACACCGGCATCCGCACAGAGGACATCACCGGTCTTTTTCTGAATCTGAATTACAAAAAAGATGCACTGATCTGCACAACGGGTATCTCCTACCGGACCTTTCTTACAGATCGCTCTTTGGAGGCGGAGTGGGATCGTCTGGCAGCTCTCTTCCTGAAGCAGCACAAAATCCCTTTCACCGAAATTTAAAAAGGACAGGCCGTTTGGTCTGTCCCCAATTTAATCTTTTGTCATTTGCTCTTCCGATCAGAAGCGGCAGAGTGTCTTCATTCTCTCTTCCAGATACGGCTGCAGCTTCGACTGCGCGTACTCCGGCAGATTGATGACCTTAACCGGATCCGGATTCTCCTCGTTTTCTCCGACAAAGCCCGAAACTGCCTGATAATATCTGCCAAGAAAGTCCGTCCCGAGGTTGAATTTGCGGATCCCCTTGGAAAAAGCGACCAGCAATTGATCGTCCGGAATCCCGCTCCCACCGTGCAGTGCCAGCGGAACATTCACCACAGCGCGGATCTCCTCCAGCCGTTCGATATCCAGGTGGGGCGTTTCCCGATACTCTCCATGGGCATTGCCTATGGAGACGGCAAGCGCGTCCACTCCGGTCTCACGACAGAACTTCTCTGCCGCATCCGGCTTGGTAAACAGGTCGCGGTTCGTGTTATCTGCCTGTGAGGCAATCCCTACATGTCCAATCTCACCTTCCACAAAAGCACCGGCTTTGTGCGCATCCGCAACCACCTTCCGGGTCAGGGCGATGTTGGTATCCAGATCGTTCATAGACCCGTCCATCATAACGGACTCAAACCCGCTCTCAATCGTATGCATGATCGATTCATACGTGTAGTCGTGATCTGCATGCAGGCCGATCGGAACCGTTACTTCGGAGGCGAGCTCTTTTACCATGGCAGCGTATTCTCTAAATCCTGTCGTGTGCTGAATGGTGACATGCTCCGGATACAACATGACGATCGCCGGTGTGTTCGTCGCCTGCGCCGCGCAGACGACAGACCTTGCCATAGTATAATCCATGCAGATAAAGGCGATCGCCGCCGTGTTGCATTCCTCTGCTGTTTTTAAAATATGATCTATTTTTTCGTACATAACCAAACTCCGTGTCTTGTTATCTGTTTTCAATCAAAAGCCCCGGGAGCAGTCCGCCGGCAAAAAAATCACCGAGTCCAACTACAGTGGGTACCTTCACATAACCCATGTCTTTACATGGCAGACAGCAGATCTTGTCTCCCGCCAGCTCTCTCAGCTGATCGCAGAAGTCCCATCCGCTTTCACTGTCTGTCAGCCGCCCTGTCTCCTCGTAGTCCTCTTCTCCAAACTCATCTCCGAGCCGGAAGCGGGTCGCAGCCATATTGATGCCGCCCTCCAACGCAGATTCCATGATCCCGCTCAGCTTTCCGTAGCTCACCGCCCATTTGGACGAATGCACCAGGATCGTAGAGAAACCGGACTGTTCCGCGGTATACTCCAAGGCTTTTAAGACCGTCTCCGCATTTAAGATGTCGATCCGCCTTCCTATATACTCCTGAAGCTCATCCTCATTCATGCTGAGAATATCCACCACAGAAGAAAGCGACTGGTGAACCAAATGTCGAAGCTCTTCTTTTATGTAGTGTCCATCCTCCGCGACGACCAGCGCATTCTCCGGAAGCGTCTCAAGCAGCTGCCTTGTGCTCTTTAAGCGGTCTTCCAAAATATCCCGATCCAGAACCTCACTGAAGCAGGAGAGCAAAAACACCTCCGCATCCCGGATCATCGGCGCGAAATCCACCGAGACATACATCTCGATGCTGTCGATATCCCGGGACAACATCACCCGGTTCTCCCGCGGTGTGACAAAATCAATGTCGTTTGCCTGAATATGTACCCCTCCTGCGCACTGCAAAACTACATGCGGATATACTGCCGTGTGATCCGTCCCTATGCTGGAAAACAACTTGATCCGATCCGGGAGCAGATCCCGGATATACTCATTGTAACAGCATGCCTGAAGCGCACTGCTGTATCCAAGCTTAGAGATAGCAATGGCGGCACGTGAAGCGGTGCCGCCAATGGTAATCCTGTACTCAAAATGATTTGCAAAGTTTTCGCATATCTCTGAAGTTTCCGGAACCATCTCGCAGCCGACACCCGCTTTCAGATACGCCAAACAGGCAATCACGGCAGATCGTTCGGAGTCGGGGTCGTGTTTCATCTTCAATTCCGCATCGTGAATATCATAAGAACGGATCAGGCTTTCCATGATCTCCGTATCCCACTGAAGCTCATAGTCTACGCAGACATGAAAACCCATTGCGATTTTCTCACCCATACCTGTAAATCTCCATTAAATATACAAAAACTATTAGTAGAGGCTTGCTTTTCCGGTTGTTTGGAAAAGCTCTATCTTCTGATAAGCCACCTCCTTCATTGCATCAAGACAAGGGGGCTGGATCTGATTGGGCTCTCGCAAGCTCTCATCTTTCAGCACCTCTCTCATCTTTTCATAATAAGCTGCTTTAATGTCACTGGAAATGTTGATCTTGTTGACCCCATGCTCCACTGACTTCGCGATCTCAGAATCTTTGTTGGAGGATCCCCCGTGAAGTACCAGGGGAACCTCCACTATTTTTTTGATCGCGTCGAGGATATCGATCCGAAGCTCCGGCTTCTTATCCTTCGGATAGATGCCGTGGCACGTGCCGATCGCAACTGCAAGGCAGTCGATCCCCGTTTTTTCTACAAAATCTTTTGCCTGCTCCGGATCAGTATACAATATCTCATCCGGTGCAGTAGTCTCAACAGAATCTGTATTTCCGATCGTTCCTAATTCACCCTCTACCGAAACATTCACCGCATGTGCCGCCTCGGCGACTTTCTGACATACGGCTACATTGTCCTCATAGGGTTCGCTTGAAGCATCAATCATGACAGACGTAAAACCTGACTGGATCGCGAGTATGACCTGTCCGAAAGATGCGCCATGATCCAGGTGGATCACGGAGGGTACAAAGGACTTGTTTAACCGGTCTATAATACCCTTGACCATCTCCGGCGTTGTATGACTCAGCTCATCCGGATGGATC
>Ga0192238_1042_pt1 | contig 17476 bp, 16 predicted proteins | sample Koala_Koa27_F3_FD_131277 | JGI IMG/M metagenome (GOLD analysis project Ga0192238, IMG submission 131277) | Enriched cells from koala feces incubated with labeled cellulose particles, San Francisco Zoo, California, United States - Koala_Koa2-7_F3 ... | reverse complement strand
CGATAAACGCCAATCACAACCTGTTTCTCCATACTCTGATTCCAGGTGCTGTCCTCATCATAGCCACGATATCCAGCCTTTCTCAGTACTTGATCCGCAATAAAGTCTTTCCTCGTACTATTGCTTTCTACCACGGCCCGGATCAATGTCTCCGGCACATCCGCATAGTTTGCCAGCAGCTGCTTCGTATCCTTCGGCAGACAATAGCCGCCATAACCAAAGCTTGGATTGTTGTAATGTCCACCAATACGGGGATCCAGACAAACACTGTCAATAATTGCCTCAGTATCCAAACCTTTTGTCTCTGCATAAGTATCCAGTTCGTTAAAATATGCAACCCGGATTGCCAGGTAGGTATTCGCGAACAGTTTCACTGCCTCCGCTTCGGTAAAACCTAGATACCTGACCGTAATATTCTCATCAATCGCGCCCTCCTGCAAAAGCGAAGCAAACTCATGCGCCGCTTCCACCAACCGCTCATCCGATAAATCCGTCCCGACTACGATACGACTGGGATGCAGGTTATCGTAAAGTGCTTTGGACTCCCGAAGAAATTCCGGGCTAAATAAAATGTTCTTCGTATTATATTTCTTTCGAACCATTTCGGTATATCCGACTGGGATCGTACTCTTGATCACCATGATCGCGTCCGGATTGCACCGCAGCACCACTTCAATCACATCCTCCACAGCGGATGTATCGAAAAAATTCTTCTCGCTGTCATAGTTTGTCGGTGTCGCAATAATGATAAGATCCGCGGAGCCGTAAGCCATCTCCTTGTCCAACGTAGCCGTCAGATCCAGATCCTTTGTTGAAAGATATTCCGAAATCTCGTCGTCCTGGATTGGAGCCTTCTTATTGTTAATCAAATCTACCTTCGCTGGCGTAGTACTCACTGCGTAGACCTTATTGTGCTGTGCCAGAAGCACAGCAAGACTTAGTCCAACATATCCCACACCTGCTACTGCGATTGTTTTATTCATTTTCACTTTCTCCATTCTATAATCTTTAATACAATTTTATTATTTTCAAAACAGTCGTTAATAATATTCTAATTATTTCGAACTTTTTACATCATTCATCGGCCTGACTGATTTGCTGCTGTTTTTTTCTTCGAGATCCAAAGTAGAATACTACTCCGATCACAATCCATGCAATCAGGCATATCCATGATTCTTTCCCCAGCGAACAATTAAACATCTTGATCGGAACAAGCAATAAAACAGCAAACACAATCGCGAAGGCAACTCCAAGTATTGACGTAAAAGATAATAAGCGATTTTTCTCTCCATCTTTTTTCAAGAAATAAAATGTTGCTGCCGAAGTATATCCATATCCTATTGCCGCCCCCAGCGATGACATATCTACTATCCAACCCAAAGCAGTTCGCCCAAAGAAAGGTGCTACGCAGGCAATAATAAATACAAATATAATTGCATTACTTGGTGTCTTGTACTTTGAGCTCAGCCTTCCAAACCACTTCGGAATCACTTTCTCGTTTTGACATTGAGTAGAGCAATCTGCTGGCCGCCATATAAAATCCAATAATTCCCGAAAGTATTGCCGCTGTCACAGCCACCCCAAGAAGGGCAACTCCAAAATAACCTAAAAGCTGATACGCAGCATAGAATGTAGGTAAAGCCATCAGTCCGGTTTGAGTGCCAAATGTATCAATATACTCTACCCAGCTGGCATATCCTTCCGGAACACATGCGGCCGTCACGGTATTTAACAGAACATATACCAAAGCTCCGAATACCACAGATATGATCATAATCATTCTGGTCTTCTTCGGAGAAAATTTAAACTCCTCAGCAGACTGCGGTACCGTGTCAAATCCCACAAACGCCCAGGGTGCCACCGCTACGATTGCAAGCACTCCTGCCATCTTGCTCTCCCCTGGATAATATGCCGGCTGAAGATTCGAAAAAGTGACATTTGGATTAACGATTGCAGCAACAACAACTACAACCACCCCCCCCCTACCAATAGAAACGTCAAGATAGTCTGGAATACCCCCGCAAACTTTACGCCACGAATGCTCAGAAAAGCAAAAATTGCAAGCGCTGCCAATGCAAGGATAATTTCTCCGGCATAAATATCATATCCGGCTACCGTGTAGTGAAAACCAACGGCAAACACATTAGAGAGAAGATTCCGGCCTACCAGCGCCAATGCAGTGGCATTTAATGGTACAATTGCTAAATAAGAAAGTCCCAAAAACCAAGAGCAGATAAAGCCATTCGTCCTTCCAAAAGCTTTACTGGAGTATACGAACTCGCCTCCGGAGACTGGAAATTTATTGATCATATAATGGTAATTTAAGGCAATGATAATCATAATCACCGCCGCAATTCCCATTGCAATCGCGGTTCCAAGCGGTCCACCATTAGACAAAAAAGTATCGCCCGGCATCACGAAAGCACCCCAGCCAATAATACAACCAAGAGCCAACGACCATACATTAATCGGAGATAACTTTTTTTCTAATTTTACATTTTCATCCACAATTATTTAGCCTTTTTTGAATGGAAGATGCCTTCTAACCTTCCTGATAAAAAGATAAAAATCTTTGTGTTTATAACGTCTTTGGGCTTTCGGTGGCATTCTCCACTCCATTCCAGTATTCATTGCGTCATCACATGGGCCACATAATCCACAAGGTTCCCCATCAATTGGCGTGTGGCAAAACCAGGTTAATTTCATTATATCTAACCAACCATTCTCCCTAGCAATACGTTCTTCATCTTTCTTGGTAAGTTTAATAATTGGAAAAATTAAATCTCCAAACACCAGTGAGGCATTATAGTTGTCTCCTTTTGGCAAAACTTGATAACGTCCAGGTAGGATGTCATTAGGAATTAAAGTCAAAATCCCTTCCATTTCTATGGCATTTTCTACTTTACCATGATATTGGTGTACCGTTCCTATTTCTAGCCTTAAGCCAAGATGCTTTGCAAGTAGTGCAAACCACTCACTTTGAATGCCAATAGCATACTTCTCTCTTAAATATCGAAACGCGTCACTAATCTCATCATTTTGATAATCATGAAGAATGTCCATTTTCTTATAATATTTAATATCTAAAATTTTCGCCCTAAAAGAGTACTGTCCTTCACCATTAGAGCTGACAATATCCAGGATCTTCTGCATGGATCCTTTCTCAAATTCTAAGCTTTGGCGATTTTCATCAATAACATATATTGGCTGAATACAGATTGGTTCTGTTGCTAACTGTAATAGCCGAAATGTTCCATCCCAGCCGCCCGACCAGAGAATTGATACTGTATGTTCAATCACGATATACTCTCCTTATGCATATTATATTATAACCATTGGCTTTGAAAATAATAACGAATCTTTCTTTAATTTTTCTCTCCAAACCGAAACGGAAGCTTTACCCTCTTAAATATTCCATTAACCATATTTAAAACCACCGTATTCTTTGTTCTGACAAAATAAATCAATGCCAGCGCACAATAGATAACCACCCCTATCACAATCTGCCATATAAGAGTTGAAAGACTCGTTCCCATACGACAGCCAAATGCATACACTACCACAAACATAAGCGCTCCCACTAAAATAAAATATGCAAAGTTCTTGATATAGCTCCAGATAGGCATCTGCTTTCTGACAACAACGGCCTGATACACACACACTGTGATCTCAGCCGCAATCGTTCCGATCATCGCTCCAACCGCGCCCAATCTGGAGATTAAAAGCAGATTAATGGCAAGATTTACAATTGCCCCGCATATCACGGAAGCAACATACTGCCTGTCTTTCTGATTTGGAATCAGGTACTGTGTCCGAATCACATTAGCGAAAGAAATAAAAGGAATCGTAATAGAAAGCCCCATAATCAACGTTCCGGAAGGTATAAATTCCGCTCCCCAAAAGACCGGAGCAAAGACTGTACTGACCGCGGCAAGCCCAAACGCAAGCGCAAGGGCTAGGCACATGACCAATTGCATAGAAATCGCAGTATATCGTTCTGATTTTTTCTTCTGCCCTTTTGCCGCCATGTTGGACATCCTGGGCAGCATAACCGTTCCGAAGCTACTAATAATTGTAACTGGAATGTTATTGACTTTTTCTGCGTTCTCGTAAAATCCTAGCTGCACTTTACTGCTAATAAATCCCAGCATAATCTTATCCATGTACTTATACAGGCTGACCGCAACAGCCGGGATAAACAGGATGAGCATTGGCTTTACATGCACCTTCATGTCTGCCCATTTGGGTCGCACGATCTTTACAAACCGTCTCAACGGGATCCACAAAGCCAGCTGGCTGGCCAACTGAGAGAGCGCCATGATCAGGCAATAGATCCACAGATCATTCGCCGAGCGGACAAACACAAACACACAGACCACATTAGCAATTCTGACAATGGAACTCCTGGTCACGGTGGTCCTGAATTTCTCAATGCCAAAATAAAACCAACTGATATCAAAAAGCGCACTGATCACATAGAAGACTTGGATCACCGCATAAATCTTTTCATCAAGCAAAAAAATATATCCAACGTATACCGCGGTACAGATTACGGCAATCAGCATATGCAACGTCAGAATATCGGAGAAGGTTTTATTCATTTCCTGCTGGTCGTCTCTGACACGCGCGATCGCGCGATTACCGTAATTTCTAAGACCAAGCATGGAAAACAGGACAAAATAGTATGCAATCGAGTAGGAGTAGGAATAAATTCCCAGTCCTTCAGCTCCAATCACCCGTGCAATATAGGGGGATGTGATAAGCGGCAGGATGATGATCAGAATTTCATATATCATCTGATACATGAAATTTCGTTTTACACTTGTCTTTTCCATACCTACATCGCCTTTGAATGTTTCATCAAAAACTCAGAATAACGGCTTCCAACGATTTCTGAAAACTTATTCTGAAATATTTGGTTCACTTCAAACGCAGTCCTTTCTATATAAAGAAAATCTTTCTAACACACTTTTTTATCTAGTTATTACAACAGCTTTCACTTTTTACGATAGGAAGTTAAATTCATAAATCTATCAGACAAGTCTTCCTTTCTGCTCTATTCATACTGGAACCTGATACTCATAAAGAGAGAAAACGCAACTCGGTAATCATAATAATCTAGGAACAAAAGTGGTCAACTTTTTCGTTAACATTTACACTTATAACAACAATCATATCTACGCATCTAACTAACATGACCCCTTTTATTACAATAAAATAATCATGACTTATGTTAAATGTAAAACTCCTTATACCACCCAGCAAATTTCCTAAGCCCATCCCTCAAAGTAGTAGAAGGCTTATATCCAAAATCCCTTTCAAGATCACTTGTATCTGCATAGGTAATTGACACATCTCCAAGTTGCATCGGGGCAAGCTTTTTATGCTTTTCAAAATCATAGTCTTCTGGCAACACGCCTGCACAAATTAATTCCTCTTGCAGAATTGTCACAAAATCCAAAAGATTAACCGGAGAACTATTGCCAATATTGTAAAGTGCATAAGGCGGAATTGGCAGACAATCCTCTCCCTTTTTTCTTTTCGGGGGCGAAATCATAACACGAATAACTCCCTCAACCACATCATCCACATAAGTAAAGTCCCTCATGCAATCCCCATAATTAAAGATCTCTATCGTCTGCCCTGCTCGCAACTTATTCGTAAAGTCAAAATATGCCATGTCCGGTCTGCCAGCCGGTCCATAGACAGTAAAAAAGCGCAGACCTGTGGAAGGAATATCATATAGTTTGCTGTAGGCATGAGCCAAAAGCTCATCCGATTTCTTCGTAGCTGCATAAAGTGACACGGGATTATCCACCCGATCTTCAGTAGAATAAGGGACTTTTTTGTTGTTGCCATAAACTGACGAGGATGACGCATATACAAAATGCTCTACGCCGCCAGATTCATTGTCATAAGAATGGCGACAAGCTTCCAATATGTTGTAAAATCCAATCAGATTTGATTCAATATAAACGTCCGGATTTATAATAGAATAACGCACTCCTGCCTGTGCTGCCATATTAACCACTATTACAGGCCTGTATTGCTTAAAGATTTCATCAATCAATACTTTGTCCGCAATATTGCCATTTATAAACGTCCATATCTTTTCCGAATACTTTTCCGCCACTTTTCGTATCAACCCTAAACGATATTCCTTGATGGAAACATCATAGTAATTATTCATGTTGTCAATACCAATTATGTGTATACGATTCACTGATTCCAAAAGTTTAAGAATCAGATTGGCTCCGATAAAACCCGCTGCTCCGGTAACAAGTATTGTTTTTTCCTCTAACTTTTCATACCGTATGTTGGTCATCTAACTATCCTCTGGTCATTCATACCATAAAGAAAACTCTGCTATGAATATATGTTAATTAAACACTCACTAGATTATTGCGATTTTTTAAATGTTGTATAATAACATATTACTAATAATTTTCTTATGTTTTTATATATTGAAAATGGTTTTATGCTAATTGCTTCTCTCCAAGTGATTAAACTTAATTTGGTTTGATTGGTCATAGCATATGCACTCACCATTCTCATCATACGCACATATTTAATATCTGGATGGGAATCCAATTCCTGACACCATTTCTCCTCTATCCTTTGACGAGCGATTATCTTTTTTCAATACTTGCCGTTATACATTCTCCCGAGTGTTTATGATAATAAAACAATGGTTTCTCAACGTAATCCACCTCATACTGTTTTGCAATGCGTAACCAAACATCAACATCCTGAGAAGCCGGCATTTGTTCATCAAAACCACCTATCTTTTTTAAAACATCTGTCCTAATAAGGGGAATGGACGTTGAGCCTATAAAATTTGTCTCAAGTAATGGATAAAAAACATCTCCTTTTAAGTAAGTTGTATTTATATTTATGTATTTTCCACTATTATCATTAACAACGACACTCCCACAATACACTAATGCCACAGCGTCCTCCGATTCTTTAAAAATCTTCAATTGCTCTGAGATTTTTTCTGGAAACCACTCATCATCATCATCCAGATATGCTATAAACTCACCATTTGCTTTCGATAAGCCTACATTTCTAGAGTAACAAGCACCCATATTCTCTTGGTTTTGCACATATGAAATCCTGCTATCATTCAAAGCGACTATCATCTGCTGAATTTGATTTCTTTCATCAATATATTGCGAAGGTGTGTCGTCAATTACAAAAAGTTCCCAGTTAGTATATGTTTGATTTTGAACACTCTTTACAGCTCGTAAGACCATTTCACACGGTCTGTTGCAAGTTGTTATAACCACAGTAACCATTTATTAAATTCCTCTACTTATTCAGGCAATTTCAAACACAATCCAAGTTTATAATCCCATTCGTCTGGTATAAAAGCCTCCCATCCAGATAAGGGATAAAAAGTTATCTCGCTAAAATATGGTTTACCTTTAACATCATATAAATCAATTCGAACAAACGGAATATCTTTTGCCAAATCCTTAGCAATCTCTAACATCTCATCAAAACAAAGCGGCTTCGTAAATCCGTTATCAGAATTTGGATGGTCAGGCCGACTTATTGATAAATGTTGCCAATTTATATCATAAAAATCTTCATGAAGCCCCACTAAGCCAAACCTATCAGAACACACAAGAACTATCTGTGGTTCACCATTAAAACACATGAATTTATAATCTATTAAATCTTTATCAGGCTTATCAGACATATATTTTTCCGCGATAATTCTAGGTTTCAGATTTTTATATGGCCATTCTCGCCCGTACCAGTAATAATTGCTCTGCAAGCAGTTATTTAATTTTTCCCTTACCTCATCAATATTCAAATCTGCCTTATCATTACAAATTACTATTCCACCGCTGTCATGAGTACATTTTAATACAAACCGCTCCGGCAATGAATCAAAATCAATGTCTTCAAATCTGTCCCAAACACCATAAGTGGGGATAATATATTGCTTCCCAATCTTTTCAGCCACATATTTTTTTACTTCATATTTGTCTACCATTTTTATATATTCAGGATTATGATCATGGATTTTAAGCCATTGGATCTTTTCATTAAAGGTTTTTGGATTTCTTAAATGAAGTGACCGTCCCATCTTCTGTCTATATTTCAATCTTAAGAACAGAGAATCTGGTATTATTTTTTTTATTTCATTTTTTATGTACATTAAATATTTTCAACTTTCACTTTTTGAAAATGCTTTATTACTCACATTTAACTGAACTATAACAATAACGCAAACTACAATATTCAAATATACGCAGATAAAAATAATTTTTATTTATTTTATTCATACTGTAGTTATATATTAGTTTTCAAAATCGATTTATCATCAGAATCATTACTCTTGTTTATACCCTTTGCAAAATTTACACAGTAATATGCCATTACAAAAAACAAGAAAATTTTATAAAACTCATCAACATTTGAAAATGATTCAAAATTCCACATCAAAAAATATGCGCAAAAGCCCGCATCAAAAATCATGGCTATTTGTGTAGAATATTTCCTACAACTTCGAATTTGCCTTAAGATAACCAGCAAAATAATACTAAGTACAACAATTCCAATAATACCACCATAAAATAAAGTCCCCAAATACATATTATGAGGATCTGTAGCACCATTCAAAAGCCCTCTAGTCTCATCAATGTTAAGCTCTCCATAGCCCCAAATAGGCCTCTTTGAAATTTCTAAAATTGTTCTTGACCATATCACGGTTCTACCTGATAATGTCATACTTCTTCTAAATATATTGGTAATAATATTTTCAAATATATTAAATCTTCCCAAAATTGCAAAAAAATATGTTAGAGCTAGTGAAAGGACAATAAAGAATTCAAATTTAAATAATCCGCTTTTTTTACGCCACATATAAAACAAAATAGCTATTATAAATATTAACATGCCAAAAATAGAAGTCATACTTCCAACACGAATCAAAAAATATAAGAACGCTAAAAACATACAGCAAAATCGTAAGGTTATTCTATTTTTTAATCTAAATGCATGTATGGCTCCCAAAATAAAGCCGGGGAAAATATATCTAATTGTTGAATTATAATTTCCAAATAGGTAAAAATTTTCTTGATACCCGTTAGGCTGTAAAATAAAATATAATAAATTGGCGTAAATTAATATTTCAAACCAAATCAAACATCCATCAACAAAAGCATCTGCATCAAAAAAAACCCCATCTTCTACTAACAATGTCAAACCTAATAAATAACTGCTATCATATAAAAGTGTATAATAGCTTTGGCCAGCTATAAATGTAGAAAAAAAGCCCGCTACAAAATATAATAAAGCAAGTCCCAAGGTTACTGTAAACTTACGTCTAATTAAAAACAACCGCACAAGCAATATAACGATAACCACAACTCTGGCATATGAAAAAATTGTAGCGAAAATTGACGTTAAATATGTTAAATATGCAATTGGAATAAATGGTATTATCATTAAAAAATAACTTATACTATTCTTTTTTATACTTATGGTAGTTTTGTTCCCCATTTTTCACTTACGTACTTTTTGATTCCCAAGAAAAGAGTAAAATAACAATACATCTATTACTTTATTTTAATGATTTTCGTGCTCGTCCAACTAACATAATAGCAACTAGTATTCTCACAGGGATTTGTTTAAAAATAAATATTTTTATGCTTTAAAATAAAAATAAATCTTATTCAAATTAATATATCAGTCCATTGTTCAGCGATCTTTTTGACAGGTAGCTCTTCTCGTATTTTACTAGCATTTATTGATAATTTCTTTGCGAAGTTCATATCATCTAATATTTTCTTGATAGCATAGTATAATGCATCCACATTGCCAACCGGAACTAACAGACCGTTTTCACCATCCACAATATATGTTCTTGCCCCACCGCAAGGACAGTCTGTACACACAGTTGGCACTCCCATACCAAGTGCTTCTAACATCGAATTAGAAATACCCTCATAATTAGACGAAGATACGTATACTGCTGCATCTCTCAACTTTTCATATACCTGATGAGAAAAACCCATTAAAAAAACTTTTTCTTGTAAGTCTAACCGGTTAATTAAATCTTGTAAATCTTTTTCCAATTCTCCTCTGCCATAAATTTCTAGCGTATAATCCGGATAATCTACAATCAATTTATTGAACGCATGAATGGTCATCGGAATATTTTTTTGTTGATTCAAGCGACACACAGCTACAATTGTCTTTCGGCGCTCTCCATTATAAGGTTCTGGCAAATCATCGTTAACTGGGTTTGGTATAATTATTCCTTTAGACTGTACCTTTTTACAAAAATGTGCTCTAGCATCCTCTGTCTGAAATACGCATACATCAGCGCGACGATATACCATATCTCTCACTATTCTAAATCTTTTTTTAGTTGGTGAGCGATCTGGATCATTCCTTTCCGAAAAAACAATTTTATTTTTTATAAAAGGTGAACACATTCCAACCAAAAGAATGGACGGGTTTGTAAATGATAGAACCGTGCCCGACTTTTTTAAACGTAAAATTTTAACCAATTGAAAAGCTTGATACAATCTGCGAACAAATCTACTACTTTCTAATTCATTTATATTTATAATTTCGATTTCCTTAGGTAACACAAAACTATCTAAAAAAGATGATGATTTTATTTGAATAACCAAAACTTTATGGTCAAATTTAATCCATTCACTGATTAATTCTGATAAAACCCGTTCCGCCCCACCATCTGTTAAATAATTAGTTACTACTATTATTTCGTTGGTTTGCGCTTTATTATTTTCCATATTTTTATATTAGCTACTACTTTTTTATGATGGATTCTAACATCCGCTAAATTTATGACCAATCATTTCTGTCACAACGGTAACCATAATAGTTTTCCTTCCAACGAGAAAAGTCCCAGAAGTTTAAAAATCACGTTATCCAAATTAAAGTACCACAAAAAACTGACATATATCAAAATGAACTCTCCTTTATTTAATCCTGCCAATAATGCATTATTTCAGCCAATCTGATCCCTGAGCATCCAAAAGCGCCTTAAAAATATCAATATCATCAACTGTAGTCAATTTAATATATTTCTCCGATCCAACGGAGAAATATACTTCTTCTCCCATTTCTATCATCAACGTACAAGATGCAACAGAATTTGTGATTCCAGCTTCTAAAGCCCGTCGATGCAAATCACAAATATTTCCAATTAGAAATCCTTGCGGAGTCTGAGTGCGTTTCAGATTGTCTCGAGGATAACTACCTGATGAAACAATACCATCCCTAGTCTGTAACATTGCTTCAGCACAAGGGATGGTCGTAATAGCACAACCATACTCTTTTGTCTTAGCGGTACAATTAGAAATAATTTCTTCAGAAACCATTGGCCTAATTGTGTCATGAACTAATACAATATCATCGGATTCATAATGCTTTTCCAATTCAAATACACCATTTCGAATAGAATCTTTTCCATTTTTCCCTCCTGGAACAACATATTTTAGTTTTGTGATATTAAACTGTTTCGCATAAGCCCATAAAGCCGGCTCCCAGCCATCAATACAAACGACAGCGATTGCATTAATCTCAGCATGCTGCTGGAATGCTTTTAAAGTATATATAATAACTGGGCATTCATTTACCATTAAAAATTGTTTCGGAATATGCTGATGCATCCGCTCGCCAGAACCGCCTGCAATAATTAAAGCTATATTCATTAAAGTTATTTTCCTCCACTTTTAAAATCCAATCTCAAACATAAATGTTTTTCCCGGTCTTTTTCATCTGGTATTTTCATATAATCGCCATATAAATTTTTTAAATATGTGTCGCTGTCATTTTCCATATAAATTTGTCTATCTTCAAAGGGAATTTGCTTTACTGGTAAAAATACTTCTGTCGGCTGCGTTTCTCCTTTATAATATTTCCTTCCTGCTGCAATAGTTAAATGATTACTTTCTTTCCCCTGGATAAACTTATCATAACGTTCAAACCATTTCTCCGGTGTCGAAAAAGAAAATATTGTTCCAACTACAATTCGAAATCTATAGTATGTTTTTCCTTCTGAATTCAGCATATACTGTTTTAAGCTTGGGCTTCTATATTTCTTCCAAAAAACACTATATGAAATAAATCTCAAAGAATCAGCCATTATGGCTTTAATAGAAAGTAAAAATCTATTGTCAGGGGCATAATCAAGTGGGTACAAATCGCAGTAAATTCCTGTAGGATAGGGGGAGTTCTCATCGATCATATTTTTTAGGGTGGTGTTTTTTCTCATTACACGCATCAAAAAACAATTGGCCCCTTTTTTATAACCGGGGGCCAAAAGATCATATTTGTCACCCAATTCCTCTTCAAAATGAATAAGAAAGCTTTGATAGTCCTCCCTGATTAAATTTAGATCCATATCATCATCCCAGGGGATAAAACCTTTATGCCTGACAGCGCCCAGTGCAGTTCCTCCACTGGCAATTAATTTTAAAGAATGCTTTTGACAATACGCGTAAAGATCGTCATACATTTTCAATAAAATCTTATGTAATTGCTCTATGTCCTCATTAGTAATTTCATAGAGAAGGCTCTCAGAACTTTCTAATGAGGCATAATGTTTCTTTAAGAGCAGCACTTTTAAACTACCCCCTCTTCCATAATCTCAAATAACCCCATGCCACGATCCATCATAAAAACCACTCTTCTCCCACCTAAGGCAACAGCTGATTGAGGCTCTATTATCACTCTGAATCCTTGTTCTGTAAGCTCCGCAATATCCTCTTCAAACGTATCAGAAGAATAACAGAAATGATACGGCGTTGCTCCCATACTCTTAAGATATGTATCTACTGGAGAAGGCTTATCCTTGGACAGAGGTTGTACAAGTTCAATTCTATATCCATTATTTTCTCCAAATATAAGTTTTACATTCCTGTCTGGGTCATCCATCATATTTTCGAACCAAAAGCCCAACATTTCAAAGGATTTTTTTGCTCGCTCTATATCTTTTACCGCATATCCAACATGGTCGATTTTCATAAGATCCTCTTTTAATTTTTTGTCCATCATATGGGCTTAAAAAAAATACCCTTATAAAAAGAAAATTCCTTTGTATCGTAATTATCCAACTTCAACTGATAATTTTTTTCCTCTTCTTGCTCGCTTATCATGCGAAATCCAAGACGATCAAACAAATCGTTTACGGGAGCATTTTTTGCTGTCGGAATATATTCAGCAGTAAGGCATTCACTTTTTCCCTTGTAATAATTTACAAGTTCATTAATGATAACATCTTCCAGTTTACGTCCCATAACCCTGCAGCTCATCAAGAAGGTATCTATCTTCTTTCCTGCATCCGTGTCTAACAGGATAATTACACTGACAAGCCCACTATCGCCATATTTATCATTCAGATATGCCACATAGATTGCATTATCCCGATTAGCGGCAATATTTGTAATTTCTTCTCCTGTATACCTTTTTGTTGTAACATTGAACTGGTTCGTTTTGCTGCAAAGCTGAACTACCCGATCCATTTCCTCTGGCTGCATCCTATGTATATCTGCAATTAATTCAAGTTTCCCCAAATATTCGTCAAGGCTTAACTCTGCAGTAAAATCCTGTTTTCTCTTTGTTTCAGCCTGATACATGCTTGTCTTTTCCTTGTCTTCCTCCAAAACTCTCAGCGGGCGGAAATAGTCAAAATATAAGTTCTCTGCAAAGTTTTTCAAACGTGTTGTATCGGTTGGAAAATCAGGAATAAGCATATTCGGGCAGGCCCCTTTTACCGTTTCTCTCTCCGCCGGGTTATCATCAATAAACACAAAGGAGCCTTCTGTTAAATTCAGTTCAGATTCAACCTCTATCAAATTTTCTGCTTTAGAGTTCCAATTAATTTTCTTGGAAACAAAACTATCCTCTTTGAGCAGCATATATGGATGCTCGGAAAAAACCGTCTGCACATCTTCTATGTTGTTCTTGGACACTATGGCTAGCAAAACGCCCCTTTCTTGCATTTCTTTAAGCTGTTGCTGAAAATCATAGAAGCGCTGACCTTCTTTATGATTGGCAAGTTCTATTTCTTCTATTCCGTCTTCACCGATCACGCCGCCCCAAAGTGTGTTGTCTAAATCTAACACCACAATTTTTTTCCTTGGTTCAAAGGCACTGTCCATAAGACGAGTAATGACCTTACAAACAGCAAGCATCCCTTCTCTCGAATATGGTATGCTGCTCATATACCACATCTTATTTGAATAGAACTGATTTCTTCCAATATCCGCAATCTCATCGACCAGATCATATACATACACATTTTTGGTCTTCTCAGCAATATCCTGAACAAACTGATACCAGCCATTCTGCATAGCAAAGCGGTATTGTCTCTCTGAGAGAGCACGAATTCGGTTTTCTCTAAAATCCACCGTAGGTATGAAAATCGGAATATCGGTGATTTTTTCTACCAAAGCATTAATGCCCTGGCGCCAAATATTGAGGTTTTCTTCCGCGACAGATGGTTCACTCCACTCTTCCGCCTCGATACCATCCAGCAATATAATCACAGCATCCTCTTCTTCCCTATAAATTCCAGAATCAGGATTTAATATTTCCTGAATCCATGTATTATATCCTTCCGGAAGATATATCTCATATTTTAGTTCTAATTTTTGTTTTATTAAGTCAACTGTAATGTTGGACAGTAATGCGATCTTCCTTTTTCGCATGTGCTTAACCTCAAACTAATTTATTTCTGTGTTAAATTATATAAATCTCGAAGAGTTTTTATACTTCCTATCGTTTCTAACGGAATCCTGACTTCATATTCTTCTTCAACTTCCATAATCAAATTAAGCATCATCAGGGAATCCCATTTTTCATACTCTTTATAAACAATATCCAGCGATATGTCAGAAACATCTACATTCATCACATCTGCAACAAAATCCAAAAACTGATCCATTGTTTTCACCTCAACTTCAATTACAAATCTATTTTTCTCGCAGGACAGCCCATTACTTTGGTTCCATCCCGTAATCTGGACATGACCGTACTGCCCGCACAAATATAAGCGCTGTTCCCTATTTTAGAACCTGGAACCATATTACTTGTCGTACCCATAAATACATAATCTCCCAAATCACACATACCCGTCACATCACAGTGAGCACTTATAGTGCAGAATTTTCCCAGCGTCGAATCATGGGCAATAGAGGAATACATATTTACAATACACCCATCGCCAATTACTGCATTATCCGATATTAGTGCAAAGGGATAAATAATTACTGATTCTCCTATAGTTGCACTGTCTGCTATAACAGCAGTCGGATGTATAACACTAACAAATACAGCTCCCCTCGACTTTAATTGATTAGTGACATTTTCACGGATCTCACTGTTTCCAATACAACAGACAAATTCATCCTCTCCATTTACCTCATATGCATCAATTCTCGCCAACACGGGTACATCACAGAGTTTCCCATCCAACGCATTAAAATCATCATCCAGGAATCCTTTTATATTCCATCTTTCCGTACCCGCATTTTGTTTGTGGTAGGCATTTACATCTTTCGCCCATTGCAACACTTCACGGCCGCAGCCTCCAGCGCCGATAATAATCAAATTTTTCATCGTTATTCCTTGTTTTTATGTACATAGTAAGGCACAATAGTTATTTTGCTCATATTTTAGCTGCCAACGCCTTTACTTATTAAATGGCACCTATAACCACCTATCTGACTTCTATTTCATTTTGATCAGAATAGCCCATAAACTCTTCCATCGTAGCGCTTGTTTCACTGTTGATACCTTCATGGCTAAAAAATGCCTTTTTTATTGTCATCCCTATAATCTTCACATCCAGGCCAAAACTGACATGATCCACATACCAGACATCCAGTGCAAATTTTTCTTCCCAGCTGATCGCATTCCTGCCGTTTACCTGTGCCCAACCTGACAGTCCCGGCCGCACTTCATGGCGGCGGTGTTGTTCCTCCGTATATCGCGGAAGATACCTAACTAGAAGCGGTCGCGGACCGATTACGCTCATATCGCCGTTGAGGATGTTAAACAGCTCCGGGAGTTCGTCTAAGCTGCTGTTTCGCAGTCTTTTTCCGAACTTTGTCAACCGGTCTTCATCCGAAAGCAGTTCTCCGTTTTCATCCCGCTCATCCGTCATAGTGCGAAACTTGTAAATCTTAAATATCTTCTCATCTTTTCCCGGACGTTCCTGTGTAAACAGTACCGGGCTGCCCAGTCTCACCCGCACAAGAATTGCCAGTATTGCAAACAACCAACACAGTACAATAATGGCGACAAGGGAACATATGATATCGAGTAAACGCTTGATATAGTTTCGATATATTTTCATCTACTCCACGCCCCCATATCATTCCATGGTGTTTATTCAAAGCAACTTCTGACAATCTCAATGACCTTGTCCTGCTCCTCCGGCGACATCTTGTTGTCACTTGGCAGGCATAGTCCTCTGTTAAAAATATCAGCTCCGACATCCATCGTGTCCTCCGCTTTTTTGACAAACGGATTTTCCTGGTAGAGTGGCTGCAAATGCATCGGCTTCCAGACAGAACGTGCCTCCGCATTGCACTTCGCAAGTGTCTCTATAATCTCTGCCGGGCAGGTTTTCCCATGTTCTGCGACATAGGTCGCTTCCAACTCGCTCCGTTTTTGGCTGCACATTGCCTCCGGATCTATGATCATACAGCTGAGCCAGTAGTTCGGCTCGCTGTCCTCCATATCAAAGGGATTCATCCGGACCGGCAGATCCTGAAAACCTTTTTTGTATCTCTCATAAATCGCCTTTTTCTGTGCGATATGTTCTTCCAGATGCGGGAACTGTCCTCTCACCACTCCGGCAACGACATTGCTCATCCGATAGTTGTAACCCACATCCCTGTGCTGATACCACGGGACGTTCTCACGGGACTGAGTGGACCATTTTCTTGCCAGGTCCGCAGCGTGCTTATCATCTGTTACCAAGCATCCGCCTGCAGAGCCGGTGATGATCTTGTTTCCGTTAAAGGAGATCGCATTGTATGTCCCGAACGACCCGGTCTGCTTTCCCTTATAGGCCGCACCAAGGGACTCCGCCGCGTCCTCCACGATCACGGCACCGTGACGGTCACAGATCGCCCAAATCTCATCTGTCTTCGCCGGCGCCCCATATAAATGGGCAAACACTACAACTTGGGCGTTCGGATAAAGCTGAAACGCTCGCTCAAGCGCATCGGGATCTATATTCCAGGTATCATACTCTGTATCCACAAATACAGGCATACCGCCCTCATATAGGACGGGGTTAACACTTGCGGCAAACGTCATGTCGGAACAGAGTACCGGATCGCCACGTTTTACACCGGCCAGTTTTATTGCCAGATGCAGTGCAGCAGTCCCGCAGGATAATGCCACCGCATACTTACATCCTACTGTTTCCGCGCTCAGTCGTTCTACCTCGTCGATATTTGCGCCGACTGTG
>Ga0192238_1035_pt1 | contig 19384 bp, 20 predicted proteins | sample Koala_Koa27_F3_FD_131277 | JGI IMG/M metagenome (GOLD analysis project Ga0192238, IMG submission 131277) | Enriched cells from koala feces incubated with labeled cellulose particles, San Francisco Zoo, California, United States - Koala_Koa2-7_F3 ... | reverse complement strand
TCTGATCACCGAAGTTTCAAAATATTTGATGATCTTCCTGTTTATGTTCTACACATATTACAGTTTTGCCGTTTTGCTCAGACAGGGAGATGAATTCAGAGAGAGGCGCATGCTCCGCGCTCAGTCTGCCTGCATGTTTCTGCTTCATCTGGATGCATTCATCGTACTCTTTGGGATCGAGCAGGAGATCCGCTATCTGGTCTTTTATGTGGCGCAGGTCCTCTTTGTGATCTTTTTGTTTGTTATCTTCAAATTCGCATATAAGAGAGCGTCACGCCTGATCGTCAATCACATGTGCATGCTGATGCTGATCGGCTTTATCATCCTGGCCAGACTGGACTTTGACAGTGCGGTCCGCCAGTTTGAGATTGCCGCGATCACATCGGTGGTCACCATATTTATCCCCCTTCTGGTACGAAAGTTAAAATTCTTACGCAAATTTACCTGGGTCTATGCGGTGATCGGCATCCTGGCTCTCGGGCTTGTGCTTGGCCTCGGCAGGATGACGGGCGGCGCATATATCTCGTTTACGATTGGAGGGATCACGCTTCAGCCTTCTGAGTTTGTCAAGATCATCTTCGTGTTCTTTGTAGCCTGTATGCTATACAAGTCCACCGACTTCAGACAGGTGTGCATCACGACGATCGTGGCGGTCATACACGTGTTGATCCTTGTACTCTCCACGGATCTGGGAGCCGCGCTGATCTTTTTTATCACTTATGTTATCATGCTCTATGTGGCGACAAGGCGCCCGGTCTATGTGGCTGCGGGGGCCGGCGTCGGAATTGTGGCGGCACTGGCCGCAAACAGGTTGTTTTCTCACGTTCATACCCGTGTTGCCGCGTGGCGGGACCCTTTTGCCAATATTGACGGCGGAGGCTGGCAGGTCGCGCAGTCTCTGTTCGCCATCGGGACAGGCGGCTGGTTCGGCCTCGGACTTTTCCAGGGACTTCCGAATTCAATTCCGGTCGCAAGTTCTGACTTTGTCTTTGCCGCTATCGTTGAGGAAATGGGAATTCTTTTCGGCATCTGCCTGATACTGGTATGTTTCAGCTGCTTTATGATGTTTTTAAACATTGCCATGCAGATCCGGGATCAATTTTATAAACTGATTGCCCTTGGACTCGGCTGTGTCTATGGGATTCAGGTGTTTTTAAATATCGGCGGAGTGATCAAACTCATTCCGTCGACCGGATTGACGCTTCCACTGGTCAGCTACGGAGGAAGCTCGATCTTTTGCACGATGATCATGTTTGCGATTATTCAGGGTCTCTATATCATGAGACAGGATGAAGGAGAATCGGATGAGCCAGAACAGCCAGAACAACCGGAACAACAAAAGAAGGAGCAGCAGACCGCTCCAAGACGATCTCGAAATCATGGATCTGGACGGGAAAACGACGGAGAAGTCTGGGAGCCGGACCAGAACGTCAGGGAGCCGGACGAGTACGACTGGGTCGCGGACGAGTACGACTGGAAACCGGACCAGAGCGTCTTCGGGGAACCGGACGGGAACGTCCGGAAGCCGGACAAACCAAAGTCGGGGAAGCAGTCCCGACCAGAGGGATCAGAATCAGACACAGAAGACGACTTCGACGAGGTCTGGTAGGAATCGGGACTTTTTGGTCATATTCTATGTCTTTTTGGCCTTATTCTGCCTGATGATCGGCTATCTGATCTGGTTTCAGGTCTTTCGGAGCGACAGTGTGATCAGAAGTTCCTATAACTCCAGACAGGATCTGTACTCGGAGTATGTGGTCCGCGGAGATATCCTCTCCAGCGACGGGGTCGTATTGGCATACTCGGAGGAGGATTGGGATGGCTCTGAGACCAGGGTCTACCCCTACGGGCGGATGTTTGCCCATTCGGTCGGCTATGTCAACAACGGAAAGTCCGGTGTGGAAGCCTCAAGCAATTTTTCCCTGCTCAGGTCCCATTCTTTCTTCCTGTTACAGATCTATCATGACATAATAGGCGAGAAGAATATGGGGGACAGTGTTGTCACGACACTGGACTACGATGTGCAGGAGGCCGCTTATTATGCGCTTGGAGACAACAACGGCGCTGTGGTCGTTTTAGAGGCCGAGACCGGGAAGGTCCTCTCCATGGTATCCAAGCCGGATTTCGATCCGAACACGCTGGCCGAAAACTGGGATTCGATCGTAAATGACAGCGACAGCTCGGTGCTGCTTAACCGTGTGTCTTCCGGGACCTACCCGCCGGGTTCGGTCTTTAAGATCTTTACGACACTTGAGTATGTTCACGAGAACAGCAGAACTTACGACAACTACAGTTATGACTGTCAGGGCGTTTTAGATGAGTACGGCACGGAGATCCACTGCTATCACAATGCGGTTCACGGGGAGGAAAACCTGATCGAGTCGTTTGAGAACTCCTGCAATACATCTTATGCGAATATCGGTACAACATTAAATATCAACAGATTCAACTCTCTGCTCGATGATATGCTCTTTAATCAGACTCTGCCGGGTTCTCTGGCAGGTGCACAGAGCAGCTTTACCCTGACTTCATCCGACGGTGAGGCGAAAGCGATGCAGACGGCGATCGGTCAGGGCGATACTACGGTTACACCGCTTCACATGGCTATGGTGGCTGCGGCGATCGATCAGGACGGAATGGTCTATACGCCTTACATTGTCGATCATACGGAGTCTGACGGCGGAACGACAGTCCGCAGATATCGGCCCAAGTCCTATGGAACCATTATTTCCGAGTCTGATGCGAAGCTTTTGCAGGAATACATGTCAGCTGTGGTCCAGTACGGTACAGGTACGGCACTTTCCGGGCAGAGTTACCAGGCTGCGGGAAAGACCGGTTCGGCAGAGTATGACAGTGAGGGCAACTCTCACGGCTGGTTTGTCGGATACGGGTCAAAGGAAGGTTACAATGATATCGCCATCGCTGTGATCGTGGAGAATGGCGGATCCGGAAGTGAAAGCGCCGTTCCCGTGGCGAAACAGGTTTTTGATGTATACTTTAATCAGTAGAGCCGGGTGACTGCCTTTTTGCAGCTTCGTTCCCGCTTGCATGTTTTTGTTAAAAAGCGTATACTATGTGTAGTTTTTGAAACCACATCATGGAGGGAATGCAATGATCGAGGCAACCAGCTGTGGTGGTGTGGTTATATTCCGTGGTAAGATTTTGCTGTTATATAAAAATTACCGCAATCGGTACGAGGGCTGGGTCCTTCCGAAGGGAACGGTGGAGCCCGGTGAGGAGTATAAAGATACTGCTGCAAGGGAAGTAAAAGAGGAGACCAGCGCGGACGCGGTCATCATTAAATATGTCGGGCAGAGCAGCTACACATTCAATGTGCCGGAAGACGTCGTGGAAAAGACGGTGCACTGGTATCTGATGATGTCCGACAGCTACTACAGCAAACCGCAGCGGGAGGAGTTTTTTGTGGATTCCGGTTACTATAAGTACCATGAAGCGTTTCATCTGCTCAAATTCCCGAATGAAAGGCAGATCCTGGAGCAGGCGTACGACGAGTATCTTGATCTGAAGCGCAGTAATCTGTGGGGAAGTAAAAAATATTTCTGATGAGGGTGCGCAATGATATGGTATGATCACATGTTCCTGGGAACAGGATGTCAGTCAAAACTTAAGATGCTCAAGCACCGGATCTCCAGGCAGGCCCCGCATGCCGGTGTCTATCTGATCACTCTTCCGACGCAGGAGGACACAGTTTTGGAGATCATTCCGAGCGCGCTGCTTTTGCAGGAGCATTATCCGACCGAGGATCTTCGGATCGTGGGAATGGCGTTTACCCGAACTGAGGCGCTTTGTCTGATAGAGAAGATTCTCTCCGAGTCCTTCCGGACGCGCGGAGATGTCGATATAGAAGCATTTATGAAGGACTACAACAAGAACCAGAGGAAAGATACAGCATGATCTATGTGTTAGCCGTAGCGAGAGTGATCGGTATTGTTCTTCTTGTGATCCTGGCGGTGGTGATCCTTATTCTCGTGATTCCGGTTACCTACAAACTGGATGTGGATTTCGATAATCTGCGCGGCGGGCTTAAGGTTTACTGGCTGTTTCGTCTGTTTCGGTTCCGCTTGAATTTCGAGGATGAAATGGAACTGGTGCTGGCCATTCTATTTTTTTCGATCGACTTTCTGGATGAAGAGTGGCTGGCAAAGCGAAGGGACAGAAAGAAAAAAAGGGATGAGAGAAGAAAAGTAGAGACCGAGATCGAGGAAGTGGAGGAAAAGATCGCGAGCCGCATCCTTCGCATGACCAGATCTGCGACCCGTGTCGTAAATCTGGTGCGGGAATATGAGATTTGGAGCGAAGCGGTCGCTCTGTTCCAGATTTTCCTGTTTCGCATCCGGCCCAGAGAGCTTCGCGGATGCGTGAGTTTTGGCATGAATGAGCCGTCCCGGACCGGAATGATCATTGGGGCGATCTCCGCATTCCCGGTCATCTATCGGACTGAGCTTACGATCATGCCTGATTTTGAGGCCGAGAAGGCTTATATAAATGGTGATATCCATGCGAAAGGGCATATGATGATGCTGCATCTGCTCTTTTTGCTGGTCGGATTGATACGAAGAAAAAATGTGAGATTGTTTATAGGGGAATTAAGACATCATAATTAGCAGGAGGTTATACACATGGCAGAGACAAACGGAAACGGCAATGGAAACGGCACATTTCAGAAAACAGTGGATTCCCTGGTGGAGGGAATGGACGGCTTTATTTCTTCCAAGACGGTAGTGGGTGAGCCGATCTATATGGAGAATACGATTCTTCTTCCCCTTGTAGATGTGACCTTTGGCATGGGGGCCGGCGCATTTATCGGAGAAAAGAAAAAGAACAGCGGAGGCGGCGTCGGAGCCAAGATGTCTCCCAGCGCGGTCCTTGTGATCCAGGACGGTGTGACCCGCATGGTCAGCGTAAAGAACCAGGACGGGATCACAAAGCTCCTCGATATGCTGCCGGACTTTGTCAATCAATTTATGAAGCGTATGGATAAGCGGAAAGATCCGGAGGGCTTTGAGGCCAAGGAAGAGGCCAGAGAGGAAGCGGCCAAGGATCTGAAAGAAAAGCTGAACATTGAGGACGAATAAGTGTAAGATATGTTTTCCGAAAACTAAATTACCCCTTCCTCTTTAAAGAGGAAGGGGCTTTTTTGTAACATAACTAAGCGCGCTCGACCTTGTTGCTTTTCAGGCAGTTGGTACAAACGTAAATTCTCTTGTGAGTGCCGTCAATATTGACTCTCACCTTCTTGAGGTTCGGCTTCCACATTTTATTGGATCTTCTGTGGGAATGGCTGATCTGTTTGCCAAACTGAACACTTTTTCCGCAAATAGCACATTTTGCCATGATTCCACCTCCTCGGTAAATACTGAACTGCTGCGATATTTCCAGACTCGCAACAAATGTATTTTATCAGAAGACATGGGAGAATGCAACTACAAATTCAAATAAATCCAAGAATTTTTGTTTTTAGCAAATTGGCTATTTTCATTTGTAATAAAAATGGTATAATGAAAAAGAGTTTTTTCTCGGAAGAGTATTACCCAGAATAATCGTATGGAGGGACATTATATGAAGGGGCAATTGGACAGTGAGATGGGAACCGTCAGCATCGATTCCGAAGTGGTCGCCACCTATGCCGGATCTGTGGCAGTGGAGTGTTTTGGGATCGTTGGGATGGCTGCTGTAAACGTCAAGGACGGCCTTGTGAAGTTGTTAAAAAAAGACTATCTGCATCATGGCATTTCCGTTCAGATTGAGGACCATGACAAGATTACCCTTGATTTTCATGTCATTGTTTCCTACGGCGTGAGTATTTCCACCGTCTCGGATAACCTCATGTCTACGGTAAAGTATAAAGTAGAAGAGTTTACGGGACTGAAAGTGGACAAGATCAACATCTTCGTTGAGGGTGTAAGAGTTATTGATTAAGGAGGACATACCGTTGGAGACCAGGACTATAGATACCGAGCTCCTTGTCAGGATGATCTTGGCAGGGGCTAAGAATCTGGATGCCAAAAAAGAATGGATCAATGAACTGAATGTGTTCCCGGTGCCGGACGGCGACACGGGGACCAACATGTGTATGACAATATTTTCTGCGATCCGTGAGATGGAAAAGATACAGGACCCGACGATGAGGGATCTGTCAAAAGCAATCTCTTCCGGTTCCCTGCGCGGTGCGCGGGGCAATTCCGGCGTGATCCTTTCTCAGCTGCTCCGCGGCTTTGCGAAGGTCATTGCCGACTACGATGTGCTGGACAAGCGCGTGATCTCTGAGGCGCTTTTAAGGGCGAGCGAGACAGCTTACAACGCTGTCATGAAGCCGAAAGAGGGTACGATCTTAACGGTTGCGAAAGCGGCGGCAGATAAGGCGCAGGAGCTGGCTGATGATGCCTCCTGCTCCACGGAAGAGTTTTTTGATGGGATTACCTCGGAGGCGGAGCGTATACTTGCCTTGACACCTGATATGCTTCCCGTGCTCAAACAGGCCGGCGTGGTGGATGCCGGTGGGCAGGGGCTGCTGGAGATCTTTCATGGCGTGCAGGATGCCTATCTGGGGGTTGAGGGTGACTACATGCTTTCCGAAAGTTTTGGGCAGGAGGAGGTCGTCCTGCCGGAGTCCGGCATTGAGACAGATAATATCGTCTTTGGTTACTGCACCGAGTTTATCATCAACCTGGACAAAGAACTCTCACATGAGGAGGAGAGCAGCTACCGTTCCTTTTTAAACTCTCTGGGCGACTCCATTGTGATGGTCGCCGAGGATGGTCTGATCAAGACACATGTACATACCAATGACCCCGGACTTGTGCTGCAGGAAGCTTTGACCTTAGGTTCTTTAAGCAGCATCAAGATCGATAATATGAGGGAAGAGCATCAGGAGAAGCTGATCAAGAACGCGGAGCGTCTTGCCAGAGAACAGGCGGAGGTTTGTGAGCAGGCTGTGGAGTCTTCCCCGGAGGCGGAAGAGTCTCCCGCGGAGCCGGAAGAGCCGGAAAAGGAGATCGGTTTTATCGCTGTATCGATCGGAGATGGAATGAACGAGGTGTTTATGGGACTCGGAGCTGACCATCTCATCGAAGGCGGCCAGACTATGAACCCCAGCACGGAGGACATGTTAGAGGCGATCGATCAGGTGAACGCCGCTACGATCTTTATCTTCCCCAACAACAAAAATATCATACTGGCGGCCAATCAGGCAGCTGAGCTTGCAAAGGACAAGAAGGTTGTTGTGATCCCTACCACGACAGTTCTGCAGGGGATCACAGCTCTGATTAATTTTGTTCCTGAAGCCGGAGCGGATGCCAACGAAGAGCTTATGAATGAAGTGATCGGTATGGTTAAGACCGGTCAGGTCACCTATGCGATCCGCGATACTGAGATAGATGACTGGGATATCAAAGAAGGAGACTTTATGGGGATCGGGGACTCCTCCATTCTCTCTGCGGGGACCGAGATCGAGGAAGTGGTGCGGGATATGATCCAGTCTCTTGTCGAAGAAGACTCCTCCTTTATCTGTGTCTACTATGGCGAGGAGATCGATCGGGATCAAGCCGAGACACTTGGCAAATTTGTGGCAAAAGAATATCCCGAATGCGAGGTCGAGATTCAGTACGGAGGACAGCCGATCTATTACTATATCGTTTCTGTAGAGTGAGGAGATCACCATGAAACTGGATTCCCCGATAAATGAGATCAAAGGGATCGGACCAAAAACAGAACAGTTATTTCAAGCAATAGGAGTATACACGGTAGGTGATATACTCCTATATTTTCCGCGCGATTATGAGCGTTGTCCACAGATCGTACCCATTGATGAGATGATTCCGGATCGCAAAAACGCTATCTGTATCCGTGCGCCGAGATCGCCGGTTGTAAACAACCGTTCCAGGTTAAAGACGACAGTGCTTGATGTGGCGGGAGAGGAGCGCATGCTGCGTGTCATGTGGTTTCGCTCGCCCTATATCCGTACTCTCATCCGGGCAGGGGGCTGGTATGTCTTATATGGCCGCGTTACGGTAAGGAACGATCAGTTCTATATGGAACAGCCTGAGATCTTTTCCCGGGAGGAGTATGAAAGAACGAGACAGACACTGCGCCCCATATACAGCCTGACAAAGGGGCTTACCAACCGACAGGTACAAAAGACAGTCCGGTTGGCCCTTTCGGATATCCCGCTGGAGATGGAGTATCTGCCGGAGGATATCCGCACGAGAAATCAACTGAGTGAATACAATTTCGCGCTCCGCAATATGCATCTGCCTGCGGATGAGGAGAGCTGTATCCTGGCCAGGACAAGATTTGTGTTTGATGAGTTTTTCTTTTTCCTGCTCTGCATGCAGCTGACAAAAGACTCCTCCTCCGCCTGGGAGAATTCTTTTTCGTTCCGGGACCACGGATACGTCGAGGAGCTGGCAAAGCGCCTGCCCTATAACCTGACCGGGGCACAGAGGCGGGCGATGGAGCAGATCCGGGATGATATGCGCTCGGATAAAGTGATGCAGCGGCTGGTACAGGGAGATGTGGGATCCGGAAAGACGATCATCGCGTTTTTAGCCATGCTGGACTGCGCGCACAACGGCCTTCAGTCTGCGATCATGGCGCCGACCGATGTCCTCGCACAGCAGCATTACGGCAAAATGAGGCAGCTGTGTGAGAGCCTTGAACTGAATTATCCGATCGTACTTTTGACCGGCTCTTTGAGTGCTGAAAAACGGCGGGAAGCCTATGAGACCATTGAACGGGAGCCGAATGTCTTAATCGTCGGCACCCATGCCCTGATCCAGGAAAAAGTGAATTATTGCAATCTGGCGCTTGTCGTCACTGACGAGCAGCACCGCTTCGGCGTCAAACAGCGGGAGGCATTTTCGTTTAAAGGGTCGCATCCGCACATTCTTGTCATGAGTGCTACGCCCATTCCGCGCACCCTCGCGATCATTCTCTATGGGGATCTCGATATCTCTGTTATCGATGAAGTGCCGGCGAGGCGTCTGCCGATCAAAAACTGTGTCGTGGATCCGTCGTATCGGGATACAGCCTACCGATTTATGGAAAAACAGATCCGCGCGGGGCATCAGATCTATGTGATCTGCCCTCTGGTAGAGGCCTCCGAACAGATGGAGGGGGAAAATGTCACAGACTACGCAAAACAGCTGCGGGACATCTTTCCGGAAGACATTGCGATCGGTTCGTTAAACGGTAGAATGAAGGCAGAGGAGAAGAATCGCGTCATGGAAGATTTTCTCCACAACAAGATCCAGATCCTTGTATCGACAACAGTCGTCGAGGTGGGTGTTGATGTCCCCAACGCGACGGTCATGATGGTGGAAAATGCAGAGCGGTTCGGGCTTGCACAGCTTCACCAGCTGCGCGGACGGGTCGGCCGCGGGGATGCACAGTCCTATTGTATCCTGATGCAGGGGAGTGAGTCCGGAAGATCCAACGAGCGGCTTGAGATCTTAAACCATTCCAACGACGGCTTTTATATTGCCGGAGAGGATTTAAAGATGCGCGGACCCGGGGATTTCTTTGGGATCAGGCAGAGCGGAGATTTCAGCTTTAAACTGGCAGATATCTATCAGGATGCGGATGTGATGGGAAAAGCGGCCTATGAAGTGGCGCTTATTTGGAAAGATGATCCGAAATTACAGGACCCTTCTCACAGGATCTTAAAAGAGCGGTTAAAACAGTATGCGGGAGAGGATTTTGCACTGCTGAACCTTTAGCAGGCAGGAACGCTCACCTGTTTTTTCTAGTCTGAGATCAGACGAATGCCGGAGATGTCCGGCGCTGCGACCATCGAATAGTTTGTATAGTACACTACAAAGCCGGGCTTGCTTCCCCCTGGCTTTTTTATATGCTTTTTCTGGATGTAGTCCACTTCGACCTTGTCGGAATCGCGTCCGCGCGAGTAGTAAGCCGCCAGGGCTGCTGCCTCCTCAAAGGTCTTGTCCGGCATCTCGCCGTCCTTTGTCTTCGCGAGGACATGGGAGCCCGGCATCTGCTTCGCGTGAAACCACCAGTCATTCCCCTCACCGAGCTTAAAAGTCAGTTCATCATTTTGGACGTTGTTTTTCCCGACATAGATGTCATATCCGTCCGAGCTTTGATAATGGTAAGGGCTGCTCTTAACAGGCCGCTTTTTCGACTTGTCCTGGCGCTGGCGGATATATCCGTTTTCCGTAAGCTCTTCCCGAATCTGGGTGAGATCAGACTCGGAGTTGGCGATGTCAAGCGCGGTCGCAACAGACTCCAGATAGGCGATCTCCGCGCGTGTCTCTTCGATGAGGCTGCTTAACGCTTCAAAGGTACGCTTTAATTTTCCATAGCGGTCAAAGTACTTCTTCGCGTTTTCCATCGGTGTGAGCATGGGGTCAAGCGGAACCGTCACCGTCTCTCCCGTCTCATAGTCCGGCGCATCAAAGCTTTTGGCTCCCTCCGGGATGTCATAGCCGTAGGTATGGATCAGCTCGCCGTAAAGCCTGTATTTATCTCTTTTTTCGGTATCGTGCAGCTGTTTCTTCTGCAGGTCGTATTTTCTGCGGCTGCGTTCGAGATGGGTGTTAACGATATGACGAAGGTCAACAGATTTTTGCCTGAGACGGCTGTAGACACTCTTTTCCGCGTAAAAGCTCTCGAGCATGACAGAGGCAGACTCCAGAAGCTCATCGTCACAGTCGGAATAGGAGAGCAGAGGAACGCATGAAAACTCGACCGGATCGCCGCTGGCTCGATAGATATGCGGTTCAAATGCGTGATCACGGATCCGGTCCATGAGAGAAAGGAAGCATTCCGACAACAACTGCCATTTCTCTTCTGCGACAGAAGCGCAGGGCGCGTCGCCGTCGATCCCGGCACGATAACACAGCTCATTTGCGATCAGAGGACTCAAGCCAGTGTAAGAGCCATAGACGGCTTTCGCGGCTGATCTCGGCTGAGAGCGGATGGTTTGTAAGAAGCCTTCGGCAGTCTCAGTGAGCGGATTGACCTTTCCCTCCTGAGTCGGGATAAAATACTCTCTGCCCGGGAGCACTTCGCGCACAGAACTGACCTGGGCGGGAATGTGCTTGATGCTGTCTAAGATCATCCCGTTATCATCGGTAAAAATAAGGTTGCTGTGCTTTCCCATCAATTCAAGGATCAGCCTTTTTGTGCATCGATCGCCCATATCATCCAGGTGCTCGATCGAAAAGATGAGCACGCGTTCGAGACCGGGCTGGGAAACAGAAAGAAACCTTCCTCCTCCGATATGTTTGCGCAGAAGCATACAAAATTTCGGCGCCGTCATCGGCGCCGGTTTGTTCTTTTCTGTCAGATAGGCCAGGGGAAGTGAGGCATTTGCGGAGAGCAGAAGGCGCAGTTGCCCTGAGGATCCCTTTGCAGTCAAGATCAACTCATCCTTCTCGGGCTGTGTGATCTTGCTGATGCGGGAATCGGTAAGCTTCTCGTTTAATTCATATGCGAGGTTTGCGACTACCGTTCCGTCAAGCGCCATGGATACCTCCCCGGTTTCGGTTTATGATTCGGATCAGTCTGGATCGGAAATCTCATCTACCAAGGATGCCGTATAGGTACCCTCGTCGTTGGGCGTAGAGTCTGCCGTGACTCTGACAGTGATTCCTTCGAAGATACCATTATCGTCTACGTCCACCTCAGCACTTAAGATGGTATATGTATACTCCTGCCCGTCACTGTCTGTGACTGTCATGATACTGCCGTCTGTGTAAGTGACTTCACCCTCTACTGTAAAGTCGCCGGATGCTCCGCTGCCGGAAGACGGCGCGTCTTCATCTTCCACAGCATCGGAAAGCTCTTTTACTGCAGTTGCCTTATAATTGCCGTTTTCGTTTTGATCGGAAGTGGATGTGACGCCGACAGAGATGCCCTCTACGAGACCTTCGTCATCCAGATTCATTTCCGCAGTCGCGATCTCATAGGTATATTCCTTTCCGGTGTTGTCTTCTACCGTCATGATACTGCCATCCGTATAGGTGACAGTGCCCTCCACGTACATGTCATCCGTATTGACCTTGTTGTCAGTTGATGAGGTGGAAGATGTAGAAGAAGTGGAAGAATTGTCGTCGGCCGGCTGGGAAGCCTCTGTATCAGCAGCAGGTGTCGATTCTTCAACAGGTACCTCCTCTACGATGACCTCGGTCGTCTCGGTCCTTCTGCCACATCCGGCAACAGTGCAGACAGCCAGAGCAGCTACTGCAGCCAGTAAAAGTTTCTTTTTCATGTCATTCTCCTTTTTGATTAAAAAAATTGTTGTCTTCAACCAGATAATTATAGGGTTAAACCGCACGATCTGTCAATGGATTGGGGCTTAAAACTTCTCCTTCCGGGGCACATGCGGCAGAGGAAAAAAATTTGACTTCACACAAAAAAACTAATATAATAAATTGTATTTTACTGTAATGAAATCAGAATGGAGGAAGATCATGGCAAAAAGCATGACCGGTTTCGGTCGAGGCGAATGTTCCGACGACTTTCGAAAAATTACGGTGGAGTTAAGATCGGTAAATCATAGATACTTAGACGTCAATGTCAAGATGCCGAGAAAGCTGAATTTTCTGGAGACCTTTGTCCGCGCTGAGCTCAAAAACAGTATCAGCCGCGGTAAAGTCGATGTATTCTTAAGTTACGAAGATCTCTCCGACCATGATGTAAATGTAAAATACAACCGCGAGCTCGCGGCTGAGTATCTTTCCCTTTTGCGTGAGATGGCTAAGGATTTCTCCCTGGAAGACGATATCCGCACAAGTACATTATCCCGTTACCCGGAGGTGCTTTCGATGGAAGAGGCACCCTTGGATGAGGAGGAGATAAAAGTCTTGATCGAAAAGGCATTAAAGCAGGCGTTAGAGCAGTTTGTGGAAGTGAGGACGATTGAGGGAGAGAAATTGCGGGCTGATTTGGAAGAAAAGCTCCAAAATATGCTCAAAAATGTGGACTTAGTGGAGGAACGCGGTCCGCAGATCGTAGTCGAGTATCGCGAAAAGCTGGAACAGAAGGTGCGGGAACTGCTGGACAATGTTCAGATCGATGAGGGAAGGCTTGCATCCGAGATTGTCCTCTTTGCGGATAAGATCTGCACAGATGAAGAGACGGTACGTCTGCGGACCCACATCTGCTCCATGATCGATACGCTAAAAGAGGAGAATGAGGTCGGGAGAAAGCTCGATTTCATTGCCCAGGAGATGAACCGGGAAGCCAATACGATCCTTTCGAAAGCGAATGATATGGAGACGTCCAATATTGCGATCGAGCTCAAGACAGAGATTGAAAAGGTTCGCGAGCAGATCCAGAACCTGGAGTAAAGAGAGGAAATTGATGAAAAATTCCGGATTATTGATCGTACTTTCCGGGTTTGCCGGATCCGGAAAAGGGACGATCATGAAAAAACTTACAGCTGCTTATCCGGACCGATATGCGCTTTCCGTCTCGGCAACGACGAGAAGCATGCGTCCCGGTGAAGCGGAAGGCAGGGAATATTTTTTTAAGACAAAAGAAGAGTTCGAAACGATGATCAGGCGCAAAGAACTCCTGGAATATGCCACTTATGTCGGGAACTATTACGGTACGCCCAAAAAATATGTGGAAGAGCAGCTTTCCTCCGGGAAACATGTCCTCTTAGAGATCGAGATCCAGGGCGCGATTCAGATCACGCAGAAGTTCCCGGACACGCTGCTTTTGTTTGTCACACCTCCGAGTGCGAAGACACTTCTTGACAGGATGCATGAAAGAGGGACGGAATCTGAAGAAGAGATCCGCGCCCGCATGAAACGGGCGATCGAGGAGGCTAAGGGCAGTGATGTCTACGACTACCTGATCATCAACGATGATCTGGATCAATGTGTGGAACAGACAAACCGGATCATCGAAAATGAGCGCTGCCGCATGAAATATTGTCTTGAAGACATCTATATAATAGAAGAAGATTTAAAAAAGTATTTGAAGGGAGAAGAACTATGATCCATCCATCCTATGTAGAACTGATGAAAGTCGTCAACCAGGATACGGACGATATCGGAGAGATGCCGGTGATCAACAGCCGGTATTCCATCGTGATCGCATCCGCAAAGCGTGCCCGCCAGATCATCGACGGAGCTGCACCCAAAATAGAGGATGCGGAGAACAAAAAGCCGCTCTCTGTGGCCGTGGAGGAACTCTATGACCAGAAGGTCCGGATCCTCGGCGAAGATGAGGATGCGGATGAGGATGAGGAGTGATCGTAAGGAGCCATGAAGGTTTTATTTATTTCTCTCGGATGTGATAAAAACCTGGTGGACTCCGAGTATATGCTCGGAAATCTGGCAAAACATCAGTTTGACGTCACCGATGATGAGTCAAATGCCGATGTTATCGTCATTAACACTTGCTGTTTTATCCATGACGCGGAGGAAGAAAGTATCCAGACGATCCATGAGATGTCCGCCTGGCGTGCCGCAGGCCCCTGCAGGGCATTGATCGTCTGCGGATGTCTGGCACAGCGGGATCGGGAAGAGATCATGGAGGAATTCCCGCAAGTAGACGCCGTGCTGGGAACAAAGTCTACGGAGGACATCATAGATGCCGTGGGCCGGACGCTTGAAGGACAAAAATACAAGTCCTATGAGCCGCTTGATAAGATTGAAAGACACGCCGCCGGGAGAAGCATCTCCACCGGCGGTCATTATGCATATTTAAAGATCGCGGAGGGATGTGACAGGCGCTGTACATACTGCGTCATACCATTGGTCCGCGGACCTTACCACAGTGTCCCGCTGGAGGATCTGGTCTCGGAGGCGGAAGAGCTTGTCTCACTGGGAGTAAAAGAACTCATCCTGGTTGCACAGGAGACGACCTGTTACGGGATGGATCTGTACGGGGAAAAATCACTGGCCCGGCTGCTTCGCAAGCTGAACGAGATCGACGGGATCTGCTGGATCCGCCTGCTGTATTGTTATCCGGAAGAGATCGGGGAAGATGTGATTGACGCCATCCGCGACTGTGAGCATGTCTGTCACTATATCGATCTGCCGATCCAGCACTGTAATACACAGATCTTAAAGAGAATGGGGCGCCGCACGGACAAAGAAAGCATTCTTGCGTGCATCGCTTCCCTCAGGGAAAAGATTCCGGATATCGCGCTGCGCACGACCGTGATCTGCGGGTTTCCGGGGGAGACCGATGAGCAGCACGAAGAATTGCTGGCATTTATCGACGAGATGGAATTTGACCGTCTCGGCGCGTTTTGTTATTCCAGGGAAGACAACACACCGGCTGCAGAATTCCCGGATCAGATCGACGAAGACACAAAGCTGTTATGGCAGGGGGATGTCATGGAATTGCAGCGTGAGGTGTCTCTCGATAAAAATGAAGAGATGATCGGACAGAGCATCACAGTCATGATCGAGGGAAAAGTGGCGGACGAAAATGCCTATATCGGAAGAAGTTACCGGGATGCCCCGGATGTGGACGGGTATGTGTTTGTCGAGACGGACAAACTGCTGATGAGCGGAGATTTTGTAGATGTAACGATAACGGGTGCCTACGAGTATGACCTCATCGGAAAGCCGGCCGGAGGCTGACAGGAGGCAGCGCCATGAATCTACCTAATAAATTAACATTGTTCCGTATTATTCTGATCCCGTTTTTTGTGTTTTTCCTGTTGGCGGATATCGGGCTGGGGTGGTGGGCCTATCTGATCGCCCTGATCATTTTTATCGTTGCCAGCCTCACGGATATGCTGGACGGAAGAATTGCCAGAAAGCGCAATCTGGTCACCAATTTCGGGAAATTTATGGATCCTCTTGCCGACAAGCTGCTTGTCTGCTCTGCGCTGATCTGTCTTATGGCGTTGGGATTTATACCGGCGTGGATCGTGATCATCATCATCGCGCGAGAGTTTGTGATCAGCGGATTCCGCCTGATCGCGGCGGAACATCAGGTCGTGATCGCAGCGGGGATCTGGGGAAAATTAAAGACGGTGTTTCAGATGGCAGCGATCATCCTCTTTCTTCTCGGCTGCGCGTGGGATCTGTGTATCGCGGGGATATATCCCATATTTATTCTGGCATATATCGCACTGTATGTCGCGCTGGTGCTGACTGTGATCTCTCTGATCGTTTATCTGGTAAAAAACCGGGATGTACTGCGGGAACAGGATTAAAAGGGAGGAGACGAAGCGAGCATGAGGATCATTGCCGGAACCGCACGAAGCCTTCCCTTAAAAACGGTGGAGGGGCCAGACACACGTCCCACCACGGACCGGATCAAGGAGACCCTGTTCAATATTTTGGGTTCAAACGTTTCGGGATCGGTTTTCCTCGACCTGTTCGCAGGCAGCGGAAGCGTGGGACTCGAAGCGGTAAGCCGCGGCGCACTGCGGGCTGTATTTGTAGATCACAGCAGGAGAGCGGTTTCCTGTATTCGTGATAATATTGAATTTACAAAGTTTGATCTTCAGTGCGATGTGCTCTGCATGGATTTTATGGCTGGCTTAAAAGCGTTGGAGGGGCAGTATGTGTTTGACATCCTGTTTTTGGATCCGCCCTATGGCAAAGGACTTTCCAAGCAGGCGCTTATGTATCTCGGTACATCTTCGCTTTGCGGAGAGAACAGTATCGTCATTGTGGAAGAGTCAATAGACTTCGTTACGGAAGACCTTGAAGTTGACGGATTTTCCGTTTGCCGGATTAAAACATATAAATCGAATCAACATATCTTTTTGAAAAAAGGAGAGTCTGACGGTCTCGTCAGGAAAACGTCATGAAGAAAGCAATCTATCCCGGCAGTTTTGATCCGCCGACATTTGGGCATCTGGATATGATAAAACGTTCCGCTCAAATGGTGGATGAATTAAATGTAGCCGTTCTGAAAAACAATGCAAAAAATCCGTTGTTTTCTGTGGAAGAACGTGTTACTATGTTAAGAGAGTTGACGCATCAGTTTTCGAATGTGACAGTGGGTGTTTTCGAAGGACTGACAGCTGAGTATGCCAGGCAGGTCGGAGCCACTGTCATTGTAAGAGGGCTTCGCGCAGTCACGGATTTTGAGTACGAACTCCAGATCGCACAGACGAACCACGTGCTCAATGAATCTATTGATACGATGTTTCTGGTCTCAAATCTGCGCTACTCTTATTTGAGTTCCACTATTGTCAAGGAAGTAGCCTCCTATGGAGGTGATATTTCAAATTTTGTACCGGAATCGATCATCGATAAAATATATAAGAAATATAATTTAGAGAAATAGAAAGGGGTTCTTATGACTAGTCGATTAGAACAGATCATTGCAGAAATCGAGGAATATATCGATAACTGCAAGGAGCAGCCCTTAGCAAAGGGAAAGATCGTTGTGGACAGGGATGAGATCTCAGAGCTCTTGGAAGAGCTCAAGATGAAGACACCTGAAGAGATCAAACGCTACCAGAAGATCGTTGCCAACAAAGATGCGATCCTGGCGGATGCTCAGCAGAGAGCGGATGAGATCGTTGCAGAGGCACAGGTACAGACGAATGAGCTGGTGAGTGAGCATCAGATCATGCAGCAGGCCTATGCCCAGGCCAACGAGGTCGTTTCCATCGCGACGAATCAGGCGCAGGAGATCCTGGACAAGGCTACAGAAGATGCCAATTCGATCCGCAGTGCTTCCATCGAATATACAGACAATCTCTTAAGCAACCTGGAGAACATCATGTCGAACGCGATCTCTACTACGAAGGAGCGCTATGACGGCGTCTTAAGTTCTCTTCAGGATTGCTACGATATTGTAAAGGCAAACCGCGGCGAGCTCGCACCGTCTCCGGCTGCTCAGGATGTGAGCGCGCCTGTCATGTCCGCAATGAATGATAGTTCGGATGAGCTCAACCTCATCTGATCTTTGATCCTGTAAGGAAAGCGGGTGTATCACAAGGGGGTAGGCCCGCTTAAGATACCGGCATCCATGGTTTTCATATTTTTTGAGATCCGGATGCCGTTTTTTTGCGCAACTTTTGACTTGATGCGGGTGAGAGTGTCCCCTTGTAATTTGAGGTGTTGAATGCAAAAGATCGATACGGAACAGTTGCTCTTTCAGACAGATGCCGTGATATTTGACTTAGACGGCACCCTTGCGGATTCCATGGGAATCTGGCTGGATCTTGACCGGGACTTTTTCGAGGAGCGAAACATGGAATTCCCGAAGGATTTAAACGAAAAGATCGAGGGAATGGGGTTCACGGAGACTGCCGTCTATTTTAAGGAAAGATTCCACATGGAGGAATCTGTCGAAGAGATCAAACAGAGCTGGAATGATACCGCATTTGAAAAGTACCGGACGAATGCCGTGCTGAAACCCGGAGCAAGTGAGTTTATTGTACTTCTCAAAGAGAGGGGGATCCGGATAGGGATCGCGACCAGCAACTCAAATCTGCTCGTGGAGGAGTTTCTGCGGGTTCAGGGACTGACCGACTCTATTGATGCCGTGACTACAGTCTGTGATGTCAAAAGCGGCAAGCCGGACCCGGAAGTTTACCTTGTCACGGCAAAAAAGCTCGGCGTAGAGCCGGAACGCTGCCTTGTGTTTGAGGATGTCCCCATGGGAATTCTGGCCGGGAAGAATGCAGGAATGCGCGTCTGCGGGGTGGAGGACACCTATGCCGCGCATCTTCGGGAGAAAAAAATGGAACTTGCAGACTACTATATAGATGACTTCACAGATTTGTTCGCGTGACGGATTATGAGAAACTTTTCTATTTCGGACCGGGAAGCCGGACAGAGAATGGATAAATATCTCCTTCGGGTGCTGGATGCAGCTCCCCAGGGCTTTATCTACAAGATGCTCCGGAAAAAAAATATTGTGTTAAACGGGAAGAGAGCTTCCGGTTTCGAGATCTTACAGCCTGGGGATGAGGTTCGCTTTTATCTCTCTGATGAGACATTTTCCAAGTTTTCGCATATACCTTCATCCGAAACGGAAAGCGCAAACCCGGACATTGAGATCGTGTATGAGGATGATGATATTCTGATCTTAAACAAGCCGGCGGGGCTTCTTTCGCAAAAAGCAAAGCCGGGTGATGACTCCGCAAACGACCGGGTGACTGCCTATCTGCTTCACAGCGGTCAGATCACGCCGGAAGAGCTTCGCACCTTTCACCCGTCCATCTGCAACCGTCTGGACCGCAACACATCCGGACTTATCATCGCCGGAAAGACCATGCACGGTCTTCAGGAGATGGCGGAACTCTTAAAGGGACGGGAACTGGGGAAATATTATCGCGCCCTTGTTAAGGGAAGGCTTGAGAGCCCCGAACACCTAACCGGATTTCTACAAAAGGATGAGAACACGAATCAGGTGAAGATCACGCAGACAGGACAGGGCGATCCCATTGAGACAGCATACCGTCCCC
>Ga0192238_1029_pt1 | contig 20798 bp, 13 predicted proteins | sample Koala_Koa27_F3_FD_131277 | JGI IMG/M metagenome (GOLD analysis project Ga0192238, IMG submission 131277) | Enriched cells from koala feces incubated with labeled cellulose particles, San Francisco Zoo, California, United States - Koala_Koa2-7_F3 ... | reverse complement strand
TTTCATCGTGAAATACCCACGCCCGGTTTGTAAAAAAAGCAAACAGTGTGGCCAGAACCCAGGAGATCACATTTGCGAGCAGCTCATGCATGCCAAGCGGGCCATTTAAAACAGCAAACGAAACGATACTGATCACAAAAGAGCAAAAGCCGAAAATCAGATAGAGCACCAACTCCTCATATTGCTCATATAAAGGATCCAGTTTCCGAAGCACGGGTAGTTTCATAATTTTATCAAGAATGTTCTTATCGTTATCCTGATTCTTATCTTCCTTCATGATTCGCCACTTTATCTATCGCTTTCATCGATCATAGTCTGGCTTTCTTTCCGGGTAGAGCAGTGCAGGAAGATAGCGCTGCTTTTATATGGAGTGCAGGCTGTGTTGTAGTTGATCGCGATCGCGTATTTATAAGCAATTGTATTGTCGATGAGATGTTCCGCATAGCTCCTGACTGCGCGGCCATGTAAATAAAAAATGCGGGCGCCTCATCGCTGAACATGGGCGCCCGCAGTTCTCTCAATATAAATGGTTCTGTCCGTTAATAAAGCGGTACCCGGAGTTTTACAACCATTATTTAGTTAAAAATACGTCTAATCGATGTATACGTAGTTGCACTCAAAGGAGTGACAACGATACCGGTCGCTGAACCCTGTGCTTGTACGATCATATCATTTCCCATATAAAGGACAACATGTCCATCCCGGCCGATGATATCCCCGGGCTGCGCATCAGAAATGCTTGATATCGCCTTACCGCATTTGATCTGATCTCCGGAATAGTGCGGCAGGGCAACACCGAAATGCGCATAGACCTGCATGACAAATCCGGAACAGTCACAGCCGTTGGTCAGGCTGATACCGGCCCATACATAAGGATTCCCGACAAACTGTAACGCATAGCCTACTACCGCAGAGCCCGAAAAGCCCTTGACATAGTCGCTCATATACGTAGATCCATCCGAACTGACACATCTCACAGTATAATAATAAGCACTGCTCCCGGTGGAGGTTGTATAGCTGGTGTTTGTGGTATCCCCAAGCTTTGTCCAGCTGCTGTCTCCGTATTTCTTGCGGAACACGCGGTATTTCTCCGCTCCGGATACGGCATCCCACTGCAGACGGATGTTGCCGCTCGAATCAACGGATCCGGAAATGATCGGCGTCTCAAGTTGAGTCGTATCCTTGCCCGCATAGATGATCTCACTCTCCGAGAGAGTAAAGGAGTAATCATCAGGCAAAACAAAACTTGTAGTAGAGGAAGAATTGACAGTTGCCTTCCCGTTTATGACAGAATAAGTTTTTCCATTATAAGTCACCGTGCCGGTATAATCTTTTTGAACTTTTCCGTTCTTGATATACCATTGTCCGTTTTTGTTTGAGGCTACGCCGGTAAAGCTGCGGTCCACCTTGCCCTTTGTGATATACCACCAGCCGCTCGAGTTGGAATAATCCGCCAGACCGGTGAAATCGCTCTGAACCTTACTGCCGATCACGTAGTACCAATCGTCTGTACTGCCGAGTGCACCCGTGGTGTCTTTAAGGACCGTGTTGTCCTTGCGAGTCAGTTTCCCTTCCGTCATATACCAGGAGCCGCTATCATTTTTGGCAAAGCCGGTGTAGCTTCGGTCTACCTTGCCATTTTTCAGATAGAACCAACCGTTTTTGTTTTTGGCAAGCCCTTTGTACGAGCGGTCCACCTTACCGCTTTTAATATACCACCAGCCGCTCGAATTCTGGTAATCCGCAAGGCCGGTAAAATCTTTCTGCACTTTGCCGCTTAAGACATAGTACCAACCGTTTTTATTCTTGGCCACGGTGTTGACGCTGCGATCCACTTTGCCGTTTGTGATGTACCACCAGCCGCTTGCGTTCTTGTAGTCCGCCAGCCCCGTAAAGTCTTCCTGTACTTTACTGGACAAAACATAATACCAGGTACCTGAGGAGCCAACCGCTCCCTTCGAATCTTTAATAACACCGTTTGTCTTGCGCGTCAGTTTACCGTTTTCCATATACCAGATGCCGTTGGCGTTTTTCGCGAAGCCGGTGTAGGTCTTATCCACTTTACCATCCTTGTCGATATACCACCAGCCGCTGCTATTTTTGGCCACGGTAATGCCCGGGGTCACTTTACCGTTTACAACATTCCACCATCCGGTAACCCCGTTGACGGTACCCTTGATCACATCGGTTACATCCTCTGCGATCTTGCCGTTTTTATAATAATACCAATCACTGCTGTCCGGAGCCTGATGGAAGCCGTCGCTGTAAGACGCAGTCGCTGCATTCTCTTCAACCGCATCCACTTTTACATCGTAGGTGGACAACGAATAGTCCTCCTCAACGTCTACCTCTGCATCTATGGTTGCCGGAGCATACGCATCCTCGACGTCCGCAGACTCATCTTCGACATCTGTTTCGGACGCACTGTCACTGGCATCTTCCGGCGTATTTTGATCTGCTCCTTCTTCTGTCACAGATATGTCTGCAACATCCTCTGTATTTTCTGGTTCTGTTGCCATGGCGGGAGTCGCCATAAGAGATACCGCCATTGCGGAAACTAATATCCCTGAAAGTAATCTTCTTCGTCTCATCCCGTTCACTGACCTCCTGTAGTTTTAATGTTACATCTTATTTTGCCACTTTTCCGTTCGTCACGGAATACTTTGTGCCATCTATCGTCACAGTGCCGCTGAAGCTTTTCTGCACTTTGCCGTTCTTAACATAATACCACCCATTCTTGTTTTGTGCAATTCCGGTAAAGGTACGGTCCACTCTGCCGTTCGTAATGTACCACCAGCCGCTTGAGTTCTTATAATTCGCAAGTCCCGTAAAATCCTTCTGTACTTTACCGTTTACGACATAATACCAGCCGTTTTTATTCTTTGCAACCGTATTTGCAGAACGATCCAGTCTCCCGTTTTTAATGTACCACCAGCCGTTCTCGTTCCTATAGTTCGCAAGTCCCGTAAAATCCCTCTGGACTTTCCCGTTTACGACATAATACCAGCCGTTTTTGTTTTTTGCAACCGTGTTAACGCTGCGGTCCACCTTGCCCTTGGTGATATACCACCAGCCGCTTGAGTTTTTGTAGTTCGCCAAGCCCGTAAAATCACTCTGGACTTTGCTGCCGACCACATAGTACCATGTGTTCTTTGCTCCGATCGCACCCTTGGTGTCCTTGAGAACAGTGTTGTCTTTTCTCGTCAGCTTCCCATTTGTCATATACCAGGAGCCGTTTTCGTTTTTGGCAAATCCGGTATAAGAACGGTCCAGTTTACCGCTGGAAATATACCACCAGCCATTTGAATTCTTCGCAAGGCCGGTATAGGATCTATCCAGAACGCCGTTCTTGATATAATACCAGCCATTTGAATTCTTTGCAAGTCCGGTATAAGTATAGTCGGGTTCCCCGTTTACCGTGTAGGTCCACGTACCGTTTATCTTTACGATGTCCGTTCCGGATCCGCCGATCTTTGGTGCATCACCTTTCGTCTGCATCGAGGTGTAATACATATCATGGATGAGCTTCGTAGACGTATATCGTCCCGCCATACCGTCCTGCGTCACCCCGATCGCCTTCTGATAACTTTTTACTGCGGATTTTAAGGCATCGTCATAGCTGTTATTGACCGTCAACCCGGCATTCCGATAAATGTTTAATGCGTTCTTTAACCACGCCGCACCGGCATATCCGTTCTCGTCATAAGGAATCGTGTAATCCCCGCTGTTGCAATATGTCCAGCCGCTGGAGACCAACTCCCCATAGGTAGACCTTCGCCGATTGATATACCCCTTCTGTCCGCTGTTAGAGGTATAGTTGTGAGCGACATTGGAGATCGCGGCCAGATGAAGCTCATTTAAAGTTACAGAATTCCAGGATTCGGCAATATTATAGGCATACTCTGCACAGGCCTTTGCTGCGCCCATTTTTCCTCCCGAGTATCCGTACTGGTTTTCGATATCGGCATAGTAGACCAGTGCGGCTGCATTGCGAATGCCGAGCCCATATCCGTGATTTATGTAGTACGCGACATAAGATCGCGCCAGCTTATCCTGAATCGTCTTGGAGGCCGGATTCTTGTCCGGATCCAGGAAATTTTGCATGCGCGTTGTCTCGTCTGCATCAAATACTTTGGTACCTGCCGCCCAGGTTGTGGAGGAAGATGTAATCTCATCGTAGAGGGATGATCCCAGCAGAGTATACGCCGTCGCATTATCCGCTGCTACGATCAGTCGTGCCAATGTCAGCGCATCTTCGGCCCACCACTGGATCTTTCCAATCGAAGGTGCGCCGGTCCCGTTGTCATCCGGCGTGACCGTGTTGTAGCCTCCCTCGTTTCCGACAATCAGCTCTACCGCCAGATCAAGGATCGCATCTCCGGAACGACCACCGGAACTGGAAAAGCTCAGAGAAACATAATTATAGGAATAGGAAAAAGATTTGTACGCTGCGTAAGCCTGGATCCCACTTTCCGACTCCTCAATGGTGCCGATCAGTTCCGGATCGATCTCAGCGATCTCCTTCATCCCGGTGTATTCTCCCACTTCCATCTCCGCGACATCATCCAGACCCGCAACATCCTCATCCGTCTCGGTCTCCTCCACAGGCACGGTCTCTTCCTCCGCGGCTGCGTCGTCATCTGCAGTAATGGTCTCAACCGTCTCTGCATCAGCCTCCTCATTCTCCTGAGAATCATCCGTTGTCTGAGAATCGTTCACTTCCGCCGCGCCAGCCATTATCGCCCCACTCATCACAAGGGTCGCAGCCAGCAAAATGGCAATGATCCGTTTCCTTTTTTTCATGAAGTCACCTTCCCATTTTTCACAGAATATTTTGTGCCGTTTATTGTCACGGTTCCGCTAAAACTCTTCTGCACTTTGCCGTTCTTTACATAGTATGTCCCATTCTTATTTTTTGCGATACCGGTAAAGGTGCGATCCACTCTACCGTTCGTAATATACCACCAGCCACTCTCGTTCTTATAGTCTGCAAGTCCCGTAAAGCTCTTTTGTACCTTGCCGTTTACGACATAAAACCAGCCGTTCTTATTCTTCGCCACTGTGTTGACTGAGCGGTTCAGCTTTCCATTCGTGATATACCACCAGCCGTTCTCGTTCTTATAGTTTGCAAGCCCAGAAAAACTCTTTTGTACCTTGCCGTTTACGACATAATACCAGCCGTTCTTATTCTTCGCCACTGTATTGACGGAACGATCTACCTTGCCTTTCGTGATATACCACCAACCGCTCGTGTTCTTATAGTTTGCCAGACCCGTAAAATCACTCTGGACTTTGCTGCCGACCACATAGTACCATTCATTCTTTGTTCCGATCGCACCCTTAGTATCCTGGAGGACAGTGTTGTCCTTGCGAGTCAGTTTTCCTTCTGTAATATACCAGGAGCCGTTCTCGTTTGAGGCAAAGCCGGTATAGGAGCGGTCCAGAACACCGTCTTTCATGTAGTACCAGCCGTTTGAATTCTTTGCGAGCCCGGTATAGGAATAGTCCGGCTCCCCGTTCACCGTGTAAGTCCACGTGCCATTTATCTTTTCTATATCAGATCCCGTCTTTACGACTCCATTGCCAAATTGACCGTTCGGATCCATGTACCACCAGTCGAGATCAATATAGCCGGAGATGCCGTTTACCGTTGCCAATTTGCTGGAGTCAGCCCCGCAGCACTGCCAAAACGTATAGGTACCTGTGTAAGTTGGCGGTCCGGTTCTCCACTGTGCCATCCAAATCAGGTAATTGTTGTCAATGTCACTGTGATTTAAGCTGTTGGTCAGCATATCGGAATCTGCATATACACAAGCCGTATATCCTGCGTCCTCGATCACCTTGCAAAACGCATTGCAGATCTCCGTCTTTGTCGCCTTGTTCGGTGTGGAGGATGTCAACCTTCCACCACCATACTCATAATCCATCACAATGGGAAGATCCAGACTATAGCCTCCGAGATTATCCAGCACATACTGCGCTTCTTTTTGCGCCTCGGAGACCGTAATGGCCTGGGAAAAATAATATACTCCCACCATAACTCCGGCATTTAATGCCTTCTCTATGTTGTCGTAATAGACTGGATCCATATTCCTTTGGAATGAACTGGCGGTGCTGGTATATCCCAACCTGATAAAAGTAAATTCAATCCCGTCGTTCGCCACGGAAGACCAGTTGATCGCAGTTGTAGATCCCGAATAGCCCTCCCACTTGGATACATCAACACCGGGGAGAATCGTTTTCCCCTTTGCGATATCCTCATCATGATAGTAGGTTACTCCCTTCCACTTAGTGCTGATGCTGCTCGTCGTAGTGGCAAAAGTCTGGATACCACCACCGTCAAGAGCATTAAGCCTCTTTACACATTCCGGGTCATCGTAATCTACCGGGATCCCGTTGATATATTCTGTGGTATCATCGACCTCGTCTGTCTCTTCAGCATCATCGATCTCGTCCGGCTGCTCTTCCGAACTATCATCCGGCTCCGCTTCAACCTCTTCTTCCTGCGGTGCATCCGAAACGACCTCTTCCTGTTCTGCCGCGGTATCCTCATCGACAGAGAGCTCTTCTGCCGCGTCATTGTCCGGCTCCTTAGCCAGAGCCGGCACTACAGCTGCGCCGCTCTGAAATGCCAGACAACAGACGATTGCCAGGGAAACTAATTTCTTCTTCATCTCATCAACCTCATCCTAAATTTAAACGACTTTTCCGTTTTTAATCTGATATGTCTTGCCGTTTACCTTTACACTTCCGGAATAGCTCTTTTGCACCTTCCCGTTTTTAAGATAGTACGTTCCGTTTTTATTTGTCGCGATTCCGGTGAAAGAGCGGTCTACTTTACCCTCTGTGATATACCACCAGCCGCTTGAGTTCCTGTAGTTTGCCAGTCCGGTGAAGTCAGTCCGCACCTTATTACCCACAACATAATACCAGTTATTTTTTGCTCCGATTGATCCTTTGGAGTCCTTGTAAACGCCGTTGACCTTCTTTGTCACTTTGCCGGAGGCCACATACCACTTGCCGTTGGAATTTGCAGCAAAACCGGTATACGATTTGTCCACCTTGCCGTTTTTCACATAGTACCAGCCGTTTTTATTCTTCGCCACGGTATTGGCGGAACGATCCACTTTTCCTTTCGTGATATACCACCAGCCACTTGAATTCTTATAGTCCGCCAGGCCGGTAAAACTGGATTGTACTTTACTGCCAATCACATAGTACCATTCACTCTTTGATCCAAGCGCTCCCTTTTTGTCTTGAATGACGCTGTTATCATTTCGCGTCAGTTTTCCGTTTGTGACATACCAGGAGCCGTTCTCGTTTTTGGCAAACCCGGTGTAGGAACGATCCAGCACTCCATTTTTAATGTACCACCATCCGTTTGAATTCTTCGCGAGGCCGGTATAATCATACTGCACCTTGCTTCCGACCACATAGTACCAATTGTTCTTTGCTCCGATTGCTCCGTTTTCATCTTTAAGAACAGAGTTGTCTTTTCGGGTCAGTTTTCCTTCCGTAACATACCAGGAGCCGTTCTCATTTTTGGCAAACCCAGTATAAGTGCGGTCCAAAACGCCGTTTTTGATATAGTACCAGCCGTTTGAATTCTGCGCGAGGCCGGTATAGGTGTAATCCGCCTTCCCGTTTACCGTGTAGGTCCATACCCCATTTATTTTTACAATATCCGTACCGTTAACAGCAACAGAAAGTGTCCCGCTGCCGCCGGATGGCGTAATCTTCGAAGTCCCATAGGCTTTACTCTGCAGCGATCCTGTAGCATAATCATAAGAAATCACGCTTTTGTCTGAGATAGAATACGAGACCTTCTTTGCCAGATACACTGGATCCACAATCGGTACAACTGTCGTGGTATCGCTCAGACCATCCAGTGTCACGGATGTGATGGAGTTTGCATTCTTATCCTTCCATGAAACCTTACAGGAACTTGATGCATTGCCCAGTGCAGCCCACATCCCGTATGCCGCAGTGATGCCGTTCTCATTGTGTCCCACCTGTGAATAGTGGATGGTGCCGTGCACTTCATCTACCTTTGTCGGCAGAGACTTTGACGCGCCCTGCATCGGATAGTCGAATCCACCGGAATAGGCACTCTTAAAGTACGAAGACACGCCTGAATCACTGACCCACTGTTCATTGGCGTTGCTGACCACGAACACATTTCCATAGGAACTGTTGCTGCTCCCCAGAAAATACTGCGCGATCCGCGGGCCGGTCATGACGAGATCTGCTGCAGTTTTATAACTGGTGGCCTTATATCCCGCACGGACCATAATGATTCCAAAAGGTACACTGCTGCCGAGTTCATTGCACATCGCAGAGTACATTTTTCCAAAAGAAGATTCGTATGTATCAGCTGAAGAGTAGGAGTCATTCGTCTCGCCCTGCAGCCAAAAGACCAACTTATTACCGGAAACACTCCCGTTTTTATAATGTCCCGCCGCAATCTCTGCGTTATACGTCTGCTTCACTTCATTCCAGGCATCCACAAATCTTACATAGGAATTTCCGCCAGGCACCCATGTAGAAATTTCTGTGGATCCGCATGCCGTATTAATGACCCATACTTTATCCCCGGTCAGAGAATGCCACTCGTAAGCCAGACCGCTGTCTGGTCCGGCCTTGCCATTTCCCGCTGCGGTCAGGCTGTTTAACGGATACGTCAGCGATTTACCGGATATATCCAGAGGATCCGACAACGTTCCGCCTATTATATACGAAGAATCTTCTGATATTTTTTCCGTCTCAACAGCACCTTGCAGTGAGCCGGCCACATCCAACGAACCAAAAGAAATTCCGGTAATCTGCTGTCCCTTTGAAGCAGATGAAGGATAATAAGTGGAATAGACGGTTCCGTCCTCGCACGCAATTGACTCCTCATATTCATAATGACTTGTATCTTGGCAGTAGCCTTCCATATTGCTTTGACCGGCCAAAAACATCAAGGTCAGTGGCGCAGCTTCGACGGTGACCGTGAGCTTATAGACATCCACCATTTCGTCAGGGGAAGGCGTCTCGTCATCCACATTGTCGCTCTGTGTATCTCCTCCGGCAGAACTTTCGTCATTATTATCTTCATTATCCGAATCCGTCTGGCTCTGATCATCTGCGTCTGGAATCGTTTCCGCCAGAGTCTCCAGTTTCTCGAGGTCTTCCGTTCGGATGATGTATACATCACCCTCTCCTACACCGCTGGCTGCTACCTTCGTGCTGCCTTCCTCAGTCTGTGTGATCAGAGCCTCATCCTTTTCCCCACTCTTTACTCCCTTAGAAACCTGATAGGATGTAATGTCTTGGTCCCTATCTTCTTCTTTCATGCAAATAATGTAGCTCACGTCGGATGAGATTCCACTTAATGTACTCAGGTCATACCTGTCATCATACTCCAACTTAAGACTACCAAGATTCGTAGGTTCGTTCACGTAATCTTCAACAGAAAGCGTCTGCGCAGCCAAAGTTGCCACTACAGCTTCTTCACTTTGTTCCTCTTCACTGTTTTCGTCTGCAACTTCCTCATTGGTCTCATCAGTCGATAATCCCTCCGAAACTGAATCATCTGTATTCACAGATTCCTCTTCTGTGGAAGTTTCAATGTCCGCATCGGTAGCGTTGCCGGAATCTTCCGTTGTCTCTTCCGGTATTACCTCCGTCGCTTCACCATTTTCTGAAGCAGTTTCGCTCTCCACGGATTCATTCGAATCCGCATCGTCCTGCACGCTCGTCATGCTGCCCGGGTTGTACAGGATGGAATGTAGCATGTACCCATTGTGGAACCGGTTATAATACCAGCAGGTATAACCATCTCCGAATGACAAGCCTTTGTCGTAAATCGTCCAGGTTCCCCGAACCGTCGGTGTGGACGGTGCGCCTGTCGTGCAGGTCCAGCATTTCTTAGGTACCCAGTTCCCTTGGGAACCCTGGAAGATGCCTACCTTGCAGTTGTCAACATCCACCATCACAAGCCACTTTGTAGAGCTGGTCTGGGATTGTGCCTTGTTGTACATCGTACTGCTCATACCCAGGTCCGCATAGGGGATTGTAGCCTTTCCGTTTTTCACCGTGTAAGTCGTGCCGTTGTATGTATAGCTTCCGTTATAACTGCGGTCCAGTTTTCCGTTCTTGATATACCAGTTGCCTTTGCTGTTCGAGGCAATTCCGGTAAAGTTATACTGCACTTTGTTGTTTTTGACATAGTACCAATTTTCTTTCGCTCCGATCGCTCCGGTAGAATCTTTGTATACGCCGTTCGCCGTTTTTGACACCTTGCCAGATTTTACATACCAAGAACCTTTGCTGTTTTTGGCAAACCCAGTGTAACTCTTGTCCACCTTTCCGTTTTTCACGTAGAACCATCCGTTTTTATTTTGAGCTACGGTCGTAACACTGCGGTCCACCTTGCCATTCGTAATATAAAACCAACCATTAGAGTTTCTGTAGTTTGCAAGACCGGTGAAACTGTACTGCACTTTGCTTCCGATCACATAGTACCAGTCGCTCGTTGATCCGAGTGCTCCTGTAGAATCTTTGATCACTGTATTTTCATCGCGCTCGAGCTTTCCCTTCTCCATATACCAGGTGCCGTTCGAGTTCTTGGCAAATCCGGTATAGGATTTGTCCAGCATGCCGTTTGCGTTAAAATACCACCAGTCGCCGTTGTATTTTACTACATCCGCTTCCCGCTTCAGTTGTCCATTTACAATATTCCACTGACCGGATGTTCCGTCCACCGTTCCATCGACAACGCCCGTCTTGCTCGTGTCGACCTCGCCTTTTTTATAGTAATACCAGTTGTTGTCAGAGTCTTTATAAAGACCCGTGTATGTAAGCGTAACACGGCAGTCAGCTGTATATTCCGCTCCATCCAAATCGGTCACAGTGACAGTGATTATTGCCGTACCGACAGTGCTGCCTGATGTCACCTTACCGTTCTGATCCACTGTAGCAATGTCTGTATTGTCGCTGCTCCACACCATACTGTCATACTCTGCATCCGCCGGATCAAGCGTCGCCGTCAACTGAGCCGTTTTTCCGACTTCATTTAAATTCGCTGACGAGGGCGATACCGAAACACTTATCGTTGATGCCGCAAGAGTCACCGGAACAGACGCCTCGTCCTCGGCCGGCGCCGGTTCTGTCTCTTCAGGTGTCTCTACGTCAGTTTGTTCTTCAGGAGTCTCCTCCCCCATGTCTTCCGACAGATCCGTGTTCACTTCTTCCGTCACTTCCGTCACGGATTCTTCGGTTGTCTCCTCCGGCTGGGTGTCGACATTCTCTGTCGCCACTGCGGGAACAGTCGCCACAAACAACGTCATCGCCAAGACAACCGCAAATACTTTAAGGCTCTTTTTTCTCCTCATTGTAACCTCCTGCGCTCTTTCCTTTTTTATCTATTTTTACATAAAATGTCTATAAATTACATACAAAGTGATTATACCACAAACATTCTAATATCTACAAGGTTTAATTGCTCTTTGGCTGCAGTATTTTCCTGTCTTCCCACTTGCCGAAAATAACCCGTGCAGGAGTCCGCATGAGCACTTCGGTAATCGCATACAGGATCACGAATGACAACACAACTATCACCGTCTGTTTGACCAGCGGATAACGTGCATTTACAAAGATAGCGTTAGATATCAATTTTGCAAGCCGGATCACCGGATGGTTGATGCACAGCCATACGATCGAAAACTTTCCGATCCTCCTAAAGACCGCTCCCGGCATAAAGCGTAGGGTTCGGTTTTTCATCAGGCATTTGATCAGCTCTCCCCATAACCATACCGCAAGAATAGCGTTGACGTACGTTAAAATAAATCCCGGCCATTGTCCCAGGCGAATATTTACGAATCCGTTTTCGCAGATAAACAGAGCATCGATCAGGATTCCGACGATCAAAAAGCAGATCTTCCGGACATCAGGAACTCTTTTCCAAGACCTTATGACCCCTCCTCCCCGGTTTTCCAGCCGGCGGTATGCTTCTCCGGCCAGGAAAAACATCTGCACCGCAAATGCGTCCTGCAGTCCCCAGGGAAGCCGAAACGGTACTACATAACACCACACGCAGCCAAGGACGCTGATCAGGATGATGATAAATGTCTTTGTCCATATATCTTTGATGAATTTATCGATCAGGGCATAGATCAGCCATGCCCAGAACATCACCATCAAAAACCACAGGGCCGACTCGACGGGAAGACCGTCTACCGTCACCCACAAAACCGCCTTTAACGGGGCGAACAAACTATCTCCCGTATTAAGGTGTCGGAACATCCAGAAAAGATAATATCCCAGGCCCAAAATAAAATATGGGACCAGCAGTCCCTTCATTTTCTGTCTTATACTGTCGACCAGATTCTTCGGTGTCTTGTACAGATACCCGGATACAAGGAAAAACAACGGCATATGAAAGCCAAAGATATACTGATGCAAAGCATTGTAGCCAAAGTGCATATGGCCCAATACCATCAGGATAATGCCGAACCCCTTCAGCGCGTCGATATAACCCAGTCGTCTCGTTTTGCTTTTCAATCCAGCCATGCGCGTTTTTCCTTTCCGAACCAGTCTGCCCCGGAAAGCTATTTTCCGTCACTTCCGTCTAATTTCTTCCCGCCCTGCATTGCCTCCAGAATCCTGGTGGAGGATACCTCTTTCGTATACGGGAAATACACGATCTTTATGCCTTCTTTGGCAAATTCTTTCTCGTAGTCCTGCCACTTTTCTGTACCGTACCAGTCATCGCCGACAAACAGATAGGAGGCGCCCAGCTTTTTGCAGGCGGTAAGCTTATCCATGTCATACTGCGGGACCGCAGCATCCACATACCGACAGCTGCGTACCATCTCGATCCGGTCTTCGAACGGGATCACGGCCTCTTTGTCCTTGTATCCGACCAGCTCATCCACCGTCACGCCGACGATCAGCCGGTCACACATTCCCTTTGCGTTCCGCAGCAGATTCAGATGTCCAACATGAAACAGATCATATACGCCCGTTGTGTATCCTATAACCATAATTTATCCTTCCTTATTCAATGTATGATATCTGTGATCCGATATTTTCCGGACTGATAATCCTTGTAAGAGTGTTCCAGATCGATCGCCCCTTTTTCGAAGTGATGACCGGAATTGCGCTGGTCCTCCGGAGGATATTCCATATAATTCCCGAACATCTGCGTCAAAAATTCATGGTAACAGACCGGACAGCGTATCTGCGTGTCCTCAAACGGCAGGTACACAAAATCCGCATACCACTCTTGAGGAAAGAGCAGCTCTGCCACTCTCCTCTGCCAGACATATCCCACAAAAGGGCTGGAGTCAAAGGGGTAACGCGACAAAAACTTCCTCCACTTTTTCCACACATAATCCCCTGAACACAGGCGAAGTGGGGAGAGCACCAGCCAGTGCAGTTTGCCCCGTATCGTATCCTGCTCGGACATTTTGTATTTTATAAGGCGGCTTTGGCGGCGGTAATGGTGAATCCGTTTTACAAATTCATCCCGCTCGGCTCCCGGTGCGGGGGCACCCGACATTGGCATGACATCCAGCCAGACCCCTTCGTATGTGTCCTTCCAGGGGATGAACTCGTCTTCTGTCATCATAGTCCGGTTGTCCATCACTTTTACAAAAAAGTGTGGGTTATGCTTTGCCTCCCGGGGAGTGGAAACCTCAAGCCAATCCGGCAGTTCCCTTCTTAAAGCTTCCAGAAATTCGGAAAACTCGTCAAGCGGTACAGCGATATCCAGATCATCGTCCCATGGGATAAACCCCTGATGGCGTACCGCACCGAGGCAGGTCCCTCCGATCGCAAAATAACGGATTCCGTTTCTCTCACAGATCGCGGAAACCTCTTTAAAAATATCAAAAATCCTTTGTTGGATCTCAGTCATCTGCTCTGTCCCATTCCATGCGTACCTTTCATCGCCACAATCAGAGATATCATAGCAGAAATCCTGTCATTCTTCAAGATTTTCTGTTTCCTCTGCGCATGTTCATTAAATTGCTGACCAATGACCGGATTCGTTTCCGAAGCAAAATCAGTATAATGACCATGACAGCCAGCGACGCGTAACGCAGGATCGGGAAGTTGTAGGTAAACAGGAAGTAGAAGCCCAGCGCCATAAATACAACAATGATCAGCAGCAGGATCCTCGTTTTGTAAGGCCGTTCTCCATTCATATCCAATTTGCATACCCGGTTCATAAACAGATAGTGCGCAATCGCATAAATCATGTAGCACGCCAGCGTTGTGTACCCCGCCGCGACATATCCGAACATCGGAATGAAAACGAGGTTCAAGCCGATATTGGCCGCAGCGGCTATCATGCTCGCTACCATGATAAACTTTGTCCGCTCAAAGTAAAAGGCAAACTTTGCGAACAGATCATAGCAGAAGATAAAGATCACGCTCATCGATACAGGCGGGATGACATAGATGGCGGCATAGTAGGATGAAGGCGCAAAAATGCGGATCACCTCCGGCGCCAGCGCCATCAGCAGCAGGTTGACCACTGCAATGAGCAGAAGAGCTCCATATGCTATCCCATGGATATCCTGTACCTTTTTGTCCTTTATCTTCTGATAGATCCAGGGACTCATTGTCTGCGTTAGGGCACTGTTGAACAGCAGCATGATCTGAGAAACCGAGTAAGCGAGCCCATAAATACCGGCCTCAGAGGAGCCGACCATACTGCGGATCATGATCCGGTCCGCGCCGCTAAGCACCGTCTGCGAGAGATAGTGTGGAATCAGCGGCAGATGAAACAGGATCGCATTCTTCCAGTAAGGCCCGGAGAAAAACTTTTTCCCCCGTTTCATCTGGATATAGTATAATCCGACGAACGCAGCCATATCGACGATCGCAAGGCCGAGGACCCGCGCTGTCACTCTATCGTAAGAGGCCGTGAGCACCAGGATCAGGGACAGTACCGGACGCGCACACGAAGCGATCAGCGTGACCGCGACCAGCCTCTTGTAGGTCAAAAGCACTCTCTGCTCGGCTGCCCAGAAGCGATATACGGCAGTTGCCCAGATCATGACCAGCATACACAGCATCTGGGCGGTTGTCAGGGAAAACAGATCGTTCCAAAAATTGTGGAACAGCATATAGGCCACCGTAGCGCAGGCAACCAGCGTAGTCATCAACCCTTCCAGAGAGGAGGAATAGGCTTCGCGGTCGTCACTGTTCTTGATTAATCCCTGTGTATATACGCCGGAGTACAGGTCGAGCGTGATAAAGATGGTGATGATGCTCATCCATGAATTGAACGTGCTGTACTGACCATACTCAGCGGTCGTGAGCACCCTCGTAAAGATGGGAGTGGTGATCACCGATATGCCCCTCTGCAAAAACGAGCAGACAAGAAACCAAAGGGCCGCTTTTACCTGTTTGGGCGAATTTTTGTAACTTTCAGTCAATTTACCCATGCTTGTTCTAGCTTCTCTCCTTGTTCAGGACAGCATACTGCACGCCTCCCGTTCGCCTTCTCAGTGTCATTTCCCTCTTCAACGCATTTCCATTGTACAGCATCATCCCTGCGTAAAGAATCATAAAGTTAAACGGAATTCTCATGGCCGAGTTCTCTGTCAGAGTATAAAACAGATAAACCACAGCAATGATGCAGAGTACAAATTCTCTCTGGTTTATGCCTTTTACGATCATACGAATATAGGAGTAAAAGAATACTCCGCACCCCACGATGCCAAGACGGATCAGATACCACATCTCTCCATTATCCAGATAGGAATATCCCGCCTCATACCCGGGAATTGCAACATCGGAACCGGTCAGGATCTCTTTTCCAAATGCGCTGAGTCCGTACGCGTTCAGATATCGGTGGGCCTGTCGGAACCGCCCGGCGAGCGTAGCAAATGACAGAGAATCCGGATCTCTCCAGTAATGATAAATGACAAGAACAACCACCGCCAACGCAGCCAGAAGGATGATGCTTAGAACGATCTTCATTTGCCGCGATGTCAGGGCTTTTCGTGCCAGCCATTTATAAACGAGAACTGCCCCGATAAGCAGGCAGACTCCCACCAGCAGAGTCTGCGATTTGGAGATCCAGTAGAAGATCAGTCCAAGTGCGAGCAGCAGCCACAAATGTACTGTCTTCAACCGCTTCCTCTCCAAAACGACCACACCTGCTATCAGCTCAAAGACCAGAAGCCCCAATACATTCGGATGTCCAAAGCCCAGTGAATTTCTCATCTGATCATTGTCTGATCTCGTTTTGACCACGGAATTTAAGGCACCGAGGCATGCCAGACAGATCACAATAAACAAAAAGACTGCGAGTGTGATCACAAGCCGCCTCATAAACTTTTCAAAATCAACATTTTTAGAGATTGAGATCATAAGTGTGAGATCGAAAAAAACATGCGAATCACACATTAGATAAGAAAGAACTCCCAGGATCAACAGCCCGCCGATTGACAAGATCTCCATTGTAGTATAGTTTTCCCGCAAAAGCAGGCTTAGGACGCACACTCCCAAAAAAAGAAGATAACAGAGCTGAGAGGCTCGGTTTGCAGAACCGACGGCGGAGTCACCGAAATAGAGGTAGACGGAGAGCATTGAGTCCAGAAACAGAAACAGGAAGGCCAGATAAAACAGGTCGTCCCGCCAGCAAATATACGGTTTCGGTGTGGAAATTGTCCGATCCATATGTTACCCTTCTTTGTTTCCTCTCACGAAACTTCTGAAATACCAGAACCAAAATAATAGTCCTGAATGAACCAGTCTGAGCTTCCCCCGCGTTCTCCGGTCACACTTTTTCGGATCCACATGGCCTTCATAAAGGTTCCATGGTTCACGTCTCAAAAGCGACCGAAACATCTGAGCCCTTTTACGCAATGGGAGAGGGCACTCTTTTCGTCCGAGATAGCTTCTAAAAACCTGCTGTCGGAGGAACTCATACATACGTAGGAAGTAGGCCTCTGACTCATCCTCTCTGCTGAAGTCAATCTTCGGGGCCAGTTCGTTTAAATGTTCCTCGATCATCTCGATCATATCTTCATTATATCGATGGCAGGCCGAATCCGGGTGCTGCCAGTAAATATACCAGATTTGGTATACCTTATATATTTTATCGCATTTCGCGAGTACATCCATGTTCCAGAGACTGTCCTCCCCCACCTTTACATTTTCCGGGAAAGGAGTCTGCGCTGCAATCTCCCGTTTAATCAGCCTCGACACGGGACCGCGCCCGAAGCAGCCATTCTCCTGCATCTTCTCTGTCACTACGAGACAATCGATCCGAAACTCTTTTGCATCACACTCCACAATATCCGGAGAAGCATTACGAGACGGTCGCTGCGCTCGGGAATGCGTCACCAGGTTGCCGCCTACCACATATTTTGCATCGTTTTTTGAGGCAACACGATAGGCTTCCGAGAAAAAATACGGAACCACGAAATCATCTGCATCTACAAATGCAACATACTCTCCCTGTGCATCCAGCATCGCTCTGTTCCGGGCTGCAGATACACCTCGGTTCGGCTGGGAAATGATTTTAATCCTGCTGTCCAGATTCCGAATTTCTTCCAGACCGGCCGCATGGATTTCATCGCTTCCGTCATCTACGATCAGAATCTCATAATCCTCAAAATCCTGCTGCAGGATGCTTTCGACACACTGCTGCAAAAATTCCTTTTCGCCGTTGTAATAGGGGATAATACAACTGATCTTGATATCCATCTCGTTATCCTTGTTCATAAAACGCGATCGTCTTTTGTGCGCCTTCCTCCAGACCGAAGAGAGCTCTCCAGCCCAAGCCCTCCAATTTTTCTGCATTCAAAGAAGAATTGGACATAAGGTTATAGCCCGCTTTTTCCCGACTTGACGCCTCCTCAAAGACTACCTTCGTCCCGCCGGCTGCCGCAAGGGCTTCGGCCACATCACGGATCGTCACGACAGAGTCCCGGTTGGAAATATTGTAGGCATTGCCTCTGTCCCCGTTTAAGAGGACCGTCAGGATGGCGGACGCGCAATCCAGTGTATAACAGTAGGAGCGCAGCTGCGTGCCGGCACTCTTCATTACAATGTCCTCACCCGCGGCAGCATTGCGTGTAAACTGTGCCGAAGCACGACTGTCCTCATCCGTGATGGATGGGCCGTAAATATGTCCGGGCCGGACAATTACCGTATCGACCCCATACTCTTTGCCGTAGGAGACACAAAGCGTCTCCGCCGTGCGCTTTGCGCAGGGATAGGCCGCACGGGGATTTAAAATGTCTACATATCCGTAATCCTCCTCACAGTAGGGGATCTCTTCGCTTTGACTCGGGCGGTTCCCATAGACTTCGCTGGAAGAAATATAGAGCAGGCGTTTGCTTTTCCCTGCTCCAGCCGCTTTTAACAACCTGTTTAATCCGGTTACGTTCGCGAGGATCGTCTCCACGGGTTTCTCGGCCAGAACGGCGGGGTCCGCATTGCTCGCCCCGTGAACAACATAATCCGCATCGATATCCAACGAATCCTGCCCCGTTGCGTCATAAGGCAGGAAGAAGTAATCTTCCCCTTCCGTGAATCCGGAAAACCGGCTGTGGATACGATCCAAACTTCTGCCGGCCAGAACAATCCGGATTCCGGCGTCCCGGCTTCGGTTGCAGTGAAGCAGCAGTTCCACCAGCGATGAGCAGATCATCCCCGTCGCCCCGGTAATCAGAATGGATGCTCCTTTTATTTCTTCCAGATGCGGAACACATGCCAGCACACGGTCCACATCATTCCAATAAGCTTCGCTGTATCGGATCATTTCAGTCCCTCATCTTCTTTTGTGTGCAGCAGAGCCTTAAATATCTTTAAGTCATCCATGGTTGTGATCTTCATATTGATCTCGGAACCCATGGAAAAATATGTTGTCTTGCCAAGCTCTTTCATCAACATACAGGACGCGGCCATAGGCGGCAGTCCCATCTTTTCCGCCTCGTGATGGGCATCCAGCAGTTCTCCCAGGCGGTAGGTGTGCGGCGTTTGGGTCCGGAGCAGCTTTTCTCTCTCAATAGACTGCATAGAGGATATCCCGTCATCGCTCTCAAACACTACTTCCGTGCACGGGATCGCCGCGACAGCGCTCCCCCGCTCCGCGAAGACAGCCAGACTGTTGGAGATGATTTCCGATGATACGAGCGGCCGGTTTCCGTCGTGAACCATTACGATATCGTCATCGGACAGCTCTTTTGCAAGCGCCTCCAAGCCGTTTCGAATAGAGTCCTGTCCGGTCTCTCCACCGGGGACTACCCATTTCAGTTTTGTGATGCCGAACTGTTCCGCGTAAGCCTTGAGCACAGCGTCCCAGGAATCCAGCGTGACCACTAAAATGGCATCAATGTTCGGATGCTTTTGAAACGCCTCCATCGTATACACGATCAACGGTTTGTCATCTACATGGATAAACTGTTTCGGGATATCCTGATGCATCCGTGTGCCGGTTCCGGCAGCAGTGAGTAATGCCACAACCATTTTTAATCTCCTCCTGTCTCATCCGCCTTCGTCATTAGCCATTCCGGACGTTTTGCTTCCAACAGAGCCTTAAAGATCGCAATATCTTCAACCGTCGTCAACTTGATGTTCATCTCGGAACCAGCCGAAAAGTAGACCTGTTCCCCCATCTCGATCATTAAGGTGCAGGATGCGACGGAGTCCGTGATCCCGGCATCCAGTGCCCTTCGGTGCAGGTCACAGATCTGCCCAAGCGGAAATCCCTGCGGTGTCTGGGTTCGCTTCAGGTTATCTCTCGGATAACTGCCGGTGGAGACAATCCCATCCTGCGTCTGAAGCATCGCCTCCGCGCAGGGAACCGTCGCGATCGCGCAGCCGCACTTTTTAGTTGTCACGATGCAATCTGAGATAATCTCTGCAGATACCATGGGACGAATCGCGTCGTGGATTAGAACGAGATCATCCGGCCCATAATGTTTTTCCAGTTCAAAGACTCCGTTTCGAATAGAGCCCTGTCCGTTTTCTCCGCCGGGAATTATATACTGAAGCTTGGTGATATGATACTGCTTTGCATAAGCCCAAAGCACCTGATCCCATCCTTCGATACAGACCACAGCGATCGCATCAATGTCCGCATGATTCTGAAAGGCTTCCAATGTATAGACGATCACCGGGCGCTCGTTTACGGTCAAAAACTGTTTCGGAATGTTCTGGTGCATCCGCTGTCCGGAACCGCCCGCTATGATCAGTGCAATGTTCGCCATACTTCTCTCTCCTTCATACTCATCAGATGAGTCTGCTTAACGCCTGATTTAAGGCTTTATTTTCCAATACAGATGAAAATCGTGATGCGATTTCTGTTGCTCTTTCGGCGGCATTTCCATATAGTTGCCATAAAGCGACGTCAGATACGAGTCGTAGTTGCCCGGGGCGTTATATTCGTTCCCTTCAAACTGCACTTTGACCAGCTGCATACACGCATTTTTTTCCATCTTCTCTTTCTTCAGATAATGGATCGTTGTAGTCACCCCTACATACCGTTCCTTATCGAAAGTATATTTCGTGGCGCATTTTTGAATCCGTTTTCCCCATCTGCGGTAGCCGACAGCTTTTGCCGGAATCCAGGCAACCACATGGAACCAATAAGCTCGCCGGGTCCGGGCCTCCAAATGCTGCAGAGACGACACACGTCGCATCTTACTTAAGTAAATGGTCCGGTTCCAATGCCGGTTGCAGATCCTGGTGTCCTCCGGAAGCCCTTCGATTGGAAAAATATCAATAAAAATTGGGTGGTAATGCGGGTGATCTTTTGTCATCCCACCCTGAAAATTCTCTACTACCGT
>Ga0192238_1021_pt1 | contig 24998 bp, 25 predicted proteins | sample Koala_Koa27_F3_FD_131277 | JGI IMG/M metagenome (GOLD analysis project Ga0192238, IMG submission 131277) | Enriched cells from koala feces incubated with labeled cellulose particles, San Francisco Zoo, California, United States - Koala_Koa2-7_F3 ... | reverse complement strand
CGATCTGCGTATCGGTTGCCGCTTTCTCGGTCTCATACTGCTCTTTGGACTTTTGGCACCTGTCGATCTCTATCTCCAACGCTTCGATGCGTTCATTTACATGGGTCTCACTCTGCCTGAAGGCATTGATCTGCTCTTTTAGAACATTGATCCGTCCTTCGCCTTTTTCCCGCTCCACTTCACTCTCACTGATCTGATATTGAAGCCGGGTGATATCGGCATCGTTTCGCTGGATCTCACGATCCAGATCTTCATATTTTTTCAGGGTCTCTTCAAACTCTGCTTTTGTCGCGGTCATCTGTGCATCCGCGATCTCATATTTTTCCGCGACAGAGGCGCCGTCTTTCTCCACGCGGTCCATCTCGTGCAAAAACAGGTTGACTTCATAGGATTTTAACTCTTCCCGTTTTTTCAGATAGGTGCGCGCCTGCTCCGCCTGTCTGGCAAGAGGCCCGACCTGCCGCTCGAGTTCTCCCATGACGTCCGTGATGCGGAGCATGTTCTGCTGCTCATTCTCCAGCTTTTTTAAGGTGACCTGCTTGCGGCGTTTGAACTTGACGATGCCGGCCGCCTCGTCAAACAGCTCCCGGCGCTCCTCCGGCTTGCCGCTTAAGATCCGGTCGATCTGCCCCTGTCCTATGATGGAGTATCCCTCCTGGCCGATGCCGGTGTCGTAGAAGAGCTCATGGATATCCTTTAAGCGGCACTGCGTCCCGTTTAAAAGGTACTCGCTCTCACCGGACCGATAGACACGCCTCGCGACGGTCACCTCGCTGTAGTCCAGCCCCAGATAGCGGTCGGAGTTGTCCAGCGTGATCGCCACATAGGCAAAGCTCACCGGCCGCCGGTTCTCGGTCCCGGAAAAGATCACATCCTGCATCCCGGTGCTCCGAAGCTGACTGACTTTCTGCTCTCCCAGCACCCAGCGAACCGCGTCGGCGATATTGCTCTTGCCGCTCCCGTTCGGGCCCACGATCCCCGTGATCCCGTCGTGAAACTCCAGGATGGTCTTGGTCGCAAATGATTTAAATCCCTGTATCTCAATGGACTTCAGGTACATACTTTCCTCCTGTTACCATCAGGATAGTCTGATAGGCTGCCTGCTGTTCCGCGGCTTTTTTTGTGTGTCCCTCGCCGCGGCCTTTTCTCTCCCCGTCTATGCAGGCGTCCATGACATAACTCTTGTTGTGATCCGGCCCACTCTCCTCTACCAGGACATAAGTGAGCTCCCCCATATCTTCTCCCTGCACGATCTCCTGTAAGATGGTCTTGCTGTCGATAAAGAGCTGCATGTGGTCAAGATCGTTTAGGATAAAGCGATGGATAAATTTCTCTGCTGACGCAAAGCCGCCGTCTAAATAGATTGCTCCCATGACGGCCTCAAGTGCGTCAGATAAAACGGAGTCGCGCTTTCGTCCTCCGGTCATCTCCTCCCCCTTCCCGAGCAGGAGATAGGTCCCCAGGTCTATGCCTCTGCTGCAGAATGCCAGAGTCGGCTCACACACAATGCTCGCCCGCATCTTGCTCATCTCGCCCTCCGACCAGTCGGGATGCTCTTTGTAGAGAAATTCGCTGGAGATGATCTCTAAAACGGCATCTCCCAAAAATTCCAGTCTCTCGTTGTTGCAAAGCTTCTGCATGTGGTGCTCGTTGGCATACGAACTGTGTGTCAATGCATGACGCAGCAACTCCTCCTCGTGAAACTCGTAACCGATCACTTGCTGGAATTCCTGAAGTTTATCCATTTATTGTATCGCTCTCCTTTCCCGGCGCCGGGCCATAAATGGGAAAGCTGCTGCAGGATATGCAACAGCTTTTTGTGACAATCTTTATCAAAATTTCTGTTTCCTACTGAACGTTTTTCTGAATCTGTTCTACCGCGTCACCGACTGTCTTGATCTTGTCCGCTTCCTCCGTCGGAATCTCAATGCCAAGCTCTTCTTCCAGCTGGGTTATGATCTCAAATAAATCCAAAGAATCCGCGTCAAGTTCCTCAAAGGTCGTCTCCTCGGTAATATCCTCCGGCTCCACTCCCAGTGTCTCCGCTATGATACTCTGAATCTTTTCAAATTCCATACCAACTTGCCCCCTTCCCAAATGGTACTTCCTTTGTAAAACAAATTCCGGTATTATGGATCAATATTTTCTTTTTCTTCCTGTTTATCTGACTGGGTGATATGCTCCCGGATCTTGTCGTTGATCCCCTGCTGCTTGAATGTGACACACTGCAGAACGGAATTCTTGATGTCGTTCGCTGTAGCACTGCCGTGCGTCTTGACGACAAGCCCCTGACATCCGAGCAGCGGAGCTCCCCCGTATTCCGATGTATCAAAAGCCTTAAGCGTCTCCTTTAAGGCCGGCTTTACCAGCGCCCCGCCGAGCTTGGAGCGGAGGTTCGTCATCATGCCGTCTTTGATCGCTTTAATGATCGTATCCGCCGCGCCCTCATAGAGCTTTAAAACAATATTGCCGGAAAATGCGTCACAGACGATGACATCCGCAAGGCCGTGCGGGATATCCCTGGCCTCGATGTTTCCGACAAAATTGATGCCATCAAGCTCCTGAAGCAGCGGATATGTCTCCTTTACGAGCGCGTTGCCTTTTTCCTCCTCGGCCCCGATATTTAAGAGCGCCACCCTGGGATTTTGGATGCCGACGACATACTCCATGTAAATGGATCCCATCAAAGCGTACTGGACGAGATAAGATGGCTTGGGGTCGACGTTGGCTCCGCTGTCGATCAGGATCGCAATGCCCTGCTCCGTCGGGATCAGCGGTGCCGTCGGCGTGCGCTCCACGCCCTTGATCCGGCCGACGATCGTCTGTCCGCCCACAAGGATCGCACCGGTGTTTCCGGCCGAAACGATGGCGTCCGCCTCGCCGTTTCGGATCATTCTCATACCGACCACGAGGGAAGACTGTTTTTTCGTACGGATCGCGGCAACCGGCGATTCGGCCATCTCGATGACCTCCGGGCAGTCCACGGTCGTGATCTGTTCCGAGTCATATGTGTATTTTGCAAGCTCAGCATCCACTGCCTCCTGCTGTCCGGTCAGGATCACACGGATGTCCTTGCTCATATTTACGGCCTCAACTGCGCCTTTTACGATCTCCTGCGGAGCATTGTCGCCGCCCATTGCGTCCACAACCACGCGAACTGTCTCAGCCATAAAAAACCCTCCGTACTCTCGCTTTTTTTCAAATTTATGATACATCAATGTCTGCTATAAATCAACTGAATTGGCATAAAAAAATCACCAGCGGAGCGCTCCGCCGGTGATGTAAAATCGAAGAATTATTTGGACGGTACCGAATAGCCCTGCTCCTCATAATACTTTGCCGCACCCGGATGATACGGAACGGTTGTCACAGAGGTCGCATCTACCAGATTCAGCTCCATTCCCTTCTCGTGAGCCTCCTCCAAAACAGAAACATCATCGAAGATTGAGGCGACGAGATCGTAGGCATCGTCATCACTCAAATCATCCGATGCGATCAGGATCGCATCCACATCCACAGAGAGGATGTCTTCATCTGTTCCATACACATCCGATCCGATCACACACATGCCGTAGTAGGGTGAGATCTCCTGGAGCTCTTCGATATGCTCTTCATCCAGAGGAATAAAATAGACATCTGTCGTCTCAGCAAGTGCGGTGATGGCCTGTGTCGGAGCTCCGGCCACGACAAATGCCGCATCAATGGTACCGTCCGCAAGGCTGTCCGTGCTCTCGCCGAAGCCCTGGTAGACCGGATTGATCTGACTCTCGGAAATATCGTAGGCCTCCAGAATGTCCATCGCGTTGTAGTATACACCGGATCCGGACTCACCGATCGATACGGTCTTCCCTTTCAGATCATCGACAGTCTGGATCGTCGGATCACAGGTGACGATCTGTACTTCCTCGGAATACAGGGATCCCAATACAGAGAAATTTGTGATTTGATCTCCATTGGCAAACAGCCTTGTGCCGCTGTAGGCATAGGCCATAACGTCGGACTGCGTCCATGCGATCTGCGCTTTGCCGCTCTCGATATTTTCCAGATTGTCCTGAGAACCGCCGGAAGTCTCAACGAGGATGTTCATCTTCATCTCGTCATTGGCGTGATCTGCGATCACCTGACCGAACGAATAGTATGTCCCCTGGTCACCACCGGTATAGAACCTCGTTTCCCCTTTGAGGGTACATCCGGCCAGAACCAGAGTCAGTAAACCGACAAATAGAATTAATACAGATAATTTTTTCTTCATGGTATCTCCCTTCTCCATCTGCTTAATACTTTCAGGTCTGATGTCGATGGGGTACGCAATAACAAGGCAACTTTATGTTGCCATCTATAGGATAATACCATGAAAACTTTACGCAACTTTAAACTCTCAATCAGTAAAAAACTGCCTGTGTGTAAATTTTTCATTATATTATCGCGCTAAACCCCAAAGCTTATGTAATTGTTATTATTATTATAACGAACCGGCCGGATTCTGACAAGCATTTTCCGGCTATTTTATTCATTTTTAACGGAGCGTATGGGACTATATTACGTTCCGAAACTGAAGCGGATAAAAAAAGAGATCCGGCTGTTTCGCCGGATCCCGATCTTTCGTAAGTTTAATCAACTTTGATGATTTCTTTTTTGTTGTAACAACCACAATTCTTGCAGACCCTGTGCGGAACCATGAGCTCACCGCACTTGCTGCACCTTACCAGAGTGGGAGCAGTCATCTTCCAGTTTGCTCTCCTTCTGTTTCTTCTTCCCTTGGAAGATTTATTTTTAGGGCAGATCGACATGATAAAACACCTCCCGTACTAATTTACAATCACGCAAGGAACATTATATCCATCCCCGGAAAATTTGTCAACCGAAATCTTATGTTTTCTTCCCAAAAGCTGTTGTTTTTCCATCCGCATTCTGCGCTCGTCATCATATGATGAGCGTCTCGGCATCCATGACCTTATGCTTTGTGTAGAGGAACAGGGTATCCCCGGCCTGAAGCTGCGTCTCCCCGTTGGGGATAAAGGATGTGTCTCCCCGGTGGATCAGCGTGATCAGCGTCTGTCTGGAGATATCGAGATCCTTAAGCTTCTGTCCGACCCACGGATGCATATCCTGAAGCTTTAACTCCTTCATCTCGATCTCGGCATCCTTGGCTGTCGCCTCGGCTCCCAGGACCAGAGAATCTCCCTCCCGGATCTGTACTGTCGGGTTCGGCAAAATGGTCTCATCTCCGCGTCGGATCACGGCGAGGATCATTCCAGGCGGAAGCTCAAGATCGCGCACATTCTTCCCCTTCCAGGGGTGGTCACTTTCGATATCCAGACGAACAAACCGAAGCTCTTCATTCAACGCGTATTCCCTGGACTCCTTTAAGATCTGATACTGTTCCACAAAGCCGGCGGAAAGGATACCGGTGGGGATCGCAACCATTCCGACCCCCAGGAAGGTGGTAATGATCCCGAAGATACGCCCCGCCAACGTGATGGGATAGATATCCCCGTACCCCACGGTCAGCAGGGTGGAGACCGCCCACCACAGACCGGAAAACGCGTTGTCAAACACCTCAGGCTGCGCCGCATGCTCCAGACTGTACATGCACAGCGAGGATGCGAGCATCAGGACCAGAATGATAAAAATGGAAGAGATCAGCTGGTTCTTTTTTCTCCGGAGGACATCCCCTATGACATTTAAGGAGTCGTAATAGCCCGTGATCCGGAACAAACGCAGGATCCGGACCACACGGAGCATCCGGAATGCCACGATACCGGCCGGGAATACTGCCGGCAGATAGAACGGCAAAAAGGATACCAGATCTACAAGTCCCATAAACGAGAAGATATACCGCACTCTCGCCTTTGCCCTGCTTAAGCCCGGATAGAGATATTCCGCCGTCCAGACGCGCAGAATATACTCGATCGTAAAACTGATCACCGTAATCGTCTCGATCACCGTCAGCACGGTAAGGACCGGGACCGGAAGCGTATAGGTCTCCGCGATCACGATGACTAAGTTGGCCAAAATGGCGGCCGTGGTCCAGATGTCAAAGAGCTTGCTCGCAAAGTCACCGGTATATCCGATGGATATGATCTCAAAGACCCGCTTTTTTACCCTTCTCGTGTTTAAATCCTGTATCTCCTGATTCTGCTCCAATTCTCTTTCCTCTTGAAAACCCCTCTCATCGGTCTTTTAAAGCCTGACAAAAGGGGTTTTCCTGGTTGCTTATTAATATATTACCGGCAGCTTATTTTACCAGTGCCACCGTGTCTCTCGCGATCGCCAGCTCCTCGTCGGTCGGGATGATGCAGACCTTTACCTTGGAGTCCGGTGTGGAGATGATCAGGTCCTCGCCGCGATGGCCGTTGGCCTCCTCATCCAGCGTGATCCCCAAAAATCCGAGATGCTCACACACTTTTTTGCGGACGAGCGGCGCATTCTCACCGATACCTGCGGTAAACGCGATGGCGTCCACGCCGTTTAACGCTGCGCAGTAGGAGCCGATGTACTTTGCCACGCGGTAGCTGAATACCTCGATGGCTGCTGCACAGAGCTTGTCTCCGTTGTTCATGCCTTCTTCCAGATCACGGAAATCGCTGGAGGTCTTTGAGATCCCCAGGACGCCGGATTTCTTGTTCAGCACATCCATCATGCCGTCAATGTCCAGCCCCTCTTTCTTGGCGATAAACTCGATGATCGCCGGGTCGATATCACCGGAGCGGGTCCCCATCACGAGACCCTCAAGCGGGGTGAGGCCCATGGATGTATCAATGCTCTTTCCATTCAGCACAGCCGAGATGGAGGCGCCGTTGCCGAGATGTGCAACGATGAGCTTGGAGTTATTGATATCCAATCCCAGGAATTCTGCCATGTGTTGAGATACAAACCTGTGGCTCGTACCATGGAAACCGTATCTTCTTACACCGTATTTCTCATAGTATTCATACGGAAGGCCATAGAGATATGCCTTCTCCGGCATGGTCTGATGGAACGCGGTGTCAAAGACGCCGACCATCGGTACGCCGGGCATCAGATCACGGCATGCATATACGCCGATCAGGTTAGCCGGATTGTGAAGCGGAGCCAGATCGTTGCACTCCTCCACCGTAGCCAGCATCTCATCCGTGATCAGCGCGGAGGATGCAAATTTCTCCCCGCCGTGCACCATACGGTGTCCGACAGCGCCGATCTCATCGAGAGACCCGATCGCGCCGGTCTTATCGTTTACCAAAGCATTGAGGACGATCTGGATCGCCTCCTTGTGCGTCGGCATATCCACATTTGTCTTCTCCTTGTCGAGACCCGACTTCTGGTAAGTAAACTCTCCGCCGTCAATGCCGATCCTCTCGCACAGACCTTTTGCCAAGACCGTTTCCGTATCGGAATCGATCAGCTGATACTTCAGTGACGAACTGCCACAGTTGACAACTAAAACATTCATGACAATTTCCCCTCCCTCTTATTTTTTAAATTGCATTAAAATTCAATTGTCTACCTTTTTATTATAGACAAAATCGGCAGATTATCAAGTGATTTTGCCGATTTAAAGCGCGGATATGCTCTAATTTTTGTGCGCTTTCACCGCGTAAGCCATAACAGCCGAGATCGTCTTGGCATCATGGATCTTTCTGTGATAGATCATATCCTCCAGTTCCTCAAGCGTATACGGCTCGAGCCGGATGAACTCGTCCTCATCCAGATGCTGTTCGGAGGGTACCAGATCTGTCGCCAAATAGACCTCTATGACCTCGTCGCAAAAAGCAACCGTTGAGGCAACGGAGATCAGAAACTCCAGGCTTCCGGCCTTGTACCCGGTCTCTTCCTCCAGCTCTCTGGCCGCGCAAAACTCCCACGGTTCCTCTACACTGTTCCGGCTGCCGGCCGGGATCTCTATCGTCTCCCGCTCGATCGCGTTGCGGTACTGACGCACCAAAAGGATCCTCCCGTCATCTAAGACCGGGACCACAGCCGCCGCCCCTTTTCGGTGACAGACACAATCCCAGTGGGCGATGCGGCCCGTCGGGGATTCCATGACATCGTCGTATACATCTATGATCCTCCCCTCATATTTTAAAACGCGGTCGATCCTCTCCATTCTTTCCATGATAAGCTCCTTCCTGTGATCTTTTTACTTCTCTTCAACGAGTTTCGTCTATCGATTGTCCACTTCCTCCGGGTAGAGATCGTGGTTTGCCAGACGGTTCCAGGCGACCTCCTCCCACTTTGTCCCGGGCTTCCCGTAATTGCAGTAGGGATCGATCGAGATCCCGCCGCGCGGGTTGAACTTTCCCCACACTTCGATGTATTTCGGATCCATCGCCTTGATCAAGTCCTCCATGATAATGTTCATGCAGTCCTCATGAAAATCCCCGTGGTTCCGAAAGCTGAACAGATACAGTTTTAAAGCCTTGCTCTCCACCATCCGGCTCTCCGGAACATAGGAGATCGTCACCGTCGCAAAGTCCGGCTGACCGGTCAGCGGACACAGCGATGTAAATTCCGGACAGTTAAACTTCACAAAGTAATCGTGATCCGGATGTTTGTTCTCAAACGTCTGCAGCACTTCCGGCGCGTAATCGTCCGGGTACTCCACACCCCCGCTGCCCAGCAGCGTGATCTCCTCCATTTCCTCTCTGGTTCTACCCGCAGCCATATCTTTTTCCTCCTCAATTCTTCAATAAAGTATATGCAGGGTCCTCCACCCCATTGAGTGCAAAGGCCTGCGCGCGGTCGCGGCAGGTCCCGCAGATCCCGCAGGGCTTCTCTCCTCCCTCGTAACAGCTCCAGGTCAGCTCATAGGGCACACCAAGCCTCAGGCCCTCCTTTACGACTTCCGCCTTTGTCCTGTCCACAAAGGGAACTTCCAGCGTAAGCTGCTGCCCGCTCCCGATAAAGATCGCCTGCCCCATGGCCTCCACGAATTCGTCGGAGCAGTCCGGATAGGCATTGCCCGCCGCGTCATCGCTGTGAGCGCCGTAGTAGATCACACCGCAGTCCTTCGACAGAGCGATGCCGGCCGCCGCAGACAGAAACAGTCCGTTCCGAAACGGCACATAGGTGGAGACCGGACACCCGTCCGACTTCTCAAGCTGCTCCGCATAGGACTCCTTCGGGATCTCCTGTTTAGAGTGTGCCAGCAAAGAACAGTCGCTGTATGCATAGATATCCGTCAGATCCAGACACAGGTGCTCCACCTGATAGTAGGCAGCGACCTCTTCGGACGCCCGGATCTCTCTCTCGTGCTTTTGTCCGTATACGATGGACAGCGCTGTCACATTCTCAGTTCCGTATTTTTCGATCGCCAGCGCCAGACAGGTGGTGGAGTCCACCCCGCCGCTGGATAAAACCAACGCTCTCATGTATCCCTCCTTAAGATGGCCAGATTAAGCCGCTCCTGCAGTGCGCTCTCCGTCAAAAACCTGCCGCGCAGCGTGGAGGTACAGGCTCTCGCCTCCGTTTTTTTGATGCCGCGGGCCGTCATGCAGCTGTGGCATCCCTCGACTAAGACCGCGACATCCAAAGAATCCGTCACCATGGAAATGATCTCGGCGATGTCCGTCCCGATCCGCTCCTGCACCTGCAGGCGCCGACACACCATGTCCGCGATCCGCGCGATCTTGCTTAAGCCGATCACTTTCCCGTTGGGCACATAAGCCACCGTCACTTTCATATCGTAAATCAGTGCCATGTGGTGCTCACAGAAGCTGAAGACATCAATGTCTTTTACTATAACAAGGTCGCTCTCCGGATCTGAAAAGTCCAGATCGTCCTCAAACGTCTTGTCAAACATCTCGGCGATCTCCCGGTTGGTATAATTCATCCCCGCAAAGATCTCCTCATACATGCGCGCCACACGCTCAGGCGTCTCCCGGAGGCCTTCCCGCTCCGGGTCATCGCCAAGCGCCACCAAAAGGCCCCTGACATGTTCTTTTACTGCTTCTTTATCTATCACTGTGTTTTCTCCCTTCTATACGCCGCGTGTCCGGCTGTCCCAGATGATCTTGTGGATCTGCAGCTGCAATGTCACATCGTTTAAGCAATGTTCTTTCATAAATTTCACGATCTCCTCCGGTTCGATCTCACCGTAAACCGGGCTTAAAAATACCCTGCATCGCTCCGTTAGATTATGATCCGCGATCAGCGAAAGGCAAAGAGCCAGATCCGTCTGGTCCCGCACCACAAACTTTACGGTGTCCTTCGCGGTCAGGACATCCAGGTTCTTCGGATGCATCCGGTGCTCCATCCCGCTTCCCGGAAGCTTGTAGTCCATGTTAAAGGAGATCGTATCCGAGATGCCAGCAAACGGTTCCAGTTTGATGCTCCCGTTTGTCTCGACTTCCACCCGAAGCCAGGAATCCTGTGTCAGTGCGATGAGCAGCTCCCCGATATCCTCCTGCATCAGGGGCTCTCCTCCGGTCAGCGTCACGTTTCGTGTCCCTGAGCGCCGGATCTCGCCTGTGATCTCTTCCGTCGACATCCACTTAAAAACAGCGTCCTTTTCGTTGGCCCACTTTGTGTCACAGTAGGAACAATCCAGATTGCAGCCCTGCATGCGGACAAACACGGCCAGCTGGCCCGATCGCGGTCCCTCCCCGTTCACGCTCTCAAACAGTTCCGCCACTTTATATTTTGCCATGTCTAAAATTCCCCCGTGTAGGACGCACAGTTGTCCGGCGTCTCATAGACATCGACCTGGCAGACCGCATACCCTTTTTCTTTCAACCGGTCATAGAAATACTTCGCAAAACACTCCGCCGTCGGCCGAAACGGCACTTCGACCAGAGCAAATTCCTCCCCACGAAGCGCCCGGATCGTCTCTTCTTTTAGGGAACCGCTCTCATAGATAAATGTATGGTCAAAGACATCGGTCAGCTCTTTTAAATCTCGCTTTACGTCACCGAAATCGGCCACCATCCCCCGCAGCTGTTCATCCGTCTTAAGGGTATCGGCACCGATCCGGGCCGCGACGCGCCAGCGGTGCCCGTGCAGGTTGCTGCATTTCCCTTCGTAACCGGCAAGGAAATGGGCGGCGTCAAAGTGTTGTTCCGTTTGGATCGTATACATAAAAGTCTCCTCTTTTCGCAAATAAAAAAGCCATGGGCAAACCATGGCTTTACATCTCATACTGTATGAAAATAAGCAGCCCTGGTTTTGTTTATAGACAGGATGGTACAAACGAACTGTCTACTGTTCACATGGAATCCGAAAGGCAGATAGGAATGCGTCAAGCTCGCTTGTAAGCAGTACTATCTGGCTTGAGGATCCTGTGTAACAGGTAACTTCCACCCCCATAAGCAATCGTAGCTCCGTAAGGAGCGGCGAGTCTGCGAAGCAGACGGGATTGCGCATGAGGTTGGAAGTTCCATGTGAACAGGTATCTATATTCTCTTAGCTATCCTTCCCCCTCCTGGATCAACTCCAGCACAGCGGTGAGTTCACTTCCGACCGGCGGCGCCGTCATCAGCTCCTGATGCTTGCCGTCCGCCGTGACGTTGCAGAGCACATCATTTTCTCCGCGCGCGCCCTTCTCGATCATATAGTAGTGAACCTCCTCCGTCTCGGGTTTCCAGATGATATAGATGGAAGAAGCGATATGCGCCCCCAGACCTTTTGTCGGAAGCTCAATGCAGATTGCCGTTGTCTGCTCATCAATGCTTAAATCCATGATGCTGAAATCCTCCGGTGTGAAGGAACTCGGCACCTTGTCACCGTAGGGTCTGGCGTACATTTCACAGAGAAACTCTTCGCCTCTCTCCTCCAGCTCCTCGATAAACGCTCTTTTCTCGTCAAACAGCCGCTTGGGGATCTCCGCTTTTTCCACAGAGTTGCGGGCCAGAACGACAAACTCATCCTTGCTGACCTTCTTGATCTGCTGCTGGGACTGGGCAGGCTGCTTGGAGAAATCGATGTCAAATGCTTTTTTGCGGATGATAAATCCCTTGGTCTGCGGATTGATCAAAACGCCGACGAGCCCGGCCTTCTCATTTTGCAGCGTGCGGATGACCTGATCGGTCGTGACCTTGACCATGTACGGAAAATCTTTCGTGTCCATGATCTTGTCTCTGGAGGTAAAGACCGGCGCGAACCGGTTCCCCTCGGAATCCTTGACCGTCACGGGAATCAGGGGGATCGTCTCGTCTTTTGAAAGCGGCATCCCGGAGAGCAGCTTCATGACCGACTTTTGATTCGCGTCTTTGGGGAAAGACACCGGAACGATCACCTGTGCCGTCCGAAAAAGATGAAGCAGCGCCTCCAGCTTATTCGGATCGTTTTTCGTGGCAAGGCAATCCTCGATCGCCCCTTCCAAAGCGGCATTGCTCAGATTGTAGGATTGATTGGATAATAGCTTTTTGTTCATCAGAAATTCTCCCGGTCAGCTGCACTTAGTACATCTGACTCTCTATGATCCCGCAGATCATGGAAAGGCTCACATTAAACTGACTGCTGTTCTCCTTGATGCGGATCAGCTGATTGCGTTCGTCCAGATAGAGTACCTTCGCCCCGAAAAATCCGGGCGTCGCCTCAAACATCCGCGTCTGATGCATATGGATATCACAGCGTTCTCCGACAAACCGCTTAAGCGGATGGACCGACTCGTCCCAATCCTCTGTGACAAGCTCGCCCTCCTTTTTTAACATGCGCTCCGTCATCTTCACTTCGACAATGTCTGTGATGTAACGCTTGGCGGCCAGGCCCTGCCTGCCTCGAAACTGAAACATGATATACTCCGGTCCGACGGAGACAACCCCGACACGGGCATACCCTACGTCCTGCCCTTCCATATTGATCGTACAATACTTTCCGCAAAACGATGTGCAGTCAAACGGTTTTCCGGTTTCATGGATCAATTTATTCGCAGCCATCCGGTGCCTCTATTGCTTTCTATTATAATTTGACATTCTTTAAAAGGTCGCCTAAGGAAGTGCCCACGGACTCCGCTTTCGGAATCTCGACGCGGCTCTCGTCCTCTTTCTTTTTCTGCTCCAAGAGTGCCTTCATGGAAAGCTTCAGCTTGCCGTTCTGCTTTCCGATGACCTTTACGCGGACTTCATCTCCCACTTTCAGTTCTTCGGATGGGTGTTTGATGTGCTTTAAGGAAATCTGGGAAATGTGTACAAGTCCGGAAAGTCCGTTGCCGAGGTTGACAAATACACCATAATCCTGAATGCTGTCCACCTTTCCGGTGAAGACTTCTCCGACCTTGACGGCAGAGATCTTTTCCTTCTTTGCATTGTCGCGCTCCTCCTGCAGGATCTCGCGGGCGGAGAGGACAAGCTTGTCGTTATCCGGATCTGCCGTTATGATCCGGACTTTGATCTTCCTGCCGAGCCAGTCGTTTAAATCGTAAACTCTTTTCAGGCTGAGCCTGGATGCGGGTACAAAACCGCGGATCCCCTCGATCATAACGATCACACCCTTGTTTACGATGCCGGCGACCTCTGTCTCGATATCCGTCCCCGCTTCGTAGAGCTCCATGATCTTGGACCACGCGATCAGTGTGTCCGTGTCGTGCACGCCGTCACCCATCATCTTGTACGAGTCCTCCAGATCCTTCCCCATATCATCCATGGACTCAGTAGGAGCTTCCGCTTTGGGTTCCTCCGGCGCAGCATCCACGGGAGCTTCCGCTGCGGGAGTTTCCTCCGGTTCGGGTTCCGCCGCTGCTTCCGGTGCAGGCTCTGCGGGGGTCTCCTCCGGCGCAGGCTCTGCTGCCGCTGCCTCTGCGGGTGCTTCCGGCTCCGGAATGGGCTCCGTCGCGGTATCCGGCGTCACCTCTTGTGTCTCAGTTGCCTTGATTGTCTCTTCAGCTGCCATAGTTCCTCCTCAAATTTTATAAATTTTTCATGCCTCTTTTTATTTCGTATCATAAACAGCTGTATTGGTCAACAGCTCAAAATTCCTGTAATATTTAAAGATCGCCTTGCCCCGAAGCTCGCGCTGGGTCACATAGGTGTACTTCTGCGCCTCCTCCGGCGTATCCGCAAGGCCTGCATACATCGCTTCCGATGCCCAGACGCGGGAGTCCGCTGAGTTGTTGCGGTTGTCGCCCATCACAAAGTAGCACCCTTCCGGCACATCATAGTGGAGACCGTCGTTGTCCCAGTACCACTCTTCGTCCAGGTAATTTTCATCCAGTGGTGTATCACTGCCGTTGATATAGATCTTTCCGTCCCGGATATCGACGGAATCGCCCGGAAGGCCGATCACCCGTTTGATATAGATTATGGACTCATCCACCGGGTATTTAAAAAGAACAATGTCTCCGCGATCCGGCTCATCAAACCAGTAGGAAAACCGAAACCCGATCAGCCGGTCGTTTGTCATGATCGTGGGCTCCATGGATCCGGACGGGACCCTCGCATTGATGATGATAAACCGCATCAGAAGGAACACGACGACGACCACAATGATCAGCATTCGGATCCAGCTGAATACCTCGCGGCGCCGTTCCTTTCGGAAGCTTTTTTCAAGAGACTGGGATTTCTTTTTCAGATCCTGTTCCATATCTGCTCCTTATTCCCGGTCTCTGGTCTGTTTACAGATCCATGTCAAGCTCCACCGGACAGTGGTCCGACCCCATGACTTCGGTGTGGATCGATGCCGACTCAAGCGAATCCTTAAGACGATCGGACACGATAAAATAGTCGATGCGCCATCCGGCATTCTTCTCACGGGCATTGAACCGATAAGACCACCAGGAATATACCCCTGTCTGATCCGGGTAAAAATACCGATACGAATCAATTCTACCACTATTTAGCGCATTTGTCATCTTTTCGCGCTCTTCGTCCGTAAACCCGGCATTGTGACGGTTCGATTTGGGATTTTTTAAGTCGATCTCCTCATGCGCCACATTTAAATCTCCCGCATAGATCACCGGCTTTTTTTGTTCCAGCTGCCGGACATAGTCGAGAAAATCATCTTCCCATTTCATCCGATAATCCAGCCGGGCAAGCTCATTCTGGGAATTCGGCACATAGACCGTGATAAAATAAAACCGGTCAAACTCCAGCGTGATGACCCGTCCCTCATGATCGTGTAAGTCTACTCCGAGCCCGTACGAAACCGCGATCGGATGGATCTTCGTAAAGACTGCCGTGCCGGAATAGCCCTTTTTCTCGGCATAGTTCCAGTACTGCTCATAACCCGGCAGATCCAGATCGATCTGCCCCTCCTGCAGCTTGGTCTCCTGTACGCAGAAGATATCTGCGTCGACACTGTTAAAATAATCAAGAAAGCCTTTTTTTACACAGGCACGCAGCCCGTTTACATTCCAGGATATGAATTTCATGTGCCCCTCTGTCTCATTCATCAGAAAACCCGTAAACTCTCCGAAGAGAATTTACGGGATCTGTTCATCATACGAACTGTCGTCTATGGCTGTCATGCTCTATTTCGCATAATCCGTAACACGATTCTCACGGATCACGTTTACCTTGATCTGACCCGGGTACTCCAATTCAGCTTCGATCTGTTTGGAAATATCTCTGGCCATAAGAACCATATCAGCATCACTAACCTGCTCAGGAACTACCATAATACGAACTTCTCTGCCCGCCTGAACCGCAAAAGATTTCTCTACGCCTTTGAAACTGTTTGTGATATCTTCTAATTTCTTTAATCTGTTTGAATATGTCTCTAATGTCTCTCTTCTCGCTCCCGGACGAGCCGCCGAGATCGTATCGGCAGCCTGAACGATGCAGGCGATCAGAGACTCCGGCTCCACATCTCCGTGGTGGGCCTCCACCGCGTTGATGACAACCGCTGACTCTTTGTACTTTCTGCACAACTCGACTCCCAGCTGGATATGAGATCCTTCCATCTCATGATCCACGGATTTGCCGATATCATGCAGCAAGCCCGCGCGCTTTGCCACGCGTGTGTCCAAACCGATCTCCGAGGCCAAAAGGCCTGAGATCTGCGCCACCTCGATCGAGTGCTTCAGCGCGTTTTGGCCGTAGCTGGTACGGAACTTCATACGTCCGAGCAAACGGACAAGCTCCGGATGGATCCCATGTACCCCGACTTCCAGAGTGGCAGCTTCGCCCTCCTCTCGGATGACACTCTCCACTTCCTTCTGTGCCTTTTCGACCATTTCTTCGATCCTGGCCGGATGGATCCTTCCGTCCACGATCAGCTTTTCAAGAGCGATACGGGCCACTTCTCTCCGGATCGGATCGAAACCGGAAAGGATGACTGCCTCCGGAGTATCATCGATGATCAGATCTACACCGGTCATCGTCTCCAAAGTGCGGATATTGCGGCCTTCACGGCCAATGATCCGTCCCTTCATCTCATCGCTGGGGAGATTGACAACCGAGATCGTGGCCTCTGCCACGTGGTCGGCAGCGCATTTCTGGATCGCGTTCACCACGTATTCCTTCGCCTTCTTGCCGGCCTCCTCTTTGGCCTTGACGTCCATCTCCTTGATCAGCTTCGCCGTATCAATTTTTACATCTTCTTCAACAGTTTTTAAAAGATAATCTTTTGCCTGTTCAGAGGTGAGCCCTGAAATTCTCTCCAGTTCCTGTACGCGTTCCTCGTTTAACTTCGCAACTTCAGCTCTCTGCCGCTTGATGTCCTCTTCCTTGGATGCAAAGCTCTGCTCACGGCGTTCGACAGCGTCCAGCTTCTTGTCCAGATTCGCTTCCTTCTGCTCGATCCTCCGCTCGCTACGCTGAATCTCGGCTCTGCGGTCTTTGATCTCCTTGTCGAGCTCGTTCTTGGCCTTAATAGACTCTTCCTTGCTCTCAAGTGCCGCTTCCCGCTTCGTCGTTTCAGCAGTCTTCACAGCTTCGTCGATAATTCCCCTCGCACGCTCTTCAGCGCTTCCGATCTTGGCTTCCGTGTTTCTGCGAAAAGCCGATCTCGAGGCAAAATAGGTGACGAGAAAGGTGATGACAACAGCCACAACAGCCGTAATTACTACTGCTATGCCAGTCTGCACTACAGGCGCACCTCCTTATTAAGTTTTATTGCAGATATAACAACTAAAATATAATAAATATATATTATGTCATAATCACAACAAATAAATCTTAAACTTTTTTACAGATTATGTCAAGTCCATACACCGCCTGATCTCGGAGACGGAAAAGCCCCTGCGGAGCAAGTACTGATAGGTCCTTCGCTTCTCGTCCGGTCCCGCTTTTTCCGGGTCATATCCCCGCTTTTCAAGAATCCGGGCGATGAGCTCTCCTTCGTCGGCTACATACTCCTCCTCGAACGCCTGATCAATGAGATCCGCCGGCACACCACGTTTCAAAAGCGTGTTTTTCATCTGCAGCCGGCTCTTTTTTTCCTGCTGATACCGGAGATAGGATTCTGCATAGCGCAGGTCGTCGATGTAGTGGTACGACTTCACATATTCGACCGCCTCATCGACCAGAAAATCGGGGTAGTGATCTCCCTTAAGCTTCTGGCGCAGCTGGAACTCTGTCCGGTCCATCTGTTCCAAGAGATGCAGCGCCCGCTTTTTGGCGCGCTTTGACAGGATCTCGGTACAAAGCCTCTCCCACTCGCCCTCCGCAAGCTCGGCACCCTCCTCTATGTGAAAGGCCGCCGCCTCTTTCTCATAAATGGGAAAGGTTCCCACCTCATCGGTGCGAACCAGCAGTTTTCCCTTCTTTTGCCTTTTTATCTCTAAAATAACCATGGATCAGTCTGTCTCGTCCTCTGCCCCGGCCGGCGCCTCCGCCTCGGCCTCCTGGGCAGCCTGTCTCCGCGCCGTCTCATAGTGATCCCGCACTCTCTGCTCGATCTCGCTGCACATCTCCGGGTGCTCTGCCAAAAAGGCCTTCGCGTTCTCCCGGCCCTGTCCGATCTTCTCCCCGTTGTAGGCATACCAGGAACCGGACTTGTCTACAAGGCCAAGGTTCGTAGCGAGGTCAAGGACGTCGCCCTCTTTCGAGATGCCCTTGCCAAACATGATGTCGAACTCTGCCTCTTTAAACGGCGGGGCAACTTTATTCTTTACCACCTTGATGCGGGTGTGATTCCCGATCACTTCTCCGCCCTGCTTGAGCGACTCGATCCGCCTCACATCAAGACGGATAGAGGAATAAAACTTTAAAGCTCTGCCGCCTGTGGTCGTCTCCGGGTTGCCGAACATGACGCCGACCTTCTCACGAAGCTGGTTGATAAAGACCACGATGCAGTTGGACTTGCTGATCACGGCGGTCAGCTTACGCAGCGCCTGAGACATCAGGCGGGCCTGCAGACCCACATGGGAGTCTCCCATGTCGCCCTCGATCTCGGCCTTCGGGACCAGTGCCGCTACGGAGTCTATGATCACGATATCCACTGCGCCGGAACGGACCATGGTCTCCGTGATCTCAAGAGCCTGCTCGCCGTTGTCCGGCTGTGAGATGTAGAGGTTGTCGATGTCAACGCCGATGGCGCGCGCGTAAGAGGGGTCCAGTGCGTGCTCCGCGTCGATAAAACCGGCGATGCCGCCCTGTTTCTGTACCTCGGCCACCATGTGCAGGGCAACCGTCGTCTTGCCGCTGGACTCCGGACCGTAGATCTCCACGATCCTGCCCTTCGGAACTCCGCCAAGCCCCAGCGCAATGTCCAGGCTGAGGCTGCCGGTGGGCACGGTCTCCACATCCATATCGATATTCGGATCGCCGAGCTTCATCACGGCTCCCTTTCCGTACTGCTTCTCAATCTGGGCGATGGCTGCGTCCAGAGCTTTTAATTTATCATCCTGTTGTGCCATGATATTCTCCTTCTCGAACTTATGTTCGTATTTCTTTAAACATATTAATATAGTTTCCGGGAAATGTCAATCCTTTTTTCCATAATTCTACCGCCCTCTATTCACAAAAAAACAGAACCTTTTTTCAATATTTTTCACAAAAGATACACCTATAGTTTAGAAAACTATGTTAATATAACTTTATAATATTATATCCATATGAAAGGACCTTTATACATCATGGGAAAAATCATCGGAATTGATCTGGGTACCACAAACAGCTGTGTAGCAGTTATGGAAGGCGGGGAGCCTGTGATCATCACAAATTCTGAGGGAAGCCGGACTACTCCGTCCGTTGTAGCATTTTCGAAAAACGGGGAACGCCTTGTAGGAGAAACGGCAAAACGTCAGGCCGTCACCAATCCGGACCGCACGATCACATCGATCAAGCGGGAGATGGGAAAAAATTATACCGTCAAGATCGACGGCAAAAAATATACGCCGCAGGAGATCTCTGCCATGATCCTGCAAAAGCTCAAAAAAGATGCCGAGGATTACCTCGGTGAGACTGTGACCGACGCGGTCATCACGGTACCGGCCTATTTTGACGATGCCCAGCGCAAAGCCACAAAGGATTCCGGCCGGATCGCCGGCTTAAACGTACAGCGTATCATCAATGAGCCGACCGCGGCAGCGCTGGCGTACGGTCTAGACAACGCCCAGCCGCAGAAGATCCTGGTCTACGACCTCGGCGGCGGCACGTTCGATGTATCCGTCATCGAGATCACCGAGGGCATGATCGAAGTGCTTGCCACGTCCGGCAACAACCGCCTCGGCGGAGATGACTATGACAAACGGATCACAGACTATCTGGTCCGGGAATTTAATCGACAGGAAAATATCAAGCTGGAAAAGGATCCCGTCGCCATGAAGCGCGTGATCGAAGAGGCTGAGAAGGCCAAGATCGCCCTCTCCTCCTCGACGGAAGTGAATATAAACCTGCCCTACATCTCAACCGGACGCTCCGGTCCGGTGCACATGGATATGCATCTGACCCGGGCAAAATTTGAGGAACTCACAAACGATCTGACCGAGAGTACGGTCGGTCCGGTGCGCAACGCGCTCTCCGATGCCGGCATACAGGCTTCCGATCTGGGAAGAGTCCTTCTGGTCGGAGGCTCCACCAGGATCCCCGCCGTACAGGAGAAAGTACGCCAGCTTTTAGGTCAGGAGCCGAGCAAAAACTTAAATCCGGATGAATGTGTCGCGCTCGGCGCAGCCATCCAGGGCGGCAAGCTGGCAGGAGACAGCGGTCTAAACGAGATCCTCCTTTTGGATGTCACCCCGCTTACCCTCTCCATCGAGACAGTGGGCGGCATAGCCACACCTCTTATCGAACGGAACACGACGATCCCGACCCGTTACAGTCAGGTCTTTACCACGGCACAGAACTATCAGACGTCCGTGGACATCAAAGTACTGCAGGGCGAGCGACAGTTTGCCCGGGACAACAAGCTGCTCGGTCAGTTTATCTTAAGGGGAATCCGGCGGGCTGCGGCCGGCGTACCACAGATCGAAGTGACATTCGATATCGATGCCAACGGCATCTTCCATGTGTCGGCAAAAGATCTCGGCACAGGAAAAGAGCAGAGCATCACGATCACCTCGAGTACAAGCATGTCCGACAACGAAGTCGAGCAGGCGATGGCGGATGCCGCAGAGTACGCAGCTTCCGACACCGAGAGGAAAGAGCACTACGACCTATTCTCCGAATCGGAGCAGCTCATCCGCAAGGCATCCAATGCGATGAACAGAGGGAGAAAACAGCTGGATAAGGATACGAAGACCAATATCCGCAACGACATCGCGGCTCTTCAAAAAACCATGCGCAGAGTGAAGCCGGATACCATGACCGATGAACAGGCCAGTGCCATCCGCATGGCAAAGTCCGCACTGGAAGCTTCCGCGGAACCCGCATTCGAGGTCACGGGAGAAGGCGAATAGAAGATTTATTACAACATAAACGGAGCGCAATGGGTTCTAGTTCATTCCGAACTCTGCCAGGATGAGATCGGGATTGCGCTCCTCAACCATCCTGGTGCTCCACTCATTTACAAACAAAAGCAACGGCCTTCCCTTCATATCCCGGACCTTTTTCATGTCCGACGTCCCGACCAGATGATCGAGGTCAATGTCCGGATTCTCGATCCAGCGGATATACCCATAGGGAAGGCTTTCCATTTGTATATCCACATTGTATTCATTCTCCAGACGAAATTTCAGCACGTCAAACTGCAGCACACCCACAGCGCCGACAATGATCTCCTCCAATCCGGTCTTGTACTCCTGGAAGATCTGAATGGCACCCTCCTGAGCGATCTGCGAAATTCCCTTGACAAACTGTTTCCGCTTCATGGTGTCTACCTGAGTCACCCGGGAAAAATGTTCCGGCGCGAATGTCGGGATCCCCTCAAACGCAAACTTCTCTTTTGCGTTGGTTAAGGTATCCCCGATGGAATAGATGCCCGGATCAAAAATACCGATGATGTCACCGGCATAGGCAGTCTCCACCATCTTCCGCTCCTGCGCCATCATCTGCTGCGGCTGTGACAGGCGGACCTCTTTTTCCCCCTGCACGTGGTACACTTCCATCCCCGCCTCGAACCTGCCGGAACAGATGCGCATAAAGGCGACCCGGTCACGATGAGCCTTATTCATATTTGCCTGGATCTTAAAGACAAAGGCACTGAAATCTTCGGAAAACGGATCGATCTCTCCCCGGTCCGACTGCCGCGGCAGAGGCGGAGTCGTCATCGCGAGGAAATGTTCCAAAAACGTCTCCACGCCAAAGTTTGTCAGCGCTGAACCGAAAAACATCGGGGAAAGTTTGCCCGCAGAGACAAGCTCCTGATCGAACTCCACTCCCGCTCCGTCCAGCAGCTCGATCTCTTCCGCCAGCTGCTCGTACTGCTCGTTCGTGATCACACTTTTTAATTCATCCGAGTCTAAGTCAAACTCCCGCTCCTGTCCCTCTTTCGTTCCCTTTTGCGTATCGGAAAATGTCATGACCTTTTTCGTGTTTCGGTCATAGACGCCCTTAAAATTCTTTCCGGAACCGATGGGCCAGTTTACCGGACAGACTTCGATCCCCAGCTCCTTTTCTATGTCATCCACAAGGTCAAACGAATCCAGCGCATCCCGATCCATCTTATTGATAAACGTAAAGATCGGGATGTGTCGCATGACACAGACTTTAAACAGTTTCCGCGTCTGCGCTTCCACGCCCTTTGAGCCGTCGATGACCATGACCGCAGAGTCCGCCGCCATCAATGTGCGATACGTATCCTCGGAAAAGTCCTGATGCCCCGGTGTGTCCAGGATGTTAATGCAAAATCCTCCGTACTCGAACTGCAGCACGGAGGAAGTCACGGAGATCCCTCTCTGTTTTTCAATCTCCATCCAGTCTGACACGGCATGGCGTGCTGTCGCCTTCCCCTTTACCGATCCGGCCAGATTGATCTGCCCGCCGTAGAGCAGAAACTTCTCTGTCAGCGTCGTCTTGCCGGCATCCGGATGCGAAATAATCGCAAAGGTTCTTCTCTTTTCTATCTCTGTCTTAAGTGTATCCAAAACAACAATTCTCCGATCAGCCGCGCGGGCTTTGCTTCTCTAAAATTCAAACAGTGTCTCCCCGTCAATGTGCAGCGGAATCCCAAAATACGCAAGGGCTGTAGCTCCGATGTCCGCAAATGACCGCCGTGTTCCCAGGTTTTCTCCCGCCGGGACAGGCTCTCCGTATGCGATAAGCGGGGTGTACTCTCTGGAGTGATCCGTAGACGGGGTCGAGGGATCACAGCCGTGATCCGCCGTGATCATCAGGATATCGTCCGGGCGCAGCTTTGCTGTGATCTCCGGCAGTTTCTCATCAAAATAAGTAAGCGCCTTCGCATAGCCGTCCACATCGTTTCGGTGTCCGTAGAGCATGTCAAAGTCGACGAGGTTCACAAAACACAGGCCTTCAAAATCCCGGTCCATGTATTCGAGCGTCCGCTCGACCCCCTCCTCATTCCCGGAGGTCCGCACAAACTCCGTGATGCCCTTTCCGGCAAAGATATCGTTGATCTTCCCGACGGCCAGGACATCGTATCCGGCCTCCATTAACTGATCAAGCATGGTCTCATGCGGAGGCTGAAGCGAAAAGTCGTGCCTGCGGCTCGTCCGGGTAAAGCTGCCCGGCTCACCGATAAACGGCCGTGCGATCACGCGGCCCACACCGCAGTCTCCCACCAGCATCGCTCTGGCGATCTCGCAGTAATGATAAAGTTCCTCCACCGGCACGATGTCCTCGTGCGCGGCGATCTGAAACACGGAATCTGCGGACGTGTAAACAATCAGTGCGCCGGTGCGCATGTGTTCCTCTCCGTAGTCCTTTATGACTTCCGTTCCGGAATAGGGCTTGTTGCAGAGCACCTTGCGGCCGGTCTCGCGCTCAAAGCGCGAAATGATCTCATCCGGAAATCCGTTCGGAAAAACCGGAAACGGCTTCTTTGAGATCATCCCCGCGATCTCCCAATGCCCGATCGTGGTGTCTTTCCCGGCGGAAGCCTCCATCATGCGGGCATACGCTCCCGTCGGATGATCCGTTCCTTTTTGCGCTGTCACACCGTCTATGTCAAACAGTCCCATTTTTGTCATATTCGGCATAGAAAAACAGGGGCTTTTCGCCACAGCCCCCAAAGTGTCGCTCCCCTCATCGCCGTAATCTGCCGCGTCCGGCATCTCACCGATGCCGAAACTGTCCAAAACGATCAAAATGATCCGCTTCATCCCATCCTTCTCCTTATCCTTAAAAAGACCTGCCGCAAACGCGACAGGTCTTCGTTTCCATTTTAGTTATATTTGCGTTTTCTCGCTGCCTCGGATTTCTTCTTGCGTCTCACGCTGGGCTTCTCGTAATGCTCTCTCTTGCGGATCTCCTGCTGAATCCCGGCCTTGGCGCAATTTCTCTTAAATCTGCGCAGTGCGCTGTCCAAGCTTTCATTCTCTCTTACAACTACGTTTGGCATATCCTGCTCTAACCTCCCCTCCAGCTGTTTATTTTTAGTGCTCAACTGTATGGGCTTTGCTCCTTGGCACCATTAGTAATTATATCATGCTTTGCGTTCACGTCAAGCCCTTTTGCGCTCAAATGGCGCCATTTTTTCGCTCTATCCGATCTGTTCGGCCAGCACATCCTTTGCCGCGGCGATGGCATCCGGAATCCCGGACGGATCCTTCCCGCCTGCCTGTGCCATATTCGGACGGCCGCCTCCGCCTCCGCCGACCTTTGACGCCACTGCCTTGATCAGATTGCCCGCATGGGCTCCCCGCTTCATGGCCTCATCTGTCGCCATGGCGACAAGGCTCACTTTTCCCTCCACAGAGCTTGCAAGGAGCACGACTCCCTCGCCAAGCTTTTCTTTCAACTGGTCTCCGAGGTCCCGAAGCCCGTTCATATCAACATCCGGTACGCTGACCGACAAAAGCTTTACGCCGTCAACATCGATGACATCATCCATCACATCGCCCATGGAGGACTGCGCGATCCTGCTCTTTAAAGACTCGTTTTCAGACTGCAGGGACTTGATCTCCGCCTGCATGCGCGCGATCTTATCCGCCAGTTCCGCGGGAGCCGCCTTGGCCGCCTGTGCCGCTTCGTTTAACTCTTCCTCCAGATGTCTGTAGTAGTCGATCACGTTGCTGCCCGTCAGCGCTTCCACCCGGCGGACACCGGCAGCGATCCCGTTCTCGGACAGGATCTTGAATGCCGCGATATCCGCGGTGTTTCCCACATGGGTCCCGCCACAGAGTTCTTTGGAGTAATCGCCCATGGATACCACGCGGACATTATCGCCGTATTTTTCTCCAAACAGGGCCATCGCGCCGGTCTTCCTGGCATCCTCCACGCTCATCACCTCGGTCTCAACCGGCAGGGCATCCGCGATCCGTTCATTGACGATCCGCTCCACTTCATCCAGCTCCTCCGGCGTCATCGCCTGGAAATGGGAGAAGTCAAACCGCGTCCGGTCTGCGTCCTGATAAGAACCCGCCTGCTCCACATGGGTGCCGAGCACATCGCGCAGGGCCTTCTGGAGCAGATGGGTCGCCGAATGATTGCGGCATGTCGCGGCGCGGCGTGTCTCATCCACCTCAAGGGAGACCGTCTCACCGGATCGAATCATGCCGAACGTCACTTTTCCGATATGGCCCACACGTCCGCCGGCCAGCGGGATCGTGTCAGTCACTAAAAACGTTCCGTCCGCCGTAG
>Ga0192238_1017_pt1 | contig 26583 bp, 21 predicted proteins | sample Koala_Koa27_F3_FD_131277 | JGI IMG/M metagenome (GOLD analysis project Ga0192238, IMG submission 131277) | Enriched cells from koala feces incubated with labeled cellulose particles, San Francisco Zoo, California, United States - Koala_Koa2-7_F3 ... | reverse complement strand
TAAAGCGACAACCGGGACGATGACCAACTTAACGATCACCGTGATCGTCAGGTGGTGCCTGTGATCGCGCAGACTGTCAAACGTGATGATCCCGCCCAGCGCGATCAGCGCGACCGGAGTTGCCATGGTGCCGAGCACATTGATGGGAGTGTCGATGAGCTGCGGCAGGTTATGGATGCCGCAGAGATTGAATATGACACCGATGATGCCGGCGTCGACTACAGTATTCTGGAAGATATTAAGGATAAGCTTCCCGACATGCACCTTCTCCTTTAACGTGACGGAGAAGATGATGACAGCCAATATGTTGAATACCGGAACAATAATGGCTGCCAGCGCCGAGACGGTAGCCAGCCCGTTGCCCTTGCACAGCGTGCCGGCAATGGCCAGCCCAAACAATACATAGTTACTGTGGAAAATACATTGCGCTATGGATACCGCGTTGCGGCGATCCTTTATGAGACGTATGCAAAGTGCCCATGCCACAAAGAAAATGATCAGGATCAGTACCACAGAGAAGATCAGCACATCGTGCTGGAAGATGTCCTCTAAGTTTGCGTTGTAGATACTGTAAAACAGGATCAGGGGGATAAAGCACCTGAAATTGAACGCGCCGAGCTTCCGAAAGCCCTCCTCTGAGAAGAGGCCGGCCTTTCGGATACAAAACCCTGCCGCCATGTAGACGAACATCGGGAAGACCACATTTAAAGAAAGCATGAAATCAACCACAATGGTTTCCCCCTTGTGTCATCTCTTGTTCCGATCTATTAAAAGAGCTGCCTGCCCGCCACATACTTGGCGGTGATGTCCGGTTCCTGATTCAGATAGATCAGCTGCTCTAAGCGCTCTGCAGCGCTTCTTTTTCCGGGAGATTTTATCTCCCGGTCGTCCAATATCAGAGCATCCAGCTCGTAACCCTCTTCAAAACTTCCGACTTTTCCGAAAAACGCGCCGCCTCCCTTGGTGGCCATCCAAAACGCCTCGGTCAGAGTAAGCGGTTTTAAGTCGGTATCCTGCAGTCTCCAGTACAATTTGGATACCTGTACAGCCTGCATCATAGCCCGAAACAGGGATATGCTGGAGCCGCCGGCCACATCGCTTCCCAGCCCAACCCGGATTCCCGCGTCCAGATAGGTTCGGATCGGAGCAATGCCGGAGAGCAGGTTCATATTGGATTCGGGGCAGTGGGCCACAAATACACCCCGCTCCCGGATCCGATCGATCTCCTCCGGAACGGACCACACACAGTGAACCATGATGGCCTTTTCCTCCCCGCCGAACAGGCCGAAGCGGTCGTAGACATCTCCGTAAAACTCCGCCCAGGGACAGAGTTTTTTAACCATGGCGACCTCATTTTGATTTTCGGAGAGATGAGACTGCACCGGAAGCTGATACTGCTGCCGGATCTTTCCCAGCCCTTCCAGCATCGGATCGCTGCAGGCCGGCACAAAACGAGGCGTCAAAATCGGGTAAGTACGGGTATATTTTCCCCGGACATGGTCCAGCCAGGCAGAAACTTCCCGCAGGCCGTTATTTGTATCTTCCCGAAGCTCATCCGGACAGTTTCGGTCCATACTGCTCTTTCCGACAAAGGTGCAAAGGCCGCTCTCTTCCATGAGATCCATGAGAAGTTCGGTGGCCTCCCTGTGAGAGGTGGCAAAAATACAGGCCCGGGAAGTAGTGCTCTTTTTCAGATCCTCCGAAAATATGCGGTATGCCTCTTCGGCATAAGACAGATCTGCATATCGAATCTCTTCCGGAAACGCATGCTGCTTTAGCCAGTCCAGCAATTCCAGATCCATGCCGAGTCCGCGAAATGCATACTGCGGAGCATGCACATGCAGATCCACAAGACCGGGAATGATGAGCCGATCGCCGTAGTCCCGGATCTCCAGTCCCGCAAAACGTTCCGGCAGGGTCTCATATACGCCTTTGCTTATTCCGTTTTCACAGACCAGATACCCGTCCGGTATAACCTTAAGCGTGGAGGAATCCTCCGCGTAAATCAAGGTGCCTTTTAAAACAAAACTTGAAGCCATGACCCACTTTCCGTCAGCATCCGCCGAAGCTTGCTGTGCTCTCTAAAACGCAACTAATTATACTATAAAACACACGTTCAGACAAGCGGAGTGAATATGAAAGAGAGTTGGGAAAAAATAAATTTCTTTAACTTAAATTTATCTATCGGTGGTATACTAACATCAAATGTAATTTTTAAGCCTTACATGCACCGGGGAAGGCATATGATTCTTTCTCAAATCACAGGAGGCAGACGATGGCAAAGAAGACGTTTTATTGCGGAAAATGCGGGCAGCCGCTGCCGGAGAATCCGGATGCCGCATTTTGCACGGAGTGCGGGGCAGAGATTCCGTTGATCGTACGGAACATGATGTCTGAGACGGAGCCGGAAGAGATACAACCGGAAGAAGCCGATTCGGAAGAGATACAGCCGGAAGAAGCCGATTTGGAAGAGATACAGTCGGACGAAACCGATTTAGAAGAAATGACTTCCGAGGGATCCAGGCGTAGAAAGCGGGCATACATTACTCTGGGTATTATTGCCGCAATCGTGATTGTGATCATTATATGGGCCGTTGTGGTGGTCTTCCGAACAAGAACGGTCAATCTGGATGATTATGTCACAGTCAAAACGGAAGGATATAACGGGTACGGAGAGGCACAATGCAGCTTTGATGCGGATGCCTTTATGGAGGATTACGGGAACAAAATAAGATTGAGAAGTCAAATTTCTCTGCCGGAAGATGTTTCAAAACCCGCAGACCTTCTGCTGGATTACTGTATTGGCTATGAGATAGATTTTTCGGGGTCAGACCTTTCAGACGGAGCGCTGACAAACGGAGATATGCTTACCGTTGTCTGGGACGGCGATGATGAGCTGGCCGAATCAGATTTCAGGGTTACGCTGGAACACTCGGATCTCACCTTTGAGGTAGAGGGGTTAACTGATCTGGAACCTATGGATGCTTTTTCGGAGATCGAAGTAGAATTTTCGGGGACAGCTCCGAAAGGAGAGGCCCGGATCGTTGCGGTTTCCGAGGAGACGGACATTCCGGCTTCTGATTTCAGCCTGTCAGAGCAGACTGATCTCTCAAACGGGGATACCGTCACGGTGACTCTTTCCGATGCTGCTGCGGAAAGTCTGAGAAGGGATTCCGGCCGGACACCGGAGACAATGGAACAGGAATATACGGTGGAAGGACTGGACAGCTGCATCACACAGATCGCGGATATCCCGGAAGATACCGTAGACAGCTTAGAGCAAAAAGCGGAAGAAGTGATAAATGCCGGAGTAGTACAGACTTCGGTTGACGGAGTTTCTATTACCGGGCTGGAATATCAGGGCTGTTATCTGATCAGTGAGGACACGGAGGACGGCGGATATACCAATCGTCTGTATATGGTTTATAAAGTAAATGCAGAGGCCAAGATCTCGGCGGCCAGTGTGGATGAGACATTTTCCTTCTACACATACGTCCGTTTCCAGGATGTGATCCTCAAAGCGGACGGCTCGTGCAGTGTCGACCCGGATGACAATGCGCTCTGCTCGAATACGTTTACCCGGCAATTTGGAGAAGCTGCAAAGACTACCACGCGAGGGAACTTGCGGGCATCCCAGCAGGCAAGCACACAGGTGACAGGTGAATACTGCGGCTATGAATCTCTCGATCAGCTGATGGAAAACATAGAAAACCCGGATGCGGTGACTGACTCGACAATACAGGCGGACGAGGGTTAGAGAAAAAAAGCCCCGAAACAGAAAGGAGACGTATTATGGCATGGTTTAAAAGCGACAGCAACCAACAGGAACCGGACAGAGACAAGGCTCAGAGTCCAGACCTTTTCGAGATCAACCCACCCAATACGGAGGAGAAGCGTTTAAACGAAACGCTCAACCAGTTGAATTGTGAGCTTGATTCCTGCTATGCGGATATCGGAAGAGAGTATTATGAAGAAAATTCAGATCAGCCGCAAAACGAAAAAATGTCTCTCCTGTTTCAGAATGTTGTGGATAAAAAAGAGGAGATCCAAAGCTGTACCGATCAGATCCGTGAACTGAAGGGGATCACTTCCTGTGAACACTGCGGGGCGGACATTTTAGTGACAGATGTGTTTTGCTCCAGTTGTGGTGAGAGGGTTCGCTCCGAGGTCACCATTGATCCTTCAGGGGGTAAATGTCCAAACTGCGGGCATAAGGTGACCCCTGAACAGAAGTTTTGCAGTATCTGTGGAGCTAAAGTAAATATGGAAGAACCTGCTGCGGAAGATGAGCAAACAGAAGAAGAGCTTGTTGTTGAAGAAGTAGAAGTGGAGGAGCTGCTAGAAGAGCCGGCAGCAGAAGAGCCGGCAGCAGAGGAGCCGGAAGCAGAGGTACCGGAAACAGAGGAACCGGAAGAGGAAGAGCCGGCAGCAGAAGAGCCGGCAGCAGAAGAACCGGAAGCAGAAGAACCGGACGCGGAGGAACCGGAAGAGTGGAGCGCTGAACCGGACGGAGCAAGAATCTGCCCGAACTGCGGCAAAGAACTGTTGGAGGGGATGCAGTTTTGCGTGTTCTGCGGCACCCCGTTTAACTAATCTGATTAGATCGGGCCTGCTGGTAACTATATGTTACCGGCAGGCTTTTTATTATGTCTAATTTTATTGACTTTATATATGACTATATTTATAATATTATTTGTAAAAATCTCCATAAAATTATGATTGTTTACTGCAATAGCTATGCAAAAAATAATACAGTGAGGGTGAAATGAGAACAGCAGCAATGAAAGAAAGAATGGGGATTCCGCTGTCTGACACTTGTCCAAAGATGACGCCGCAATTGATAGAGGAGTTTTTAAATTCGCTGAAAGAAAGCGGAAGAAAGATGCAGACTGTGCGCGCTTATCGTCGAAGTATGGAGGAGTTATATGACTTTCTGCCGGACGGGAAGGAGATTACAAAAGAATCTCTTGAAACGTGGAGAGAACACTTAAAAGAAAACGGCTACTCTGAGAGCACGATCAATCTCCGTCTTACTGCAGTGAACGGCCTTCTGCGTTTCTGCGGAAGAGAGGAGATGGCAGCTAACCATGAGCGCGTTCTGTCGGACAAGCCGTTACCGGAGCTGAGCCGGACGGAATATCTGTATTTTCTCTCCGAGGTACGCGAGACAGGGACAGAGAAGGAGTATTTCCTGATCAAGGTACTTGCCACCATTGATATCAACATAGGGGAACTGCAGTATCTGACTGTGGAGGCCTGCAAAGAGGGTGTTGTAAACCTGCCGGATGATCAATTGGCAGCAATCCCGAATTGCCTGAAGGAAGAACTTCTGCAGTATGCAAAGCGGCACGATATTGCGAAAGGGCCGGTTTTTGTTACGAGGACGGGTACTCCTCTGGATCGCTCAAACATTGCGAATGAGATTCACCGTCTGGCTGTCAAAGTGGGAATGGATCCGGAAAAGTGCAGTCCAAGCGCCCTGCATCGTGTTTATCTGACTACAAAGAAGGAACTCATGGAAAGGCTTCGTGCGATCTATACCCAGTCGTATGAGAGCCTGCTCGATACAGAGCAGATGATGGTAGCGTGGAAGGAATAAACCCTGCCTTCCGATCTTTATACTGAAACAAAGAAGAAACCCTTGGTTTACAAGGGTTTCTTTCATGGAAGCAAGGAGGCTCGAACTCCTGACCTTTCGCGTGTGAGGCGAACGCTCATCCCGGCTGAGCTATGCTTCCATATATAAATTGATGGAGCATATGGGATTTGAACCCACGACCTCCACAATGCGAATGTGGCGCGCTCCCAACTGCGCTAATGCCCCTTAAAAAGCGCATGGAAAATAAGATTTCCGATGCGGTACATTCTTTATGCTATCACATTTTATGGGACAAGTCCACAATTTTCTAAAAGTTTAAAGGGACCGATCAGGGCCGGTCCCTTTTCAAGTTTATTTACTGCGAAACGACTTGTTTTTTCACAATTTTCACGATGGGATCAAGGCATAAAATCACTCTGAAGCTGTCTCCTCCTCGAGATTCTCCCGCGTTAGTTTCTTCATCCAGGTATACTTTCTAAAGTGTACAAAGACAGGCAGACACTTAAAGATCTGATCCGATTGGATCACTAGTACGACGAGGACCACAGGCAGTTTCCACCAGAAGGCCGCCATAAACGAGAGCGGCATAACGATACACCAAGTGCTGATCAGGTTCATCTTCATGGTGAACTGCGGTTCGCCTCCGCCCTGAATGATACCGAAACTGACCGGCATCTGATAGGACATTCCGATCATGACAAAGCCCATAAGAACGATGAGGTTCAAGGCCAGCTGTGTCGCCTCGGCATTTAAGTTATACAGAGACAACAGCGGATTCCGCAGCGCGATCAGCGCCATTCCGAGTCCAAACCCGATCAGGACATCGATAACTGCAAGTGTCCGTCCATCCGAGCGGATCCTTGACATCTTTCCTTCTCCGATCGATTTGCCGATCAGAACGGCAGAGACGGCAGACATAGCCTGGACGACCACTTTTAGGTATTGATAGAACGTAGTAGCTACAGAGTTCGCAGCGATGGCGTTCGCGGAGAGGTGTCCTAAAATAGCGGTCTGCATCGGAACGGATACGCCCCAGAGTACCTGTGCACACATGACAGGGATATAGACTTTTGTAAAATCTTTCTTCAGGACCCGGTCATATCGCCATACACCGCCGCCGCCAAACAGATGCAGTTTTTTGTCAACCCGCGCCAGATAGATCAGCACGATGATAAGTTCCAGCGCCCGGGCGATCAGCGTGCCGATCGCAGCGCCCCGGATCCCCATCTCCGGCAGGCCGAGCTTTCCGAAGATCAACACGTAGTTGATCGAGACATTGACAATGAGAGAGACGATCGAGATATAGAACGAGATGTTGACCGTCTCTACCGCCCGCAGGGCTGCCATTAGGACATTTGTTATAATGAACAGGGCGAAAGACCACATGACCAGCATCATGTAAGATTTCCCCTCTGCGATGATCTCCGGGGAATTTGTGAAGATCCGCAGTACCAGATCCGGGAAAAATCCGCAGATTATGAGAATACACGCACTGACGATCAGACCGAGTTTTAAAGAAGTACCGGTCAGGGTGCGGATCGGGCCCGTTTCCTTTTTGCCCCAGTACTGTGAGGCCAAAACGACCAGTGCGTTGCCGATGGAGAGGGCAAACTGCTGGACCATAAAAAAGATTTGGTTGACAGTCGCAGCTCCGGAGAGAGCTTCCTGGCTGTAGCTGCCCAGCATGATATTGTCCGCCATATTGACGCTGTATGCCACAACGTTCTGGAGCGCCACCACGACCAGCATGCTGAATAATGCTTTATAAAACGATCGGTCTTTTGTAAAAAACGGTTCTTTTTTCTTTACAGCATCCATCTGACTCTTTCCTCTGAATCGGCACATGATTTCATGCCGACGATTTTCCTAAAAATATATTATAGCGCGCATTTTGGAATGTTCAAGACATAAATTAATGAAATATTTACTCAGTTTTCTGCCATTTAAGAATCATTCTCGATCTGGGCTTCCGCATCCTCCCGGGTCAGCGTTTTTATCCAGGTATATTTTCTGAAGTGAACGAAGACTGGAAGACCCTTAAAGATCTGATCCGACTGGATTACGATCACAACAAGGACCACAGGCAGCTTCCACCAGAAGGCAGCCATGAATGACAGGGGCATGACGATGCACCACATGCTGATCAGGTTCAGTTTCATTGTGAACTGTGTGTCGCCTCCGCCCTGAATGATGCCAAAGCTGACCGGCATCTGATAAGACATTCCGATCATGACGAAGCCCATGACCAAGATTAGGCGAAGGGCGAGTTGTGTCGCTTCGTCGTTTAGGTTGTACAGGGAGAGCAGCGGGCCTCGCAGCACGATTAATGCCACCCCGAGAACCACCCCGACAAGGAAACAGATAACCGTCAGTGAGCGGGCGTCCGAGCGGATCCTTGACAACTTTCCTTCCCCGATGGACTTGCCGATCAGGACGGCCACGACGGAACTCATAGCCTGAACGATCACCTTTAGATACTGGTAGAACGTCGTGGCCACAGAGTTTGCCGCGATGGCGTCTGCGGAGAGGTGTCCAAGGATAGCGGTCTGCACCGGGACAGATACGCTCCACAGCACCTGTGTACTCATGACGGGGATGGCAACTTTGACATAATCATGCCTTAACTCCCGGTTAAAGCGCCACATTCCGCCTGCAAACAGGTTCAGCTTTTTGTCAACCCTGGCCAGATAGATCAGAATGATGATCAGTTCCAGTGCCCGGGCTGCCAGCGTACCGACAGCGGCGCCCCGGATTCCCATCTCCGGAAGACCGAACTTGCCGAAGATTAACATATAGTTGATCGAGACGTTGACGATGAGGGATGCGATAGAGATATAGAATGAAATGTTAACCGTTTCCACTGCCCTCAAAGCGGCCATGAGGATGCTTGTGACAGTGTACAGGGCAAAGGACCACATGACCAGCATCAGATAGGATTTGCCCTCCGCGATGATCTCAGGTGAGGTCGTAAAAAGCCGCAGCAAAAGATCCGGGAAAAATCCGCAGACCACGAGCGTGATCGCACTGATGATCAGGCCGAGCTTTAAGGCGATGCCAGTCAGAGTGCGGATTGGATCTGTCTGTTTTTTGCCCCAGTACTGAGAGGCCAGTACAACAAGCGCATTTCCAATGGAGAGGGCGAATGCCTGTACCATAAAATAGACCTGGTTGACAGTCGCGGCACCGGAGAGAGCCTCCTGGTTATAGCTGCCCAGCATGATATTGTCTGCCATGTTGACGCTGTATGCCACGACATTTTGAAGTGCCACCACGACCAGCATGCGGAAAAATGTTCTATAAAATTCCCGGTCTTTTGTAAAAAAGGGTTCTTTTGCAGCAGTCATAGGATTTCTCTCCAAAAGTCGGAATACGTTGTGTTTTCGGACTTTTCCTATAGATTTAAATTATAGTCTTTATTTTTAAATATTCAAGGTAAAAGAGTACACATTTTTAATAAAATTTGCACCTCAAAAAAGTCACACTAGACAGACAATTTTAAAATTTTACTGACTTTTTTCGAGGGAAGTGATATAATACATATCATACAACTACAGTCGCGCATTTTACCAAAGGGGTGATGAAATGTTTGCCAAAGGAGAGTATGTCGTCTATGGCAACAAAGGTGTTTGTCTGATCCAGGATATAGCCCAGATCGACATCCCGGGAGTAGATAAGGATCGGCTCTATTACATCATGCAACCGATTCACAATGCGAAAGGGACCGTATATTTACCTATTGACAGTACCAAAGCGGTGATCCGAAAAGTGATGTCCCGGGAGGAAGCTACAAAGCTTATCAAGGATATCCCGGATATCGCACAGCTGGCGATACCCGATGAAAAACGGAGGGAAGCCAGCTACAAGGAAGCCTTGCAGACTTGCAGCGTATATGCGTGGGTCAGCATCATTAAGACCCTGTATATACGCAGGAATGAGAGGTTGGCAGCAGGTAAAAAGATCACAGCATTGGATGAACGTTATTTGAAAGCAGCGGAGCATGAACTTTATGGAGAACTATCGATTGCCTTGGGAGTCCCGAGAGAAGACATGGAATCCTATGTGCAGAGTCACATGGAAGCATAGCAATATGCATACAACTGAATACGGATTTCAAGCTTAAGTCGCCAATATTTATTTTTTGTAATAACTATTGGCGATTTTGCTGTATGTGGTATAATGGGATATGATTTGAAAAATAATACGGGAGAGTCATTATGGCTAAAAAACCGAAAAAAATCAAATCGCATGTAAAGCGCCTGAAGCTTTATCAGCAGCAAAAACCGATGAGCCCGGCAGCCTATAAACGCAAACTGCGCATCGCCAGACGGAAGGATTTTTTCCGCTATTTCTGGAGAGTGATAGCAGGCGTTGCCATAGCGCTGGTCGTGCTCTTTTTTGGAGGCAATCTTTTTCTCTATGAGAGAACGGGAGCGACACTTTGGGGCTATGCTGCAGAGGCAAAAGAGATTGTGGACAACAGCACCGAAGAGGACTTTATGTATGCGAGTACTTCTTATATATATAGTGCCGACGGTACGCAGTTGGCAGAGCTCTCCGAAGATACAGATGCCACATTTTTGACTTACGATGAGATACCGGAGGCAGTGGTCGACTCATTTGTAGCGGTAGAGGACCGCACGTTTTGGACGAATTCGGGAGTGGATTACCGGGGCATTGCCCGGGCTCTTGTCAATTATGTCAGGACACGGGGGTCGACGGCTGAGGGCGGCAGCACGATCACGCAGCAGTTGGCCCGAGGTGTATTTTTGACCAATGATAAGACCATTGAGCGGAAGATCAGTGAGATCTTTATCGCCTGGTATATGACAAAAAAGTACTCCAAGGAAGACATCATGACGTACTATTGCAATACCTGCTGTTTTGCTAACGGTATTTACGGCGTGGAGGATGCGGCGAACAAATATTTCGGCCGATCCGTGGATGAACTGTCTCTGTCGGAGACTGCCTATATCTGTGCGATCCCCAATCGGCCGGAATACTATAATCCGTTAAAAGAACCGGCCAATGCACTCTCGCGGCGGGACAAGATCCTTGATGATATGGTGGAGTGCGGATACATTACCGAATCGGATTGCCAGCAGGCAGAATCCCAGTCCGTCACGGTCTCGGATGTAAAGGAAGAGAGCACGTTCTACAACTATGAGGTCACCTACGCGATCAACTGTGCAGTACGCTATTTTATGGGTCTGGACGGGTTTAATTTCCAGTATGATTTCAGCAGTCAGGAGGAATACGACAGCTATATCGATACTTACGACGAATACTACGCGGAGGCGAAACATACATTATATACCGGCGGTTATGAGGTATATACCTCGATCAGTCTGCAGGCTCAGACTGAACTGCAGAATGTTTTGGACGAGCAGCTGGCCTTCAGCGATGAGGTGACGGATGACGGGGTCTATGAGCTTCAGGGAGCGATCACCGCGATCAATAATGATACCGGCAAAGTGACGGCGATCATCGGCGGTCGAACTCAGGCCCGCAATGCCAATATCTACTCCTTAAACCGTGCTTATCAGGGCTATGCGCAGCCGGGAAGCGCGTTTAAGCCGTTGGCTGTCTATACCCCGGCACTAAACAGCGGATATTCCGCCTATTCCGAGTTGAGAAATATTGATGTGGACGAGGCCAAGGACAGTTCTTCCGCTGAGATCGCTGATATGTATGGAGATGAGGTCCCGCTTTACTATGCGGTGGAGCAGAGCTTAAACGGATGTGCATACTGGCTGTTCAATGAGATTACACCGTGGGCAGGTCTTTCTTATGTGACTAATATGGGCTTTTCCAGGATCATGCCGGAAGACTATACGCTTAGTGCAGCTTTGGGCGGTCTAACATACGGGGTCTCTACGGTAGAAATGGCGAATGCGTATTATACGCTTGAAAATCATGGTATTTATACGCAGACAGACTGTCTGGAATACATATACGACAGCAATGGGATGGATGTCTATGAAAACCCGGAAAGCAAAACCGTCTATACGAGAGACGCAGCGGATGAGATGACCGGGATCATGGAGGGAGTCATTGAGGAAGGTACGGCAGCCAGCTCCGATTGGTACAGCTATACCGAGATACCGGCAGCCGGGAAGACCGGCACGACAAATGACAACAAGGCAGGGTGGTTCTGTGGCTATACACCTTACTACACGATCGCGGTATGGGTCGGCTGTGACACACCAAAGTCGGTTGATAATCTGTCGGGCAACACCTATCCTCTCTCTATCTGGGAAGCGGCTATGCTGACCCTGATCGATGGACTTCCCGAGCGGTCGTTCGATCTTTCATTCGAATCCTTTGAGGACTTGGATTATGGGGAATATGAATACGATAATGAGGACTGGTACGAGGAAGATACCTGGGATACGGAGATTGAATATGAGACTCCTGTGGAACAGGGAGAATTGGAAGAAGAAATAGAAGACATCCAAGAAGAGGCCGAACCCGAAGTACAAGAGCCGGAAAACGAAGAGTCCATAGAAGAGCCGGATACTGAGGAATACATTCCGGAGGAGACCGGAGATGAAGGCAGCAATGAAGATTATGTCGAGGAGGATACGGGGTAGAACGTAGACAGTGGATATTATGGCAGATACAGGCAATGAAAAGACTGAATTTTATGAAGTAAAACGCCCGACCAAACCGACACATTGGGAGGTGGAGGTTCCCGGTTCGAAGAGTATCACGAACCGGGCGCTTCTTATGTCTGCGCTTGCGGATGGCCCGGTCGAGATGGAGGGGGTTTTGTTCAGCGACGATTCGAGGGCGTTTCTCGATGCGCTTAGAGCGCTTGGTTTTTCCGTTGAGGCTTCCGAAAAAGACTGCCGGGTCCGGGTACAGGGCCTTGGAGGACGCATTCCGAGTTCCGAGGCGGAGATAAATGTGGGCAGTGCGGGAACCGCGGCCCGGTTTTTGACAGCACTGCTCGGGATGTCAGACGGGACCTACCGGATCCAGGCTTCACCACAGATGACAAAACGTCCCATGCGGCCGCTGTTTGAGGTGCTTTTATCTCTTGGTGCGCAGATCAGTTGGCTGGGAGAGGAATGGCATCTGCCGATCGACATAACCGGAGCGGCCGGGCAGGCAGATCAGACGCAGGGACCGCTTAAGGTGGAATTGGACATTGGCGAGAGTACACAGTTTTTGAGTGCCCTTTTGATGGCTGCACCTATGCTGCCCTGCGGCCTTAAGATTTTTATCACAGGAGAGAAGAAGGATGGACCGTATATCCGCATGACCCGCCGCATGATGCGGGATTTCGGAGTGGAGGTCCGATTTGAAGACAGCACATACTTTGTACCTGCAGGGGCGGCATATGCCGGAGAAAAATATCGTGTGGAGCCGGATGTGTCGGCAGCCTGCTATTTCTACGCCGCTGCTGCGGTGACCGGCGGATATGTCCGGGTTAACCGGATCTACGGAGGCAGCATGCAGGGGGACTTAAAGTTTCTGGATGTGCTGGAGCGGATGGGCTGTGTGATCTGGGAAGAGGCAGATGGAATTGCCGTCACGGGACCCGCGGCCGGCGGCCTGAAAGGGATCCCTGTCGATATGAGGGATTTTTCGGATCAGGCGCTGACACTTGCGGCCATTGCGCCCTATGCGAACGCACCGGTCAGGATCTCGAACATCGCCCATGTGCGGCAGCAGGAGTCCGACCGGATCCATGCTATTGTGACAAATCTGCGGCGTGCAGGGATCTCCTGTGAAGAGTTCCCGGACGGGGTGAGCATTGAGCCGGGAACGCCTAAGCCATGCAGGATCGAAACGTTTGATGACCACCGCGTGGCCATGGCATTTGCCGTGATGGGACTGGGAGCGGACGGAATCGTGATAGAAGATCCCGGCTGCTGCAGCAAGACGTTTGCAGATTATTTTCAAGTGTTGGATTCTCTGACAAGCGGATCCGATCAAATATAAAGTAGATACGAGGGGGAGATTTTATGAAACTGGGAGTTGTGATGGAAGGCGGCGCCAGCCGGACAATTTTTTCCTGCGGGGTGACTGATACCCTGATGGATGAAAATATTTATCCGGATTATTTTATCGGGGTTTCTGCCGGGATTGCCTACGGCGTGTCTTATTTGTCAAAACAGCGCGGAAGGAATGTTGAGTTTACCCGTAAATATATGCATGAGAAGCGTTAGATGGGCATACAGCATCTGCTTGATCCGAAAAAGCGCTGTTATTATAATCTGGAGTTTGATTTCGACGAGATCCCCAACCGGCTCGTCCCGTTTGACTACAATGCGCTGGCCGCGTTTCCGGGACCGGTTCTGTCCGTCGCGACCAATGTACGGACCGGAAAAGCGGAGTATCTTCAGGTCCCGCCCCACGAGATTCACTGGGAGACGACCATCGCCAGCTGTTCCCTGCCTGTGCTGTTTCCGCCGGTCAAGTTGGGGAGGAACTACTACCTGGACGGCGGTCTGGCCGATCCGATCCCTTTCCGAAAAGCCCTGGCGGATGGGTGTGACTGGCTCCTTGTGATTCTGACCCATGAGCGGGACTATCTAAAGGGGAGAGAAGGGGGTACGTTTCTGGTAGACTTTATATACCAGAACTATCCGAAGATCGTGGAGTGTATGAAGCGTCGTACCGAGTCCTATAATCGTACGACAAGGGAACTGTTTGCGGAGGAGAAAAAGGGAAATGTTTTTGTACTTGCGCCGCGATATACGTTCGGAGTCGGACGCACGGAGGGTAATTGGTCCCGGCTGGAACCACTTTATCTGGAGGGCGTAAATGTAATGAAGGAACGGATGAATGAGCTGAAAGCATACCTTTGCTGACGTTACACCGGGATATAGCAACTCATATCTGTACCGGCGAAGAAAACGGACAGGAAGAGGACGAGATGGTATACGGCAGATTTGCAAAGACAAGAGAAGACTTACAGACAGTCGAGGCGATCGTCTGTGATGTATTTGCAGAGGAACTGGGCCTTACCGGGGATGACGGTGATGAGGAAGAGTTTGTCTTAAGCGCACTCGCATTTGCCGGGGAGGAACCGGCGGGAGCAGGGCGGCTTTTATTTGACGGGACTTTCTGCGCGATCCGGGATGTTGTCGTGCTGCCGCAATACCGCGGAGCAGAGTATGGGGATTTTATCGTGCGCCTTTTGATCGATAAGGCGCTGACGGCGGGAGCGCAGGAGATCCATCTGGATGCTCTTGCAGGGACAGAAGTATTTTTTGAAAAGATCGGGTTCGAGCCGGAAGGGACATTGTTTGAACAAAGCGGCGGACAGTGGCAGCCCATGATCTTAAAGGAAGCTAAGCCGCATAATTGCTGCGAGTGTGGGGCAAACTGAAAATTTTCTTGCAAGATATATTATTACTTCGTATAATGAAAACAGTATTTAGAGCGATTGATTTTGTAAAATGGGAGACAGGTTTTTTGGTTTCGTAAGGGGGAGGAAACATTCATGAAACATCTAAATCGTTGGGTATACGCAATCATCGGGGTCATAGTCCTGCTGCTGGCAGGTCTGGTGTATGCCTGGTCCGTAATGTCCCGGTCTATCAGCGCATCGCGTCCTGACTGGACCGCTTCGCAGCTTTCGTTAACGTTTACGCTGGTCATGGCGTTCTTTTGTATCGGAGTTTTGATCGCCGGTATTTTTTCCAAACAGATCACACCGAGGATTTATGTGCTGTGTTCCGGTATCTTATTTGTGATAGGATTTTTTGTCGCATCCCTGACCGGTGACAGCCCGGCACTTCTCTATCTCGGGTTCGGCATCCTCTGCGGCCTGGGCGCGGGGTTTGCTTACAATGCGGCCATGAGCACCATGTCGGCATGGTTCCCCGACAAGCAGGGGCTGATCTCCGGCATCCTTCTGATGGGATTCGGACTCAGCAGCTTTATTATCGGCAATATCTTTACCGCAGTGACCCCGATTGACGGATCGGAGTCGTGGAAGACTACATTCCGGATTCTCGGCATTATAGTCGTGATCATCATGGTCATCTGCTGTTTCTTCTTTGTGAAGCCGGAGGAGGGTTATCATCCGGGAGACGGGACTGTGGAGAAGAAAGCAGTACGTGAGCCGGCAACTGAGCTCAAGATCGGACAGATGGTCCGCAGGCCGGCTTTTTGGTTTTACTATCTGTGGGCGATCTTTGTGAGCGCAGCCGGACTTGCGCTGGTTTCTCAGGGCAGCGGGATCGCGACGGAGGTTGGCACAACGGTTGCCGCCGGAACGATCGCGGTGGTTGTCGGCTTGATCTCAATCTTTAACGGCATTGGCCGGGTGATATTTGGAGCGCTGTTTGACCGGCTGGGTCATCGGGTCACGATGCTCTTAGATATGGCAATTTTTATGCTGGCAGCGATCATCCTTATCCTGGCGCTTCGGACCGGAACATTTTCACTCATCGTTCTTGGCTTTATTCTGGGCGGTCTGGGATACGGCGGTGTCACACCGACGAACTCGGCGATCATCAGCGATTTCTTTGGCCGGAAGAATTATTCCATAAACTTTTCGCTGGTCACCACGAACCTGCTGATCGCGTCCTTTGCATCCACTATCGCCGGCAGGCTTTATGATGCGACGAATTCCTATATGGCGACCAACTATATGATGGTCATCGTGATCGTGGTTGCATTTGTGGTATTCTTCGGCGTCCGAAGGCCGAAACCAGAGGCGGAGCAGGCGGAAGAAAAGGAGTAAGTACCCTGGTTTAAAGGGCAGCCGGTTTATACGATTTTTGAAAAAAGAGAATAAAAAGAGCCGTGGGATCGGACCGAAAGGGAAATCAATCTACCGTCGGCTCTTTTCATTTTCCGGCAGTTGGTGTAGAATGTAGCAGACCTATATAAATCCGCAGGCAAAATGTTGTCGGCCAGACAGAGAGGGACAGCAGTGAATCTTGTTTTTTTGGATGCCGATTCCATCGGTGATGACATTGATCTTTCCGGATTTTCAGAGCTTGGCAACCTGACCACATATGGAACCACTGAAGAGCAGGATGTCGCAGAACGGATCCGGGACGCGGACGTGGTCCTTGTCAATAAAGTTGAGATCAATGAGCAGACCGTCGGCTCATGCGGGCGGCTGAAACTGGTCTGCGTGACGGCGACCGGGACCAACAATCTGGACAAGGAGTTCCTGGACCGCCGCAGGATCGCATGGCGGAATGCGGCGGGATATTCCACGGAGAATGTGGCGCAGCATACATTTGCCATCCTGTTTTATCTCTGGGAAAAGCTGAGATACTATGACGACTATGTTAAGTCCGGAAAATATGCGGCAAGTGGAAGGTTTACCAATTTTTCCAACGCGTTTCACGAGCTTAAAAACAAGACCTGGGGGATCATCGGTCTGGGTGCGATCGGCAGGAGAGTTGCCGGGATCGCTGAGTCTTTTGGCTGTCGTGTGATTTACTATTCCGCATCGGGAAATCCGCCGCAGGACGGATATGAGCAGGTGGATCTTGACACGCTGCTTGTGGAATCTGATATCGTGTCGGTCCATGCGCCGCTTAATGAGTATACACAGGATCTGATGAACGCGGACGCGTTTCGGAAGATGAAACCGACGGCAGTCTTCCTCAATCTGGGTCGGGGGCCTATCGTTGTGGAACAGGATCTCGCGGTTGCGTTGACGGAAGGTCAGATCGCCGCAGCCGGTTTGGATGTGCTTCGGGTGGAACCCATGGAACCGGACAATCCGCTTTTAAAGATCACAGACAGCACCAGACTGCTTATCACACCGCACATGGCATGGGCCAGTGTGGAGGCGCGCACGCGGCTGATGGAGATCGTATTGGAACAGGTGAAGGATTTTTTCGCTTCTGACACAGCGGATTAAATCTATCATCATGGCAGACACGACGGAATTCCCTACCTTCCGTCTGAGAGAATGAAAAGAAGAACCCTGGCAAGAATCATATTTGTTGCCGTTTTGATCTTAATTATCATCTACACATTCTGGGGTTCCTGGCAGGACATCCTGGAGAGGGTAGTCGAAACGGCACCGCGCATTCTGATCCTGATAGGTGCCGAAAGCGCCGCCTACGAGGTGATAGAGGGGTGGATTATCTATTCTATGGGCCGGCTGTATAATCCTGATCTCCGCTTCTATCAGGCGGTGTACTGCGCGTTTTATGCTTCGTTTTACCGCCTGTCCACACTGGGTATCGGCTCGGGCTTTGCTGCTATCGCATATCTTGGGAGAAACGGACTGAGCTATTCCGAAGCTACAGGGATGTATATGTTCATCTATACGCTCCACAAGATCAGCATCGCCGGGTTCAGCGGCATCTTTTTCCTGCTCAACTGGTCAGATATGGTCTCACACTACCATAGATACGGTGTATATCTGATCCTGGCTTATATTCTGACAGCTATTATTGCAATCTTTTTTGCTATGCTGATCGTCTTCCCGCCGTTCCACAAAGTGATCCTGCGCCTCTTAAAATTATTTAATTTCCGCAATCGGCTTGACAACATCATCGAGAGGGTGGAGGAGGAGCTGAAGATCATGGAGGAGACGGCACCACACCTTTTAAAGAACGTAAGGGTCATCGTGACGACGGTACTCCGGGATTTTCTCAAACTCTTATTCTGGTACAGCATTCCGTTTATGGTTCTGCTCTCGACCGGAGGAGTGACCTTAAAGATGTCTCTCGGTGTCACATCTCTGGCCGTGACGACAGCGGCTGTGATCCCGACACCGGCGGGGATCGGGTCCTCAGAGCTGATCATGAGCGGCCTTTACAGTCTGCTGGTCGGTGTGGAAAATGCAACGGCTGCTACTCTTTTGTACCGCACAGCCACTTTTATCTTCCCGTTTGTGGTGGGAGCCGTTTTAATTCTGATCGCACACCTCTTTAACAGAAGAAAAAAGAAAGCAGTGGCGGAGTAAAAGGAAGCCTGATAAAACCGTCTGACGGATACCGCCAAGCTTCGCAGATTTTCTCTTGTCATCCGCACGTTCCTGTGCTATGATATTTCTCAACAAAAGAAAACTCTTCAGGGCAGGGTGCAATTCCCGACCGGCGGTATAGCCCGCGAGCGCGCAAGCGCTGATTTGGTGACTCCCACTAGGGACATTCCAAAGCCGACAGTATAGTCTGGACGAAAGAATAGTTTTGTGATATACACGCATAAATTGGTTCGCATGTTCCCCTGAGAGATTTCTCAGGGGTTTTTTATGTTGGAAGGGCATGGAGTATGGAAAAAGAAGATTATATGCGCCGCGCTATGGAGCTCGCCAAACGGGGAGCCGGGCACGCGAATCCGAATCCGATGGTCGGCTGTGTGGTCGTAAAGGACGGCCGCATTATCGGCGAGGGCTGGCATGAGGAGTACGGCGGTCTCCATGCAGAGCGAAACGCCCTGCTGCACTGTGAAGAGGATCCGGCCGGAGCTGACCTGTATGTCACACTGGAACCGTGCTGTCATACCGGAAAAACACCTCCCTGTACGGATATCATCCTCGAGAAGGAGATCGGGCGCGTATTTGTCGGCAGTCTCGATCCGAATCCGCTTGTTGACGGGCGCGGCATACAGATCCTTCGGGATGCGGGGATCTTTGTAGAGACCGGGATCTTTGCGGAGGAATGTGAACACTTAAATGAAGTGTTCTACCATTATATCTCGACAAAACGGCCGTTTCTGGTCATGAAATACGCGATGTCGTTAGACGGCAAGATCGCCTGTGCGACCGGAGATTCCAAGTGGGTAACCGGGGAGGCAGCGCGTGCGCATGTGCAGGAACTGCGCAACCGATATATGGGGATCATGGTAGGGATCGGAACTGTCCTGGCGGATGATCCCATGCTGACCTGCCGGATCCCGGGCGGCACAAATCCGACCCGCATTATCTGCGACAGCAGTCTCAGGATCCCGAAAGACAGCCGGATCGTACAGACGGCGTGTGAGATTCCTACGATCGTAGCCTGCTCCAGCGAAGTTTATCAGTCGGAACGGGCGGAAAAGAAAGTGGGGCTGTTAACAGACGCCGGCATTCAGATTCTTCCCACCAGCGGCGGGGTTGGCATCAATCTGATCCAGCTGATGGAGGAACTCGGCAAACAGGGGATCGACAGCATCCTCTTAGAGGGGGGCGGTACGCTCAACTCCTCTGCTCTGCGGGACGGTATCGTAAACAAGATCTATGCCTATATTTCCAACAAACTGATCGGTGGCGTGGATGCGCCCACACCGATCGGAGGGATCGGGGCGGATCATATCGCGGAGGCGGTGCAGCTGACAAACGTGAATATCCGGGCCATCGAGGAAGATATGTGTATCTGTGGATATCCGGCATACATGGATCAGGGGGAAAATTATGTTTACCGGGATCATTGAAGAAAAAGGGACGATTCAAAATATCCGAAGGACGGGAGATGCCTGTGTGCTGAGAGTCGGCTGCAGGGAGGTTCTTAAAGGGACCCGCGTCGGAGACAGCATTGCGGTGAGCGGCGTCTGTTTGACCGCAACTTCTGTAGGCGACGGTTTTTTTGAGGCGGATATGATGGCGGAGACGCTAAACCGCAGCTCGCTCGGCTCCCTGCCTGTCGGAGCGGGGGTCAATCTGGAACGGGCCATGCCGGCAGACGGCAGGTTCGGCGGACACATCGTGTCCGGACATATCGACGGCACCGGTACCGTGCGGTCTGTCACAAAGGACGGAAACGCGGTCTGGTATACCATTGCGGCAGCACCGGACCTGCTGCGTTATATCGTGGAAAAAGGCTCCATTGCTATTGACGGCATCAGCCTGACGGTGGCATTTGTGGACGAGAGCTGCTTTAAGGTATCCATCATTCCTCACACAATGGAAATGACGACTCTCCCCGACCGCCGTGCCGGCGATCCTGTCAACCTGGAGTGTGACATCATCGGGAAATATGTGGAAAAACTGTTGACACACCCGGATTTGGAGAAGACGTCAGATGCGCAGCCGACAGGAGGCCTTTCGGAAGAATTTTTAAGAGAATGCGGATTTTAGGAGGGAAATACAATGGCAAAAGAGGTGGGAACCATAGAGCAGGCTTTAGAAGACCTGCGCAACGGAAAGATCATTTTAGTGATTGATGATCCCGGACGTGAGAATGAGGGCGACATGATCTGTGCGGCCGAGTTTGCCACGCAGGAGAATGTCAATCTGATGGCGAGCGAGGCCAAGGGACTGATCTGCATGCCGATGAGCGGAGAACTCTGCGACAAACTGGAGCTTGACCAGATGGTGAGTGAAAATACCGAAAGCCACTGTACGGCCTTTACGGTATCCATTGATGCCGCGAGTACCAGCACGGGCATTTCGGCAGCAGAGCGCTCGATAACCGCGCGAAAGACGGTGGAGGCGGACGCAAAACCGACAGATTTCCGACGGCCGGGACACATGTTTCCTCTTCGGGCAAAAGAGGGCGGCGTCCTGGTACGCGGCGGCCACACGGAGGCAACCGTGGACTTATGCCGGCTGGCCGGACTTGCGCCGTGCGGCCTGTGTTGTGAGATCATGCGCGAGGACGGAACCATGATGCGCACAAAGGAGCTGCTGGAGTTCGCGGAGCGGTTGGATATGACAGTCATTCCGATCGCAGATCTCATTGAGTACCGAATGCGCAACGAAAGTCTTGTAAAACGTGAGGCTACAGCACAGTTTCCGACAAAGTACGGAGAATTTATCATTCACGGTTATGAAAATACAGTGACCGGCGAACACCATGTGGCGCTGGTCATGGGAGATATCTCTCCGGACGAGCCGGTTTTGTGCCGGGTGCACTCGGAATGTCTGACCGGAGATGTGTTCGGATCTGCGCGCTGTGACTGCGGAGAACAGCTGGATCAGGCCATGAAGGCAATCGCAAAAGAGGGAAAGGGCGTGCTCGTCTATCTTCGCCAGGAGGGGCGGGGCATCGGACTTATCAACAAGCTTAGGGCCTATGAACTGCAGGATAAGGGGTATGACACTGTGGAGGCCAATATCAAGCTCGGATTTCCGCCCGATCTGCGGGAATACGGCATCGGTGCTCAGATCCTGTGCGATATCGGGGCAAAGCGCCTGCGCCTTTTGACAAACAATCCGCAGAAGATCACCGGACTTTCCGGCTACGGCATTACGATCGAGGAGAGGGTGCCGATCCAGATCACACCGCAGAAATTTGATTATTTTTATCTGAAGACAAAGCAGGATAAAATGCAGCATCTGACAGACTACGAATAAATTTAGCAAAAAGAAAGGAAACAAGTCATGAAAGTATTGGAAGGGAACGTAGTAGCAAAAAGTATCAAGATCGGGATCGTCGCATCCCGTTTCAATGAGTTTATTGTCTCCAAGCTGATCGACGGCGCGCAGGATGCCTGTCTCCGCCACGGGATAGGAGATGACGACATCGAGCTGGCATGGGTGCCGGGCGCGTTTGAACTGCCGATCATCGCACAGAAGATGGCTTCCTCCGGGAAGTACGATGCGGTGATCTGCCTTGGCGCGATCATTCGGGGAGCCACCAGCCACTATGAACTGATCTGCTCGGAGACGACAAAGGGTATCGCACAGGTCGGATTAAAGACCGGTGTGCCGACAATCTTCGGCGTTGTCACTGCGGACAACATAGAGCAGGCCATTGAGCGTGCCGGAACAAAGGCGGGCAACAAGGGCTATGATGCCGCATGCTCTGCCATTGAAATGGTCAATCTGATGCGGGTGATCTAAAGATACTGCTTTTTGACCGGATTTTTCAGAAAGGACGACAATTATGAAGCTGATCCACTGCGCGGATCTTCATCTGGATTCCCGGATGACTTCAAATCTGAATAAGGAAAAGGCGAAGGAGCGGAAAGCAGAACTGCTTGATACGTTTACCCGCATGGTAGATTACGCCGCAGAAAATGATGTGGAAGCGATCCTGATCGCGGGGGATCTGTTTGATACGAGGAATATCTCAGCCACGGCGCGCAATGTCGTCCGGGATGCCATAAGCAGGCATGAAGACATCCTTTTTTTCTACCTGCAGGGCAACCACGATACAGAGCACTTTTTCGCGGATTGGGAAGATATGCCGGAGAATGTAAAGCTGTTTGGTTCCTCCTGGCGGTCCTATATGCTGGGATCCGGCAGCGTGGTGGTCTCCGGGCTGGAACTCTCCCCGGAGAATGCGTCGGGAGCCTGGCATTCCCTTCTCTTAGACCCGACGAATTTTAATATCGTGATGCTCCACGGACAGGAAGCGGAGACCGGCGCAAAGGATCAGGCAGAGGTGATCCGTCTGCGGGACTTAAAAAATAAAGGCATAGACCACTTAGCACTCGGACATGTCCACTCTTTCCAATACGGGAAACTGGACGAGCGGGGCACCTGGTGCTATCCGGGGTGCTTGGACGGCCGCGGATTTGACGAGTGCGGGGACCACGGATTTGTTCTTTTGGATGTAGATGAGGAGACCGGGGTCTGCCAGCGCTCATTTGTACCATTTGCCTCTCGCAGGCTTCATACGATCTCTGTGGATTTAAGCGGATGCGAGGGACCGGCTGAGGAACTGGAGCGCATACAGGAGGCTCTCGGGAAGGCGGAAGTCTCAGAGCGGGATCTGATCAAGATCGTTCTGACCGGTGAGGTGGACGTGGAGGACGAGACGGACACCGAGTTTCTGAGAAAACGTCTGGAACCGGATTTTTATTTTGTAAAGATTTCCGATGAGACTACGCTGCGCGTGGATGCAGAGCGGTTTTATCTCGATGAATCCTTAAAAGGGGAGTTTGTGCGGACTGTGATGGCACAGGAGAATCTGTCCGATGAGGACAAAGCCGGTGCGATCCGCTGCGGACTTCGAGCCATTGCCGGGGAGGAGGTGCTGGAATGCGATTGATTCAGTGCCATATCGAGAATTTCGGCGGGCTGCACGATACAACGGTGGAGTTTGAACAGGATTTTCATCTGATCTGTGAGCCGAACGGCTGGGGCAAGAGTACGCTGGCCGCGTTTATCCGGGTCATGTTTTTTGGATTCGAGGGCGAGGGAAAGCGTAGCACTGCAGAGAATGAGCGCAAGCGTTTTGCGCCCTGGCAGGGCGGCATCTACGGCGGACAGATCACATTTGAGACGGGCGGGCTTATGTACACGGCGGCCCGGATCTTTTCGGATAAAAAGGCAAATGACAGTTTTGAACTGCGGAATGCGCAGACCAATTTAACATCTGGTGATTTCTCGGAAAATCTGGGAGAGGAGATCTTCCGGATCAACGGGGAGTCTTTTGCGCGCACGGTCTTTATCGGACAAAACGACTGTGCGACTTATGCTACCGACAGCATCAATGCCAAGATCGGCAACATCACGGACAATTTAAACGACTTAGACAGCTATGAGAAGGCCTCCGCGGCCTTGCAGGATACGATAACCAAACTGTCGCCCAGGCGCAAGACGGGACGTCTTTTTAAGCTGAACGACCAGATTACCCGGCTGCAGACGGACGTCACTCAGAATGCTTCGGTGGAGGATTCGATCCGGGAATGCAGGAACCTTGAAACACAGGCTAAAAGCCGGCTTGATGAGAACCGTCAGCAGCAAAAGAAGGTTCTCGCGCTCTCCGGACAGGCGGCAAAGGCGCAGGAACAAAAGGCAAAGCGAGAGGAGTACAGCCGCCTGTGTGCCGCATGCGCACAGACGGAGGAGGCATACCAAAAGGCGCGGGAAAAGTTTCCGGGCGAAGTTTTGTCAGAGGAGGAACTGAGTTCATGTATCGATGCCTGTGACGAGATGAGCCGGGCAGCCGAAGGAATGCGCAACTATTCTCTCACTCCCGAAGAGCGGGATCAGCTTCAGTCTCTGGAGCAGCCGGACGATCCAGGCAAAGAAGAAGCACAGCCACAGAGCAGCATAGCGCCCGGGCGCTGGCTCGCGCTTTTCGTCTGCGGCATCGCGCTTGCAGCGGTGGGGCTTGGAGTCTTTTTCGGGGCCGGCCGTGCATGGGGCTGGATCGCTGTGGCGGTCGTGGGAGTGGTCCTGCTCGTGATCGGGCTGGTGCTTTGGCAGCGCGATGGAAAAAAAGCAGCGGAAGAGACTGCGCGCCTGCAGCGCATCGAGCGGGAACTTGCCGCCTCACGGTCGGAGCGGCTTGAGATGCTGGCCGGGAAACGGAGGGATTACTTGGACTGCCGGACAAGATACGAGCAGGAGCAGATCTATATCAAAGAGCAGATCTCGCGAATGGGTCTGACTCTTAATGAGGCGCCGAAAACACAGCTGCAGGAGATCTGGAGACAGCGGATCGCACTGCAAAATGCGGAAACGGCCCTGCAGGATGCCAGACAGAAAAAACAGGAGTTTGAATCTGAGAATTCCGTACGTGATCTGACGACTGCGGAGGAGACAACAGATCTGCCCTCCCTCGAAGATCTGAACGGGCAGCTGACACAACTTACGACGGAGGAAGATGCACTGCGGGATCAGGCGGATGTCTATGAAAAACAGCTGACGTCCCTTCACGAAGCATACGATGCCTGGACTGAGGCAGGGGAACGTCTGGAGGAGACGAAGGAAGAGCGCAGCCGCACGAAGCGGCAGTATGACCAGGCCCGGACTGCGCTGGCCTGTCTGACTACGGCCAAGGAGGCTATGACTGCAAAGTACATGGAACCTCTGATGAAGAGTTTTTCCGAATATTACCGGATATTGACGGAAATACCGGGCGGACCGATCAGCACAGAGTCGGGCGGAGATTTTGACGTGGAGCGGTTTCGGATGGATGCCAACACCAATCTTACGGTTGAGGAGTATGGCCTTCAGCGGGAGACGGATCTTTTGAGCCGGGGCTGGCAGGATCTGATCGGGCTCTGCCTTCGGCTGGCGCTCGTGGATGCCATGTATTCGGATGAGAGACCGTTTTTGCTCTTAGACGATCCGCTTGTGAATCTCGACGAGCAAAAGCGTGAGGGCGGAAAACGCCTGATGCGTGCACTTTCCGGGCGCTATCAGATCATTTATTTTACCTGTCAGGAAGTGCGATAAATTTAAGCAGGCAAAATAAAAAATTTGCTAATCTCCTTACAAGAATATATAATAAGCAAACGAATGATGACTTTAAAAAGAGTCATAATGTAAGAAGATTAAAAAAAAGGATGAAGAAGCATGAAAAAAGTAGTAAAGTTTGGCGGGAGTTCACTCGCTGATGCAGAACAGTTTCAAAAAGTCAGAGAGATCGTCTGTTCCGATGAGGATCGCAGATACGTAGTGCCCTCCGCCCCCGGCAAGCGTTTTGACGGGGATACCAAGGTGACGGATCTGCTGTACGAGTGCTGCGGAAGGGCCGAAGCGGAGGAGCCGTTTGACCTGCTGCTCGCGGAGATTCGGGAGCGGTATGAGGATATTATTGCCGGGCTTGGCCTTGATCTGTCTCTCGAAGAGGATTTTGCGGAGATCGAGGAGCGCCTTCTTAGGGAGCCGGACCGGGATTACACGGCTTCCAGAGGAGAATATCTGAACGGGAAAGTGATGTCGGCCTATCTGGGCTTTGAGTTTGTGGACGCCGCGGAGATGATCCGCTTTTTTGACGACGGCACCTTCGATGAGAACCTGACGAAAAAATTGACGGAAGAGAGGCTGTCTCTTTGCCAATGCGCTGTGATCCCCGGCTTTTACGGGGCGTATGCAAACGGTCGGATCAAGACGTTTACCAGAGGCGGATCCGATATTACCGGCTCCATCGTAGCATGGGCTTTGGGAGCGGATATGTATGAAAACTGGACGGACGTCCCCGGTTTTTTGGTGTCTGACCCCCGCATTGTAGACAATCCGGAAGTGGTGGATATGATCACCTATCGGGAGCTGCGTGAGCTCTCCTATATGGGAGCGACCGTACTCCATGAGGAAGCGATCTTCCCCGTACGCAAAGCAGGGATTCCCATCAACATCCGCAATACAAACGATCCGGAGGATCTGGGCACGATGATCGTGGCAACGACCAGTCAAAAACCCCGGTTTACGGTTACGGGGATCGCCGGGAAAA
>Ga0192238_1016_pt1 | contig 26788 bp, 25 predicted proteins | sample Koala_Koa27_F3_FD_131277 | JGI IMG/M metagenome (GOLD analysis project Ga0192238, IMG submission 131277) | Enriched cells from koala feces incubated with labeled cellulose particles, San Francisco Zoo, California, United States - Koala_Koa2-7_F3 ... | reverse complement strand
CAGTCAGGTCCTCTAAGAGTCCTCCGATCTGCATGATAAAAGCGACTTCACCGGCTGCAAAATATTCCCCGGTCGCCACGGAGGCGATCAGTGCGAGCGAAACCAGCACGTCGGCCTTGATATCAAATCGTGTGACCATTCCGATGATCGCTTCGAGCAAAATGGGTACCCCGCAGAGGATGATCGATACCCAGGCAATGTCAAAGGGCAGCCGGGGGAAGACATGAAAAATGCTCAGCAGGAGGGAAATGCCGGAGATCACGAGAAACGTGACGTCCTTTTTTACTCCGCCGAGTGCAAGGAAATCTTCAATTTTATCTGTGACTTTTTTTATTTTTTCCATGACGCCCCTCCACAACCGCATTATACCCATAGGGGTATAGGCTGTCAAGGGGCGTCTGGATTTATTTTGATGGGAAGATCAGGTCCATTTTTGTATTGCCGCTTCGATCAGCGTGGTCGCGCGCGTGATGACTGCCTCATCCTTAGCGGCAAGGTTCGGAAGAGGAGCGCGTACGCCGCCCAGATCAATACCCTCTCGACGTCGGAGCACCTCCTTTATGACCGCATACATGTGGCCGCGGCCGGAACAGATCGTGTAGACGATCTCGTCCACATCATACTGCAGACTGCGCGCCTGGTCTATGGAGCCCTGCTTAAACAACGAAAACAGCTTCAGGTACAATTCGGGCATAACCCCGTATGTCCCGCCGATGCCTCCTTCTGCGCCCATTACCAGGCCGCTGATCAACTGCTCATCCGCGCCGTTAAACACGAGAAACTCTCTCCCGCCGCATGTCCCCTCATGGAGGAATTTCTGAATGTCCTGTACAGACATGGAGGAATTTTTTACCGCGACTACGTTCGGATTCTTAAGCATCTCCCGAAGGAGCGGCACGGTCAGTGTCACACCGGCCAACTGGGGAACGTTGTAGATCACAAAATCCGTGTTCGGCGCAGATGAACAGATGTCATTCCAGTAATCAGCGATCGCATGATCCGGCAGGTGGAAGTAAATAGGGGGGATCGCTGCAATCGCATCGACACCCATCTGCTCGGCATGCCTCGCCAACAACTGTGAATCGCGCGTATTGTTGCACGCTACATGCGCGATCACGGTCAACTTTCCTTTTGCCGCTTTCATGACATGCTCCAGTACGAGCTCACGCTCTTGAAGCGATTGATAGATACACTCGCCGGAGGAACCGCCGACATAGACTCCGCGGACCCCCTTAGCGATCAGATGACTGGTGAAAGCCTGCACGGCTGCCGGCGAAATGTCACCGGCAGCGTCGTAGCAGGCATAAAATGCGGGAATGATTCCCTGATATTTGCTGATATCTCTCAAAACTGATACCTCTTTTTCCTGCAGCAAACAACCTTGCAGGACGTCTGATCAGCCCTTTACCGCCCCCATCGTAATTCCCTGTGTGAAGTACTTCTGGAACGCGATGAAAATGGCTATGATCGGGATCGCTGCCAATGTGGCTCCCGCCATGATCAGGCCGTAATCTGTCGAGTTCTCCGCTTGCATGGTGGCAATTCCCAACGAGATCGTTAGGTTGCTGTTGCTTGTCAACATGATCAACTGCAGGAAGTAGTCATTCCAGCTGTTGATAAAAGTGAAGATCGCCAACGCTCCGACACCGGGTCGGATCATCGGAAATACGATCTGCGTAAAGATACGCGCCTCACTGGCACCGTCGATCTTGGCCGCCTCCAGCATCTCCAACGGGATCCCTTCGGAAAACTGTCTCATAAGGAAGACTCCGAACGGCCAGCCGACCGTGGGAAGGATCACAGCCCAAATGGTGTCATACATGCTTAAGGTAGACATCTCCCGGATCAACGGGATCAGGATGACCTGCTTCGGCAGAGCCATCGCACAGATAACCAGCCCAAACAATACGCCGCGGCCGATAAAGCGCTTTTTCGCCAGCGCGTAACCGGCCATGGAGGCCGTGATACAGGTAAGCAAAAGCGCGGCAACTGCCATGAAGACAGTGTTTACGAGCCAGCGGATCGCGCCGGGGACCGTGGGTCCGGTCAGGGCTCCGATCTCGAACAGCGGAGCGGAACGCATGGAGAACAACTTGCCAAAGTTGTCCAGCACCCACTCCCGCGGGAACCAGATCGGTGTCGTCGACAGGACATCCGCCGCCGGTTTAAACGCACCGGTGACGATCCAGTACAGCGGGAATAAAAACAGAAATCCCAAAATGATCAAAACGATAAGAGAAACGATCTTATATACGCTCATATGAGATACACTTGATGAACTTTCCATACAAACACCCCCTTACCGCTCTCTCGCCAGCCAGAACTGGATGGCTGAGATGACTGCGATGCAGATCGCCAAAATAACCCCCATCGCGTTGCCGTACCCGAAGCGATAGAGCTTGAATGCACTGTAGTAGATATAGTACATGACCGTCTCTGTCGCGTAGTTCGGTCCTCCGGATGTCAACAGCTGAATGAGTGCGAAGCACTGGAAACTGTTGATCGTGGTGATGACCAGTACATAAAGCGTGGTGGGCATGATCTGCGACCACTGGATCTGCCAGAACACCTGACGGTTGGTCGCGCCGTCCACTTTCGCTGCCTCTATAAGCGTGGCATCCACATTGCCCAGCGCAGATACATACAGTACGATCGGCTGCCCCACGGAAGTCGTGATCAGGATCAGGATGATACACCACAGCGCGAACCGGGGATCACCCAGCCAGTTGATGTTCTGATCGATCACGCCGGTCCCCTTCAACAGATAATTGAAGATGCCGTAATACTGATTGAACATCCACCTCCAAACCACCGTAACCGCCACAGAGCCTGTGACCACGGGCAGATAAAAGATGCATCGGAATGTGCTGAGCACCGGCCCTTTCAGCTTATAGATCGCGGATCCTACCCAAAGGGAAAATGCCGTTACGACGGGTACACTCACCACAACGATGATAAGAGTATTCACCATCGCCTTGCGAAAGATCGGATCCCCGAAGATCTCCTTATAGTTGGCAAACCCGATGAAGGTGTCGGCTGTGTTGGCGCTGAGCGTCGAATCAAAGAAGCTGGTCCGAACGCACATCACCATCGGAATGATTACGAACCCCACGAAGAAAAACAGACTGGGGATCAGAAAAATGTAAGCGGAAGTCGTCTCCCGGCGTACCAGCGCTCGGCTCATATCCGATCGTATGCCTCTTCTGGCACGTGTCTTGGTCAAGTTTACTCACTCCCTTCCTTGTGAATGGCTGCCCAGGATTACTGTGCGGCTGCCGCATTGGCCTCCGCATTAAACTGAGCGACCGTCTCGGTGATGTCGCCGCCCTGACCGATCTGCTGGAGCATGTTCCACCATGCGGTACGTGTCTCGGCCCAGCCGGGGGTAACCTGGTAGTAGTCGCCCATGTACTGCATCAGGACACCGTACTCGTCCATGATGTCGTTGTCCGCCCAGATGGTGCTGATGTCAGTGCCGTCGACAGAATCGCGGACCGCAAAATAGTTCGCTGCGACCACCGCGTCCACGGTGTGCTCGGAATCACACATATACTTGATAAACTCTTTCGATGCCTCGATCCGGCCCTCATCGCCGTTGTCGAAGATACCGAAGCCCCAGATGCCGCCGCACAGTTCGGAAGTGCCGGACTCGGACGGGAAGCTCATAAAGACGATCTCATCTCCATCCATGGTAAGGCCTGCACCGGTGCCCGCAGAGTTCGGGTCAAGCTGCTGCGCGATGTTCCAGCAGAAGGCCACCTTTAAGATGCCCTGGTAAAACAGCGCGATCTCATCAGCGCCGACGATAGCGGAATCAAAGTTCATGGAATCCATGCCCATAAGCTGATTAAGCGCCTCGATGTTCGCCTCATCTTCCCAGGTGTACTCGGTATGCTCCGCATTTGTAAAGGTACCGCCGTAGAGGTTGTTGACCAGTGCACGCGTGCCCTGGTCGCCGCCCTGCCCGCCGCAGTATACGGAACCGATGGTATCGCCGTAATAGTCATACATGGTCTGCATCGCGGCAATGAAATCATCCGTCGTCCAGGTATGGGAATCCAGATCCAGATACTGATCGGCTCCGGCCTCGACAAACGCGGTATAGTTGACGGCCATGCAGTGCGCCGTCATGACCAGCGGATACTCATAAACCGCGCCGTCCGTGCTGGTGCAGGGTACCATGACGCTCTCATAGATCTCGGTCGCGTCATCTTCGTCTATGATGTCGGATAAGTCGACCATGTAGCCGCCTGCGCCCCAGTTCGCGACCAGACGCTCCGGACCCTCCATGATAACGTCGGGGCCCTGGTTGGCCGTTAATGCGGTGTTGACCTTGTCATCACCGTCGTCATAGTTCAGATACTCCACATTGACAGTGATCCCGGTCTCCTCGGTAAATCCCGCCGTCAGCTCGTTGACGGTAGTCTCATCGCCCCAGTTGCCGATGGGGTACGTCCAAAGTGTGATGGAATTCGCGTCTCCCGCACTCTCGGAAGCCGTCTCTGTGCTCTCCTCCGCGCTTTCAACAGCATCCGCACTCCCGGTGTCCTCCGCGCCGGATGAGCCCGTGTCGGACGAGCTGCCGCAGGCGGCGAGTGAAAGGCCCAGAGCAGATACCAGCGCGATTGCAAGAATCTTTTTCATGGTTAGTCCTCCTTTTTTGGTGTACATCAGTTTTAACAATAATAACATGATATTATCCTCATGTTATGGTCAATATTACAAGAGATACCCTATAGTGTCAAGAAAAATCTGAAAATAATTTTAATTTTAACGCGTCTATGAAAATAGTATTTTCAGTCGAAAACCGCTTGACTCTTACAGAAAATGACGAAAAAAAGAGTCAAAAAAACAAAAAAAGCGCGGATAAAAATCCGCGCTCTGCATCTCTTTCACTATATGATTTTCGAATTCTCCCTGTTTTTCCCTAATTCTCCTCCGACGACTTGTGCTGAAGCACCGCGGTCTCCTCTTCCGTCAGATACTTCGGGAAAATACGCTCCAAAAGCAGGGACATCAAAAGCATCGCCAGCACCGGGGTAAAAAACACCGGCCACCACATCTGCAGCGTCCACATGAGGAGCACCCAGTTGATCAAAAGCATCACGACGGTGGATGGCAGATGGCGGAGTGCAAGGACAAACGAGGTATAAAACAGCCTCTTTTTCTTCATCTCGAAACGTGCCATCACGGCGGCAAGCCAGCACACATAGCCGAAGGCGACAAGCATCAGTACGTAATACGCCATATACATGACCTGGCCCAGATCTGACCCTGTGTGGCTCGCCATGACAAAATCGCCCAGGACAATGGCCACGGCAAAGGGAAGGCAGATAAGCGTCACGGCAATGCCCTGTTTGACATTCGACACAAAGGTCTGCCACATCATGAGAAACGCGCGTTCTCCCTTTTGCCTGAAACACCTGACTACGGTGTAGTAAAGCGCGGCGGTCGAAGGGATGATGGTGACGATGGGCAGGCAAAGCAGGGCCCAGAACAATCCCAGACCGACAAAATCCACCATTTTGCCGATCAGCGTCCAAAATGAATTTTCAGAGTCAAACAGCTGTCCAAACATATATCTTACAAATGCCTCTCTGCCAGTGCCTCGGCGATCTTCTCCTTTTTCGCACCGGTTCCCTCCGGATCGCGCCGGACAAACTCATTGTACAGCACATCGATCACAAAAAGCTGCGCGACGCTTGCGGGTACACTGGCCAGCTGCAGCGGTCCTTCGTTGGAACCGCACTGTAAGACCACGTCGCTTAACGTGGCACCGGGGGAGCGGAAAAAACGTGTGATAAGGATCACCGATGCGCCCCTGGATCTGGCCAGATCCATCAGCTCCGCGCTCTCCTTCGTAGAGCCGGAATAGCAGAAAAACAGCAGGACATCCCCCGGCCCCAAAAGCGACACGGCCGAGATCTGCATGTGAATGTCCTGAATGACCGAGAACTTGGTGGACACGGAGGAAAAAAGGTGGGCAGCCTCCATGGCCATGAGCATAGAACCGCCATGCCCTATGCACAGGACACGCCCCGCATCCCACAAAAGATCCGCAGCCTCGGTGACCGCCTCCGGGCTTAAAAGGCTCAGACTCTGTGTAATGGCAGCCGTCTCCACACCGCAGAGCTTTCGCGCCATCTCCGTGACGGAGTCCTGTGCGGAGATCTCGCCCATCCGGTCTTCCGGGGCAACGGCACTTCCGCCCTGTTCTTCCGCCACCGCCTTCGCCAGCGCGAGCTTAAACGCACTGTAACCGGGCAGATCCAGACGTCGGCAAAAACGCGTGATCGTGGCCTCAGCCACGCCGCACTCGTCCGCGAGCTCGGAAATGGACATGTACTGTGCCCCGGTCTTATTGCTGAGCACGTAGTCCGCCACTTTTTTCTCCGTCGCGGTAAAGTGATAGTATCCATTGCTTAAATTGGTAAAAAGGTTATCCATCTGCGGTTTCTCTTCCATAGCGCAGACCTCCTTCCTCAAATATTTTTCGAACTAATCGCTGCCGGGTGGTCTCTACCAGGCAGCCTCTATCTCATCCATCATCTGATCTGCGAGGATCAGACAGCGCGGCACATGGAACGGTCCCTTAAAGGTGCTCCCCTTGCACGGCGGCTGCGTGGGCAGGCCGTCGCGGCGCAGATAGCCGTACCACTCGCCGTACTCCGGATCGGCAAAGTGCTTCTTTACATAATCGGCCGTCTTTTCAAACCAGTCCAAAAATCTCTCCTCTCCGGTATCCCGGTAGAACATCAAAGAGGCGATCAGCGTCTCGCAGTGCGGCCACCAAAGCTTCATGTCGTGTTCGTACGACTCCGGCGGATATCCCAGGCAGTCGATAAAGTACAAAAGTCCGCCGTATTCCTGATCCCAGCCTGCGTCGACGGCATAGTCAAAGATCCGGACTGCGTCCCGGTAGAGCGCCTCGTCGCCGGTAAGGCAGGCCTGCTCCGCCAAAAACCAGCTCCCCTCGATATCATGTCCCGGATTGACAACGCGTCCGGCCACCGTGTCAGTCTGCGGCTCTCCGTGCAGTCCGACCGTCTCCAGTGTGCATTTAAGTTCCGGATGAAAGTGAAAGTTAAGGATCTGCTTTACGCACTCATTCGCACGGGCATCGTAGAGCTCCCTGTTTTCCGGGTCACAGCGGCGCATGACGGCCGTAACGTTTAGGTAGATCATGGGATCCCCGAACGCGCGGCTTTGGCGTGTTTGCGGCTCCACTTTCGGCGGCAGTCCCACCGGATCATCGATGAGGCCGTTGTTTAACTGCCATACCGTCTCGTAGGCTCTGCGGGCCCGCTCGATGCGGACGGTCTCGCCCGTGTTGAAGTAGTACTCCGCATTGGCAATGATATAAAAGTTCTCGGAATGACAGTAACGGCGCTGGCGCAGCGGCTGCCCGTCTCCGGTGACGGTGAAGTACAGCCGGTCCCCTTTCTCATGATTTATGCAGTGATCCTCGAGAAAGTCGAGACAGCTGCGGCCCGCCTCCCGCCATTCGTCCGTCCTGCCGTATACCGTGCACAGATACGAAAAAACCCAGGCGCAGCGGCCCTGCATCCACACGCTTTTATCCGTCGAGAAGAGTCTTCCCTCGCGGTCTAAGCAGGTGTAGACGCCGCCGTTTATATAGTCCATCCCATACTCCAGCCAAAAATTGACGCTGCTTCTCAGTTCGTCCCGAACCCATTGGTGCCATTCCAGAAATCTTTGTTTGTCCATGCCCCTCTCTTTCCGGGATTCCCCGCTGATTTTGAAAATTATTTTCTTATCATTAAAATTTTTCTTCATTGTACCGTTCAAATCTAAAAATGTCAATCAAAGAAGCCCGCTTTTCCGCGGGTTTTTGAAAATATTTTTTCATTTGTGAAAATAATTTTCATTTTTCTCTTGCGCAAAGTCCAAAAAGTGCGTATCATGAGAAAAAGATTTTTTTCTACGACTAAAAGGGAGGACGCTTCATGAACCGTTTCGGAATCGAGTTTGAAGTCAAAAACAGGCCACTGTTGGATCCTGACTTTATGCCCATTGTAAAGTTCAACCGCGCTTTTTTAGCCCGAGCCTCACAGCCGGTCTCTCTGGCCGTGGAGCGAAGCGACGGACAGATCGCCGTCTGCCACACAAGGATCTGCGGCACGCCGGAGCGGGAAGAAGCGGATCGCTACTATCTAAACCGCCTGGTCAAAACGCAGCTCTGGATGAAAGGCGGTTTTCGCGTGTATGTATCGGGAAGCACCCTGGCCTGGAGCTATCTGCACGATGCCTATGCCCGCGGAGGCGAACAGGACTTTGATCAGAGCTATATGTCCGCTGTGTTCGAGCACCCCTTTGAAGTCGTGGAGGCAGACAAAGTACCGGATCCGGTCTGCCTTCCCAAAAAAATGGGCGGCCATTTAGACGGCTGCCGGATCGGATTTGACGCCGGCGGGAGCGACCGCAAAGTCAGCGCCGTGATCGACGGAGAATGTGTGTATTCCGAAGAGGTCGTATGGTTTCCCAAGGTAAACTCCGACCCGGACTACCACTACAACGGTATCGTCGAAGCGCTGAAATCCGCGGCCTCTCATCTGCCGCGCGTGGAGGCCGTGGGGGTCTCTTCCGCCGGCGTTTATATCAACAACAGGACCATGAATGCCTCGCTGTTTTTGCAGGTCCCTCCCGATCTGTTTGAGGAGAAGGTAAAAGATATCTACATCCGCGCCATCACCGACACGTTCGGGGATGTGCCGTTTGAGGTCTTAAACGACGGCGACGTCTCCGCCATTGCCGGTGCCATGAGCTTAGGAGAGCCAAATGTGCTGGGCATCGCCATGGGCACCAGCGAGGCGGTCGGCTTCGTGGACGATAAGGAACGGGTCACGGGCTGGTTAAACGAGCTCGCCTTTGTACCCGTGGACTGTCAGCCGGACGCCCTCCGGGACGAATGGAGCGGGGACATCGGCTGCGGATCCAAATATTTCTCGCAGGACGCAGTGATCAAACTGGCGCCCCGCGCGGATATCGAGCTTGAAAGTTCTCTCTCCCCTGCGGAGAAATTAAAGGTCATACAGGCGAGAATGGAGGCGGGAGATCCCGCCGCGGCGGAGATCTATGCCAGCATCGGCGTCTATCTGGGCCACTCTCTCGCTCATTATGTCAATCTGTACGGATGCAGGCATGTACTGCTTTTGGGCCGTGTCATGAGCGGCATGGGCGGCGACCTCATCCTTGCGGAAGCCAAGCGGGTGCTCGCCGACGAGTACCCGGAATTAACCGGCAGACTTACCCCCTCCCTGCCGGATGAAAAGTTCCGCCGGGTTGGCCAGTCAACCGCTGCAGCCAGCCTGCCGGAGCTTGCAAAAAGGAGTTGACGACATGCGTTTTATCAATGCCAGCGTATTCTTAAACGGCGAGTTTGTTTCCGGCGGCGTTGAATTTGAGGAGACCATTACAGCCGCAGGTGCGGACGTTACGGGCGAAGGGATCGATGCAAAAGGATGCATGATCATCCCGGGCCTGGTCGACATTCACACACACGCGGGTGCAGGGGCCGATGCCAGCGACGGAGATCCGGGCGGCATGCTCACAATGTCCCGCTATTATGCCGCAGGCGGCGTCACATCCTGGTGTCCGACCACGATGACGCTTTCGGAGCCGGTGCTCACCCGCGCGATGCAGACCATCCGCGCCATGGAGCGTCCAAAGGACGGCGCCAGGATCGCGGGCATCAATCTGGAGGGCCCGTTCCTTTGCTATGCCAAGCGCGGCGCGCAGGCAGCGGAGGATCTCCACGCACCCGACATCGACATGTTTTATCGCTTAAACGAAGCCTCCGGAGGCAGGATCCGGCTGGTTACGGTGGCCCCGGAAGAGCCCGGTGCCATGGAGTTTATCTCGGAAGCCAGCAGAGTCTGTACCGTCTCCGTGGGGCACACAACGGCGGATTATGCCACCGCGATGGCCGCGTTTAAAGCCGGTGCCAGCCACACCACGCACCTGTACAACGGCATGCCCCCGCTTCACCACCGGGAGCCCGGCGTTATCGCGGCCGCTTACGAATCCGGTGCAACGGCGGAACTGATCCCCGACGGTCTTCACATCCACCCCGCCGTCATCCGTCTCACGCAGCAGATGTTCGGGGAGCGTCTCGTCCTGATCTCCGACTCCCTGCGCTGTGCCGGCATGCCGGACGGCGGCTACACACTGGGCGGCCAGCCCATCACCTTAAAAAACGGCAAAGCGGTGCTTGCCGGAACAGACACCCTCGCCGGGTCATCCATCCATCTGATGGAAGGGCTTAAGCGGGCCGTCTCGTTCGGAGTCCCGCTGGAAGCGGCAGTCACAGCCGCTACCCTTGCGCCTGCAAAAGTCATCGGGCGGGACGACGATATCGGATCTCTCGAGGCGGGCAAATGGGCCGATCTCATCCTTTTAGATGCGGAGCTTTCGGTGCGCGCTGTGTATATCAACGGAAAAGAGGTGGCATAATGCGGATTCTTCGGACAAGAGATTACGATCATATGAGCCGGCAGGCAGCCAATATCATCTCCGCGCAGGTGATCCTGGATCCGGAGTGCGTGCTCGGGCTCGCCACGGGGAGCAGCCCGATCGGGACTTACCGGCAGCTTACCGCATGGTATAAAAAAGGCGATCTCGACTTCAGCAAAGTCAAGACCGTCAACTTAGATGAGTATGTGGGCCTGGCTCCGGACGACGTCCAGAGCTACAGGCATTTTATGAAAACAAATTTATTCGATCATATCAATATCGATCCGTCCAACACGCATATTCCCATCGGGGTCAACCCGGACGCCGGCGAAGAGTGCAGCCGCTACGACGCGCTGATCAAGTCGCTGGGCGGCATCGATCTGCAGCTTCTCGGGCTGGGTCCGAACGGACATATCGGGTTCAACGAGCCGGACACCTGTTTCACCAAGGGAACACACCAGGCCGCGCTGGCAAAAGAAACTCTCACAGCCAACCGGCGGTTTTTTAAACAGGATGAAGATATGCCGCGCTTCGCTTACACGATGGGCGTCTGCGATATCATGCAGGCAAAACGCGTGCTCATGGTCGTAAGCGGTGAGGCAAAGGCCGACATCGTGCGGGAAGCCTTCTTCGGACCGGTGACGCCGCAGGTACCCGCCTCCATCCTGCAGCTGCACGAAAACTTTACGCTGGTGGCGGATCTGGCTGCGCTGTCTAAGATCTAAGCCGTGCACGAAGCAAAACGCACACGGCAAACAGACCGTCTTTCTTTAGAAGTTTGCAAACCTCTCAACGGCTTTCGTAAAGCTCTCGAGCGTCTCATCCACGTCACCGTTTTCGATGCCGTCCCGGACGCAGTGCTTGATATGCCCTTCCAGGACCACCTGACCGCACCGGTGAAGCGCCGACTTCGCGGCGTTGATCTGTGCCAGAACGTCCTCACAGGGGACATCCTCGTCCACCATCCGGTCGATGGCCTGTACCTGCCCGATGATCTTTTTTAAACGGCGGTGCAGATTATCCGAATCCATACACTGTTTCATTCCATATCCTCCTTTTGAATGTGGCCCTGTGCCACGTTTTTTTCAAGCCAGTTTTTCCGTGCGAACTGCCAGAGTTCTTCCGAACCGGCCGCTGAATTTTTATTGCGTTCCAAAATCTGGTCCAGCCGAATCCCGTGCTCGACCCAGCTCTTTCCGTCAGATGCATCGTTTAACATCATCGGCTGAAGATTGTCCATCGTCCGGGCAAACCGCGCCTCCGGTGTGTTTTGATCCTCGAACTCCCGCCAGAGTGCGAAAAGCTCATCCCTTTGGTCTTCCGGGAGCAGGCCGTAGATACGATCGGCTGCCGCACTCTCCCGCTCCTCCTGAGACTTTTTGGCTTCCTCGTCGTATGCGTAGGTATCCCCGGCATCGATCTCTACCACATCGTGGAGAAGGATCATCTTCACGGTCTTTAAAAGGTCGACCGGCTCATTGGCATACTCCGACAACAGGATCGCCATCACCGCCATGTGCCAGGCGTGCTCGGCGTCGTTTTCCAATGCCACGCCGTCGGAATTGTAGTTCTGACGCGTGATCCTTTTTTCTTTATCGGCTTCTAAAGCAAAGGCCAGCTGTTTTTCAAGGCGTTCCTGATCCATATCCGTTTCCTTTTAAGCCGGCACGCCGCAGATGTCCAGGATCCGCTGCACCGCGTCCTCGCGTCCGGTGTTGATCACATAGTCACACAGATCCGCGTTTTTCAACTCATTCTCCAGTGCGATCAGGCGCAGCGTCTTTTCGCGGTTATCCATCTTTTTCTCCAGGATGCTCTCGATCATGCGCTCCCTGCTGCACTTGCAGAAGATGATCACGGTCGGATAATGACGCTTTAAGGCGATCGCTCCGCTTAGGTCGATCGGCATGACCACATAGTGATCCCGCTCCATAAGCGCAGTCATATCCTCCCACTTTGTGCCGTAAGCGTATCCGGCATACATCGTCGTCTCGATAAACGACTCCTTCTCCCGGATAAAATCTTCCATCGTGATCTGTTCATGGATCCCGTCGGAGATTGGCTTGGTCGAGTAGGCCTTCGGCATGATGAACTCATCCCGTCTGCACAGCTCCTGCGTGATCTTGTTTTTATTCGTCCCGCTCGGTCCGACAAGCGCGATGATCGAAGGGCGCTTTGCCTCGACCCGGTCCTCGATCATTGAGGACTTGATCTGGTCGAGCAGTACGAAAAATTCCTCAAAGTTATTCACGGCCAGCAGGCCGGTCAGCTCCGTGTTCCAGGGCTTGCGCATGAGCACCGGAAACCGGGCGTTGCTCTTTAAGATATTCTTCGGACCGTCATCCAGCGCGATGTCCACATGTACCATGGACTTGTGAACGCCCATGATGATATTCTCTTCCGGAAAATCGGGAAACGCCTCCGTTATCTGCTGCATCCGGCGTGTCAAGTACTCCGGATATGCTGCGGTGATGATGTACACGATCCCCTTTGTCTGAAGCCGGCGGATGAAGTCCTTTGACTCCTCCGGCACATACTGCCGGTCATAGAGACGCGGATCGTTGTAATACTTTTTGATCACAGAGGCCCGCCCCGTGTTCTCCCAAGATGTGATATCCTCGAGCGTCAGCGGCGGATCGAAGTGATGCTCTTCATTTGCCATCTCGATCGCACGGTCGTTTAAGGGAGCAATCACGTCATCCCAGTCAATTCCAAACGTCAGCATGCTTTACCCTTTCTTTCTAAAACAGGGTCCCTTTTAGCAAGGAACCCTGCGCTTTATTTTTTCTCCTGCGGTGCTTCCTGTCGTATTTCCTTCGTTCGGATCTCCTCACAGATCGCATCCACAAATTCCTGCAGAGGCTTCGCGCCCTCATCGCCCTCAAATCGGCTCCGGACGGACACGGTGCCTTCTTCCTCTTCCTTCTCGCCGACGATCAGCATATAGGGCAGGCGGTACATACGGGCGTCCCGGATCTTGTGCCCAATCTTCTCGGAGCGGCTGTCTACCGTCACATCCACACCGTTTTGGGCGAGCTTATCCCGCACTTTCTCGGCGTACTCGATGTGCTTTTCGGAGATTGGCAGCACGCGCACCTGCTCCGGGCAGAGCCAGGTCGGGAACTTTCCGGCATACTTTTCGATGAGCCAGGCAAGTGTCCGCTCATAGCATCCGAGGGATGTCCTGTGGATGATATAGGGCCGTACCTTGTCTCCGTTGGCGTCGATATAGTACATGTCAAACTGCTCCGCCAAGACCGCGTCCCACTGGATCGTGATCATCGTATCGTCCTTGCCGTAGACATTCTTCGTATTGATGTCGACTTTCGGCCCGTAAAACGCGGCCTCGCCGATGTCCTCGACAAACGGGATGTCAAGCTTAGTCAAGATCCTGCGGATACTGTCTTCCGTCTCATCCCACACCTTGGCGTCGCCGATATACTTCTTTGGATCGTTCGGATCCCATCTGGAGAGATGGAACGTCACATCCTGCTCAAGTCCCAATGTCTCGAGGCAGTAGTGAGCCAGTGCCAGACAGCCCTCAAACTCCTCTTCCATCTGGTCCGGGCGCACGATCAGGTGTCCCTCGGAGATCGTGAACTGGCGCACGCGGGTCAGCCCGTGCATCTCTCCGGACTCCTCGTTCCGAAACAGCGTGGATGTCTCGCTGTAGCGCAGCGGCAGATCCCGGTAAGACCTCTGCGACGACTTATATACATAGTACTGGAACGGGCAGGTCATCGGACGGAGCGCGTATACCTCCCGGTCCTTCTCCTCATCGCCCAGCACAAACATGCCTTCTTTATAGTGTTCCCAGTGACCGGACATCTTGTAGAGGTCGCTCTTGGCCATGAGAGGTGTCATCGTGCGCTCATAGCCCCACTCGTTGTCCTCTAAGTCTTCGATCCACCGCTGGAGCTTCTGGATCATCTTTGCACCCCGCGGCATGAGGAGCGGAAGCCCCTGTCCGATCACGTCGACCGTGGTAAAGATCTCCATCTCCCGTCCGAGCCGGTTGTGATCGCGCTTATGGATATCCTCGAGATACTCGAGGTACTCGTTTAACTCATCCTTCCGGTTAAACGCGGTGCCGTAGATCCTCTGCAGCTGCGCCCGGTTGGAATCGCCTCTCCAGTATGCCATGGAGGAGGATGTCAGCTTGTAAGCGTGGATCCCCTTTGTGCTCATCAGATGCGGGCCCGCGCACAGGTCCGTGAACGCACCCTGATCGTAAAACGTGATCTCCGCATCCTCGGGAAGGTCTTCGATCAGCTCGATCTTGTATGTCTCTCCTCGGTTGGCCATATAGTTGATGGCGGCCTGACGGCCGAGCGTGATCCTCGTTAAGGAATGCCCCTCTTTGATGATCTTTTTCATCTCGCGCTCGATCTCATCCAAATCCTCTCTGGAAAAAGGCTCCGCCTCAAAATCATAGTAAAACCCGTTCTCGATGGAAGGTCCGATGGCAAGCTTCGCGTCCGGATAAAGCCTCTTTACGGCCTCCGCCAGCACATGGGAAGCCGTGTGGCGGATCGTCGCGAGTCCGTCCGGATCATCGGCTGTCAGGATATTCAGTTCACAGTCCTGTGTGATCACGGTTCGAAGATCCTTGATCTCACCGTTGATCTCAGCCACACAGGCGGCTCTCGCCAGACCTTCGCTGATCTCCTGCGCGATATCGATCGCTCTCATTCCCGACTCACACTCTTTGACCGTTCCGTCCTTTAATGTAATCTTCATGCCTTATATCCTCCCGCCGCTCTACTTATTCCTTCCGCAGCACTTCTTGTACTTCTTTCCGCTCCCGCAGGGACACGGATCGTTGGGGTATATCTTCTTTTCCTTGACCACAGTGCCCGATTTTTTCTGCTCAATATAAAACTGGTGCAGCTGCTCCTCGGTGAAGATCTCTTTCCACTGGGGGAGCTCGTATAACCAATCCGCCTGCGCGTCAACCATGTTTTTATACAGCCTCTCTTTGTCAAACGCGAGACTCACATGAGAATCCTCGGTCAAATCGTCCAGATCGTTCGGCGTGATCAGACTCTCCTGGATCCCATCCAAAAACCCGACCATGGCCATGACTTCCAGATCATACTTATCGGCGAGCTCTTTTACCGTGCCTTCGACCACCTCATCCGGGTTTTCAAGCAGCTGTTCGTAAACGCCTTTTTCCAATACGAAATAGCGGTCCCAGAACTTTCGAAGCTCCTCCTTGTCCGCCCTTTCATTAAAAGCAATTTTATTCCAATCCTGTAATAATCCCATACCAATACCGCCTTTTTTATTTCTCTTTTTTAAGCGTCCTCTCCTGCTATTTGCGCGCACGCCTAGTATACATCAAAACGATGTATATTTCAAACCCTTTTCCCTTAAATTTCCTGCCCGCGTGGACTTTCCGTCCGTACTGTGGTACAATATGTGCACTTGGCAGGGTGTTTTATCTGGCATGCGTCAGGACGCGCCAGGCTCCCGGAGAGGACAGCGGCATGAAAAAAGTTAGACGGATCATAGCACTTGTCGGCGTCATCGCCCTTGTAGCATTATATGTCTCCACTCTGGTGCTGGCTATCATCGGCAGTGAGATGACCATGAACATGTTTTGGGCGGCCGTTGTATCCACTATCGTGCTGCCGGTGCTGATCTGGGCATACCAGTTTATCTACAGGCTCCTAAAAGATAACTATTCTCCCGAGGCCCGCGAGCGGGAGGAAGAGTTAAAAAAGACCTATAAGAAGCGGCAGGAAGAAGACGAAGAATCCGAAGAGACGGATCCCCGGTGAATACTTAAAAAAATAAGGCTCTTCGCACACATCAGTGCGAAGGGCCTTATCTGTGTCATGATCAAATCTGTCTCCGCGAATCCGGCGCGCCCTAAACCTCCTGACACTTCGCGACAAACACAGGGAATGTCTCGGTCCCTTTGAGCTCCTTACCCGCCTTGATCCTGGAATCCTTGTCCATGATGATGTGATCTAAGCAGGCATTTTCCTCGATGACCGTATCCTGCATGAGAACACAATTCTTTACGACGGCTCCTTTCTCGATCTTCACACCCCGAAACAGGACGCAGTTCTCCACATCGCCCTTTATGACACATCCGTCGGCAGCCATCACGTTGCGCACGATTGCTCCCTCATAGTACCTGGTCGGATTGTCATCGCGCAGCTTCGTATAGATCGGTTTGGAGAACAACGCGTTTAAGTTCTCATCCTTTAACAGCCGCATATTCTCATCAAAGTAAGACTTCATATCCGTGATGCGTCCATAGTATTTGTCAAACTTATAGCCGGCCACCTTGGTGACGTCGATCATATGCTGTAAGATATCCCGCTCAAAATACACACCGCCTCGCATATAGGACTCTTTGATCAGCTTGATCAGAAGCTCCCGCTCGACGCAGTAGATGTTCATACCGTAGTTCTGCACACCCTCAGCCTGCGAATTGATGAAGATATCCTTTATCACACCGTCTTCGACCTCATACGTATAATGCATCCCCTTACTCAGTTCCTCGGCGGTCCGGATACTCTCCGGCAGGGGCTGCTCCGTGTAGGCACAGGTGATCGATGCCTCACTGTCTATGTGATAATCTATCAAATCCCTAAGGTCGAATATCGTCGCGATGTTCGTATCGGAGAGGATCACATATTTTTCCTTCTGCTCTTCCAAAAATCCGGTGATGTGGACCAGCGCCTCGACACGGCCCTTGTAGATCTCCATCGATTTTTCGGCAAACGGAGGCCATACCGTCAGACCGCCGTTCTTACGTGAGAGGTCCCACTCACGCCCGGAACCTAAATGGTCCATCAGGGAGTGGTAGTTTTCCCGGGCCAGAATGGAGATGTTCGTGATCCCGCTGTGGACCATGCTGGACAATGAAAAGTCGATCAGGCGGTAACGGCTCGCAAACGGAATGGACGCCATCAGGCGCACGCTGGTCAGTTCCGGGACGAGCTCATCAAACTGATTTGGAAAAATAATACCGATTGCACTCTTTACCATTGTACCTCACCGTCCTTTACATTTTTTCTGACCATCGCATTGGAGCCGATCTGCGCGCCGCTCCCGACATAGACGCCGGGACCGATGGTGGCAACGCCCTGCTCTTCCCCTTCCTTTGTCACTCCGATATGGGCATCCTCATCGATGATCGCATTTTCTGCCACAATACAGTGCTCTACGACAGCGCCCTCTTTGATAATGGAACCACCCATGACAACGGCGTCCCGAACGACGGCGCCATGCGCCACTCTCACGCCGGAATACAGAATGGAATGCGTCACTTCACCGTCCACGCGGCAGCCATCCGTGATCATGGAGTTGTTGATCGTCGCGTGTTCTCCGATCCTGTGTCCGGTCATGCCGGCGTTCCGGCTGTAGATCTTCCAGTTGTCCTCGAAGAGGTTGATACCGCTGTGGGCCGGATCCAAGACCTCCATGTTCGCTTCCCAGAGAGAGGGAATCGTCCCGACATCCTTCCAGTATCCGTCAAAGTGATAGGCGTACATTTCCCTGCCGTCCCTGAGAAGATTCGGCAGGATATTGTTTCCAAAATCGTTCTCTGACTCCGGGTCCGCCTCATCCTCCTCGAGATATTTGCGAAGCACATCCCAATTAAAAATGTAGATGCCCATGGAAGCCAGATTGGACTTTGGCTCCTTTGGTTTTTCCTGAAACTGAAGGATCCTGTCGTTTTCATCCGTCACCATCAGGCCGAAGCGTGACGCCTCCTCCCACGGAACTTCCATGACAGCCACGGAAAACTCCGCTTCTTTCTCCTTGTGAAAATGGAGGAAATCCGCATAGTCCTGCTTGCAGATCTGATCTCCCGACAGGATGATCACATACTCCGGATCGTATCGCTCGATAAACTGGATGTTCTGATAGATCGCGTTAGCCGTCCCCTTATACCAGTCGGATCCGCTGGCTCTCTGATAGGGCGGGAGAATATGGATGCCGCCGTTTAAGCGGTCCAAGTCCCACGGCTGCCCGGTCCCGATATATTCATTTAAGATATACGGCTGATACTGCGTCAGGACACCGATGGTGTCAATCCCGGAATTTACGCAGTTCGAGATCGGAAAATCAATGATCCGGTATTTCCCGCCGAACGGCACTGCCGGCTTTGCCAGCTTTTCAGTCAGCGCGTAAAGTCTTGATCCCTGCCCACCGGCAAGAAGCATAGCAATAATTTCTTTTCCCACTCTATTCCACCCTCTTTCTGTCAGATGTCAGGCCACAGCCCTTTCTTTGACAACTTTACTGCTGCCTTTATCTTACAATAAAATAGCCAAAAATAAAAGCAGATTTTCTCATTTTCTATGAAAATTCGACAAAAAATCCCGCCCCCTTCCGGAAGCGGGAATTCAAACTCCTATTTTTATCTGTATATGATCGCGTCCCTTCCCGGCCCGTTGGAGACCATGGTGATCGGATAGCCGATCTGTGCCTCCACAAACTCGACATACTTCCGACAGTTTTCCGGCAGCTTTTCATACTCCCGGATGCCGGTGATGTCCTCCTTCCATCCCGGAAGGAGCTGATAGACCGGCTTTGCCTTTGCGAGCTTCACCGTAGTCGGGAAATCCGTGACCACTTCTCCGTCGATCTCATACCCGATGCAGACCGGGATCTCGTCTAAATAGCCCAGCACATCAAGGACCGTAAAGGCCACTTCGGTAGCTCCCTGCAGACGGCAGCCGTATCTGCTGGCCACACAGTCAAACCAACCCATCCTTCTGGGACGTCCCGTCGTGGCGCCGTACTCGCCGTCGGATCCGCCGCGCTTTCGCAGCTCTTCCGCATCCTCCTCATCTAAAATCTCACTGACAAACTCGCCCGCGCCCACCGCACTGGCATATGCCTTGCACACCGCGACGATCTTGGTGATCTCGTACGGAGGGATTCCGGCACCGATCGCGCCAAACGCAGCCAGCGTGGAGGATGACGTGACCATCGGATAGATCCCGTGGTCCGGATCCTTGAGCGTGCCGAGCTGGCCTTCGAGCAGGATATTTTTTCCGTCTTTTAAAGCCTGATCCAGGTAGGAAGACACATCGCAGACATAAGGCTCCACCATACTGCGGTACTCCCGAAGCGTTGAAAGAAGCTCATCCGGATCCAGCAGCGGCTTATGATACAAGTGCTCCAAAAGAACATTCTTTTTTACACAGACACCCGCGATCTTGTCTTTTAAGACCTCTTCGTCAAAAAGCTCGCTCACCTGGAACCCGATCTTGGCATACTTATCGGAATAAAACGGCGCAATGCCCGATTTTGTGGAGCCGAACGATTTCTTTCCGAGCCGTTCCTCCTCATACTGGTCAAGGAGGATGTGGTACGGCATAACGATCTGGGCGCGGTCCGAGATCAAAAGCTTAGGGCTTGGAACTCCTCCGTCAACCAGCTGCTGAATCTCGTCGAACAGCTTGGGGATGTTAAGGGCAACCCCATTGCCGATGACGCTCGTGGTATGCCCATAAAAAACACCGGAAGGAAGTGCGTGCAGCGCAAACTTACCATAATCATTGACAATGGTATGGCCTGCATTGGCACCGCCCTGAAAACGGACAATGATATCCGCCTCCTGCGCGAGCATATCGGTGATCTTGCCTTTTCCTTCATCACCCCAGTTGGCTCCTACAATCGCTGTAACCATCTGTATGTTCCCCCTCAATCTAACTCTACAAGTTTGCCGAGATATTGATAGGTCATGGTCGCGACCGCGAGCTCTGTTCCGTTCTCATCCGTGATCATGACCTCGTAAATACAAAGGGTCTTTCCGACCTTGATCTCCCGCGACTCGCCGATCAGCTTCTTACAGTCCATGGCGGAACGCAGATAATGGATCTCGCCGGACACCGTGGTGACATATCGTCCCCGGCTCGTCGCCGCTGCACCTCCGGTATTGTCCGCAATCGTAAAAAGCACTCCACCGTGGATGGAGCCGATGGGATTTCCATGCTTCTCGGTCAGGACCACCTCTCCCCTGGCATAGCCTTCGCGGATCTCCGTCGTCTTATACCCAACCTCTTTGACAAATCCCACAAATCTTTTTTCTATCAGAGCATTATAATCCATGAGTTTTTTAGTCTCCCTGATCCATACCTCTTATCCCGCTGCCTTTAATCGATCGTGATCGGCTTCGTGCCCGTAAGCACCAGAGATCCCGGCCCGATATGACAACTGACGCTCAAAGACAGCGGCGCCATCAGGATATCGTCCGGATCACGAGGAAAGACCTCAAGCACTTCTTTTTTGAACTCTTCTGCCTCTTCCAGATTGTGTGTATAAGATATCCCAATGTGGACTCCCGATCCATCCTCGGAATCGTAACGGTTTTTGCAGTCCTCCATGATCTGATTGATCATGATAAGCTTTGCCTGTTTGACGGTCCGTGCCCTGGCAAATGCATCCAGCTTTTCTCCTTGGATCTGCAGGACCGGCTTGAGCCTGAGCATGGTGCCGAGCGCTGCGGCCGCGGGTGTTAAGCGTCCGCCCTTCCTCAGATAGTAAAGCGTGTCCAGCATGATGTAGATGCTGGATTCCATCTTGTTGGCCATCAGTTTATCGTAGATATCCTGACCGGACTTTCCGGCATCCGCCAGCGCGATCGCGTCGAGAACGGACTGGCTTTGGGTAACCGTGATCCGCTGATTGTCCACGACAAACACTTTTCCGTCATAATCCTTTGCCAGCATCTGTGCCGTGGCGCAGGCGCCGGACAATCCGCTGGACATGGGAATATCAATGATCTCATCGTACTCGGTGAGCAGGCTGTCCCAGAGCGTTATGTAGTCATCGACCGCCGGGGCAGCCGTCGTAACGTCCGCACCCTCTTTAAGCCTCTCATAAAACTCATCCTGAGTCAGCGTGATATCTTCGAGGAACATCTCCCCGTTGATGTAAAACGGCATCGGCATCACAGAAATGCCAAGCTGTTTTCCCTCTTCCTGTGTGATGCTGCTGTTGCTGTCGGTTACAATTGCTACTTTACTCATTCATTCATTCCTTTTTCATTATAAACCTTTGTCTGATGTAACGAAAGCGGAGCAGCTCTTTTGTTTAATCGATCGTGATCGGCTTTGTCGCCGTCAGGGCCAAAGATCCGGGCCCGATGTGACATGCGATGCTTAAGGAGAGCGGATTGAGCACGATGTCATCCGGGTCGCGCGGGAAAACCTCCAGGACTTCCTTTTTGAACTCCTCGGCTGCCTCCTGATTGTTCGTGTGCGCCATGGCGATGTGGATGTCCGACCCGTCTTTAGAGCCGTAGCGATTCTTACAGTCGTCCATGATCTGATTGATCATGGTCAATTTAGCCTGTTTGACAGTACGCGAACGGGCAAACGCATCCAGCTTATCCCCCTGGATCTGAAGCACCGGCTTGATCCGAAGCAGAGTACCAAGCGCTGCAGCCGCAGGCGTAAGGCGTCCGCCCTTTCTCAGATAAGTAAGCGTGTCCAGCATGATGTAGATGCTGGAGTCATGCGCGTTCTCCATCAACTTGTCATAGATCTCCTGTCCGGATTTCCCTGCATCTGCCAACGCCTTCGCGTCAATGGCAGACTGGCGCTGCGTGACAGAGATACGCTGGTTGTCGACCACGAACACTTTTCCTTTGTAATCCTGAGCCAGTACCTGTGCCGTGTTGCAGGTGCCAGACAGCCCGCTGGACATCGGAATATGAACGATCTCGTCATACTCCTTTAACAGCCCGTCCCAGAGCTCGATAAAATCACCGACTGCCGGAGCAGCGGTCTTGATCTCCGCGCCCTCCTCGAGCCGTTCAAAGAACTCGGGTTGGTTTAACGTGATAAACTCCAGATACATCTGGTCGTTGATGTAAAACGGCATCGGCTGTACGATAATACCGAGCCTTGCGCTGTCCTCCGGTGTGATGCCGCTGTTGCTGTCTGTAACGATCGCTACTTTGCCCACTTTGTGTCCCCCTTCTTCCTTCCAACTTTATAAGCAATTACGGTAAAAATTATAGCATAAGTAATATGTAAAAAAAAGGGGTGGAAGGAAGATTTATGTGAGAAATATACGTATGGCTGCTCTACAATACGGCACACGCTCAACTCGCGACACAAGTGTCGCTCGTTGTCCGTATGGCTGCGCCATACGTCCTAAGACATAAAGAAGCCCTGCGAGGAGAATGAATTCTCCCGCAGGGCTTCTTTCCGCCTTAGTGCGTGCACCGGAGCGATTTATCGCTCACATCATTCCCCCCATTCCGCCGCCTCCGGCCGGCATAGGAGGTACGTCTTCTTTGATGTCTGCGACGACTGCCTCGGTTGTGAGAAGTGTGGATGCTACGCTTGTTGCATTTTGAAGCGCGCTTCTTGTCACTTTCACGGGATCAAGGATGCCTTCCTCGACCATATCTACATATGCTTCCTTTGTTGCATCAAAACCGATGCCCTTATCGGCCTCATGAACCTGATGGATGATGACGGATCCCTCAAGACCTGCGTTCGCAGCGATGAAGTACATAGGAGCTTCCAGTGCCTTTAAGATGACATTAGCACCTGTCTTCTCATCACCCTCCAGCTTTTTGGCCATCTTCGCGACCTCTTTCGATGCGTGGATGTATGCAGAGCCGCCGCCTGCGATGATGCCTTCCTCGACTGCTGCCTTCGTGGCTGCCAGGGCATCCTCCATGCGGAGCTTGCTCTCCTTCATCTCAGCCTCTGTCGCTGCACCGACACGGATCACTGCCACGCCGCCGGCAAGCTTTGCCAGGCGCTCCTGCAGCTTCTCACGGTCAAAGTCGGATGACGTATCCGCGATCTCCGCCTTGATCAGGTTGACTCTGGCCTTGATATCGCTCTTTTTGCCATAGCCATCCACGATGATCGTATTTTCTTTTTCTACTTTCACGGATTTTGCGCGTCCCAGCATTTCCATGGTGGCATCTTTAAGGTCAAGGCCGACTTCCTCGGAGATGACCTGGCCGCCGGTCAGGATCGCGATATCCTGCAGCATCTCTTTCCTGCGGTCGCCGTAGCCCGGTGCCTTGACCGCTACTACGGAGAATGTTCCGCGCAGCTTGTTCACGATCAGAGTCGTGAGAGCCTCGCCCTCTACATCCTCGGCGATGATGAGCAGCTTCTTGCCTGCCTGCACGATCTGCTCGAGCAGCGGCAGGATGTCCTGAATCACGCTGATCTTCTTATCGGTGATCAGGATGTAGGGATCGTCCAGATCCGCAACCATCTTGTCCATATCGGTTGCCATATACGCGGAAATATAACCGCGGTCAAACTGCATGCCTTCCACGAGGTCGAGCTCAGTCTGCATAGTCCTGGATTCCTCGATCGTGATGACACCGTCGCCGGTCACCTTTTCCATCGCGTCAGCTACCATGTTGCCGACTTCCTCGTCGCCGGCGGAGATGGCTGCCACCTTTGCGATGTGGTCTTTGCCGTTTACTTTCTGGCTCATGGAAGCGATAGCTTTAACTGCCACGTCCGTCGCCTTTTTCATTCCGCGTCTCATGATGATCGGGTTGGCGCCTGCCTCCAGGTTCTTCATGCCTTCCTGGATCATTGCCTGTGCCAGGACTGTAGCTGTCGTTGTTCCGTCGCCTGCCACATCACTCGTCTTGGTCGCCGCTTCCTTTACGAGCTGTGCGCCCATGTTCTCAAAAGCATCCTCAAGTTCGATGTCCTTTGCGATGGTCACGCCGTCGTTTGTGATAAGGGGAGCTCCGTAGGGCTTGTCAAGTACTACGTTTCTGCCTTTCGGCCCAAGCGTTACCCGGATTGTATTGGCAAGCTGATCAACGCCTGCCTCTAAAGCTTTTCTTGCATCTACACCATTCATTATGTCTTTTGCCATGATATATCTTCCTCCTTACTTATTTCACGATCGCCAGAATATCATTCTGCTTTACGATGATATACTCTTCGTCTTCCAGCTTTACCTCGTTGCCGGCATAGCGGGAATAGATCACTTTATCGCCCGGCTTTACGAGCATCTCAACCTGTTTCCCATCCACAAGTCCGCCGGGGCCTACTGCGATCACTTCGGCTTCCTGCGGTTTCTCCTGGGAAGCGCTGGTTAAGATAATGCCGGACTTAGTCGTCTCCTCTGCCTCCAGCTGTTTTAACACGACTCTGTCACATAACGGTACTAATTTCATGATAGATCCTCCTTTACTTGTCCGTTCTGTTTTTCATACGATGTCCGTGTTTTGTTCCAAACAAATCGGCCATTCGTCACAACGCAGGGACTGCAATACACAGTCCCCGCATCCTTCAATCTCATTCATTATATATAAATCACTGTCTTATTGCAAGACCTCAACCGGTTTCTTTTTTAATTTTTAAGGGTTTTTCGCAGTCTTATATGAGTCCGAAGTGTTTGCACGCGTTGTAGAGTCCATCCGCATGGATGTCATCCGTGATGTAATCCGCGTGCTCCTTGGCTACATCTGCAGCATTTCCCATCGCGATGCCGACCCCGGCATAGTCCAGCATCTCAATGTCATTGGCGCCGTCGCCAAACGCATAGGTGTCGGCCCGGTCCGCACCGAGATGCTCACACAGAAAAGCGATCGCACTCGCCTTGGAGTAGCCCTTCGGAGCCGCCTCTATAACAAACTCCCCGTGAACCATGACCTCAAAGTCATCCGAAAGCGCCTCCACGACCTCCCGGTACTCTCTTCCCTCGATCAGGACGGTAAACTTGCAGACGTCCCCGCTTGTCTCATTGCCACGGACCGGCAGGGTGACGTCCCGCATCGACTCCACAATATATTTTCCGTAGTCGTCCCGGCTGAGCTTATCCTCCTCCAAAAAGAGAACATCGCGAGACTCCATCATCACAGCCATGTCGTGGTCGTCAAACATCTTCACTGCACGCTCCAGCGCCTTAGGGTCGATCGTTTTATAGAGCAGTTCCTCTCCCCTATACTCGATCTCGGTCCCGCAGCCGCCGCAGAGCCCATCAAAGCCCATGCTAAGCAGCTCCTCACTCCGGATAAACACTTTTGTCCTGCCGCTGCTTAAAAAGAGCTTGTGTCCGTTTTCTTTTAACAGCCGGATCGCCGTCTTCGTACTCTCGGGGATGACATTTTTAAAATCCCAGAGCGTCCCGTCGATGTCAAAAAAGATCAGCGCCATGATAGGGTTCCTTTATTTATCTTCTCGTAACACTCGTTCAATGCTTGTCAATGTATTTTCTGTTTTTGCTGCCAGTCATCCGAACAACCAGAGTCACAACAACTGCTGCTGCCGCAATGAAAATAATAATGAGGAGGATCGGGAGCATGTTGGTGTCACCGGTACGGCCGTTCCCGGCTGCGGTGGTCTTGCTGCCGTTGCTGCTCGTGCCGCCTTTGACGCCGGTACCGCCGTTGCCTGAACCGCCATTGCTTCCGTTGCCGCCGTTTCCGCCTGTGCCGGTCGGGTTGCCACCGCCGGACGGATTGCCGCCGTCATCCTGATCGGACGTGAGCGTATAGATAACCGTATCACCGTTCTCCACTTCCTCAGTATAGCCAATGCCTTTCAAGTCTTCTGCCCTGACCGTGTAAACGATCTCTTTTCCGTCTTTAAATTTCGGAAGGTTGGTAAAGCTCCATGTCCATCCGTTCTCGGCTGTAGCAGTCGTTTCAGCGATCAGTTTTCCGTCTTCGTCATAGAGATATACGGTGACAGAGTCTGGTCTCTTTCCATCCTTATTGTTGTCATCGTTCCAGACAATGGTTCCGGACAGATCAATGGTCTCGGGCTCATGCTTGTTTGTGATCGTGAAGGTATATGGCTCATAGGTCACACCGGACTCGGTTATCTCCGCACCTCTGTCCGTCTTCACATTGCTCTCATAACCGGACACACTGCCCTCGTCGAGCGAGTATTCAATCGGTGTGCCGTTCTCATCGACCGGCATCTCCTCAAAGACGTAGGTCCAGGTATTTCCGCCATCGCTGACTGTCACGTTATTCTTTGTCAGCGTGACATCGCCGCCCTCGATCGAGCCACCATTGGCCTTTAATTGGACATGGATTGAATCCGGACGCTTGCCGTCCTGATCACTCGCATCATCCCACTTCTTGATCAGGGTGATGTCCTGAGTCACGGTCGTATGGCTGTTCGTCACTTCCAGAGACCAGGTTCCGGTATCCTCGTCGTAGACGAGCGATGTCCGACTTGTGTAGCCGTCGGTCGTCAGACTTCTATCTTTTTCATCTGTTTCATCTACCGTATAACTGATCTCAAGGCCGCCTTGATAGCGGTAAAGATTGATGTCGGCAAGATCAAATTCTCCAACCCAGTTTCCGTCTTCGTCCACGCTGCTGCCA
>Ga0192238_1014_pt1 | contig 27156 bp, 25 predicted proteins | sample Koala_Koa27_F3_FD_131277 | JGI IMG/M metagenome (GOLD analysis project Ga0192238, IMG submission 131277) | Enriched cells from koala feces incubated with labeled cellulose particles, San Francisco Zoo, California, United States - Koala_Koa2-7_F3 ... | reverse complement strand
GTTGAAGCTGTCCCCGGCGGCAATGGTCTCAAACCCGATGGATTGAAGTGCCTTTACCGTGGTGTACTTCGACTTCTCACAGCGCATCTGGTAGCCGGAGATAGATCCGTCTGCGGCCACATGAAGCGAATTGCAAAAGAGAGTCGGCCAGCCGAGCTTTTTCATCAGCGGCGAGGCGAACTGCTCGAACGTATCGCTGATGATGATCACCTGCGTGAGGGAGCGCAGCTCGTCTAAGAACTCCTTCGCTCCCGGCATCGGGTCGATCGTTGCAATGACCTCCTGGATCTCGCTAAGGCCCAGGCCGTGCTCATGTAAGATGTCAAGCCGGTACTGCATCAGCTTATCATAGTCCGGCTCATCCCGGGTGGTCTTTTTCAGTTCGGGAATGCCACTGGCCTCCGCAAATGCGATCCAGATCTCCGGCACCAATACTCCCTCTAAATCCAAACAAACTACATACATGGTCTTATCCTCCCTCTCAGTATCATGATTATATCACGCCGCAGTCAATGGCGCCAAAGCAAAAAACAAACATACGGCTCCCGGGCACTTTTTACTCCTCATACAAAAATCCCGCTTCGCTAAGAGCCGCACAGACCCGCTCAAACGCCTCTTTTGTCGGGCATTGCAGCGTGTGCAGATGCACGCCGTCGGTCAGCTCCGAGAGGGCATGGGCGCCCTCCTTTTTCGCCTTCTCCACAAATTGGGATACATCATAGCGCGAGTGTATCTGTAGCTCCCCCGTTAATTGTCCGTAGACCGGATGCTCCACAATGACATCCAGCACACTGCATCCGTAATCCACACAGAGGTTTAACTCCGCCTCCATGTCGTCAGCGGTGTGGATACATGCGACCCGCCGGATCTCGCCGTCCGGCCGGGCAGTCTGCAGCAGATATCCCCGCGGGGTCGCCGTGATCTCATGCCCGGCTGCCCGCAGGATAGCCACATCCCCGACAATGATCTGTCTGCTGACAGAAAATTCCTGCGCCAGAGCCGATGCGCTGACCGGCTCCCGCCGGCTTTTTAACAGATCCAAAATTTTCTCTCTCCGTGTTTCCGCTTTCATCCCCGCTTCCCCTTATCATAGAGTGCCTTAGTTGAAGTCCGGGAGCTGTTCCAGGCAGACCGCGGGCTCGTATGCACTTGTCAGTGCCATACAGTATCCCTCGCGAAACAGGACCTCCTGCTGAAAGGCCGGCACGCCGTCGACCACGGAAAAATAATCCAGTCCTTCCGTGAGCCCTTTCCCGGTATATTTTATATAGCTTTCTTTCATCGCCCAGATCAGAAAAAATTCCTCTGCGTCTTTGTCTTGTAGCCAGTCAATCTCAGACGGGTGGAAAAACCGCTGTGCGATCTTATCCGTCTCGCGGTCCCTCACTTCCTGCAGATCCAGGCCAACCTCACAGTCTCCCACGGCGCAGGCCCAGTATCCGCCGCTGTGCGTGATGGAAAAGTGTACGTCCGGCAGTTCTTTTACATAGGGCTTTCCATAATCTCCGTCACTGCAGACCGTAAATAACGCCTGATCCTCACTTAAGTACACCTCTACCGCATGCTTTAGGAGATCGTGGCTCGCGATGCCGTTGCCTGAGTCCCATTTGCAGTAGTAGATCCTGATCTCGCGCTCCCCTCTGCCATACAAAAAATCCCGTTCTTCCACTAATAAATCCTTCGCTTTCTCACAAATCGCTGCCATATTTTTACACTTGTCATGTCATCTTTTCTATATAGTATACCAGAGTTTCCCAACTTGTCACAACCAAAACCTTTATGACAGCCCAAAAGAAAAAGGTTGTAATTTTCAAGAAAACCATTAAAATAAATCGTTAGGATAAAAGAAGCGGAGACGATCATAATGACTGCGGGTGTAAAAGTAGAAGGTCGGAATCGAACCCTAATATTAACCAATACTCTTATTGCAACGTTTGCGGCAACCCTTCTGATGTCAGCGTTAAACACAGCTTTGGCGCAGGTGTGCGATGACATCGGGATCAACGTTACATCAGGACAATGGCTGATCAGCGGGGAAATACTGGCGATGGGCATCGTCATGCCACTGACCGCTTTTATGATGCGCAGGTTTCGCACCAGGCGGCTTTATCTTGCTGCGATCATCATCTTTATGGCCGGTCTCGTCATGGCTATGCTCTCACAAAATTTTCCGGTGATGGTAGCGGGCAGGGTCCTGCAGGGATGCGGCAACGGAATGCTTATGACAATGGGACAGGTGATCGTCCTGTCCATTTATCCCCCGGAGGAAAGAGGAGGTGCCATGGGCATGTACGGTCTGGCGATCGCCGTGGCTCCGCTGGTCGCGCCTACGTTGGGCGGTATCCTGGCGGATACAGCCGGATGGAGGTCCATCTTTTTTATGGATCTGGTCGTCATGGGCTTCTCTTTTGTCATGGCCTTATGTGTATTTAAAAATGTCCTGGATACAGAAAAGATTAAGGTGGACTTTAGCTCCTTCATCTTAAGTATCTTGGCATTCGGAGGTCTTACGGTGGGTGTCGGCTTTCTCTCGAATAACGGGATCAGCCCCATCGTATGGATCGCACTTATCATAGGCGCGGTAGGCATGGTGATCTTTGTGCGCCGGCAGGTCAGGCTTCCGAAGCCCTTTTTAGACATGAAGATCTTAAAAAGCAGAAACTTTACGCTTGCCGTGATCGCGAGTATGCTGATTTATTGTGTCCTGCTGGGTTCGGGTGTTGTCATGCCCCTGTATGTGCAGAATGTTCTGGGCTACTCCGCGACGATCGCAGGCCTGGTGTTTCTGCCCGGTTCGCTTCTCATGGTTATTATGAGCCCGTTCGCGGGAAGGTTCTATGACAAACACGGGATCAAGGGTATGTTTGTGGTGGGCTCTGTTGGGCTGGTCGCAAGTTTTATTCTCCTGGCCACCATGACAGAGAATTCTTCGCTCCTGCTTCCGATCTTATATAATGTGATTCGGTTTGGATCCGCCACTCTGATACAGATGCAGGTGATCACGTGGAGTACGACACAGGTAGAGCCGGCACAGATAACGGATGCCTCCGCGCTTCTGCAGGCGCTCCGGACCATTGCGGGTTCGGTCGGATCCACAGTGTTTGTCGGAATCATGAGCACAGTTTCCGTCAATTCCGCAGCCACCTACGGAGACCGGGCCGCAGCGCATGGTGTCTCCGTAGCATTTATCGGAACAGCGATCTGTTCCGCCGCCGTATTGGTCATCGCGATCATTGTGGCAAGAGAGAAACCCATATCAAATGAAATGACCTGATAATAGATAAGATATTTTTTCGACAGCAAAAAACCGGCTCCGCCCGATCGGGCAGTGCCGGTTTCATTTTTTCTTTTTCTTTGCAGATCAGGTAAAGATCCTGCGTACCGCAAGAATGCTCTTGTAGTATGCGGAAGAGTACTTGATGCCACCCGCAGGATACGGTGCGGAATTGGACGCATTCACGATCGTGCCGTCCCCGACATAGATGCCCACATGTCCGCTGTAGCATACGATATCGCCGGGCATCATGCTCGAAACGGAAACTCCCGTCCCGACATAACGCAGGCTCTCAGAGCTGTGCGGAAGGGATACACCAAAATGTGCATACACCTGCATCACAAAGCCCGAACAGTCACAGCCGTTCGTCAAGCTCTCACCGCCCCATACATATGGATTGCCGATAAACTGACACGCGTAATCCACAACCGAGCCGCCGGTGGAACTGTAGGAGACATTGCTGCTGCCCGCATCTACATAGGCAACGCTGCTCTCTCCGGATGACGAGGATTCTGCGGCTGCCGCCTCTGCGGCCGCTGCCTGAGCTGCCTGCAAATCAGCGATCACGTCATTCATCTCAGAGATCGTCTCCCGATACTCGGCTGCCATGGACTCCGCCTGTGCCAGCTTCTCGTCGAAGTCGTCCATCTCGCTGCTCTTTTGCTCCTTCTCTTCCTCCAGCCGTTCCTGCTGGCGTTCAAGAGTGATCTCGAGCTCTTCTAAATCCGCCTCTTCCACGGCGACCTCATCCGCGAGGTCGGTGACCTGCTGACTCGTCTCCTGATACTCGGTTAAGAGTGTCCGGTCAAAGTCATATACATTTGAAAATGTCTCAAGCTTGTTCAAAACCTGAGCAAAACTATCTGCCTCTAACAATGCGGTAAGGAAAGAACTGTCTCCGTTTTCATACATATAACGAATCCTTTCCTTCATGGAGTTGAGCTGCTCCTCCTCCGTCGCCTGAGCTTCTGCCAGATCCGTCTGTACCTGTGCCAGCTCAACCGTCTTCCTTTCGATATCATCCTTCGTCGTATCAATATCGACAAGGACTTCTACCAGCTCCGCATCCAGTTCATCGATCTGAGACTGCAGCTCCGCCTGCTCTGCCTCGATGCTCGTGATCTGAGCATTCACAGACTCCAGACTGCTCTCAGCCTCACTCTTCTTGCTCTCGGCATCGGAAATCGTAGTAGCGCCTGCCACTTGTGTGCCGCCGACAGCCATCGCCGCGATAAGACCAAATGCGACTAACTTTTTCTTCATAATTTCCTACTCTCCTGTTGTGAAGTTTAGCAAAAAACGAATTATTTTAAAAACAAGGCGAACAACACTTCGTGTTCCCCGCTCTGCAGCCAGTATATCATAATCCGGTTTCATTTTCAATATGAGGGGGTGTTTTTCGGAAACATTAAATAATTATATGTAACACATTTGTATCATTGTGTACAAAATGCACGGACAAAATTTGTTTCATTTAGTCTAATTTATCAATCTGCTGTTTTTCTTTGAAACCCCCTTGAAAAATTCGGGATTCTCCCGTATGATAGGAAAAAATAGCTTAGTTAAGTACCCGAACTATTTTTTGCAAAGCGAGCTGCCCGACAGTTTCGCGCAGGGAGGAAGCCTTCATGCATATCATTGGCGGGTTTTTTCAAACCATCGTCGGTTTTTCATATGCTGTTTTATATTTGCTCTTCAGCTTTCCGGTTCTGGCCGTCATGTATTTCCGTATGAAAAACAAGGACCGCTACCGGGAGGACATCCGCAATCTTCGCATGGTCCAGTGGGGGTTCCGCTGTGTCAACGCGATCTGCGGTATAAAGACCACGATTATCGGCTTTGACAATATACCCAAAGACCGTCCCGTGCTGTATGTAGCAAACCACAACAGCTATTTTGACATCATCATCTCGTACTCCCTGTGTGAGGACAGGACCGGCTACATCGCCAAAGCAGGGATCGAGAAGGTTCCGAGCTTGAATATCTGGATGCGGCGGCTCTACTGCCTGTTCATCCAGCGGGACGACCTAAGGCAGAGTATGCGGGTCATCCAGCAGGCGATCGATTACGTCAATCAGGGGATCTCCATCACCATCTTCCCGGAGGGAACGAGGGGGAAGTCAGAGGAGATGCTCCCGTTTAAGCCTGCCAGCTTCCGGATCGCGGAAAAGACCAACTGCCCGGTCATCCCTCTCGCCATCTCCAACACACGTCACATCCTGGGCGATCACTGGCCGTGTGTGACGCGCACACACGTCATCCTGGAATACGGCGAGCCGATCTACCCGGACCAGCTGCCCAAGGAAGAAAGAAAGCACCTCAGCCGGATCGCGCAGGACAGGATCCAGGAGATGCTGGATAAAAACAAAGATCAGCCGGTCTATGTCAGACAGATGAAGGCGGAAGGGCTCTTATGAGAGCTTTTTGAGTTCATCTACAATATCAGAAAATTCCATAGAGTGGGATGCCTTCACCAGAATGGTATCCCCTTTTTTTATGTCGGAAAGAAGCTCCCGTAAGAGCGCCTCTTTTGTCTCGCAATACCGCACATCGCAGCCGGCCGATGCCGCCTCTTCGGCGAGTGCTTTTGCAAGTTCTCCGCTGCAGTACAACCGGTCAATGCCGCTTTCGGCGGCGTAGGCTCCCACCTCCCGGTGAAGCGCGCGTTCCTTTTCTCCGAGCTCCAGCATATCGCCGAGAACGGCGATCCGTCTGCCGTTTGCTTTTGAGAGTACATCGAGAGAAGCCCGCATGGCGTTCGGGCTGGCATTGTAACAGTCATCGATGATCACGAGACCGCCCGCCTCGATCACGTTCGCCCTTCCGGAGAGGGTCTTCGCCGCGGCGATGCCCGTACAGATCTCGGCGTGGGTCAGGCTGAGCACATCGCCCACACAGGCCGCTGCGCACGCGTTGTAAATGTTGTGGACACCGGGAATCGGCTCTTTGATCGCGCAGTCTTCGTCCGGGAAGTGCAGCACAGCCTCCATCCCGGCGAGGCCGAGGTTTTCAATGGAATCGGCCGTGACAAAATATGTGTCTCTTTCGGGAATGGAAGAGTCCGGCCTGGCCGTCCCGTCAAATACAAAATACCGGATCGGACGGATGCCGTTTACCTCATCTATGGCGGCAAGCTTCTCATCGTTTCCGTTTAAGATGATGACCCCGTCCTCTCCCAGATAGTCAAACATCTCCGACTTGGCACGCAGCACGCCGTCCAAGTCGATCAGATTTTCCAAATGACACGGGCCGATGTTTGTCATCACACAGATGTCGGGGCGTGCCATTTTCGCCAAGCGGTGCATCTCTCCGAAATCCGAGATCCCCATCTCCACGACAGCTGCCTCGTGCTCCGGACGGATGCGCAAAAGTGTCAGCGGGAGACCGATCTCGTTATTAAAATTTCCCTCGGTCTTTAACACACAATACTTCTGCTCTAAAACTGCCGCGATCATTTCCTTCGTGCTCGTCTTTCCAACGCTGCCGGCAATGCCGACAACCGGCAGATCCAAAGTTGAGCGGTAGTACTCCGCGATGTCTTTTAACGCCTGCAGGCAGGATCCAACCAAAATACAGGGGCCTGCCGGATCCTCCAAAACCTCCTCCGTAAGAGCGGCCGCTGCGCCTTTTTCAAACACATCCGGGATAAACGTATGCCCGTCTACACGCTCCCCGCGAAGCGCGATATAGAGATTGCCGGTCTCCACCTCACGGCTGTCCGTCACCACTCCCGTGACCTCCACGTTCCGGAAGCGGTCTTCCCCGTAGTATGTTCCACCGCACGCTGCGGCGATCTGTTCAAGAGACATCTTGTTCATGGCTTCTTTTCAATCCTCATATTTCTCCAGCGAGATCCGCACCAGCTCCTCACAGAGCGTCTCGAAATCCATCCCGTCCACGGCCGCCTCCTGCGGGAGCAGACTGGTCGGTGTCATGCCGGGCAGCGTGTTGGCCTCCAGGCAGAAGATCCGTCCGTCCTCATCGAGCAGAAAGTCCATCCTGGAATATGTCGTGAGGCACAGCACCTCGCAGACCGAGAGGGAGATCTGCTGCATCCTAAGCGCCACTTCCTCCGGAAGGTCTGCGGGACAGGTCTCCACGGTGCTTCCCGCCTTGTATTTGTTCTGATAATCGTAAAAGCCCTCCACCGGCGCGATCTCGATGACCGGAAGCGCCTTATGACCGATCACGCCGACCGAAAATTCCCGTCCTTCGATAAAGTCTTCAACGATGACCTCATCCTCATAACGAAACGCGTCCGCCAGTGCGGCCTTATACTCCTCATCGGTCCGCACGATCGACACGCCGATGCTCGAGCCGCCGCAGCAGGGCTTTACCACGCTCGGAAGCGAAAGCCCTGTCTCGGCCAGAATCTTTTGCTCCTCCCGATTCATACAGATGCCGTGCGGGGTCGGGATACCGGCTGTCTCAAAGAGCGTCTTGGAGATTCCCTTATCCATGGCAAGCGCACTGCTTAAGTATCCGGTGCCCGTATAGCGGATGCCGTACAGGTCAAACGCGGCCTGAACTTTTCCGTTCTCGCCGTTTTCCCCGTGCAGGCCGAGAAACACGATGTCTGCCGCCTGACAGATCCGGATCACGTTCGGTCCGAAGAAACAGTCAGGGGAATCTCCCCGCATTTCTTTCACTTTATTAAGATCCGGCGCCTCGCCCGGGATGTCGGTATCCGTTTGGATCAGATCAAAAACGCCGCTGTCCGGATCCGCACACTCTCCCGAAAAAAGAACGGCGGGATCAAAGCCGGCCGCTGCATCCGTGCCGTCCTGTGCGCCTTTCTCATATCCGAGAAACGCATCCAGAAGGACCACACTGTGCCCGCGCCTGGCAAGCGCCCGGCTCACCATCCTTCCCGATGTCAGCGAGACATCCCGCTCTGTACTGAGTCCTCCGGCTAAAACTACGATATTCATAACACTGCTTCTCCTGCATATTGGTATCTTTAGTGTAACTCATTTTCCCGGTTTTGTGTAGGCAGAAAGAACAAGCCGCTTAATATACGCACACATCGATCCAGCCCAGCGACCCGGAATACTTTTCCAGTTCCTCTAAATCAAGACCGATCGCGCTGTTGTCGCTCCCCGCCGCCGGATAGACAAGATCAAAGCGCTTAAGCGAATCGTCTAAGTACACCTCCACACCGTCGTTTACGGCAAACGGGCATACCCCTCCGGGCGCGTGACCGATCCAGCCTTCGACCTCGTCAAATGGGATCATCTTCGCTTTTTTGTGAAACTGCGCCTTGTATTTTTTGTTGTCCACTCTTGCATCTCCGGCTGTCACGATGAGAACCGGTTTATCTCCCTGCAGGAAAGACATGGTCTTTGCGATCCTGCACGGCTCACAGCCCACAGCCTGCGCCGCCAGCTCCACCGTGGCGCTGGAGCGCGGCATCTCCATGATGCGGTCCTCCATGTTGAATTCAGAAAAATACGCTTTTACTTTATCAATTGCCATACGGCCGTCCCTCCGGGTACTTCCTCTTTTTTTATCCTGTTACGTTTCATCCCCGCCGGAATGCGCGCGGAAGGCCTCCACGGCATCCATCACTTCATCCTGCTCGGGATTTAAGATTGGCAGGTCCAAGCCGCACGCAAGGGCCTGCTCCAGAAATTCGGCCGTAACCTGTCCCCGCTGCGGCAGTCCGAACGAGATGTTGCTGACGCCAAGCACACAGTGCGCTCCCAGCTGTTCGCGTACCATCCGCACGGCACGCAGTGTCTCTTCAGCCTGCTCCGGCTGCGCGAAAGCCGCCAGGGTCAGACAATCGATCAGGACATCCTCTCGCGGGATGCCCGCCGCCTCAGCCGCCATCACGATCTTCTCTGCCAGCGCAAAGCGCTGCTCGGCAGTATCCGGGATCCCGTTTTTATCCATGGTAAGCCCCACCACCGCCGCGCCGTATTTTTTGGCGATGGGGAGGATCTCGTTTAACATTTTCTCTTCTGCGTTCACAGAGTTCAAGATCGCACGGCCGTTGCATGCTCTGAGTCCCGCCTCGATCGCAGCCGGATCGGCCGAATCGATAGCCAGCGGCAGGGTAACGATCCCCTGCACCGCCCGGACAGCCTCGGCTATGATCGCCGGCTCGTCGATATCAGGCAGTCCCACGTTGATGTCTAAGATCTCAGCGCCCTCGTCAGCCTGATCAAGGGCCAGATCTGTAATATCATCCATCTCACCCTCGCGAAGGGACTGTGCCAAGTCCTCGTTTCCGATCGCATGGATGCACTCGCCGATAACATGCACGTTTCCGTCCAGTTCCACGATCTCCCGTGCAGAGCAGATGCCGTGACGGAGAGGGTGCTCGTCTCCGGTTTCTCCTTCCCCGTAATCCGGTGCGGCCGCTGCCCGGGCTGCCAGCGCCGAGATAAATTCCGGGGTCGTGCCGCAGCATCCCCCGGCCATTGATATGCCGAGTTCAAAATACGGCTCCATCTGCCGGGCAAATTCCTCTGCATCAAGGTCATACGTTCCGGTTTTGGGGTTTGGCAGACCCGCGTTCGGCTTTACGATGATCGGCTTATCCGTCCATTGTTTTATCTCTTTGATCAGGGGGAAGATCGCTTCGGGCCCTAAAGAGCAGTTGATCCCCATGGCATCCACCCCAAGCCCGTCAAGCGTCACCGCCATCGCACCGACATAAGTCCCCATGAACGTGTATCCGTTCTCCTCGAAGCTCATCGTCACCCAGACCGGGAGATCTGTGTTCTCTTTCACGGCCAGAACAGCCGCTTTCACTTCATACAGATCCGACATCGTCTCAAACACGATGAGATCCGCGCCGGCATCCGCACCCGCGAGGGCCATCTCCTTATAAGTCTCATAGGCGTCTTCGAACGAGAACACGCCGATCGGTTCCATCATCTCACCGGTCGGTCCGACGTCAAGTGCGATGCGCACGCGGTCTTCGCCGTGCGCGGTGTTCCACTCCTCTGCAGCGCGCTGCGCCGTGGCCACGGCCGCAGATACGACCTCCTGCGTCGTGTGCCCGCTTCCGTGCAGTTTGCGGGCATTGGATCCAAACGTATTCGTATAGATCACACGGCTTCCCGCTTCGATATATTGTCTGTGGATCTTTTCCAAAAGCTCCGGGTGCTCCAGACCGAACACATCCGGGCGCGCACCCGGCGGCATTCCGGCATCCTGCATCATCGTACCCATCGCTCCGTCCAATATCATAAGCTTGCTCAAGACTGTTTCCTCTCTTTCCGGATCTGCATAAGATCCGTTGTGGGTTTTCTATGCCCATTTTACACAATTTATCCCGTTTTTCAATGCCCCCGCCCACATTTCCCGGAATTTCGGGCCGGAGTAAGGCCGGCAGCGCCAAAACGGGGCTTGAAAGAGAAAAAAATCCTAAGTATAATCAAAGAATAAGAGCTGGCATAAAAGAGCAGGAGAGACACCCCATGTTTGACGACTATTTTAACGAGCTTGATCCGGTCAAGAGAAAAGAGATCCTGGATGCCCTGCAGCCGGAAGAGGGAGAGGAGGAGGCGCTTGCGCAGCTTCGCGCCCTGTTTTCACTTCGCTATGAGCCAAGCAGGAGGGTCGCCTACATCGACCACTTTATCGGGGCCGTTTCCACGCTGCGCGACATCGCCTATAATCCCGGCGGCCGCTTGAGCGAACGGAAAAACACCGGGCTGGTTCAGGAAGCCGTTCATACCCTCTGTCTGGATCGGGGCGGCGAATTTTCCAGGGAGATCCTGTACCGGGAACTGTGTCAATTGATCTCCTGTTACATTGACATGTGCCGGGAGGACACGCACTACCAGTCGGTCGTTTGGGGGCTGGGAAGGATGGATTCCGAAAGTCTGATCAGTAAGATCTCTTCGGATATGCAGCTTATCTGGGAACAGATCGTAAAATATCTCGGAGAGAACGAGGAATATCTGGTCTTTCGGGATGCGATAGCGGACACCGCTAAGAATCAATTAAACGATTGATCCGGACGGATAAAAAAAGTCCCGGCCTCACGGCCGGGAAACTTTTTTTACTCCGTTTATCTTCCTATTTTTAAAACCCTGTCTCCGATTCCGATCATTTGTCAGATCACTCGACCCGCTCAAAGATGCTGGCCTCTTCCTCGCCGCGCAGAACGCGGAGTCCGCCGAGCGCCAGAGACTCCATCTCATTCTCGCCCGGATATATGATGACCGGTGCGATCCACTCGACATTCTTCTTCACTTCGTTGGTGAAATACTCGGAGTAGGCGATGCCGCCGGTTAAGATAATCGCTTCGATATCACCGGCCACAGTGCAGGCTTCCTCGCCGACACAGCGCGCGACATTGATCGCCATCGCGTCGTAGATCAGCTTTGCGTGCTCGTCGCCCTCGTTCATCATCTTTTCCACGTCACGGCTGTCATTCGTACCGAGATGCGCAACCAGCCCGCCGCGGGATTTCACTTTTTTCAACATCTCCTGCGACGTCATCCCGGACTCCATGCAAAAGCTGGTGTACGACTGGATCGGCAGGCCGCCGGAACGCTCCGGCGCAAACGGGCCGTCCTCATCGTTGATGATGTCGGCCACCTTACCGCCATACTGCAAGGTAACAGAGATACCGCCGCCTAAGTGTACCACGATCAGTTTGCAGTCTTTGTATGCCTTGCCGTTCTCACGGGCATATTTCATCGCCGCCGCACGGGTGTTTAAGTTGTGGCCGATGCCGCGCCGCTCGATCTCGGTCAGACCGGTGATCTTTAAGATGGGCCACATCTCATCCACGGTCACGCCGTCATAGATATAGGCCGGAATGCCGAGAGGCGTTGCGATGGACTCTGCAATGACCGCGCCCAAATTGGAGGCGTGCTCCATGGTCGGATTGTTTCTGAGCTGCCAGACCATGTCGTCATTGACCAGATAGGCTCCGGCCTTGATCGGCGGAAGCAGGCCGCCGCGTGCCACGATGGCAGTCAGCTCGTTTAAGTCCACCCCTTTCTCTTTTAACACATCCAAGATCATCTCTTTCCGGAACTCGTACTGGTCTACGATCAGATCATACTTTGCGATCTCCTCCGCGGAGTGAGAGATGCTCTCCACAAATTTCTGATCCTCATCCTCATAGTAGGCGATCTTCGTCGATGTGGATCCCGGATTTAAGATCAATAACTTCTCCATAAAATATCCTCCTCCCAAATAATCATGATAGTTTTAGTCCTCTTTGAAGTTTATTTTATCATACATTATATATGACATACAAACAGAATTTTATATTTATTTAACTTGCGGTATATTTGGGAACGCGATATGATTATATAGATGCCCGGTTCCCGCACGAACCGGCAGAAATTCGACGAAAATTGTCGAATCGCACCAGGGGAAACATTGGAAAGGGCTTTTATAAATGGCTTATATCAAAACCGTCACGGACTATCTGGTCGAACAGGCCAAAGAGTCACCGGACCACGTCCTTTTGACTTTTATCGACTACGATGAGAGAGCACAAAAATGGGTGCTTCAAGACCACACGGTCGCGGAAACATACTACAAATCCCTCGAGATCGCTTACATGCTGAGACAAAAAGGCGTACGTCCCGGCGACCGCGCGATCATCTTCAGTATGCAGGATTACGGGACCATGTACGCCGTCTACGGCTGCATGATGGCCGGCGTCGTGTTTACCGTCATTCCCCCGCCGATCGACGAGGACAAAGCGGACCGTTTTCTCTCCGTCCTTACGTCCTGTCATCCCCGGGCGCTGATCTCAAACTACGCCCTGGAGCAGGAGTCCGACGTCAGTCTGACCGGCCGGCTCTTACGGGAAGCCACCGCGGACACGCTCCGCTTAAAACGAATCTATACGGATAAGCTGTACCCCTATCGCCGCGAGGATGTCATCGTCCCCGCCCGGCCTGACGGGCTCGCCTATCTGCAGTATACATCCGGCTCCACCAGTGCGCCGAAGGGCGCCCGCGTGCTCTGGAAAAATGTGATGAAAAATCTGGAACAGTGCTGGGACTGCGTGGACTTCAACGGCGTCACGCTTGCCACCTGGGTCCCGTTTTTCCACAATCTGGGTCTGGTCATCACCATTTGCACACCGCCGCTCTCCCGCGGCTCGAGGGGCTTTTATTTTCCGACGCCTCATTTCCTGGAGAATCCAAAGCTCTGGCTGAAGCTGGTCTCCGACTATCAGATCGCTCTGACCGTCGGCCCCGGCTCGGCTTACGACGCCTGCACCCGGATCTTTTCTGAGGAGGAGGCAAAGGCGCTTAAGCTGTCCCAGGTGACCCACTTTATGAACGGCTCCGAATATATCAGCCCTGCCAACGTCGCGCGCTTCTATGAGATGTTCGACATCGGCCCGAATGCCATGGCCCCGGGCTACGGCGTGGCGGAAAACTGCTGTCTGGCCACAGTCGCAAACCAGGACTACCGCACGCTGCGTCTGGACTATGAGTCCTACCGGGAAAACCGGGTCGAACTTGTGGAAGAGGCAAATAACGACGAGCGTCAGGTAAAGGAGATCGTGAGTGTGGGCCGTCCCGTCAAGGATCTGACGGTAGTCATTGCGAATCCAAAGACCAGAAAGACATATCCGGATCTGCGCATCGGCGAGATCTTCCTCGCCGGCGACAGCGTAGTGGACGGTTACTGGGCCGATCACCCCGAGAATAAAAATTTCCATCAGAAGCTTTCCGGATACGACCTTGACTTTTATCGGACCGGTGACCTGGGTTTTATGTATGAAGGCAACCTCTATATCACAGGCCGGGCCAAAGAGATGATCGTTTTCAACGGGCATAACTTCTATCCCTCCGATCTGCAGACCGCAGTCACACGCGGTGTCCCGGCTCTGGCCGGTTCTGCTTTCGGATCTTTCTCCTGCCATATCGGGGAAAAAGAGCAAGTCGTGGCCGTTGTGGAGGCCCGTCCAACGGAAAACTTCCGGCAGCGGGTCCGTGAGATCAATGCGGTGGTCTCCGAGCGGTTTGGCTTTGCGTTTTACGATGTTGTCTTTGTCCCGGTGGACACCATTCCCCGGACGGACAACCGGAAGCTCCAGGTGCTTAAGGCGCGCCGTCTCTATCTCGACGGAAAGCTTCCCATACTCTACAGCAGCCGGGACTACTATATGACAAACGAGAGCGAGTCCACCGAAGATCACTCCGGCTCTGCGCCGGATGAACAGGCGGATCTGTCTGGGCAGGAGACCGAAAATCTTTCGGAAAAACTGACAGAACGGACAGACGAGATCTTTAATCAGGTTCGCGCCTCGTTCCAAAAATTATTAAAGGTCGACCAGTTTAACCCGAACGAGTCTTTCCTCTCTCTGGGCGGAGACTCTCTGATGGGCTTTGAACTTGTAAACAACATAGAAGAGCGTTTTCATATTGAGCTGGATCTGCGGGAGCTCCTCCGGGACTCTTCCGTTATCGGTATCACAAAGTACGTTCACTCGGTGTTGGGCGACGCGATAGTCGCCAGCAGGACCAAGCCCGTGAACCTCGCGGACGAATGCCGGCTGGATGAAGACATCCGGTTTTCAGCAGAGTATGACAAGCCGGCTTCCGACTGCAATAAGATCCTGCTGACCGGCGCCACCGGATTTTTGGGGGCGTACCTGATCCGGGCGATCTTCCACTATTACCCGCACAGCGGGCTTCAGATCTACTGCCTGGTCCGCGCCGGATCCGGAGAGGCCGCAATGGAGCGGATCAAGGACAACTTAAAGCACTACCATATCTGGCATGATTCCATAGAATCTTACCTGCACCCGATCTGCGGCGATATCTCCGATCCCCATCTGGGAGTCTCGGATGAGGAATGGACAGAGCTGTCAAAGAACGTGGAAGTCATCTACCACAACGCGGCCCTGTTGAATTTCATATACCCTTATGAATACTTAAAAGGCATCAACGTTGACGGTACGGTTGAGACCCTGCGTCTCGCCGCAGAGGGACGGGCCAAATACTATCACTATGTCTCCTCCTACAGCGTATATGACACACCGGGCAACGAGGGCGAACGCCTAATGGAGGATGCCCGTTTGGACCGCTGGCTTGGATTTTCTCTCGCGTACTCCGAGACGAAGTGGGTCTCGGAAAAGCTGGTAAAAGCTGCAGAGCATCGCGGCTTAAAGGCCGCCATCTATCGTCCCGGCGACATCACCGGTGCAGCCAACGGCATCTGGGATATGAACGACATGATCAGCAGGATGATCGTCAGCACCATTCAGATGCAGGCGATCCCGCTCGCAGCCTACCGTTTCCACATGACTCCCGTGGATTATGTGGCCGACGCCATGGTATACATCTCCCGGAAGGAAGAGTGTTTCTACCATGCCTTCAACCTGATCAATCCGAGAGACCAGGGCTTCGCGACTGTTATCAACTACATCCGAAACTGCGGCTATCAGGTCCGCTACGTCCCGTTCCGGATCTGGAAGAACCGGTTGAAAAAAGCGAATGCCTCCGAGAACGCAATGGTGCTCTTAGAGAGTCTGTTTGAGACCGGGGACGAGCGCTATCCCAGCATCGTCCGTCATTTTATCGGAATTGATCCCGTATATGACTGGAGCAATACCCGCATGATGTTAAGCCGGTCCGGAATCCGGTGCAGACCGGTCGACGAGAAAATGATCCGGGCATATCTGAAATACTTTAAATCTCAGGGGCTCATCCCGTAACTTATAAAGGGCAAAAGAATGACTATAGGCATACCCCGCGCACTGCTCTACTACCGCTACGCCGTACTCTGGGAGACTTTTTTTGACGAGCTCGGCGTCGAGACGGTACTAAGCCCGCGCTCCAACAAAGAAATACAGGATACCGGAGACCGGTACGCCATCGATGAAAGCTGTCTCTCCAGCAAGCTGTTTTTAGGCCATGTTGCCTCTCTGGAGGGCAGATGTGACGCGGTCTTCGTTCCGCGCATCGCGGATTACGGAAAGAGCGGCATCATGTGTCCCCGCTTTGAGGCCCTCTACGACCTCTGCGTCAACACATTCCGCCAAACAAGCCTCTCGTTTATCACCTGCGATGTGGATCTCCACGAGAAAAAGCCGGAGTCCGAAGCCTACACCCTGCTCGGTATTGAACTGGGATATTCGCGGGAGGAGTCCGCGGCCGCCTACCAAAAGGCGCATGAGGCCTGGAAGGCGCAGTGGCAGGAAAAGATCGAAAAACAGGAGGCTGCCCTGGCTGCCACCGACAAGATCAGTGTTCTCGTCGTGGGCCACGAGTATAACCTCTATGACGAATACATCGGGATGCCGATCTTAAAGGGCATCCACCGGCTGGACGCGCTGGCTGTCTGCGCGGACGCCGTTAATATAAAAAAGGCGCAGACCGACTATCAAAAGATCTGCGAACGGGTTCCCTGGATGATAAGCCGGGAGCTTGTGGGTTCGATCGTAAAGTACCGTGAGCAGGTGGACGGCATCATCCTGTTGACGGCGTTTCCCTGCGGTCCGGATTCCATGATCAATGAAATGATCATCCGGCGCGTAAAGGACAAGCCGATCTTGAATCTGCTCTTAGACAGCCAGGATGCCAGCGCCGGTGTCGAGACAAGACTTGAGAGCTTTATCGACATCATCCGCTTCCGAAAGGAGGGGAATATCCATGTCTGAGACCGTCCACAAACTGTGTTACCCCACGCTGGGGAATTATGAGATCGCAATAAAATTTTATGTGGAAAAGGGAGCGGGGAGTGTCTATATCCCGCCTCCGACCATGACAAAGAAAACGGTGGATCTCGGTGCGAAGTACAGCCCCGATTTTTCCTGTGCGCCGTTTAAATACCACATGGGCAACTACATTGAAGCGCTTGAGAAAGGGGCCAACGTACTCATTCAGACCGGCGGGACCTGCCGGCTCGGCTACTATGCGGAGCTCCACGAGCAGATCTTAAAGGATCTGGGATATGAGTTTCGAATCCTGAACTTGAATCCGTACCTCTATCGGAAGCTCCTCCCCATGATCCGGGATATGCGAACGGTGTGCGACAACGGCAACCTCTTGACCCTGGCCAGGGCCCTGCCCGGAGCTCTTCGGATGGTCGTCTTCATCGACCGGATCGAGGACTACTACCGGCAGAACATGGGCTTTGAGGTCACAAACGGAGACTTTGACCGTGTCTACAAGCGCTTTTTAAACGAACTGCGCCGCGCAAACAACATAGGCGCCATCCACCACTCTTACAAAAAAGCCATGGCATCCATGGAGGCCATACCCTTAAACAAGCCAAAGCATCCCCTGCGGGTCGGCATCGTCGGAGAATACTTCACGATCATGGATCCGTTCTCTAACCACGAGATCGAGCGAAAGCTTGCGAAGATGGGAGCCGAGGTGCACCGTTGGATGAACCTGTCCAACTCTGTACTGATCTGCCCGGACAAGCGAACGCTTCAAAGGCTGGGGCGCTACCTTCACTACGACATCAACAAGTTCCCGGGAGGCATCTGGGCAAAATATCACAGAGAGCTGGCCTCAAAATATCTCAAATTTGATACCGGTTCTTCCTCCGTCGCGACGATCGCGCTCACGGAGCATTATGCGAAGCAGGGCTTTGACGGGGTCATCCACATCAAATCATTCGGGTGCACGCCGGAGATAGACTGTATCCCCGTACTCCACCACATAAGCGATGATTACAAGATGCCGATCCTGTTCATGAGCTATGACACCCAGACAAGCGACGCCGGGATTGAAACGAGATTAGAGGCATTCTTCGACATGATGGCACAAAAGGCTCAGAAGTTATGAACCGAACGCTTGCGTTCGAGTTCATGACTTGGGAGCCTGCCTCAAACATGAGCAAGTAGCCCGATAGGGCGGATTGCGAATGGTTGTAGGAGTGCGGGAGTGCGAAGCACGGAGCAATCCGTATGTGCCATCATTACTAAAAGGAGAAAAAAATATGGAAAGGCTTATCTGGGGATCGACATCGGCTCGATCTCCACGAAAGGCGTTATCACCGATAAAGACAAAAACATTCTCTGCAGCGAGTACCTCTGGACGGAGGGCAACCCGATCGAGGCGTCCAAAAAAGTGATCTCCTCTCTCGGCAAGCAGCTCGACCAGGACAGATATGAGGTCATGGCCGCCGGGACGACGGGAAGCGCGAGGAAGCTGGTCGGCGCGATGTGCAATGCGAGCATCGTAAAAAACGAGATCACGGCGCATGCCGTCGGGACGACGACGCTCCACCCGGATGTCCGAACGATCTTAGAGATCGGCGGGCAGGACTCGAAGATTATCTGTGTGGAAAACGGGGTCGCCGTGGACTATGCGATGAATACGCTCTGCGCCGCCGGGACGGGTTCCTTTTTGACAAGCCAGGCCAGGCGTCTGGGCGTCGAAGTCGAAGAGTTCGGCAAGATCGCCCTCGGCAGCAAAAATCCAACGCCGATCGCAGCGCGGTGTACCGTATTCGCGGAGTCCGATCTGGTCCACAAGATCCAGATGGGCCACCAGCGGGACGACATCATCGCCGGACTTTGCAATGCCGTGGCGAACAACTACTTAAATAACATCGGTAAGGGCAAAAAGATCGCCGCCCCGATCGTATTTCAGGGAGGCGTGAGTAAAAATGAGGGAGTCGTAAAAGCTTTCGCGGATTCTCTCGGCGAGGAGATCATCGTCGATGAGAACGGTCATCTGACGGGCTGCTACGGCGCGGCCATCCTCGCGCAGGGCTGCGGTGTGGAACGGCACTTCTCCTTCGACATTGCGGATATCAACTTCCTCACGCGGGAGGTGACCTGTCCGAACTGCGCCAACCACTGTGAGATCATCTGCATCTACCGCGAGGGGGAACTGATCGACTCGTGGGGCAACCGCTGTGAGCGCGGCGAGATCCGACAGGGCGAAAATTAAGGAAAAATTGAGGTGAAATTTAGGCAAAAATTGACATGCATAAGAAAAGGCGGGCATCACTGCCCGCCATAATTTTGCGTGTTTTCTAAAAATCTACGCGTCCGGTGTACTGTTCATTGATCACGTAGTAGGCCGCCATCTCCTCCGGCTTGATGTAAAGAGAGATCTTCTTGACGGGGATCGCTCCTTCGACCGCCACAAACTGCGCGACCGCGCGCTCCACCAGCTCATCCTCATTTATCTCTCTGCCAAAATGCTGGATCCAGACGCTCCGTTTCGGTTTCTTGTTGTTAGTCTTGGTGTTCCCCGCGGATTCCTTTATCTTCCCCGCAGTCTCCTTCGTCGCGGTGCCGGCCTTCTTTGCCGCCTTCTTCGCGGTCTCTTTTGTCGCCTCCGCGCCCTTTTTTGTCGCTTCCGCGCCTTTCTTTGCGGCTTCCTTCGCCGCTTTCTGCGTCTTCTTCGCGGTATCCTTTGCAACGGCTGCCGTCGCCTCGGCGTTTGCCTTCGCGGCTTTCTTCGCAGCCGATGCCGCCTTTTTATTCGCAGCCTTTGCCGCCTCCACCTTTTCCTCTGTCGTCACGGTCTTTTCTGCTTTTATCGTCGAATCTACGGTATGTTTTGTCTTTTTTTCAGACATGATAAACGCCCTCCTCACCTTTCTGAAATCTTTCTGAAATTCTACAACAACCTCCCGTTGTTGTCAAATTTCCACACTTTTTCCGCATGCTGTCCCCCGGAACAGAACAAAACAAATTAAATTTTCTCTTAATATAAGGTGGATTTTATATTTTATAATGCTATAATAGACATATGCTCGGGAGTTTGCAGATAATTTCCCGGCACCATATTATTTTATCATTTTATTTTAGGAGGGAGAGAAATGGCTAAGACAAAAGTTATTTCCGCAAAAGAAGCAGGCGCTCTTGTGAAAGACGGCGATACTGTTCTGATCGGCGGCTTCATGACAAACGGGACAGCGAAGACGATCGTGAACGAAGTGACCGCGAAAGATCTGACGGTTGTCTGCAACGATGCGGGCTTCCAGAATGAGGGAACCGGCAGACTGCTTGCAAATCATCAGATCAAGAGACTGATCGCGACACACGTTGGTCTGAACAAAGAGTGCGGAGAACAGTACAACAACGGCGAGCTCGACTTAAAGCTTCAGCCGCAGGGAACACTCGCAGAGCAGATCCGTGCAGGCGGCGCAGGTCTCGGCGGATTCCTGACACCTACAGGCATCGGCACGATCATTGCCGACAGCTCCGCGCCGACCACACTCGAGGGCAAGCAGGTCATTGAGCTGGACGGGGAAGAGTACATCTTAGAGAAGGCGATCCGCGGCAACGTGGCGATTATTCAGGGCTATATTGCCGACGAGTCCGGCAACGTCCGTTACAAAGGTTCCATCCGGAATTTCAATATGCCGATGGCATCCGCTGCTGATACGGTCATCGTAGAGGTGGAAAAGATCGTTCCGGCCGGTGATATCGGTCCGAACTACGTAGAGACTCCGCACATCTATGTGGATTACTTAGTATTAAAGGAGGAGGCATAAGATGGATAGAAGTGAAATTAAACCCTATATCGCAAAACGTGTTGCGAAAGAACTCCATGACGGAGATGTGGTCAATTTAGGGATCGGTCTTCCCACTATGATCCCCGACTTTTTGGATCCGAGCGTCAAGCTTACCCTGCAGTCCGAGAACGGATTCATCGGTCTCGCTTCCGCTGATCCGGATTCCGACGATGCACCCTACACCGTGAATGCAGGCGGACAGCCGGCAGGCATTGAAAAGGACGGCATGTTCTTTGACTCCTGTACTTCGTTCTCCATCATCCGCGGCGGACATGTGGACGCAACCGTCTTAGGTTCTCTTCAGGTAGATGAGAAAGGAAGCATCGCGAACTGGATCATCCCCGGCAAGATGGTTCCGGGCATGGGCGGCGCAATGGACTTAGTCGTTGGCGCCAAGAACGTGATCGTGGCAATGGAGCACACCCAGAAGGGCGCTCCGAAGATCTTAAAAGAGTGCACCCTTCCGCTTACCGCGAAAGAGCAGGTCAACCTGATCGTGACCGAGATGGCCGTGATCGAGGTGACACCGGACGGACTGGTCTTAACCGAGTACAACCCCGAGTTCACCGTGGAAGAGATTCAGGCTGCCACCGAGGCAGAGCTGACCATCTCCCCCGATCTGAAGCCGATCGAAGCGTAAGACGATCCGCATCAGGAGATTCTAAAGTCCGTGCAATTTGGCACATACAAAACCCGCGCACAGCCGTGCGCGGGTTGTTTCATCCGGCATAGATCTGCCTTCTTTTTTGTTGTCTTTTCCAACATTCTCCCTGCAGCCTTACGGTCACAAGTTGATATCCGGATCCGCCCAGGCACTGCAGATCAGCTCTAAGCCGTAGAGCAGCAGCAGGAATCCGAGCACCAGTCCCAACGCCTCGGAGAAGATTGCCAGATGCAGCAGGCCATAGATACCCGCTATCACTACGATCACGCCGAACACGATCCAAAAGACCCAGCCTGAATCGGATTGTTTCCGAATGGACACTCCCGTAAAGATGGAAATAAATCCATTGACGACCATCCAGACGGAGAACACGATCAGGATCACCAGATCCAATGCCTCCTCCATACTCGGGATCACGAGGGAGAGGATCGCAACAACGATCATCAGAATGCCGAAGATCAGTCCGGCTACGCCGACTGCCGGTTTGTTCGGGACAATAAAGCTGCTCTGTGAGTTTTGTCTGCTCTGGAAAAACATAATGATAAAAAATACGCCGACCAACAGCAAAAAGATGGCCACGAGCCAGCCAAGCGTTATAAACGATTCGAACGGATTGGTCAGGCACAAGATGCCGCAGACAAATGATAAGATTCCTAATACAACATAAATTGGTCTCATAACTCCTCCTGACTGTCCCGGCCCTCATGCGGCCGGAAACTTTATTTTTCCCTATCAGCAATCATAACAAAAAACTATTATACCGTCAAATGTAGTCACTTCTTTTTTCTCAGGTACACCGCCCAGTACACACAGCCCACGCAGAGGGCTCCGCCCACGATATTTCCGAGTGTCACCGGAATCAGATTGCCCGTCCAAAACGTTCCCCAGGTCAGTCCGCTAAGGTCCAGCCCGGCAGCGGCAGCCGCATCGGCATAAGCCGAAACCGTCTTCGCAAACAGTCCCGCACCGATGAAATACATATTGGCGACGCTGTGCTCAAATCCGCAGAGGACAAAGAGCATGATCGGGAAGAACAGGCCGAGGATCTTGCCGGCTACATCCTTTGCCGCAAGCGCGATCCAGACCGCGATGCAGACGAGGAAGTTGCAAAGGATTCCTCTTATGAACGCGTCACCGAACGACAGAGACGTCTTCGTGACCGCCGTGGAGAGCATGGAGACTGCCTCAGCGCTGTCAAAAAGGTCCGGCTCATGACTGTAGACTATTGCCGCCGCGACCAAAAGACCGCCGATCAGGTTGCCGATGTAGACGAGCAGCCAGTTCCGAAGCATCCCGCCGAACTTGATCTCGCGCTGCAAAAGCGGGATCGTGAGCAGGCAGTTTCCGGTAAACAGTTCGCTCCCCGCTAAAGTCACCATGATCAGTCCTGCGGGAAACACGCAGGCCCCCAGAAATTTTCCGAGGGAAGCCGCCTCGACGGAGACCGCGACCGTTGTCGAGCCGACACCGGCCAAAGCGATGAATACGCCGGCCAAAACAGCCAGCATGATCATCTTTCCGGCTGGCAGTTTCACCTTATCTTTTCCGATCGCAATATAGTTTTCCGCCACCTCGGCGGGGCTAAAAAAATTCATACTTTATGCGCACCTCAACACGAATTCTATTGTTTGGCGAGAAGAAGGACCGTTGCAAGGATCAGGGCAAATCCCACGATATCCATCGGGGTAAACACCGTGTGTAAAAACAATGCCGTGCTGACCGTCGCCACCAACGGCTCCACACAGCCTATCATATTCCCACGCGCGGGTCCGATGACGCTCGTCCCCATAAAGAACAGCGTAAACGAGAGCACCGTTCCCAGGATAACGACGACGAGCAGCCCCAAAATGATCTCCCGGTTGATCACAAGCGGCCGTCTCCACACCCTCATCAGGAAGAAAAAGGCAACTCCCCCGATAAGCATCCCCCATCCGATGGGGAGAATGGCCCCCACTCCTTGATCAGTTTCTGCGGGATCATGATATAACAGGTGGCAGCCACCGCCGCGATCATTCCCCAGAGAAAACCATCCCGGGAAATATACAGAGAAGAAAGGCTTCCGTGCGTCGCCACGAGAAATATTCCTGCCAGACAGGAAACGATCGCGATGTATTCCCGCGGGACCGGAGCCTTTTTTGCAATAATACAGCTGATGATCAGCACAAGGACAACAGAAAAATACTGCAGCATCGTAGCCGTACCGGAATTTGTCTTTGAGATGGCGACGATATACGCATACTGCGTAAACATAAGTCCACAGATCCCGAAGACAACACAGTGCAGCATAGAACGCCGCGAGTGCAGAAACTCGGAACATTTTTTTCGGTCCCGTATGAGACCAAACACGACCAGGATCAGGCCTCCGAAGATCAGGCGGATCTCAGTCAACCATTCCGAATCCATTCCCTGAACGGAAGTGAGATACTGCGTGGCAGTGCCCGCAACTCCCCAACAGACCGCTCCGATTACCGCAGCCCAGATTCCCCTTGAATATTTTGACATCATTCCATCTTCTTGTCTGTGATCGTAAGCCCCAGCTCCGAAAGCTGTTCCTCATCGACCGGCCCGGGCGCCTCAGTCATCAGACAGGAGGCATCCTTCATCTTCGGGAACGCGATCACGTCCCGGATGGAATCCGCCTGCACCATGAGCATGACCAAACGGTCCAGCCCGTAGGCGAGTCCGGCATGAGGCGGCACGCCGTGCCGGAAGGCTTCCAGCAGAAAGCCGAACCGCTCCCAGGCCTGTTCCTGCGTAAAGCCCAGCACCTCAAACATCTTTTCCTGAATGTCATTTTGATGGATACGGATCGATCCGCCGCCGAGCTCCGTGCCGTTTAACACGATATCGTAGGCCTCGGCCCGGACCGCACCGGGATCGGAGTCGATCTTGTCCCAATCCTCCTCCATCGGCATCGTAAACGGATGGTGCATCGCCTTAAAGCGGCCCTCTTCCTCAGACCACTCGAGCAGAGGGAACTCCGTCACCCAGAGGAAATTGTACTGTCCGGGATCGATGAGCCCCAGCTCACTTCCGAAGTGCAGGCGCAGCGCACCCAGCACATCCCAGACTACTCTATTTTGATCCGCCGCGAATAAGAGCAGGTCGCCCGGCTTTCCGCCCATGGCAGAGATCAGGCTTGTAAGTCCGTCCTCGGTAAAAAACTTCGCGAACGAAGACTTTATGGTATCGTCCGTCTTTAACTGAATATATGCCAGCCCCTTCGCGCCGTAGGTCTTGGCCAGTTCGACCAGCTTGTCGACCTGTTTGCGTCCCAGGTCGCCCTGACCGGGCACACAGATGCCGCGGACACTTCCGCCGGCCTCAAGCGCTCCGGAAAATACGCCGAACTCACATCCCTTTACGACTTCGGAGACATCGATAAGCTCCATGCCGAAACGGGTGTCCGGCTTGTCGGAGCCGTAGCGGTCCATCGCCTCCTGCCATGTCATGCGCGGGATCGGCAGCGGGACATCCACCCCGATCGCCTCGCGAAACACATATTGAAGCAGGCGCTCGTTGACATCGATGACGTCGTCCACGCCCACAAAGGACATCTCCATATCCGCCTGTGTAAACTCCGGCTGACGGTCGGCCCTTAAGTCCTCATCCCGGAAACACCGGGCGATCTGGAAATAGCGGTCATAACCGGAACACATGAGCAGCTGCTTAAACAGCTGCGGAGACTGGGGCAGGGCATAAAAATTGCCCGGATGCACGCGGCTCGGCACGAGGTAATCCCTGGCACCCTCCGGGGTCGATTTTGTCAGCATCGGCGTCTCGATCTCCAAAAAACCCTCGTTTGCCATAAACTCGCGCAGCAGATAGCACACGCGGCTCCGAAGCATCAGATTCTGCTGGATATCCGGACGGCGAAGGTCCAGATAGCGGTATTTAAAGCGCACTTCATCGCGCGTCTGGGAGTTCTCCTCAATCGGAAACGGCGGTGTCTCGGACTCGGAGAGGATGCGCAGCGTCCGCGCGATCACCTCAATGTCTCCGGTCTTTAAATTTTCGTTGACCGCCGCGGAGCGCTTTTGAACCGTGCCCTCCACCGCAATGACAAACTCATTGCGCAGCGTGTAGGCCTTCTCAAAGCCCTCCTGTCCGATCTCATCCTCGTCGAACACGATCTGCAGCAGGCCGGAGCGGTCCCGCAGATCAACAAAGATCAGGCTTCCGAGATTCCGCCTGCGCTGCACCCAGCCCATCACGGTCACCTGCTCGCCGATATTGGCGGCAGACACTTCGGTGCACCGATGAGATCTCACGAGGCCTTTCATCGATTCTGCCATGGCAAATCTCCCTTCACCTGTCTCTGATCCAGTGTATTGTAAAACTCAACAATCTCGTAGCCGGCCTTTTCCAGCTGCTCTTTCTGGAACTTCTTGTTCTTGTTCATGTATGTGAGGTACACTTCATCGCCGTTTTCCCTGGCTTTCTGTGCCGACTCGATCACCTCTGTCAGGAGCTTAACGGACAGATCCCGTTCCATCAGATAGGCCAGTTTCACGTGCTCTGTCGGAATGTGGAACCCGCTCTCCATAAGGAGCATGATGATCCGCTCAAACCCGATCGAAAAACCGCAGGCCGGAACATCGTGACCGGTAAACTGACCGACCATCTTGTCATAGCGTCCGCCGCCTCCGCAGCTGATGCCCAGATCCGGCATGGCGATCTCAAAGATCGTACCGGTGTAGTAAGACATGCCGCGCACAAGGGTCGGGTCAAAGGCCAGCTCGAAGTTGGTTTTTTTCGTCTCGCCTACCGCCTCAAAGATCTCCGCCATGCGATCAACCACATCCGCCGGGATCAGGTCGCCCAGCTGTTCTATCAGCCATGCAAAGCCGTCTTCTGCGAGCCCGATGCCGTCCGTCAGGGTGATATAACTGTCGATGGACTCTTTCGCGAACCCTTCCTTTTGAAGCTCGGCCGCAACGCCGTCCATCCCGATCTTGTCCATCTTGTCTAGGATGATGCACAGGCTGTCGAAGCCATCATCCGGGAATCCGCAGTAGTCCGCCATGGCCTTTAAGATGCGCCGTTCGTTGATGCGGATCTCAAAATCCGCAAAGCCGATCCTGCCCAGGGCTTCCGTCGTCGCCAGGATCAGGTCGATCTCCGCCAAGGCGGTGCCATCCCCTATGATGTCGATATCACACTGCTTGAACTGGCGAAAGCGTCCTCTCTGCGGCCGGTCGGCTCTCCACACGTTGCCGATCTGCAGCGCCTTAAACGGTGTCGGCAGATCCGCCGAATTGTTGGCGTAGTAGCGGCAGAGCGGGACCGTCAGGTCGTAACGCATGCCGTAATCCACCAGGTCATTCTCCGTCTCAGCCTGATCCAGTTTCAGCTTTTCCCCTCTTTTTAAGACCTTAAAGATCAGTTTTTCATTCTCTCCGCCCTGCTTGCTCATCCGGCTGACGGCTCTTTGCTGCCGGGAGATGGGGCTTTCCCCTTACTATCTCTACCGGCAGAAGAACACGGCGGGCAACTTTGAGAACGTCGGCTACGCCGTACCGGGCAAAGAGGGGATCTACAATATCCTGATCATGGAGGAGAAGCAGACGATCCTGGCGCTGGGCGCCGGGGCCACGTCAAAGGCGGTCTTCGACCACGGAAACCGCATCGAGCGGGTCGGAAACGTAAAAGACGTGGGGATCTATATCGACCGGGTGGACGAGATGATCGAAAGAAAGAAAAAATTCTTGGAAAAATATGAGCAATAGACTACAATGGTCTTTAGATAGGAGGGGACACGCATGGCTTTGAAGAAGACACCGGTAAA
>Ga0192238_1005_pt1 | contig 44320 bp, 37 predicted proteins | sample Koala_Koa27_F3_FD_131277 | JGI IMG/M metagenome (GOLD analysis project Ga0192238, IMG submission 131277) | Enriched cells from koala feces incubated with labeled cellulose particles, San Francisco Zoo, California, United States - Koala_Koa2-7_F3 ... | reverse complement strand
CGCATGGCATCCCATCGACCGTCTCCGCTATGCGTGCTGGGATAACGAGGATCACTATGATGTCTATCTGGAAGATCCGGCAAGGGCACTGGACATGAGCCTTACCATGCAGGAGCGTACCTGGGACAGCGTACACCACATTTGGGAAGATATCGGCCTGGGTCAGACAGACCTGCTGCTGCTCTCATTTAAGAATCCGGCGGAGATGGGTTTCGACGCGAGCAAGATCGGAACAGACGCCTGCAACGCGCTTGTCACGGCCAATGTACAGATCATGGGTGACGACGTCACTCCGGATGTCCCGGTTGTGATGACTCACTTCTTACGGCCGGTCGAGGGCGGCTCGGAGCTGCGTTCCCGCTTCTGGTTCGGTTGGCAGATCATTAACGGCGAAGCCGTGAAATGCATCCCGGACGATGTAAAGATTCCGGCAGCGGGACCGATCTGTCTGTTAAACCACAACGTAAAAGAATTTGCGAATCTGTCCGCGATCCTGCCCTCCATCTATGAAGAGGAGAAGGACAACTGGATCTGATCTCTGCAAACTGATTTTACAGCTTATGCATGAAAAATCCCCGCCTTTCGGCGGGGATTTTTTTGAATGTTTATCTTTTCTCATCGTCACGGCTTACACGACCCGCATGGGGTATAGCCCTGTTCAATCAGCCTGTCCCGGCTCCCGGTGTAGCTTTTCCGGTTGCTGTCGCTGATCTTGGGGACGCTCGAACAGCTCAGTTTGTGGAACTTTTGTGATCCTGTATTTAAGACATAGGTGCCCTCTTCATCGGGCACGCTGCTCGTATAATCTGTATCATCACTCGTCTGCGCCGCGGCGTCTCCAACCACTTCCATCTGGATGTCTCTATCCTGACTGCCGCTGATCGTCCCGTCCGCCCAGTTATCTCCTGTGGCATAGTCGATCTCAACACCGGGCTGCACATTGTAGATAAAGACGCAGTAGCAGATTCCGTCGCCCTCATCCTCCACAGAGTATGCCTCCATCAGCACGCCGTCAGCAACCAGATTGTCGCCTTCAAAGACAGGGGTCACGCGGTAGAGCACATGGTTATCGGTCTCTTTGACGTAGTCGGCGACCATGTTTTCAAACGGGAGCATGCCTGTCACGTTAAAGTAACGCGTCCCGGTTATCAGGTTCTTCTTGTTCGCGTTCTCCGCCGCCAGCTCGAAAGCGATCAGGTGGCAGCGGTTGTATACATATCTGCCCTCCACGAAGTCGTACTTTTTATTGTGCCAGCCGGTCGGCTTGACCTCGCTGATCGATTCGCGCTCTTCCGTCGGCATCAACTCCTGACAAACGTTGGCGTAAGCGGTGCCGCACCGTCCGAGGGAATCAAGCTTCGAGTAGTTCTCAAAGACATCCGTCGTGATCTCGTCTTCCGAAAAGAAAGGCTCGTTGTCATGGATGATCGCGTACGGTTCGGAGTCGTATGCGGGAATGTCCTCAGCGGTAAAAGCTGTCTCTGCCGCGGCAGACTGTTCTGCCACCTGCCCGGCCAAAGTCGTATCATTTGCGAACGCCGTCCCGGAAAACAGAAGCGCCGCTATCAGGATCACCGGCAGGAGCAGTTTGTAAAAGCGGCCTCTTCTCATCTGATGTATACCTCTTTCGTGATTTTCTCGTGAGAATATCCGGCAAACTCCTCGGTCACGCTGAGCGAATACCCATCCGGCATGGCGAATTTCTCAGTGGAAGGATAGGCCCGGTTCCAGTGATATAAGACAATCTCTTCTACCCGGTCCATACAGGAACTGACGTCCTTAAGCTCCACAAAGCAGTATTCTCCGGGGTCTGCCTCCTCAAGGCAGTCATCGTCCACTAAGATGTTCTCCGGAGATATGGTATCCTCAGAAAACAACTCTTTGTCCGCTAAAAGCAGCTTGCCAGTGTAGACGTCCGTCCGAAGAACGCTGTCCGACGCAAGCTTTAAAATATCTTTTGTCACTTCCCGGTCACGGCTCTGGCGTTTCCCGCCGAACGATGTGCCCATCGCATCATCCACACATTGGATCAAAATCATATCTGTCGCCTCCCTTTGATGACGATTATATCACAAGATATGCTGCTTTGGAGAATTTTTTTATCAAGATGTTGTGTCCTTTTTGTTTATTGCCTGCTCAAGCTGTTCATAGGAGACGCCGTATTTTTCTGTGATATCCTGCGCGTAAGATTTTCCCGGAGGCGGGGCTACCATCACGCGGAAGGAGCGTTCCGAGTCCTTAGTCACCACAATAAGGCTGGAGATCCTGCTGTCTCCTTCGTCTTCTCTGTTTAACTCGTCCAGTTCGCTGGCGAGCCTGTGGATGTGAGTGTTGTAGATCGTGCGGACTCCCAGGCGCCGCAGGATCCTTGTGACATCGCGTGCGATATAATAACCTTCCTCAAACGATGTCGTGGAAAAAGACTCGTTCAAAAGAAGCAGACTTTGCGGTGTGAGCTCATCAAATATTTTCCGGAATCTGCTCGCCTCCTCACCCAGTCTGCCCAGATCCAACGTCTGATTTTCATCGGCCGGGTAGTGGGTGAATATATTGTCCGCCGGGCTGAAGGCAAAAGACTCCGCCGGCACATAGATACCGCACTGCGCCAGCAAAAATGCCAGTCCTACAGCCTGCGTTATCGTTGTCTTTCCGCCGCGGTTCGCCCCCGTAAGGATATAGATCCGATGTTCCGCATCAAAGTCCAAATCATTGGGGACCAGCTTCTCCGGGCCCTCCCCCTGTTCATACAAAGCCTGCGCCAGCTTCAGATTATAGATTCCTCTGCTTCGCATCAATCGTTCCCCGACCGGAAGGACTTCGGGCTTGCTGAATCGGAATCCTTTCTTCTGCATCTTCTCGATATACTCCGCCCAGCGAATATAAAACAAAAGCTCGGGGATCAGCGCCGTGATCATATAGGTACTTACCGACACATGCTTTGACAACGTGGATTTCAGCTTTTTAACGGTACGGGTCAGAAGCGCGCTGATCGAGCGGTCGAGCACACGTATTGCATCTTCGCTTCGCGGCTCGCTCCCCACACTGGCCAGACCGGCCGCGAGGAAAGGGTTCTGTATGGCGTAAGGGGTGACGTCCACTTGTTCCATATTGGAGCTCACCTCTCCGGGTTTATATCCCGAGGTACGCATGGAGTAATTCTCATTCCACTCCGCGTCTTTGGAGACGTTGTCTCCCCGGTCCAAAAATTCACAGAAATTTGAAACGATATTGGATTTCGTGAAAGGCTTTTCGTTGATGGAGACGATCCCTGTCTCCACCGGCTCATACCGTTCGTTTAAATTCACGCCCAGTGTCACGCTCTTTACTTTGGATGCGTCCACCTTCAGGGCATCAATATCCTTTTGCAGCTCTGCGAAGCCGCTGTCCGTATAAAGTGAGGCGGTATAATCCTTAAGCTGCAGCAATCCCTCTGATCTGACTTCATTTGCGGAGAGACATTCATAAATGGACTGTACGCATCGGATATATTCATCCATCTCATCCAGGCGGTGTACCAGTTCCCAAACACCGGCTTCATCGAGATCTTTGGCAAAACTCCCGTAAGTTCTCAGAAAATCCACCCGGTCCAAAAGCTTCTGCAGATCTGCCCGCATCTGAGGAAAGTGCAGGATATCTTCAAAAATATCACTGCGATACCGAACTACCTCTTCATCGCCCGAGATGCATTTCATCGTTCGCATCAACAGCGCCCGCTCCGTCTCAGTATCCGTCAGCTGTTCGCAGATTGATTCCACCGACAGATCATGAAATGTCGCCTCCGGCAGATTCTGCTCCGTCTGCAGTTTTTCCGGTGGGTACAGCAGGCTGAGTTTTTCCATGCAATCGCCCCCTCCTTACCATTTTCTGCTGTTATTTATGCATAAGTCCCTGAACCTGTCAAGAGACATCGTCAGTCTCGGTCTGCTTCCGGCGCCGCCTCGTTCTTTGTGAGGAGCGCAACCGTCTCTACATGCACTGTGCCCGGAAACATATCCACGCAGCAGAGCCGCTTGATACGGTATCCGTTCTCCTGAAGCACTTTTAAGTCTCTTTGCAGGCTTGTCGGCTTGCAGGAAATATAGAGCATTTTTTCCACGCCGTATCCGACGATCTTCTTTAACGCCTTCGGGTGCACGCCGTCTCTGGGCGGATCCAGTACGATAAAATCCGGTCTCTGTGGCAGTTCATCCAATACCTGCAGCACATCCCCGGCGACAAATTCGCAGTTGGCAAGCCTATTTTCAGCCGCGTTCTCCCGCGCTGCTTCCACAGCCTCCTCCACGATCTCCACGCCGATGACCCGTCCGGCGGCTGGTGCCAGCATCTGCGCGATCGTGCCGGTACCGCTGTAGAGATCAAAAACTGTCTTTCCGGTCAGATCCTGCCCGTCTTCCTCAAGCGCCTCACGGATAAAATCCCGGGCACTTTCGTAGAGCACCTCCGCGCCTAAGGAGTTGGTCTGAAAAAAGGAAAACGGGGTGATTCGAAACGTTAGCCCTAAGATCTCCTCATAAAAGAAGTCCTGCCCGTACAGGATCTTCGTCCCCTCATCGATCACTGCGTCTGCCGGGCGGTCGTTTGTCGTGTGAAGAACGCCGGCAAGCGTACCGTGAAGCGGAAGGAACAACAGCGCATCTTTCCAACCCTCCAGCAGAGCGCTCTCCGGATCCGTCTCCCTATTCATTACAGCCGTACCCGCACTCTGTGACGTTGTTACGAGATCTACGAGGATCTCCTCCGTCTGCATGGCCTTTCTGACAAGCAGGTGGCGCAGATACCCTTCCTGCCGCATCCGGTGATAAAACGGGGTCCCCGTCTCCCGGAAGTATTGCTGTGTCGCAGAGAGGATCATGCGGAAATCCTCATCTACGAGCCTGCAGTGATCCACGGTCACGATGTCGTACATGCCGCCCCGCCGGTGAAGCCCAAGCGCAAGCGGACCGTCCTTGTATTCATCTCCGAACGTAAATTCCATCTTGTTGCGATATCCGAACTGCTGCGGACTGGGACGGATCCCCTCAAAGCGCTCCGCCGCATCCGGCGCGACATTTGTCAAAAGATCCAGCACCTGCCCGGACTTAAGCTTGAGCTGCTCTTCATACGGAAGCGTCTGATAGCTGCATCCCCCGCAGGACCCATAGTGCACGCAATAAGGGGTCTCAAGTTCCATCGGAGCCTTCCTCACCACTTCGAGCAGCCGCCCCTCAGCGGTCCCGTGATGCTTTTTGCTGACTGCAAAGCGCACCTGCTGCCCCGGAAGCGTATTCTTTACCACGACCGTGCAGTCCTCTCCCCCGGCAGTCTCTCCGGAGGGCACAAATCCGCCCTCAGCAGTCTCGGCCATGAGCTGACTTTCCACGACCATGCCCTTATTCGGAAATTTGAGCCTATCTACTTTACCCTCATAAACCTGTCCCTTTTTCAAGGTTTTCTCTCCAATCCAGGTGAAATCTCAAAGTTGCAGCTACTTTCACAGTGTATATGGGATGCCCGGGAAAACAATTCACGAGCGGGCTGTTTTCGACGCCGGTACTTAAAGGCGCGAAGCGGCTTTTTAGTACCGCTGCGCTCGAAACCCAGAGCGGGAGCGTCCCGCGACGAATTCGTTTTTCGGGCATCCCCCTTCATAAACCGTATCATAGCACAAAAAAGCAGTTCATGCATCGCACGAACTGCTTCCCATTTCTTATTTAACTGATCCTGTCCGCATCTTATTCGTTGAATTCTTCGTCGTCATCAAAGAAGTCGTCTTCGAACTCTTCCTCGAACTCATCTTCAAAATCGTCCATGTAGTCCGGTACGAAGAATCTGTAGATCAGATATGCTACGACTGCCGCTGCACATACGATCCCAGCGATGATCAGGATACGGCGCAGAACTTTCTTTCTCTCTTCTGTTAAAAAGCCTGCAAGATTTACTGCACTCATCATATCTTCCAACTTGCCTCCCATCACTAATTTCTCCTTTCAACACCTTCCGTATTGCCCTTGAGACATCGATAATTATCGACAAACTCAATCTTCAAAAACAGTTTAACACAGTTTCTGCAATTTTGCAAACGATGCAAACATTTTTTTTGTTCCAACACGGTCAAAGTCTACCGTCACCTCAAAATCTCTGCCGCCGGAGGCGATCGCGGTCACACTTCCCTCGCCAAATTTTGCATGTCTTACACGGTCCCCGACCTCATAGTCCAGAGAAGTAAGCTTCCCCGCATCGCCGAACTGCTTCGCCGGTACGGAGGCGTAGGGCTTGTGCCGGCTCTGTGTTTGAACCGATGCGCTCCTGTGCCGTATGGGGTGTTCTTCCCGGGGCGTCTGATCGTAGATCGTCCCGGACAAAAGTTCCTCCGGGATCTCTTTTACAAAGCGGGACACTTTATTGTACTGGGTCTCACCGCGCGTCATACGCATCCGCGCACTTGTCAGGGTAAGGTGATCCTTCGCCCGTGTGATTCCCACATAGCACAGGCGGCGCTCCTCCTCGAGCTCATTCGGGTCGTCATTCGTGATGGTCATGTAGCTGGGGAACAGCCCGTCCTCCATGCCGGATAAGTAGACGTTCGGAAACTCCAACCCTTTCGCGCTGTGAAGGGTCATGAGCGCTACATAGTCGCTGCCCTCCACGAGATTGTCGATATCCGCCACGAGGGCCACCTCCTCCAAAAAACCGGAGAGACTCGGCTCATCGGCCGACTCCCGGTAGGTCACGGCCTTTGAGATCAACTCGTCGATGTTCTCGATCCGGGACAGTGCCTCCTCGCTCTCCTCTGCTTCCAGCTCTTTTTCGTAGCCGGTCTCCTCTATGATCTCTTTTAACAGATCCGCAACGGACAGATACGGCGCCTTGCTGCGCATTGTCTGGATAAACGTCACGAACGTACGGACCCGGGACGCTGAGGCATTGCTTACATTCGGAATGTCGTCCGCCTGCGTTAAAGCATCATAAAAACTGATCCCTTTCTCATCGGCCCAGTCCTGAACACGACCGATCGTCGCGGCCCCGATCCCACGTTTCGGCACGTTGATGATGCGCCGCACGGCCACGTCGTCTCTCGCGTTGTCAATGGTCTTTAAGTAAGCGAGCAGATCCTTGATCTCACGCCTCGCGTAAAAGTTGACTCCGCCGAAGATGCGGTAGGGGATGTTCTCCTGAATGAAGCACTCCTCCAGCACGCGGGACTGGGCGTTTGTCCGGTAGAGCACAGCACTGTCTCCGTAGCGATATACGCCTTTTCGCACGAGGGAGTTGATGCTGTGGGCAATGACCTCCGCCTCCTCGTAAGCACTGTCGACCTGAAAAAATGCGATCTCATCTCCGGTCTCTCCACGGGTCCAGAGAGCCTTTTCCTTCCGCCCTTTATTGTTTTTTATCACCGCGTTGGCGGCGTCCAGGATGTTCTGGGTGGAGCGGTAGTTCTCCTCCAGCCGGATGACAGTCGCATCCGGGAAATATTTCTCAAAGGAGAGGATGTTTTCTATGTTCGCCCCGCGGAACTTGTAAATGGACTGATCATCATCGCCCACGACACAGAGATTCCGGTATTTCCCGGCCAGCAGCCTCACCAGATGAAACTGGGCCGTGTTCGTGTCCTGATATTCGTCCACCATGAGATACCGAAATCGCTCCTGATAGTACTCCAAAACGTCGTTGTCATTCTTTAAGAGTTCCACGCACTTGACGATCAGATCGTCAAAGTCCAGAGCGTTGTTCCGTTTTAAGGTCTTCTGATATTCGGTATAGACGTCAGATTTTCTCTTTAGTCCAAAATCCGCCGCAGCCTTTATGGCATACTCCTCCGGGGAGATCAATTCATCCTTGGCGGAGGAAATCGCGTTTAAAAACGTCTTGTCCTTGTATGTCTTCGTGTCGATCTGCAGGCGCTTTAAGACATCCTTCATGACGGTCTTTTGATCTTCCGCGTCGTAGATCGTGAAGTTGTTGTCGTATCCGAGCCGGTCAATATAGCGGCGAAGGATCCGCACACAGGCCGAGTGAAACGTGCTCACCCAGATGCTCTCAGAGCCCATGCCGACGAGTGCATCGATCCGCTCGCGCATCTCGCCCGCAGCCTTGTTTGTAAACGTGATGGCCATGATGTTCCAGGGATCCACGCCCTTTTCCTCGATGAGGTAGGCGGCCCGATGCGTCAACACGCGGGTTTTTCCCGAACCCGCGCCTGCCAGTATCAGCAGCGGTCCCTCCGTCTGAAGGACCGCTGCCATCTGTTGTTCATTTAAGGTGTCGTACTTTCCCAAAATTTACTCCCCTGCAGATGCATGCATCTGTTTTGAAATTTATCGTCCCCGTATATCCTTTAAAAGAACTGCCAGCTTGCCAGCTTTTCTCCCTCATACACGACCTTTAATGAGAAGAACTCTGAGTCGCTCATCAGGCGCTCGAGGAACAGCTTGTCGCCCTCCCAGAGCTTTAAGCCTAAGACTGCCTCCTTGGGGATCCAGGCAAGCTCACCCTCCCCGCAGTCCAAAAGCTCCCCGGTAAACCCGGAAGCCGTAAAAAGGTGCATGTATTCGGTCTCCCAGACATCGGAGACAAACGTGACAATGCCGCGGTAGTCATAGTCCGTGACCGTAAGCCCCGTCTCCTCATAGACTTCCCGCAGCATACATTCTTCCGGGCTCTCCGCGTCCTCGAACTTGCCGCCGATCCCCAGCCACTTGTCGTGGCTCTGATCGGCCTTTTTCTTCGTTCGATGCAGCATGAGCCAGGCGCCGTCTTTTTCGATATAACAAAGCGTGGTCAGGCGGAATCGCTTCACCTCGTGTTTTTCTGCCTTTCGGTACGGCATCGCCAACACCCCGCTTTTACAAGAGATCCTTTAAGATCTGATCAAGATCTTTGTCAAATTGCTTCATCTTATCCAGCTTTCCGTCCTCTGTCTCCGTGTGAAGCTTCTCAAGGTCGTCCATCCAGATGCGCACACAGGCATCGGAGGGCATCCGAAGATCTCCCCTCGGAGATACAGCCACTGTACCGACCTTCGGTCCGTCCGGAAGGCAGGAACGCTTGAACTGCTGGCTGAAAAATCTCTGGTAGAATGTCGTAAGCCACTTCTCGATCGTCTCCGGAGCGTAGATCCCGTCAAAGGCGTAGACCGCGAGCCGGTAGATCTTGCGCGGCGTGCAGCCGAAGCGGAGCACATAATAGAGGAAGAAGTCGTGAAGTTCATACGGACCCACGATATCCTCGGTCTTTTGCGAGATGAGCCCATCCTCGGGAGGAAGGAGTTCAGGGCTTACCGGAGTCTCAAGCACATCGAGCAGTACGCTTGCCAGGCGCTCTTCTCCGCGGGTATCCGCGCGGTAACGCACGAGATGGCGCACCAGCGTCTTCGGTACGGAGACATTGACCCCGTACATGGACATGTGGTCACCGTTGTAGGTCGCCCATCCGAGCGCCAGCTCCGACATATCGCCGGTACCGATGACAAGACCTCCGGTCCGGTTCGCGATGTCCATAAGGATCTGTGTCCGCTCCCTCGCCTGGCAGTTTTCGTAAGTCACATCATGAACGCTCTCGTCCTGGCCGATATCCCGGAAGTGGATCCGCACCGCTTCGGAGATCGGAACTTCGGTCAGGGTCGCTCCGATAGACTCGATCAATGTAACAGCATTTTGATAAGTCCGGTCAGACGTGCCGAATCCGGGCATCGTCACCGCAATGATCCCGCTCCGGTCTTTCCCGAGCAGCTCAAAGGCCTTCGCCGTGACCAGCAGGGCCAGTGTGGAATCCAGTCCTCCGGAAATACCGACAATAGCTGCAGCGGCATTTGTGTGCTCCAGGCGTTTTTTTAAGCCCATAGCCTGGATCATGAAAATCTCCTCACAGCGCTTTTCGCGGTCCTCCTGCTTCCCCGGCACAAAGGGCGCCGGATCCACAAACCGTGTCAGCTCTGTCACTTTTTCTTCCAGATGGAACTCCTCTGTGATATATCTGTCCTGAATCTCTCTGTACGTGGACATCCGTCTGCGCTCTTCACAGAGGCGCTGGACATCGATCTCAGAGAGGATGCTCTCATTGGCAAACCGCTCAGACTCCTCCAGCACGATGCCGTTTTCCGCAATCAGGTTATGTCCGGAATAGACTACGTCCTGCGTGGACTCCCCGTCTCCTGCGCTGGCGTAGACATAGCCGCAGATCAGGCGGGCGGACTGCCCGGCCACTAAGTCTCTGCGGTAGATATCTTTGCCCGTCGTCTCGTCACTGGCGGAGAGATTAACGATCACGGTCGCCCCCGCCATGGCGTGCCGGATACTCGGCGGATCCGGAGCCCACAGATCCTCACAGATCTCGGCTCCGATCAAAAGGTCCGGCATCTGCCGGCAGCTGAAGAGAAGATTCGCCCCCATGGGAACGATGTGGTCGTCGTCAACGGTCACCGGGACAGGTTCGGCAAACCCCTCCTCGAAATATCTTCTCTCATAAAATTCATTATAATTTGGAATATGTGTCTTCGGCACCAGCCCGAGGATGCTCCCCCCGGAGAGCGCCGCAGCCACGTTGTAAAGCTTGGAATTATATTCAAACGGCAGCCCGACAAAGACAACCCCGTCTATCTTCTCCGTGTACTCTGCCAGCCGGACAAGCTCCGCGCGCGCCTCGGCGAGCAAAAGCTCCTGGGCAAACAGATCCCCGCAGGTGTATCCGGTGATGCAAAGTTCGGGAAAGACCATGATCTGCGCGCCGGCATGTACGCCCATATCGATGAGCTCACAGATCCGTTCCCGGTTGTATGTCGTGTCCGCCACCCGCACTTTCGGTGTCAGGGCGGCTGCTTTGATAAATCCGTTTTTCACACTCACTCACCTCTAGTTTCTGTTGCTGAAGTTCCGAAAAAAGTCGACAAAACGGTTGAAGACTTCCCTTACCTGCTGCATGAGCGATCCCGTATCGATGTCACCGAGGCCGAGGCTGCTCAAGTCAAAGCCGGACGCCTCCAGCCTGTCAAAGAGGTCATTGGCCTGCTGCGAGATGCTGTCCCAGTCGAGATCCAAGTCCTGCAGTTTCCGCAGAAGCTCACGGATCTGCGCAATCTCATCATCAGTTAAGGATACGTCAAAGTCGTCCGCCACGTCTTCGATCTCCTCGTTTAACTCTTCATCAGACATGTTCGGAATGTCTTCCAACTCATCCTTTAAGTAGGCAATGATACCCTCCACCTCATCGGTATTGCCGGTTGATTCCTCGAGCTCTCCGGTCGTGACGATCTCGTTGATCGCACCGTCAATGACCTCGGTAGAGATCGTCTCATCGGTCATAACAGAGTAAGCCTCGATGGCTCCGATAAGCGCCGCCGTGCCGGAGATCTCCGTAGGCCCGGCCACGATCACATTCGCGTCTGTCACCCCGGCAGTCGCCAGAGCATTCGAGTACATGCCCGAAGTGCAGTAGCTGATATTCTTTGTAGTGACGTTGATGCCGTCACCCTTTGAAGCCTCCCATACCACAACGGACGAGAGTGCCTTCGTTCCGATCGTGCTGGAGGGAATATAGGCATCGAGATATTCATGCTCCTGTGCATTCGTGACAGTGACAACGTCATAGTCCGCCAGATCGGCCTCTGTCAACCCAAACAGGGAGAGCACAGTGGCTCTCTGGTCAGATGTGAGGTCCGCTCCGAGGGAAATGTACGGCTTGTCACTCTCCGTGATCTCCACATCTTCGGATTCCGACGCAAATGCGGTGAAGGAAAATCCTGCGACCATCGTTGCTGCCAGCACAAGTGCAATTACTTTCTTACTCAGTTTTTTCATTTTGACGTCTCCTTACTGTGTGTGGTTCTTTGCCTATCCCCGGAAACCCGTGATCTTAAGCTGGATCCTGGGCTCGTCGTAGTAGCTGTCGATCTCCGGATAGTAGGTAAAGTGCAGGGCCGCGTGGTGTGTGCACCTGCCGCGGACCGTGTCGTCTGCAGTTAATATATCATACTTTTGTTCCAATGATAACCTCAAATTTTCAACATCGCCGAAATAGACGGCGTCAAGCGTGGTTCCGGACGGACTCCTTAAGCGCATGCGGATGACGCGCCCTTCCTTCCCCAGAACGCGCAGGGAAAGGATCTCCAGATCACGGTCCGCGAACACCGGCTTTTCGTTTCCCTTTCCAAAGGGCTCTAAAAGCTTCAGCTGTCGGATCAGGTCAGGCCGTATGTAGCCGATCGGCATGGGTACATCGATGACTACCTTCGGCTGCAGGTCGTCCTCTGTCAGTGTGGTCAGCTCGTTTAAGCGTATCCGCAGGCGATCGATGTCTTCCTCCTGTAAGGAAAATCCGGCCGCCATAGGATGTCCGCCGAACTGGGTGAACAGGTCGCTCACCCGGCACATTTCTTCGTACATCGAGTACGCCGCTATGGAGCGGGCTGAGCCCTTGCATCCGTCCTCCCCGCGGGTCACCACAAAAACAGGGCGGTAGTAGGTCTCCCGGAGTCTGCCTGCCACAATGCCGGCCAGACTCTCGTGGCAGTCGGGCAGAAACAGGACCATTACCCGGTCCCGGTCATACCCCTCCCGTTCGATGATCTGTACGGCTTCGCGTACCGCGAGCTCCGTCATCTGCTTGCGGCTCTCGTTAAGCTCAACCACCTCCTGCGCGAGCACCGCAGCCTGCACCGGGTCTTCACAAAGGAGAAGCTTAAGGGAAAGCTGTGCCGTCTCCAGACGTCCGCTCGCATTAAGACAGGGCCCCAGTACAAAACCGATATGGTAGCACGTGATCTCCTCCGGTTTTAAATTCTTTTGCAGAATCAGCGCGCGAAGCCCCTTGTTTGACGTCCGGTGAAGACGCGCAAGGGCAAGCTTTACCAGTACCCGGTTCTCGCCGATCAGGTCCATCACATCGCCCACCGTCGCAAACCCTGCATACGCCAAAAAATCGTCTGCTTCCTCAGCCGGAACTCCTTCCTGCTCATAGAGCACCTGCGCCAGCTTAAGCGCCACCGCCGCGCCGCAAAGTCCTTTAAAAGGATAGGGACAGTCCGGCTGCTTCGGATTCACGATGGCATCCGCGGGCGGAAGCGGCCCGGACGGCACCTCATGGTGGTCCGTCACGATCACCGTCATACCCTGCTCCTTCGCGAGCCGTATCTGGCTCGCGGCAGAGATGCCGTTGTCACAGGTCAGGATCGTGTCAATCCCATCTGCAGCGGCCTGTGTCACAAGGTGCTCATTTAAGCCGTAGCCGTCCCGGATCCGGTCCGGGATCACCGTGTCTGCCTTCGCGCCCACGCGCTGCAGAGCTTTAAGCAGAATGTATGTCGCCATGATGCCGTCGATGTCATAATCACCGATGATCCGGATCTGCCTGCCCTGACGGATCTTTTCTCCGAGGATCCGCGCTGCGTCCTCCACCCCCTTTAGAAGGTGCGGATCGTTTAGGTCCTCCTCGGATCCGTGCAGGTAGGTCTCCATCTCGGCGGGATCCGTCATGCCGCGGTTCACCATGATCCGCGCGACCACCGGATCGATCCCGAAGTGTTCGGCTATTTCATTAAAATCCGCCTTCTTTGCGGCAATGACCCAATGTTCCGGCAAAGCTCTGTCTCCCCTGTGATGTCTGTTCTATCTTACAACACAATTCTTTCTTTTCTGTAAATTATCTTTTATTTCTATATAATATTATTATAAATTATGATGGGATGATTTTGACTCATCCACAACGCAAACGGCCGCGGGAATTGCCCGCAGCCCCCAAATCTTAAATAAATTACTTGTCTTTTAAGCCTTCCCGAATCAGAGCTCACAATTGTTTGACGTCCGCGGAAACGGGATCACATCCCGGATGTTTTTCATCCCCGTCACATACATCATACACCGCTCAAATCCGAGGCCGAAGCCGGCATGCCGCACGGATCCGTACCTGCGCAGGTCCAGATAGAACTGATAGTCTTCCTCCTTCAGTCCCGCTTCGCGCATCCGGGCAGTCAGCTTTTCGCTGTTCTCTTCCCGCTGGCTTCCGCCGATGATCTCACCGATGCCGGGCACGAGACAGTCCATCGCCGCCACAGTCCGCCCGTCGTCGTTTTGCTTCATATAAAAAGCCTTGATCTCTTTCGGATAATCTGTCACAAACACAGGCCGCCCATAAACCTGCTCCGTCAGAAACCGCTCGTGTTCCGTCTGCAGGTCGGCGCCCCAGGAAACCTTGTACTCAAACTGATCGTTGTGCTTTGCAAGGACATCCACCGCCTCCGTGTAGGTCACGCGGCCAAAATCCGAATCAAGCACGTGGGTAAGACGTGCGAGAAGTCCCTCATCCACAAAGCGGTTAAAAAACTCCATCTCCTCCGGCGCCTGCTCCAGTACATACCGGATCACATACTTTAACATACTCTCTGCAAGCGCCATGTCGTCCTCAAGATCGGCAAACGCCATTTCGGGCTCCACCATCCAAAACTCCGCCGCATGGCGCGGTGTGTTGGAGTCCTCGGCCCGGAAAGTGGGGCCGAATGTGTAGATGTTTTTAAAGGCCAGCGCATAGGCTTCTCCGTTCAGCTGACCGCTGACTGTCAGATTCGTCTGCTTTCCGAAGAAATCCTGCGAAAAGTCCACCTGCCCCTCCGGAGTCATCGGCGGATCTGCGGGGTCTAAAGTCGTCACCCGAAACATCTCGCCGGCGCCCTCAGCGTCGCTCCCCGTGATCAGGGGCGTGTGCACATAGACAAAGTCCCTCTCCTGAAAAAAACGGTGGATGGCATAAGCCAGAAGGGAACGCACCCGAAACACCGCCTCAAACGTGTTCGTCCTTGGCCTCAGATGAGAGATCGTCCGGAGATACTCAAAGGAATGCCTCTTTTTCTGCAATGGATAGTCCGGCGCGCTCTCGCCCTCGATGCACACTTCGCTGCATTGAATCTCAAACGGCTGCTGTGCTCCGGGAGTGGGAATGAGAGTACCGGTCACAATGACTGCCGCGCCCACATTCAGGTGGGAGACGGCGTCGTAGTTGGAAAGTTCTTCCGTAAACACTGCCTGCAGCGGCTCAAAAAATGTGCCGTCGTTCAGCATCAGAAAGCCGACGGTCTTGGAATTGCGGATGCTTCTAACCCAGCCTCCGACCGACACTTCCCTGTTCAAATAAGTCTCACTGTCCCGATAGATTTTCCGGATATCTACCAACTGCATCATGGCGTTTCTCTCTACTCCGCTTCCTCCGCAGCCTGCTCGTTCTCCTCGGCATCCTCCACCTCAGACTCTATGTCCTCAGCTTCCTTCTCCTCAGCCTCCTCGGCTTCCGCTTCTGCCTCTTCGCCGCTCTCTGTCGTGCCTTCCGGCATGACGATCGTTGCAGCGTCGATCACTTCGGTTAACGCGCGGTTCTCCGCGTAGCTGAGCATGGTGTAGAGTTCTCCGCCATAGTAGTCATAGAACTCTTCCGCGTCTTCAAAGCCATAGTATGCGACAAACGTGACGACAAACGATTCAAATTCGCTCCTTGTGATAGAGATATCCTGATCCGCCACGATCGCCTCAAGGATCATCTCCTCATCTAAGCTCTCCTCCGAATTGGTTTGAATATACTCCTCAAACGACTCCACATCGGGGTATCCCGAATAGGCTATGACATACTCTTCATAGGTCATGTCATATCCCTCGGCGGCATCCTTGATCTCATCAAGATATTCATCAACACTCTGCTGGCGCTCTTCCTGCAGATTCTCCGGATAGGTGATGGTGCTTCCGGCCATCAGCTGATCAAGAACATTCTCCTGGATCTCAGTCTGTTCTTCGCTCTCATTAGAACTCTCCAGGGTGTCTTTCACATCTGCGATCAGGTCGTCTACAGTAGTCATGCCGTATGTACCGAAGTTCTCTTCCACATACTCATCAGTAAGATCGTCGTAATCGATCATTGTCTCATCCATGATGCCGTTGATCGTCACGGTAAACACCACATCCTGACCGGCCAGTTCCTCACTGCTGTAGTCTTCAGGGAACGTCAGGTCCAGATCTACGGTTGTGCCGACCTCCTGTCCGATCAGTCCGTCCTCAAATCCATCTATAAAAGTGCCCGAGCCAATGGTCAGCTTGTAGTCTTCCGCGCTGCCGCCGTCAAATTCCTCTCCGTCAAGTGTGCCGACATAGTCGATATCTACGATATCGCCGTCCTCCACCGTCGTCTTGTCCGTCTCAACGTACAGGGGATAATACGAGACGATGTAATCGTTCACATAGTCCTCGATCTCCTCCTGCGTCACCTCATAATCGGAGGTCAGTTCGACCGTCAGGTTCATATAGTCTTCCGGCAATGTGACATATTCGGTGACGTCATAGTCTGTCGAGGAGAGCATCTCCTCGGCCGTGATCACCTCGTCTTCACTTTCCGCAGATACCGACACCTCTTCCGCAACGTCCTCGGAAGCGCATCCGGCAAATATAGTTGTCGCTGCCATGGTACCGACCATAAGGGCTGCTATTTTCTTTTTCATGTCCGCTTTCCTTTCTTATTTCGAAATATTTCACCGGTTTTTAAGATACCATATTTCACGCGAAAAAGAAAGTAAAAGAGTGTGAAAAGAATGTGAATCCCGCTTTCTTATCAGCTTTAACTTGTAATTTCACAAGATAGATGATAAAATGAATCCGACCAAAAAGCGGCAGGTTACTGCCGGAGAAAATGGGAGGCAGGAACGTGGCTTTTCTTACACAACCCAGATATATCATTTTAATCGTTATAATCGCCGCTATGATCGTTGTGATCATTTGGCTGTGGCGCTTTTCCAAAAAGCAGGATAAGAAGCGGGATGAACAGCAGGCTATCGTGGAGGAATCGGCACAGCTATACACGATGCTGATCATTGACAAGAAAAAGATGCGTTTAAAAGATGCCGACATTCCACAGGAGATCAAGGATGAGACCCCGTGGTACGCCAAGCGTTCTAAAGTGCCTATCGTGAAAGTAAAAGTGGGACCGCGTGTGATGAACATGATCGCGGACAACGACATCTTCGATCTGATCCCTATTAAAAAGGAGGTCAAGGCGACCGTAGCCGGCATCTACATCACGAATGTCCGCGGGCTGCGCACCACTCTGGAGAAGCCGCAGAAAAAGAAAGGCTTCATGGCCCGCATGTTTGGGCGTTAAAAAAAGAAAGAAAAAGCTGATCCCCTTAAGCGAATCATTTTCGCCGGGTGATCAGCTTTTTTTATTTAATATTCGTCGATGCCGATCAGTTTCGCCCGATCCACCCAAAACGGGAGAATGGAGTTCGCAAACTCACGGAACTTGTCCGCCGCGTCGCTGACATAGAAGCTATGCATGTTTTCCGGGTCTTCCGGCATGCAGGCGCCATCGTTTATAAGGTCTTCGCGTTCCAAAAGGTGCTTTAACTCCCGGGCCGTCTCATAAGCCGGATTGATGAGCAGCACCTGCTCGCCAAGCACCTGAGCAAGCGTATCGCGAAGCAGCGGATAATGCGTGCACCCCATGACCAGCGTATCGATGCCGGTCTCCAAAAGCGGCTCCAGATAGCGTCTGGCCACCTCAACCGTCACCGGATCCGAAAGCCATCCCTCTTCCACGAGCGGGACAAACAGCGGACACGCTTTGCTGTACACCTGTACGGACGGATCCATCTCTGTGATCACCCGGGTATACAGACCACTGTCGACGGTACTCTTTGTGGCAATTACACCTACCTTTCCGTTTTTGGTGGATTCCGCTGCCACTCTGGCTCCCGGGATGACTACACCGATGACCGGAATGTCCATCTCCGGTGCAATCGTCTCAAGAGCGAGCGCGCTGGCTGTGTTGCAGGCCACCACGACCGCCTTGACCCCCTTTGTCTGCAGAAAATGTACAATCTGTCTGGAAAATCGAATGATCGTATCCTGAGACTTGCTGCCATAAGGAACGCGGGCCGTATCTCCGAAATAAAGGATCCGTTCCCCGGGGATCTGCCGCACGATCTCTCTCGCTACGGTCAGTCCTCCAACGCCTGAATCAAACACTCCGATCGGAGCATATCTTAAGTCTTCCATAGAAACAAAACCTCTATTTTTCTTCCTGACTCCGGATGATCTGCTTGACCCCCTCCGTCTGATTCTGCAAATGCTTGCGGGTAATGGCCGCCGCCTCTGTGTCATCCTGGGCTTTGATCGCCTCATACTGGCATTCGTGCTCATCGATCAGACGGGGATAGACAGACGGATCTTTTAAATATTCCACCCGGTACCGGTACATCTGCTCACGCAGGTTGTTGAGCATATTTAAAAGCTTCGGATTCTCCGAGGAATTATAGATCACATCGTGAAAGCACTCATCGGCCTCGGCAATCGCCGGGATGTCCGTGCTGGTCCCCGTGATCTCACAGAAACGGTCTGCCGCGGAGCGGAGATTGTCCATCTCATCCTGAGAGATATTTTTGCAGGCCAGCGTCACGGCCAGCTCTTCCAGCGCACAGCGGATCTGCAGAACATCGTCCACATCCTTCTCCGTCATCCTCGCCACCTCGGCACCTTTGCGCGGGATCGTGATGGCTAATCCCTCCTGCTCCAGCATTCGGATCGCCTCCCGGATCGGAGTACGGGATACCCCCAGCTTTGATGCCAGCTGCAGTTCCATTAAGCGCTCTCCGGGCTGCAGATCACCTCTTAAGATCGCTCCCCGCAATGTCTGAAACACCACATCGCGAAGCGGCAGATAGGCGTCCACCTGAAGTTCCAAATTATCTGTCATATCCTGTTCCCCTCTCTAACGGCGGTTGTTGTGGATTTCTGAGGTATATACATTCTTAGCGAGCCCGGATGCTTTCATTGCATCATAGGCGCCGCGGATCTCTTTCTCATTCTGATACAGGCCGAATACAGTAGGGCCGCTGCCGCTCATCATGGTGCCGAGGGCACCGTTTTCTTTCATCAGATTCTTGATGTCGCGGATGACCGGATATTCCGGGATCGACACCGTCTCTAAGATATTTCCCATTCGTTCTGCCACACCATGGAGATTCTTTTGTTTAATCTGCTCCATGATGCCGTCGATGTCCGGATGCTCTGTCTCCGGAGTCAACTGAAGCTGCTCATAGACATGCCGCGTAGACACGGAGACGGCAGGCTTTGCGATCAGGATCGGGCATTTCGGCATAGGCGGCAAGGCAGTCAGCTTCTCGCCGATCCCCTCGGCAAGCGCAGTACCCCGCATAACGCAAAACGGCACATCCGCGCCGAGCTTTAACCCCAGTTCGATCAGCTTGTTCTGCTTGATGCCGAGGTTAAAAAGCCGGTTCATGCCCACCATGACAGCTGCGGCATCCGAACTTCCGCCGGCCAGACCGGCAGAGACCGGGATAAATTTCTGCAGCGTGATGCGGACCCCTCCCCGGATCTGGAACTCGTCCTTCATAAGCTGCGCCGCTCTGTAGACGAGATTGTTCTCATCCGACGGCAGATAATAGAGGTTCGTCTCCACGTGGATCTTCGGAGATTTTGTCCGCTTCATCTCCACGCGGTCATACAGGTGGATGGACTGCATGACCATGCGTACTTCATGGTATCCGTCCTCCCGCTGACCCAGCACATCCAGACCCAAATTAATTTTTGCCAATGCCTTTAAACTGATTGTATCCATGCATTCCCTCATCTAAAACACTTGAGTATGTATTTTGTATACACGTTATTGTATTATTTTAAATACAATCCCGGGATATGTCAATGACATTTTTGCCGCCTACTTCTCTCCCCTTGCATTTGCCTTGTTCTGGAACTTCTCGTTGTTGACGGTAAACCGCTCGTGTGTTCCCTCACCGATCAGCCCCTCATCGTCATATGCCTTTACCGCAAAGAGGAGCCTGCGGCCGTCCACCTCCAAGAGCTCACTCTCACAGCGCACCGTCATGCCGATGGGTGTTGCGGCAAGATGCTTGATGTTGACCAGGGTTCCCACGGAACCCCACCCCTCATCCAGATAGGGCTCAATGCTCTCGCATGCTGTCTTTTCCATCAATGCCAGCATGCAGGGTGTCCCATACACCTCAAGCACTCCGCTGCCCACTGCTGTGGCAGTGTTTTCATAGACTACCTTTTCACTCTGTTCTCCTGTGATTCCCACTTTTAACATATTTTTTCCTCCATCGGGCATACCCTTATTCGTAAAATGAGGGCCGTGCACGCACGGCCCCGCAAACATATCTCCTTGTTCCGTTTTATCTTTCCCTCGCTGCCTTTTTCTCAGGTATCTCCAGATACGAATAGACGACCGCAGCCAACGCTCCTCCGATGAGAGGCCCTATGATAAAGATCCATAACTGATGCAGCGCAGCACCGCGTGCAAACAGGGCAGGCATAAGGCTCCTGGCCGGGTTGACGGATGTGCCGGTAAGAGCGATACCAAAGATGTGTACCATCGTCAGGGTGAGACCGATGACCACGCCGGCTATCGCGCCGTTTTGAACTTTGCTGGTCACGCCGATGACTGCAATGACAAATACGAAGGTCAGGATGATCTCAATAACAAACGCTTTGCCCGGTCCGCCATTTTCCCAGGTCGCCTGAACCTGGTTTGCACCAAACCCGCAGTCCTTTCCGAACGCACAAAGAAGAACCAGACAGCCTCCCAGCGATCCGATACACTGGGCGATGATGTAACAGATACAATCCATACCATCAATCTGCCTCCGGATAAACATGGCAAGCGAAACGGCAGGATTGATGTGGCATCCGGAAATATTCCCAATGCTGTATGCCATGGCTACGATCACGAGACCGAACGCGAAGGCGGTGATCAGATAACCACTGCCGCACTCCGCGTTGCAGCCTACCGCAACTGCGGTACCGCAGCCGAATGTGACCAGAACAAACGTACCGATGATCTCGGCAACGTATTTTTTAATTCTGTCCATAAAAACAAATCTCCTTTCTGGTTATGCCATTTTTCTTATGTAAAAATATAGCACTCTACCATGAAAAAGTCAATTTTGTCAAAGAGAGAGACCGCGGTGAAAACACCCCGGTCTCTCTCTTATTAATGTATTTACTAACTAAGGGGATTAGATAGTAACAATATTACACTTCGTAGATCAGATCGCCGTAAGACGGGAGGGGCCACATGTCTTTATCCACAAGGATCTCCAGCTTGTCGATCGGTGTGCGGAGTGCCGCCATGGCATCCTTGACCTCATCCCGATAGTACTCAGCCTGCGCTTTCCCTTCTTCCATTGCCAGGCCCGCATCCGTCACATTCTCCAGCTTAGTGAGCGCCTCTTTCGCCTCAACTAAAAGGGTGGAGCACTCATCGAGCATTCCGGTCTGCACGCTGATGTCACATGCGCCGGCCGCTTTCGCAGAATTGACGGAATCCGCAAGGCGGGTGACATACTTGATGATCGCGGGGATCAGCGTCTTGTGGGCAATGTTTATCATCGCTCTCGCCTCAATGTTGATGGTCTTTGCATAGGTCTCATACAGAATCTCCGCACGGGACTCCAGCTCTGCTTTTGTGAAGACTCCGAATGTCTCAAACAGGTTGACCGCCTTGTCTGTCGTGAGGGAACCGATCGCCTCCACCATGGACGGAATGTTCGGAAGGCCTCTCTTTTCTGCCTCCTCGATCCAACCCTCGCCGTAGCCGTCGCCGTTAAAGACAACGCGCCTGTGCTCTTTGGCCTGCCGCTTGATCAGATCGTGCAGCGTGCCCTCAAAATCATCCGCCTGCTCCAGCTCGTCGCAGGCTTCCTTGAACGCCTCGGCTACGATGGTGTTTAATACCACGTTCGCCATGGAAATGGAGTCCTGAGAACCGATCATACGGAACTCAAACTTATTTCCGGTAAAGGCAAACGGCGAAGTGCGGTTCCGGTCGGTTGCATCCTTCATGAAGTCGGGCAGGATATCCACACCGGTTTCGAGGATCTCCCCCTCGAGGGAGTGGGTCGCCACACCTGCACTGGTCAGCTGTTCCAGCACATCGTCCAGCTGTTTCCCAAGATAGATAGAGATGATAGCCGGCGGTGCCTCGTTCGCGCCGAGCCTGTGGTCATTTCCGACATCGGATGCGGATTCGCGCAGGATGTCGGCATGACGATCGACCGCTTTTAAGATGCAGGTTAAGACCAGCAAAAACTGCAGGTTGTCATGCGGTGTCTTGCCTGGATCGAGCAGGTTAATGCCGTCATCCGTCGTGATAGACCAGTTGTTGTGCTTGCCTGACCCGTTGATACCCACAAACGGTTTTTCGTGGAGCAGGCACTGCAGCCCATGTTCATTTGCCTTTTTCTTTAAGACTTCCATCACGATGTGGTTGTGATCGACGGCCAGATTACAGGTCTCGTAGATCGGTGCCAACTCATGCTGTGCCGGTGCCACCTCGTTGTGCTGGGTCTTTGCCGGGACGCCCATCTTCCAGAGCTCTTCATTGACATCTTTCATAAATGCCGCGATCCGGGGACGGATAGCACCGAAATAGTGGTCGTCCATCTCCTGCCCCTTTGCCGGCATGGAGCCGAACAGCGTGCGCCCGGTATAGATCAGATCTTTTCTCTTTAAATACTTTTCACGGTCGATCAGGAAATACTCCTGTTCCGGTCCCACAGAAGGAATGACCTGTTTCGATGTCGTGTTGCCAAACATACGGAGCAGCCTTAAGGACTGTTCATTGACCGCCTGCATGGAACGAAGAAGCGGAGTCTTTTGATCGAGTGCCTCGCCCGTATAGGAACAAAACGCCGTCGGGATGCAGAGCGTCGCTCCCGCCGCATCGTGCCGCACGAACGCGTAGGATGTGCAGTCCCATGCGGTATAGCCTCTTGCCTCACAGGTTGCCCGCAGGCCGCCGGAGGGGAAGGAGGATGCGTCCGGCTCTCCCTTGATCAGCTCTTTGCCGGAAAAACTCATGAGCACCCGTCCCCGGTCATCCGGAGCGGTGATAAAGGAATCATGCTTCTCGGCCGTGAATCCGGTCAGCGGCTGAAACCAGTGTGTATAGTGGGTTGCGCCCTGATCGATCGCCCACTCTTTCATCTCATGGGCTATGATATCAGCCGTTGCGGGATCGAGCTCGGCGCCCTCTTTCATGGCCTCCATGAGCTTTTCGTACGCCTTTTTTGGAAGGCGTTCCCGCATGGCGGAATCATTAAAAACGTACTCACCAAAAATCTCTGAAATATTGAAATTATCACTCATCTGTAACTTCCCTCTCTTTCTCTCGAAAAACAATCCCCTTAAAAAAGCTTCCTGCACAGTAAATTACAAAAAAGGGCATCCCAAGAAATGGAACGCCCTTGTTCATAATCTGCTATGTATGATATAAAGATAAAACAAAATTATATAAAATGCAAGGCTTGTTGTAAAATTTTCCCTTTTTCACAACAAATAGAATCATTTAAAAAGAAATTTGTGATATCTCACGAACTTACTTCCGGCACGACAAATGTGATCGCGTGATGCAGGTTTTGGATTTTGACATTTTGGTGGTCGCCGCCAAATTCGCCGTCTAAGGTCCAAGGGACCTCCTCATTGCAGTATACTTCGATGTGGTCGGTCTTGCAGGAGTATATATACGGCGAGTTGCTGTCACTCGAGGAGAGCAAGTTGGTCAGGATATCACCGAGCATATACGGATTCTGCGGTGTTTTGACAAGCGTCACCTCAAACAGCCCGTCATCTAAGGCCACCGTATCGCCGGTCAGGTTTTTCATTCCGGCGACGGAGGTCGCGTTCGAGATCATTCCATAGACAAAATCGCCATAGTTCGTCTCCCCGTTCACCTCCACTTCCATCCGATAGGACGGCATATCCTTAAGGCTTTTTGGCGTGTTGACCAGATAAGCCGCATGGCCGAGCACGGTCTTTAGGCGCTGGTCGGTCTCATAGGAGACCTCCGTAAACACACCAAACGCGGCAATGTAGGCAAACGGTTTGCCGTTAAACTCTCCCACATCGCAGTCAAACAGCCTGCCGCCTACCGCGTCGGCTGCCGCCTCCTCCAGCTCGGAAGAAATACCAAGTGACTTGGCAAAATCGTTGGTCGACCCGGCCGGAATGTAGCCGACCGGTGTGCGTGCTTCACTCTGCAGCATGCCGGCCACCACCTCGTTTAGCGTGCCGTCTCCTCCGCAGCAGACGATCCGGTCAAAGCGTCCCGCCATAAGCGGGATCTTTCGGGTCGCGTCGCCCCTCTCCTGTGTCGGATAGACGGTTACCTCGTATCCGGCTTTGACAAAGATGTCCAGGACATCGGCGAGACGAAGTCGGATCATTCCGCGCCCGGCGTGTGGATTAAACAAAAATAAAAGTTTTTTCTGATCCATATTACCTCCCGGCATCTGCCGTGCAGTGTGGCGCTGCACTGCCATGCCTTTCGCTCATTCAAAAAAACGCTACGTCTCCGCCTGACGCAGACTCTTTGCGATCTCTCCCAGCCTGGTCAGTCTGTGGTTGACGCCCGACTTGCCTACAGGCGGATTGAGATAATCCCCCAGCTCCTGAAGGGATTCCTCCGGGTGCTCCAGCCTCACCTCGGCCATCTCCCGAAGCTGCGGCGTCAGCTTATCAAGGCCCATCTCCGTCTGGATCAGCCGAATGTCCTCCAGCTGTCTGGCCGCGGCGCGAACTGTCTTGTTGATGTTGGCGGAGTCGCAGTTGAACTGTCGGTTTGCGCTGTTTTTCATGTCCTTGATGATCCGCACATTCTCAAGATGCATCAACGCCCGGGAGGCACCCATCACATTCAGGATGTCCACAATATCCCCGCTGTCTTTTAAGTAAACAAGAAATTTATGCTTGCGCTCGGTCTGCTTCGGTTCGATCCCGAACGTCTCGATCAAGCTGGCCAGTTCATCCGCGTCCTTACGCGTTCGGCAGATGATCTCAAAGTGGTAGGATTTTCCCGGGTCGCTCATAGAGCCGGATGTCAAAAAAGCACCCCGTATAAAGGCACGCCTGCAGCAGGAATACTCGAGCAGGCTCTCCTTGAATTCCGGGTCCTCCCAGCCTACAGTCTCCCGCCAGACGCGTTCAAAGCTCTCCCCCGTCGGCTCGCTGTCATTTTTCTCGGAGGTCAGCAGGATCCGGTAGACGTTCGTCTTCCCGGAAGCGCCTTTTTGAATGTTTAAGTCCACCGATATATCAAAGGCCTTTTTTATCAGGCGCAGATATTTTTTCGCAAGTACCACATTCTCCGTCTCAACCAGGATGATGCCCTGCTGCGGACCTCCCTCCACCGTCCCTGCGAAGCGCAGGATGGCAGCAATTTCTGCCAACAGACAGTGATATTCGTCCGGAAGCAGACGCGCGAGCTCATTTTTTACATCTCCGGAAAATGACATGATTTCTCATCCTCCCGGGTCAAAAACGACCCACAAACTTCACCTCTGGTTCCAGCTCTACCCCGAACTGCTCCCTTACATCCGCCTGCACCTGTTCCATCAGACTTCGCACGTCTGAAGCCGTCGCATTGCCGCGGTTGATGATAAAACCGCAGTGTTTCTCAGAAACCTGGGCACCTCCGCAGGCAGATCCGCGAAGGCCGGCATCATCGATGAGCTTGCCGGCAAAGAATCCCTCCGGCCGTTTGAACGTGCTCCCGGCGCTGGGATATTCTAACGGCTGCTTTGAAGTTCGCAGCTCTTTCAGCTCCTCCATCCGGGCGTTGATGTCCTCTTTTCTGCCATGCTTAAGACAGATCGTAACCGAAAGGACGATCCAGCCCTTTCCGGGGATGATGCTGTGCCTGTAGGAGAGGTCCAGTTCCTCTGCCGGAATCGTCCGCATCCCGCCGTCCGGCATAAGGATCGTAATTTCGGTTAAAATATCCTTCATTTCACCGTCGTAGGCGCCTGCGTTCATCACAGCCGCGCCCCCGATACTCCCGGGAATCCCCGCCGCGAACTCAAATCCGGTCAGTCCTTCCTGGACCGCCGCTGTCGCGATCGCTGAGAGCAGGGCTCCCGCCTGGGCGATCACACGGTTGTCATCCACCTCGATGGCTGACATCCTTTTTCCGATCTCGATGACAACGCCTTCCACACCCCGATCACCGCACAGCAGATTGCTGCCGTTGCCGATCACAAGGCACGGCACCTCATTCGTCCTGCAGTAGTCCACCACCGCGGGAAGGCTTCGCTCATCCGGCATGACAAAAAAATCCGCCGGACCGCCGATCCGAAAACTCGTATGCCTGCTCATCAACTCGTCGCGCAGTACATTCTCTGATCCTACCAGATCACATAAATCTTGATATACGATATCCCCGTTGTTCATCTGTAAACCTTACCTTTAAAAAATGTAACTGCATGCACGAAGAAAACAATTCCTAAGCGCGATTTTTAGTAGGAGCGCGTGGAATTCGTTTTTTCGGGCATGCCTCATATAAAACGAAGCCTTAAGCATCCTGTAAAAACGCGAGATACCCGCACCGCGCCTCATAGAGATCTGCCTTGCTTATGATCTCCCACGGCGCGTGCATGTTCAGCACGGCCACTCCGCTGTCAATGACCTGCATATTGTAGTTCCCGAGGATATACGCGATGGTCCCGCCGCCGCCGGCATCCACCCTGCCGAGCTCAGCCGTCTGAAAATATACGCCGGCACCGTCCATCACATCCCGCACATGCGCGACATACTCGGCATTCGCATCGTTCGATCCGGACTTCCCGCGGGAACCGGTAAACTTGTTGAACACCAGTCCTTTCCCGAAATAAGCTGCATTCTTCTTTTCCATGACTGACGGATAATTCGGGTCAAAAGCCGCGCTGACATCGGAAGATAACGCTTTGGAATGCTGCAGCGCGCGACGCAGACGAAGTTCATCGTACTGACCGCAGGCCTGCATGACTTCGGCCGTCGCATTTTCAAAGAACCTGGACTGCATGCCGGTCGCGCCTACGCTCCCGATCTCCTCTTTGTCTACGAGCAGGCAGACGCTTGTCCGCTTGGGGGCATCCGTCTCAAGGATCGCGGTAAATGACGGATAGGCACAGACACGGTCGTCGTGTCCGTATCCCATAAGCATGCTGCCGTCCAGACCGTAATCCCGCACTTCTCCGGCGGGGACCGCCTCAATCTCGGCGGAGAGGAAATCCTCTTCCTCGATGCCGTACCGCTCGTTTAAGATCTGTAAGATGTTCCCGACCACTTTTTTCTGTTTCTCTTTTTTCTGATCGTCCTCCGTCCCGGACGCGGGAAGCGGCATGCTCCCGACCAGAATGTTTAAATCCTCGCCCTCTACTGCTTTCGCGGCGGACTTACTCATCTGTTCGCCGGCGAGATGGATCAACAGATCACTCACGCCAAAGACCGGATCGTCCGGCTTCTCACCGATATTGATCTCGACCACCGTGCCGTCTTTTTTTACGACTACACCGTGGAGAGCCAGCGGGATCGTCACCCACTGATATTTTTTTAAGCCGCCGTAGTAGTGGGTGTCCAAAAGGGCCAGCCCCGTATCCTCGTACAGCGGATTCTGCTTTAAATCCAGCCGGGGAGAGTCTATGTGTGCGCCCAGGATGTTCATCCCGGATTCAAACGGCTCACTCCCGATCACATAGAGCGCCATATCCTTTCCCATGTTGTCGACATAGACCTTGTCTCCCGGCTTTAAGGCGGTGCCTTTGGCCGTCACCTCTGCCAGATCAAAAAAGCCGGCTGCAGCGGCCTTTTCCTTAAATGCCGCCACACACTCCCGCTCGGTCTTGCAGGAGGAGAGAAACCTGCGGTATTCCTCCGCGAAGGCAAACACCTGCTGCCGCTCGTTTTCTCCGTATTTTTCCCATGCGATCTTTCGTTCCATCCTGTTTTCCCCCTGTAATAATCTGTCTGTATCTGCGCTCTTTTTAAACAGAGCATTTGCACCGCTTACTCTTCCGGATCTTCCGAAATTTCGTCGTCTTCTTTCAGGTTCTTTTGCACGCGCTTATACAGCGCCTCTGCCGCATTGTATCCCATTTTCTTCTGCCTGTGGTTGACAGCTGCCGCCTCGCAGATCACCGCCAGGTTCCGGCCCGGGCGGATCGGAATGGAGTGACAGACGATTCGGGTCCCCAGGATCTCCGTGTACTCCTCCTCCAGGCCGAGACGATTGTATACCCCGTCCTTCTTCCAGGCCTCCAGCTTGATGACCAGATCGATGGTCTGCTTCTCCTTTACCGCTTCCACACCGAACAGCGTCTTGACATCGATAACGCCGATGCCGCGCAGTTCAATGAAGTACTGCGTGATCTCGGGAGAACTTCCCATCAAAGAGCCGTTGCCCATCTTGTGGATCTCCACCACATCATCGGTGACGAGGCGATGGCCGCGCTTGACCAGCTCTAAAGCTGCCTCACTCTTTCCGATCCCGCTCTCTCCGAGCAGCAGGATGCCCTCACCGTATACATCTACCAGAACACCGTGAATGGAAACTCTGGGTGCCAGTTCTCCGCTCAGATAATAGATCGCCTGAGACAAAAAGTTGGAAGTCGCAAGCTGGGTTCCGAGGATCGGCACCCCTGTCTGACGTGACAGCTCGATCACATCCTCGTGCGGCGTAAATCCGCGGCATAGCACAACACAGGGGATACCCTGATCCATAAGCTGCCTGTAACTTTCCCGCCGGGTCTCCGCCGGCAGCTCATCCAGATAGGCCATCTCCACTTTTCCGATGACCTGGATCCGCTCTTTTGCGAAATAATCCATGTGTCCGGCAAGCTCCAGCCCCGGCCGGTTGACATCCGACGTCGAGATGTAGCGATCTGCCATGTCAACATCCGGCGTAAAGCAGGTCAGTCCCATAACCTGTGCGAAATGTTCCACGCTTACTTTCTGCATAATGATTCCTCCGTGATTCTCACCTTTAACTGCTGTGAAAAAACTGATAGACCGATTCCGCCGCCCTTCGTGTCATCGACGGCACTGCCGCCAGCGACTCCACGTCCGCACCACGGATCGCATCAAGCGATTCATAGGCCCGCATCAGCGCCTTTCGACGCTCCGGACCGATATCCGGAATGTCGTCCAGCACAGAGTGCACCTGTCCTTTTGTACGCAGGGACCGGTGATACTCGATGGCAAACCGGTGTGCCTCGTCCTGGATCCGCGTGATCAGGCGAAACGCCTCGGAATGCGGATCGATCGGAAGCTCCGTATTATTATAATATAAACCGTGGGTCCTGTGGCAGTCATCTTTCACCATCCCTGCGACCGGGATGTCCAGTTCCAGTTCGCCCAACACCTTAAGTGCCGTATTCACCTGACCCTTGCCGCCGTCCATGAGGATCAGATCCGGAAATCGGGTAAAGCTCCCGTACTCATCCCCAATCTGTTTTAAGCGGTTTTCTTCGCGCTCCTTCATGCCGTGCGTAAAACGCCGCAGGAGCACTTCACGCAGGGAGGCATAGTCGTCCGGGCCGGTCACGCTGCGGAGCTTAAAGCGCCGGTAATCGCTGCGGCACGGTTTCCCCTTTTCATATACTACCATAGATCCTACGGATTCGAAACCGCTCGTGTTGGAAATATCGTAGGCCTCCATCCGCCCGATGTGTTTCAGTCCCAACAGTGACGCGATCTCCTTTGCCGCGCCGATCGTGCGGCCCTCCTCGCGCCGAATCTTTTCCTTATCCTGCTTTAAAACGAGCTCCGCGTTTTGCGCAGCCAGCTCTACAAGCTTTTCCCGGTTTCCCTTTTTCGGGATACGGATATAGCATTTCCTGCCCCGCCGCCCGCTAAGCCACTGCTCGATGATCTCCCGGTCCGCGATCTCTGTCTGAAGCATGATCTCTTTCGGAATAAACGGTGTGCCCGCATAGTATTGACGGAGGAAGGTGGACAAGACCTCCGAAGGGCTGTCTTCCGTCCCGATCGTGACATGAAAGTGTTCCCTGCCGATGAGTTTTCCCTCCCGGACGAAAAATACCTGCACCACCGCATCCGTTTCGTCCATGGCCAGCGCTATGATGTCACGGTCCTCGCCGCCTAAGTCCGTGATCTTTTGTTTCTCGGCGATCTGTGTCACACTGGCAAGCAGATCCCGGTATTCCGCGGCCTTTTCAAAGTCCATCGCAGCAGAGGCCGCAGCCATTTTTTCCTCCAGATCCCGGATCACCGGTGTAACCCGGCCGCTTAAAAATTCCAGTGCCGCATCGATCCTCTCCCGATACTCCTGTGCAGAGATAAGGTCCTGACAGGGCGCGCTGCACTGGTGAATATGGTAGTTAAGACACGGTCTCTCCTTTCCGATATCCCGCGGCAGGCTCCGGTTGCAGCTGCGGATCTGATAGAGCTTCCGAATCAGGTCAATTGTGTCCCGCACAGCGGCCGCGCTGGAATACGGGCCGAAATAGCGGGACTTGTCCTTTTTCATCTGACGGGAAAAGAGGACTCTGGGATACATCTCTCCCAGAGTCACTTTTATGTAAGGATACGTCTTGTCATCCTTCAGCATCGTGTTGTATTTCGGACGATGCTCCTTTATTAAGTTGCATTCCAAAACCAGAGCTTCCAGCTCGGAGTCCGTGAGAATATACTCAAACCGCGCGATATTGGAGACCATCTTTTCGATCTTGGGTCCCTTGTTGCGGCTGGACTGAAAATACTGGCGTACACGGTTTTTTAAGCTGACCGCCTTGCCTATATAAATGATCGCGTCCTGATCGTCGTGCATCAGATACACTCCGGGATGATCCGGAAGCTTCTTTAATTCTTCGGCAATGTCAAACATATAGGATCCCCTATTCGTCGAACGCCTCGTCCGGGGCCACATCCGTATCATAGCTGACGGTCCGGTTATCCGCGTCTTCTTTCGACGGCTTCGGTTCCTTTGGCGTATACACCTGCGCCTCTTCGACCACTTCATCCGGTTCCACGTCTGAGATATAGGCCTCCACAGCCAACGGCCCGCGCGCTTCCCTCATCTCGGTGAAGATATCCATAAACTCCTTGCCGGTGATCGTTTCGTGCTCATACAGGTAGTCAGCGATCCTCTCTAAGATATCGATGTTCTCGTAGATCATCTGTTTGGCGGTGTTGTATGCCTTCTGCAGCATAGCCTGAACCACCTCATCTACCTTCGCGACAGTGCTCTCTGCCACCGTCGGCATGGCCCGGCCGTCCAGATACTGGCTCTCCACGGTCTCCATGGCCATCAGTCCAAACTCATCGGACATTCCAAGCCGGGTGACCATAGACCGCGCGATCTGTGTCGCCATCTCTATGTCGTTCGCTGCTCCCGTAGAGACGGAGTCGCATTTGATCTCCTCGGCGGCACGGCCGCCCATATAGGTGACAAGGCGGGCTTCCAGCTCAGCCCTTGTCTCTAAGTACTTCTCCTCCTCAGGCGTCTGCAGCGTATATCCAAGCGAACCCATGGTCCGCGGTACGATCGTGATCTTTTGTACCGGCTCCGAGTCCTTCTGAAGGGCAGATACCAGCGCGTGTCCCACTTCGTGATATGCCACAAGATGCTTCTCCTTGGGACCCATGATCCGGTCCTTCTTTTCTTTGCCGGCGATCACGACCTCGACGGATTCGAACAGGTCCGCCTGACTGACATATTTCCTTCCGTGCTTGACGGCATTGATGGCTGCCTCGTTTACCATGTTGGCGAGATCGGACCCCACACAGCCCGCGGTCGCAAGAGCCAGGGCTTCCAGATCCACCGTCTCGTCCATCAGGACATTCCGGGAATGAACCCGAAGCGTCTCGACACGCCCTTTTAAGTCCGGCTTGTCGACGATAACGCGCCGGTCAAAACGACCGGGTCTCAAAAGCGCCTTGTCAAGCACTTCCGGCCGGTTGGTCGCCGCCAGGATCAGCACTCCCTTGGAACTGTCAAATCCATCCATTTCCGCAAGGAGCTGGTTTAACGTCTGCTCCCTCTCATCGTTGCCGCCGCCGTATCGGCTGTCACGCGTTTTACCAATGGCGTCCACCTCATCAATAAAGATAATGCAGGGCGACTGCTTCTCTGCTTCCTTGAACAGGTCACGCACACGGGACGCTCCTACGCCCACAAACATTTCCACAAAATCGGAACCGGCCAGTGAGAAGAACGGCACGCCCGCTTCCCCGGCTACCGCCTTGGCGAGCAGAGTCTTGCCGGTACCGGGAGGTCCCACCAAAAGAGCTCCCTTCGGCAGCTTTGCGCCGATCGCCGTATACTTCTGGGGATTGTTTAAGAAATCCACCATCTCCTGAAGCGTCTCCTTCGCCTCGTCCTGCCCGGCCACATCGGTAAAGTCCACGCCGGTCTTTTTTTCCACATACATCTTGGCGTTGCTCTTGCCGACACCCATGATGCCGCCGCCGCCGGCACCGCTGCCGCCGCCCATTCTTCGCATGGCAAAGGCAAAGACCCCCCATATGAGGGCAAGCGGAATGATAAAGCTTAGAATATTTATGAGGAATGCATTGTTGCTGCTGTTTTTCCCTGTATAGTCCACACCGTACTCATCAAGAAACTCATAGAGCCGTTCATCGCCGAGGTTGACGGTGTAGTACGATACATTGTAGAGGGAATTTGACGTATCTTCCTCCACCGGTGTGATCTCGATCTCACTGGAGGTGATCACGACACTTTCCACTTTTCCTTCCTCGACCATCCTTTCGAAATCGGAGTATGAGATCTCCTGATTCGTAAGATTGTTCATGCGGTTCGAGAACGTAGACACAAGGATAAGGACGAGCAGCACTGCCAAAACAATCCACAGGAAAGATCCGCCCCTCCTGTTGCCGTTATTGTTATTTCCGTTGTTGTTTCCGTTGTTGTCAGATCTGTTTGGATCCATAATAAAATTCCGATTCTGCGCGCTCCCGCGCATCTCTCCTTATTATTTATTTCCCCAAAAAAATTTAATGATGCTCCCCGTACTCCAGCGCTGCCCCGATAAACCCATCAAACAGCGGGTGGGGATGGTTCGGTCTGGACTTCAGTTCCGGATGCCCCTGAGTCGCGATGAACCAAGGGTGATCCGGGATCTCCAACATTTCCACGATCCGTCCGTCAGGCGAGAGTCCGCAAAGATTCATGCCGTTGTCAATAAGCGCCTGACGATAATCGTTATTTACTTCGTAGCGATGGCGATGACGCTCATAGATCAGGTCTTGTCCATACACGTCGTGCGCCTTGCTCTCGGGATCAAGTTGACAGGGATAAGCGCCAAGCCGCAGCGTGCCGCCGATGTCCTCCACGCCGTTTTGATCCGGCATCAGTGCGATGACCGGATGGCGGGTGGACGGCGAGAGCTCGATGCTGTGCGCATCGTCCATATCGCACTTGTTGCGGGCAAACTCCACGATGGCCAGCTGCATGCCGAGGCAGAGGCCCAGGTAAGGGATCTTATTTTCCCGCGCGTAACGGATCGCAGCGATCTTGCCATCGATGCCGCGGGAGCCAAACCCGCCCGGTACTACAATGCCCTGCACACCGCCAAGTATCTCGTCCACGTTCTCGTCCGTAACTTCCTCCGAGTTGACCCAGCGGATGTTGACGGCGGCGTGATGGGCGATGCCGCCGTGCTGTAATGCCTCCACTACGGAAATGTACGCGTCATGGAGGGAGATATATTTCCCGACCAATGCGACCTCCACTTCCCTTGTGGGATTGCGGAGCGCCTCGACCATTTCTGTCCAGTCAGCCAGATCCGGCTCGGGGCAGGGAAGGTTCAGACACTCACAGGCCACCTGAGCCAAGTGCTCTTTTTCCATGGAGAGCGGAGCCTCATACAGATACTCCACATCCTTGTTCTGCAGCACATGGGAATCCGGCACGTTACAAAACAGCGCAATCTTGTCGCGAACCTCATCGGTCAGCTCATGCTCGGTGCGGCATACGATGATATCCGGCTGAAGTCCCATTCCCTGAAGCTCTTTAACGCTCTGCTGCGTCGGCTTCGTCTTCAGCTCTCCGGAGCTCTTTAAGTAGGGGACAAGCGTCACATGTATGATGATGGCATTCTCATGCCCCACCTCCTGCTGAAACTGACGGATGGCCTCGAGGAACGGCTGCCCCTCGATATCTCCGACCGTGCCGCCGACCTCTATGATCGCGATCTGCGTCTCATCTGTTGTAAAATCTCTGTAAAATCTGGCCTTGATCTCATTTGTAATGTGCGGGATCACCTGAACCGTGCCGCCGCCGTAGTCGCCCCGACGCTCCTTCTGAAGGACCGACCAGTACACCTGACCTGTGGTGACGTTCGACTGTTTGCTTAAACTCTCATCGATAAAGCGCTCATAGTGACCCAGATCCAGATCGGTCTCTGCCCCGTCGTCCGTGACAAACACTTCGCCGTGCTGGATCGGATTCATTGTCCCGGGATCAATGTTGATATACGGATCAAACTTCTGCATGGTCACGCGATAGCCGCGCGCCTTTAAAAGGCGCCCCAGAGACGCCGCCGTGATCCCTTTTCCCAGTCCGGAGACAACTCCGCCGATTACAAATACATACTTCACTGCCATCGTAACTTTCTCCCCTGTTTTAAACCAACACAAAAAACCATGGTATATTATACATGGTAATTGTCAATAAATCTACTGTTTTAAAAATAAAAAAAGAATGAACTCATCAAAGCGCCAGCATCATGAGCAGCGGAACCGTCACTACGCTGAAAAGAGTTGTCAGGAATACTGCCCTGCTTGCCGCGGCAGTGTTGGTGCCGTACTGCTCGGCAAACATAGACTGTACCGACGCGGACGGCAGTGCTGCCGTCAGGATCAAGACGCTCTTTACGGCCGGATCGATCGGCACGGGGATCAGCCAGAAGAGGAAAATGATAACCAGCGGGATGATCAGCAGCTTGACCACAGGCAGAACAAACATCTTTGCTTCGGAAAAGACATCTTTAAACGCCAGACGGGACAGAGACAGGCCCACTACCAGCATGGACAATCCGCTTGTAATATTGGCGAGATACGTGAGCAGCTGGTCCAAAACGTCCGGCACCGGGATGTGAAGCAGCAGAAAGATAAAGCCAAGAACAACTGCGATGTTGATGTTATTCAGCAGCATTTGCCGGAGACTGATCTTATTCTTGATCGGATAACGCATCGTGATAAGCTTAAGTCCGACAGAAAAGATGATAAGATTGGAGATCACATTCCCCATCGCCATGAGGAACATGCCCTGAGTCCCGAATACAGCCAGTGCGAGCGGAAGACCCATAAAGCCGTTGTTCGTCAGCATACCGGAAAACAGCCACACGCCCTCCTCATTCTGCGGAACACGCATCAGTTTTGTCGCGATGAATGTGATCACAAAAGCGATCCCGTGAAAGATGATCACACCTACGATCATCTGCCAGGCCATGGAGAGATTGCTCTCCCCCTGCTGGTCGACAATGGAGCAGAATACCGTCACCGGCATGGTCACCTTAAGGACCAGATTAGACAGATCCGGTATGCTGTCCTGCTTTACCACTTTCCCTTTTCCGAGGAAAAACCCGAGAAAGATCAGGGCAAATAAAATGATAACACTCGTCGCAACTACACTCATAAAAACCTCAGTTCTCTTAATATATCAAGTTCGAGAAACACTGAATAACAGACATTCAAAAACAGTTATGATCTCTACATCGCGAACATCATGAGGAGCGGAATCGTCACCACACTGAAAAGCGTTGTCAAAAACACGGCACGGCTCGCGGCCGCGGTGTTAGTGCCGTACTGCTCAGTGATCATCGACTGTGTCGACGCCGCAGGCAGGGCGGACAGCAGAACAATGTCTCCCTGAACCACCGGATCGACGGAAATGGGAAGCACGCGGATCAGCACGATCACGACCAACGGGATGATGAGCAGTCTGATCACCGGCAGGAAATACATTTTCCGATCCGAGAACACTTCTTTTATCGCCATTCTGGACAGGGACAGCCCCACAACGAGCATGGACATCCCGCTTGTGATATTGGCAATATAGCCGAGCAGCTGATCCAAAACATCCGGCACCGGGATATGAAACAGCAAAAAAGCCAGGCCCAGCACAACTGCGATGTTGATGTTGTTCACCAGCATCTTCCGTACATTGATCTTTTGTTTGGTGGGGTAGTGCCATGTCAGGAGTTTGAGTCCCACAGAAAAGATCAGCAGGTGGGTCAGGATGTTTCCAACAGCAAAGATAAACACCCCTTCACTGCCAAACACAGCCTGGGCGAGTGGAAGCCCTATAAACCCGCCGTTTGTCAGCATCCCGGTAAACAGCCACACGCCCTTATCTTTATCCGACACCCGCAGCAGCTTTACAAAAAGAAACGTGATCCCGAAAGCAAGCGCGTGAAACACGATCGCAAACAGGACCATCTGCATCCCAACGGAAAAGCTGACCTCTCCCCGCTCGTCGACAATGGAACAAAATACGGTTACCGGCAGAGTCACCCAGATTACCAGGTTTGACAGATCCGGTATGCTTTCCTGACGGATCACCCCTCCTTTTCCAAGGAAAAATCCGAGAAAGATCAGCACAAATAAAATGATGACACTCGTCGCAATTACACTCATAAAAAATACCGGTTCCTATTCCTCAAATTCTACAACTACGTAATATCCTTTGTCCGTTTCCTTTATCTTGATCACTGTTCCGGTTTCGGACTTTAAGCGTTCCCGGTTTGGATAGTTGGCGGACATGGCATAGGACTTTCCCAGCACATAATACCAGGAATTCGGAAGCTTGTATTCCGTGATCGGAAGCACATCCCCCACTTCTAAGAGTCCGGTCCGCTCCATCTTAAATTCCATCTGTCTCATTGTTCATCCTCTGTCCGTTTCGGCAAGGCTTTTTAACAGCCCCACTACATCCTCACTGATCATACAGGAACTCATGATACAAAGTCCCGCCGCTCCTGCCCGGCGCACATCGGCCGCATTTTCGGCACGGATACCGCCGATAGCCAAAACCGGTACGGAAACGCTCTCACAGACCTGCCGCAGAAAAGACAGCCCTCGTCCCGGCAGATCTTCCTTGCAGTCCGTGTCAAAGATATGTCCTGCGATGAGATAAGTACAGCCGAGACGTTCGGCCTCCAATGCCTCCTCTACAGAATGGCAGGAGGTGCCGAAAATTCGAAAGTTTCCTTTCGTTTCCTCACTCAGTCCGCGAAGTATGGGCAGCGGCAGATGGACCGCCTCCGCTTTTAACCGCAGGGCTGCCTCCGCATATGTGTGCAGGATGCAGGGCACGCCGTATGTCTCACATATTGCGGTCACGCTCCGGGCAAGATCCTCATATTCCGTTTCGGTCAGGTCTTTTTCCCTCAGCAGGACCGCGGCCGGATGACACGAGGCGATCGTCCGGATCCGTTCCAAAAATGTCTCCCCGCTTAGCCGGCGGTTTGTCACACAGATAATATCAGACATAGAGATAATCGTTTAAGACCGGCTGCAGGCCTTCCTCTGACATGTCCTCATACATCCGCGTAAGGCTGCGCCCGTCGCTGATCTCGAACTGCTCGTCGCCCTGCCCGCCGTCCGACTCCTTTCCGGTATACTTGCTCTCATGATCCCCGACGCCGGTTGAGACGCCGGCCGAGACCTTCGTCGCGGCTATCTTTACGATTCCGTCCCGAAATGATGCGCTCTCCCGGGAAGACACGGTGATTCCCGCAAAAGGCAGGAAGATCCGGTAGGCGCAGAGCACCTGACACAGCTGTGTTTCTCCCACATCCATCGGGTTGATCCGGTCATTGTTTATGATCGGCCGCAGTCTCGGACAGGACAGCGAGATCTCTGCCCGCGGATACTTCCGCTGCAGATAGTATGCATGAAGTGCCGTCGCCAACGCATCTCTTCGAAAATCGGACAGGCCGAGGAGCGCGGAGAATGCAACCCCCCGCATGCCTCCCATAAGCGCCCGCTCCTGCGCGTCAAAACGATAGGGCCAGACGCGCTTGTGTCCCATCAGATGGAGGGACTCATATCGATCCGTGTCATACGTCTCCTGGAACACCGTCACATAGTCTACGCCGCACTCGTGGAGATAACGGTACTCGTCCGTATTGACGGGATAGATCTCCACTCCCACCATACGAAAATACTTTCGTGCCAGCTTACACGCCTCGCCAATGTACTCTACGCTGCTCATCGCACGGCTCTCGCCGGTTAAGATCAGGATCTCCTCCATTCCGCTCTCGGCGATCACCTGCATCTCGTGCTCGATCTGTTCCGGGGAAAGCTTCATCCGTGCAATATGATTGTAGCAGTTAAATCCGCAGTAAACACAGTAGTTTTCACAGTAATTCGCAATATACAAAGGGGTAAAAAGATAGACCGTATTTCCGAAATGCCTGCTCGTCTCAACACGGGCACGCTGCGCCATTTCTTCCAGAAACGGCTCTGCCGCCGGGGATAAAAGCGCCATGAGATCCTCTATACTGCAGGCCTCGTCATCCAAAGCCGCACGGACATCCTCCGCCGTGAAGGCGAGGGGATCATACCCCCGGACACAGCGCATCACGTTCTCACAGATATCGGAGTCAATCCGCTCCATTCCGGGCAGATACTCCATGTAATCCGTTCGGGACGAAGGGTCTGTTTCCAGCCTGTGCTTTTTTTCCAGTGCGGCATCCGTTAAGGTGTCCGCATCCACAAAAAATTGATTTTCCATATCCGTCCGCCTCCTAATCCCGCAGGAATCCGGTCAGGGGATCTGAAGAGGAGCCCCCTCGGACAAGAACCCGCCCCAGTCCGGCCAGATAAGCTTTCCGGCCGGCCTCGATGGCCTTCCCAAACGCAGATGCCATCATCGGAAGGTCTCCCGCCGTCGCGAGAGCCGTGTTGGCCATGATCGCCGCCGCCCCCATCTCCATGGCCTCACAGGCCTGAGACGGACGGCCGATGCCGGCATCCACGATGATCGGCAGATCGATCTCGTCGATCAGGATCTGGATAAACTCTTTCGCGACGAGCCCCTTGTTCGATCCGATCGGAGCAGCAAGCGGCATGATCGTCGCCGCTCCGGCATCCATCAGGTCACGCGCCGCGTTGAGATCGGGGTACATGTAGGGCATGACGATGAACCCTTCCTCTGCAAGGATTTCTGTCGCCCGGATCGTCTCCTCGTTGTCCGGGAGCAGATACTTGGTATCCCGCATGATCTCAATCTTAACAAAATCCCCGCAGCCAAGCTCCCTTGCCAGCCGGGCGATGCGGACCGCCTCCTCGGCCGTTCGCGCGCCGGACGTGTTCGGCAGCAAAGTTACTCCTTCCGGGATGTAGTCTAAAATGTTCTCCTGCTCTTTTGTGTTTGCCCGGCGTACCGCCAGCGTAATGATCTGCGCACCGGCATAGTTGACCGCCGCCTCGATAAGGCGCAGAGAATATTTTCCGGAGCCCAGGATGAACCTGGAGTCAAATTCGTGACCGCCGATCACAAGCTTATCGCTCATCTGCATGAAAGTTCCCTCTTTTCATAAAAATAAAACCTCGTCACTCAAGACCCGCGAGGATCCGAAGGACCGTGTGTGCCTGGTGGGACGCACAGAGCATAACCCGCGGAGCTACCAGCCCGATGCCTGCGTCGACATCGCTGACGCCGTCACCGCACACATAAAAGTGCTCCGAGACCTTTCGGGTGACGATGTCATTGGCCGGCCCCATGCCTGCCATGCCGGAAGCCGCGATCAGATATTTCTCCGGCATACGTTCCAGAACGCCGTCTGTCAGCATCGCCTTGTCCTCCGGATGGTCAAACGCCTCGCAGATGATATCCGCATCAGCCAAAAGCCGCTCGAAATTGAGCGGACTGACCCGGCAGGAAAACCGGGTGAGCCGGATATAGGGCGCGATCTCCAGAAGGTTCTCGGTGAGCGCTTCCGTCTTGTACATTCCAACCTGATCTGCCTTGTACTGCTGCCGGTGCAGATTCGACGCCTCCACCTGATCAAAATCAATCAGGATCAGCCGGCCGACCCCGGCCCTTGCCAGGGCGATCGCAATGTTCGAGCCCAGACCGCCGAGCCCGCAGATGGCCACAACACTGGAGGCAAACTTCGCCGTCAGTTCCTTTCCCTGCCTCTGTTCCAGGGCTTTTCTCATCTCTTGCTGTGTGGGACGTGCCATATCAACCACCTCCCACAAAGCTGACTATTTCCAGCTCATCTCCGTCCGCGAGGACCGTGTCCGCATAACACGCCTTAGCCACGATCTCTCCGTTTCGCTCCACAGCCACGCGCGTTTCGTCATAGCCGGCCGCGTCTAGATAATCGTGCAGGGTCTTTTTGGCCGCATCGCATGCGGTCCCGTTGATCTTTACCATCTTTCCCCCCCTTAAATACACTCTTGAAATCAAAATGCGGAAAGCCTCGGTCCCGGAAGCTATCCGCATCAATTACGCGTCCAATCTGTCCCTACGTTGGCATTATCCACATCAGGTCAATGGGTCGAAGGAAACACCTTCCTCTCAGCCTGTTATCCAGGCTCCCCTCGATGTCCGAAAATATTATACAACTGTGGTTCCACATTTGCAAGGTACACTCCCGTCACTTTTTACGTCAGACCCGGATCTGTTCATCCTGTTCCCCGAGAAACTCCACAATGCTGTGTGCGGCGACATTTCCCTCCCCGACAGCCTTGGCGATCTGGTATGGCCGTCCCGTGCAGTCTCCGGCTGCAAAGCAGCCCGGCAGATTGGTCGCCATGCCGCGATCGACCGCAATGTGAGACCCGTCCAGAGTAAGTCCCGGCAAGAGCACTGCCGGTGCCACTGCGTCCCGCAGGCAGAATAACCCGTCAACCGGAACTTCGGTGCCGTCAGTTAGTACTATGCTGCTCACTCGCATGTCACCCTCCACGCGCCCGATGGGCCGTGGCAGGCGCTCAATGTTCCCGGATACCGGATCCTCAGTAAGTGTGCTTTGTTTATATGGTGTGTAAAGATAGACTTTTGCTGCCTGCTCTGCCAGATAAAGGACCTCCAGCTCGTAGCGCGGATCCCCGCAGTAAACAGCGATCGTCTTCCCCCGATAAAGAAAGCCGTCGCAGGTGGCGCAGTAGCTGACGCCGCGGCCGAGCATCTTAGTCTCCCCGGGAAATCCCTTTGACGTCACGGCCCCGATGGCGAGGAGCAGGGTCCGCGCCTCATAGAGGTCGTTCTCCGCAAGGAGCTGATAACTTTCCCCCGTGCCCAGAATATTTGTCACCTTTTTCTCTGTCAGTGTAAGATCCATCTCCCGGATGTGATCCGCAAAGTGGCGATTTAAGTCCCCGCCGGAGATCAGACCCGCGCCGGGATAGTTCGCGATCTGCTCCGACTTTTCCACTTTGGCGCTCATGCCCATGTCTCCGAACCAGACCACATCCTTCTCATACAGTTTTAAGTTAAGGGCAGCCGAGAGTCCTGCCGGCCCGGCGCCGACGATCGCAACATCATACATCTTGTTTTTCCTCCGCGATCAGGATCCTTACCGCCTCCACTGCTGTGGTGATGGCTGCCTCCGTGTCTTGCACCATCGGGTTGTCTAAGCCCCTCGCTTCCCGCTCCTGATTGGCGATGACAAGAAAGACGGAACCGGCGCGCACGCCGAGATGCGATGCGACGACATAAAGCGCGGCAGACTCCATCTCAGAAGCTAAAACACCCAATCGTTTCCAGGCTTCCCACTTTGCAAGAAGCTCGTAGCCAACCGGCATCACCTCAGGCTCATGCTCCCCGTAGAACGAGTCCTTGCTCTGAACGATGCCGGTGTGGGCGGCATATCCCTTTTCCACAGCCGCCTGCTGCAGCGCACGCACAATGCGGGAATCCGCCACAGCGGGAAACTCGATGGGCGCGTATTCTCTGCTCGTACCCTCCATCCGGACCGCTCCGGTTGCAATGACGAGGTCACCGCTTAATACCTCCTCCTGAATGCCGCCGCAGGTCCCGATCCGCACAAACGTGTCCGCTCCGCAGCGCACCAGCTCCTCCATGGCGATGGCCGCCGACGGCCCGCCTATCCCGGTGGAAGTCACGCTGACCTTTACCCCGTCTAACGTGCCGGTGTAAGTGGTGTATTCTCTTTGATCCGCAATCTGTTTCGCATCATCAAAATGCTCCGCGATCTTCGCGCAGCGCTTTGGATCCCCGGGAAGGATCACATATTTTCCGACATCGCCCTCCTTGATCCCCAGATGATATTGGACTCCATTCACTGTATATTTCATGGCAGGATCCCCCTTTGTAAACTCAACATAAATAAAACATGTTTCTTTGGCTTTATTATAACAGAATTCGTCTAAGATATGATACAAATTTTAGGGTTTGTTTCTTGTAAATCACAGGAAAGTGTATTATCATATTTATTGGATGAATGCTCTCAGGAATATCACGCGAAATCCATCAAAAAGAAGGAAGTATCCATGAGCGATTTTGGCCCTTCCACGGACAGATCTGATGTGGAGACATCGGAAGAAATAATATCTGAGGAAGAAGTGTCCGAAGAGGAAATATCCGAAGAACAAGCCGACCAGCCTGTAAACCACAGCTTTAAAAAATTGTCCGGGCTTTTTAATCCCCCGGGACCGCAGAAGTTTTTCAGCTATCTGCTTTTTCCGTTGGTTTTGATCTACTATGAGATCCTGGCCCGTCTGTTTACAAAGACACCGCTCTTCCCCCATTTGCTTTTCCCCGTGCTGTTTGCCGCATCACTGGGGTTCTTTTTGAGTGCGATTTTATCTCTGCTCGGCCCGATGTTCCGCTTTCACATGACCAACATCCTCATGGCAGTCCTCGCCTTTTATTTCGGTCTGGAAGCTGTGCTGCGAAACACCTATCAGGTCTATATGAACCTGTCGTCGATCTTCGGCGAGTTCGGCAATGTCACGGGAAATTACGGGGGCGATGTGGTAAACGGCTTTATCGGGGCGATCCCGCTTATCATAGTTTACTACATTCCGTTTATCCTGCGCTTTGTCTTGTGGAGATGGTACAAACCGGCCAGGGGCTTTTCTCCGCAGATCACGGTATCGGCACTCGGGTGCTGGCTCGGACTCTGGGGGCTCGGCGTCCTGCTGGCTTTAAATCTTCCCGCTGTCTCCGGAAAATTTGCGGCGGAGTACTCGTTTGATTCCGCTGTCTGTACATTCGGGATCACAGAGGGGACATCGTTGGATTTTCAGTACGCTCTTTCCGGGAATCCGGCCAAAGAATCCTTTACCCTGACAGACACTGCGGCGGATGAAGCGGCAAATCCGGACGAGGCGGAAGCGATAGAAGAGGAGGAAGAGGCGGCTGTCGATTATGGATACAACGTCATGGATATCGACTTCGACGCGCTGATCGAAGAGACGGACGATGAGGCCATTAAGAGCATTCACGAATATGTCAACAGTCTGGAGCCGTCAAACAAAAACGAATACACCGGCTTATTTGAGGGCAAGAACCTGATCACGATCACGGCAGAGGCGCTCTCCGGCCAGGTGATCAACGAAGAGCTGACTCCCACGCTGTACCGCATGGCTACAAAGGGGATCCAGTTTACCAACTTTTATCAGCCGGCCTGGGGCGGCAGCACGACAACCGGGGAATACTCTGTTCTGCTGGGACTTGTTCCGACCAACAACGTGGATTCCATGTTGGATACGATCGGGGACAACATGTACTTTACGACAGGCAATCAGCTCCAACGCCTCGGGTACACTTCCGTTGCGTTCCACAACGGATACTACAAATATTACGACCGCGACCAGACGCACCTGAACCTGGGCTATGACTCATTCCTGGGCTGGGGCAACGGCCTGGAAGACCTTCTGACCCACTGGTCCGGTGACGAGGCCACGGTTGAGGCAACGCTTCCGACCTACATAGACGAACAGCCGTTCAACGCCTACTACATGTCCTACAGCGGTCACTGCACGTACGATGCGGATGACCCGAAGGTGACAGAAAACTTAGACCACGTAAAAGAGGTACTCGGAGAGGATACTTATAAGGACACCACGCTGTACTATTTCTGCTACCAGATGGAACTGGAAAAAGCTCTGACAACTATGATCGATATGCTCGAGGAAGCGGGCATAGCCGATGACACCGTCATCGTAATCTGTCCGGATCATTACCCCTACGGCCTGGGCAAGAGCAGCACGTTCGGCAACTCGGAGGATTATCTGCTGGATCTCTACAAGGTGGATTCCTATGACGGATTTGTCCGGGACAATACCTGCCTGATCATCTGGTCCGAGTGCATAGAGGATATGGGCCTTGAAGTGGACACGCCTGTCTCCTCTCTGGATATCCTGCCCACGATCTCGAACCTGTTCGGTCTGGAATACGACTCCCGCCTCTTAGTCGGGCGCGATGTCTTTTCGGACGCCATGCCCTTGATCGAGTGGGCAGACCAGAGTTTCCTGACGGAAAAGGGCTGGTACAACGCCGCCACAGGCGAGTTTTTGCCGACCACGGATGAAGAAGTGACCGACGAATATATAGATGA